>Ga0208685_1000084_pt1 | contig 40374 bp, 40 predicted proteins | sample EasRivMeERMLT890_FD_187533 | JGI IMG/M metagenome (GOLD analysis project Ga0208685, IMG submission 187533) | Soil microbial communities from meander-bound floodplain in the East River, Colorado, USA - East River MetaG ERMLT890 (SPAdes) (version 2) | ecosystem: Environmental > Terrestrial > Soil...
GAGCGCAAGGTTGTGGAATATGTATTACAACGATCTGGAGCACTGTGGTTTGGGAGGAAAAACTCCGAATGAAATGCTACAATTAATTTATCATTAAGGAACCGCCAAATGTGTGTTCCTTAAACATATTTTAATTTTTTTGTTAATATGTTCCTATGGATACTACGGCAAAAAAATCTCTGAAATTGCATAAAAAATTTAACGGCAAACTTGGAATTTACAGCAAAGTGCCGCTTAGCAAAGCCTATGACCTGTCTTTAGCTTACACGCCCGGCGTGGGCGAAGTTTGTAAAATAATTGCCTCAGACAAAAAATTAGCCAAAATTTACTCTATAAAGAAAAACACTGTGGCAGTAATAACCGACGGCAGCGCGGTTTTAGGTTTGGGCAATATTGGGCCTGTTGCCGCGCTGCCGGTTATGGAAGGCAAGGCAATTTTGCACAAACGTTTTGCAGGGACAGATGCCTTCCCTATTTGCCTTAACACCCAAGACAGCGAAAAAATTATTGAAACCGTAAAAATAATTGCGCCCGTGTTTGGGGCCATACATTTAGAAGACATTGCTGCACCAAAATGTTTTGAAATTGAAAAAAGATTACAACGCGAACTGGATATCCCTGTTTTGCACGACGACCAACATTCCACGGCAGTTGCGGTTTTAGCCGCGCTAATAAATGCCATAAAAATTAAATTAAAACTCCCCTCCAAAAGGCCCGGGGATGGACTCAAACTAAAAATTGTAATTAACGGCGCAGGCGCGGCGGGTTTGGGCATTGCCAATTTACTTTTGGCTTATGGTTTTAAAAATTTGATTCTGCTCGATAGCCGCGGAGCATTATATTCCGGACGGAAAGATTTACAAGCGGAGAAAAAAATTCTATCTAAAAAAACTAATCACAAAAAAATACGAGGCGATTTATCTATATGTTTAAAAAATGCCGACGTTTTTATTGGCGTAAGCAAAGCCGGTTTGCTTAAAACACATATGGTAAAACAAATGAATAAAAAACCAATAATTTTTGCTATGGCAAACCCCGTGCCTGAAATAATGCCTGCCGATGCAAAAAAAGCTAATGCATTAATAGTAGGCACCGGCAGAAGCGATTTTGAAAACCAAATAAATAACGTACTTACCTTTCCCGGAATGTTTAGAGGAGCTTTGGATAACAACGTAAGAGTAATAACCCAAAAAATGTTAATTAAAGCAGCTGAAAATTTAGCAAGCTTAGTAAAACATCCGTCGACAACAAAAATCCTGCCCAGCTTATTTGATAAAAAGGTAGTCCCTGCCATTGCCAAAGCAATAAAAAACTGATAGAATTTAAGAAATAAACATAAAAACGCGCAAACGTTAGCGCGTTTTTTCCGTTTAATAGGTTAGTTATAAGGAGGAATTAAACTACCCGTTTTGTAAAACTTTTCGACCTTCACACAGGAGAGAGAGTATGAAATTTGCGCTCGTGACCATTTTGTTTTTGACGGTTTCTGTTTTTGGACAAAATGCCCCAACGCCGAACGTTACAACAAACACCATTAGCATTCAGGCAAACGTTGAGGCGCCCCTCTACCGTCTGCCCGACGGCAACACTGTTCGCGCGTTGAGAGTTGAGCCGGTTGTTAGCTTTGCCCCCGGCGAATTGGTTGAATTCCACATTAGCTTTTTGCCCGGTTGGGTTTTCAAAGATATGGAAAAGGCGCGTGACAACAGGCCCATTTCTTCTAAGGCCTTTGACCACGGACCTTTTATAGCAGGAGTAAAGTACCGGCCTTTTTTCCTGCCATATGACGGCGGCGAAGCAAGAGTCGGCATTGGCTATGAGTTCATTACCAAAAGCGACGGCTACCAAAAAACGGCCGTGCTGCTGGCCAGCGCGCTGGAGGGCGCCTACATAAGTCCAACTCACAGCGGCATAAACCACCGGTTCACGCTTACGGGCAGTATGACTTACGACGCTTTAAGTGTGAGCAGTTACGTGCAGTACCGCGCCCGCACAAAGGAGCAAGACAACTTGCGGCTGGGCAATGTGTTGAGCTTTGGCGGCGAAGGCGGCTATACTGTCGGGCAAATAGGCGCCGTAACCCTGACTCCTGTTTTAGGGATAATGTGGCGGGACCAGGCCAGGGCAAAAATCCGCAACGGCGCCGAGGCGGTGCTGGGCACCGGCGGGAGTGAGACCTGGGTCTTGCCCGGATTAAAATTTGGCCTGAGCCAAAGCACCCTTTCGGTCGGAGTAAACATCCCTGTAACCCGAAACCTGGGCGCGTATATGCCCAGGGAACTCGCGTCGGTCTTCGGGCGGTATAATTTTTAAATCGCCCCAAATGACCGGACACCAAAGGCTTCATCTCTTTACCCAAAAAAGAGATGAAGCCTGCTTTTTTTAACCAAACAAAGATTGCTTATTTCTGTTATAATACCCAAATGAACACACCAACCGGTTTCCAAAATTTAGGCATAGCTCCGAAGCTTTTAGAAATCCTCCAAAAAAATAATTTCACCACTCCCACCCCAATTCAGCATAAATCCATCCACCCTGCCATAGAAGGCAAGGACATAATGGGCATTGCCCAAACCGGCACCGGCAAAACCCTGGCTTTTGGACTTCCAATGATCCAGCGCTTAGCCCAAGGGTCAGGCAAGCAAAAAGGTTTGGTCATTTTACCTACACGCGAACTCGCGCTCCAGGTTAATGAAACTTTGGAAAAAATTGGCAGGCCCATTGGCCTTAAAACCGCAATTTTAATTGGCGGTGAAAATATGGGCAAACAAATTAGAATGCTGCGTTTAAACCCGCATATTATAATTGCAACTCCGGGCAGGCTAATTGACCATCTTGAACAAAAAACTTTGCACCTAACCACGGTCTCTATATTAGTACTCGACGAAGCTGACAGAATGCTGGATATGGGCTTTGCCCCACAAATAAAGAGGATAATGTTAACAGTACCCAAAGTCAGGCAGACTATGCTTTTTTCCGCAACTATGCCGGACGAAATTGTAAATTTGGCTAAATCTTTTATGTCCCTGCCCCTTAGAATAGAAGTAGCCCCGGCCGGAACCGCCATAGAACTGGTTGAGCAGGAATTATTTTTTGTGCAGCGCGAAGAAAAACTCGCGCTTTTGCAAAATCTTTTAAAAGAATACACGGGCAGCATTTTAGTTTTTTCCCGCACTAAATTCGGCGCCAAGAAAATTGCGCGCACAGTTAGAAACCTTGGCCACACGGCTTCGGAAATCCATTCCAACCGTTCCCTAAACCAAAGAATAGAAGCTTTGGATGGTTTTAAAATTGGCCGCTACAGAGTATTGGTTGCCACAGATATAGCCGCGCGCGGCATAGACGTAAGCGGTATTCAACTGGTCATTAATTACGACTTGCCCTCCACTGCCGAAGACTATGTGCATAGGATAGGCCGAACAGGACGCGCGGGTATGGCCGGCAAAGCCATTTCTTTTGCCACGCCCGACCAAAGGGCAGAGGTTAGGGGCATTGAACGGCTCATTCGCACAAATTTACCCGTTTCAAAAAACCCGCAGCTTACCAGACTGCCCAAAGAAGCTTTAAATGACGGCGACAGGTTCGACAAATACGCGGACAAGCCCCGCAGGCGCCCAAACCCCTTCCAAAGGCCAAGCTCCCCTAATTCCAGGCCGCGTTTTGGCCGGTCAAGTTCACAGGGAAACTTTAAGCGCCCGGGCAGGTATTCAAACAGGTTTAATTGACCGCAGGCAGTTGAAATAATATAATTATAAATATTGATACTGATTTAAATTAAAATAAAACTTGATGAATCCCCTCTCTTTTTTAAAATCTCTGTTCGGAGAAAGTGAACCCACCCGCAGGCGGGTAATTAAAACCATCAAAGCCAAAGCCGACGCCAAAAGGACAGCTATGGAAAGACTGGCCGACTGGATGACTTCCAGCATTGGCAGTATGGCTTTTTTAACTGTTAATGTTGTAATTTTTGTGCTATGGCTAATAATTAACACGGGGCATTTGGGGTCCATGGCTATTTTTGACCCTTTCCCCTTTAGCCTGCTTACTATGATAGTTTCGCTGGAGGCTATTATCCTTGCCATTTTTGTGCTCATTTCCCAAAACCGTTCTATGAAAGTTGACGACTTGCGGGAAGAAATCCATTTGCAAATAAATTTAATTTCGGAAAAAGAAATTACCAAAACCATGCAAATGCTGGCGCTGCTTTTGGAAAAAAACGGTATAGATATTTCCCAGGATCCGGAACTCAAACGCCTTCTAAAACCCATTAGCGAAGAAGAACTGGAAAGAAGATTAGAGAAAGAAATTTTAGGAAGCTAACTCTTACTACTTATTAGTAAGATTGCCCCGACGCTTTGGTCGGGGCTCCGACCTCCGGCAAAGCCGGAGCGTCGGAGGAGAAGGAAATTTTGGGCAGTTGACTTTCGGGATAAAAAAAGCTATAATGTTAATAACATATGGCACAGCATATGTTAATTCGATCACCCCACCACTGTGTTGGGGTTTTATTTTAACATCCTGCCCCAACGCCCCGTATGTATGAAAGGCTATGTCTACATCTTAAAAGATGATTGGGAAAAGTACTATATTGGAAGCACTACCAATCCTCCTCAACGCTATACAAGGCACCTATCAGGTTTTGTCTACACTACCCATAGAATGAGCAATCCCAAGATGGTTTTATGCCAGGAATTCCCCTCAATCAAAGAAGCAAAGAAAATTGAACTGAGACTAAAAAAGTTGAAACGAAAAGATTACATTGAAAAAATTGTACAAGATGGATTTATAAAAATGAAAGTATAAAATATTCTTTATGGTGCCCGTAGTTCAATGGTAGAACGCCACTCTGTGGCAGTGGTCACGAGGGTCCGATTCCCTTCGGGCACCCCAGTGAATATTTTATACTTTAAGCTTGGCAGCGGGAATACTCCGACGTAGCATCGGAGTTAGCAGCCCCAAAGGTTTCATTTTTATTTACCAATCGCTCTGCTCCGACGTTCGACCTTCGGTCGAAGTCGGAGTCCCGACCTCGCGAAGCGAGCGTCGGGATGGCAGCCCCGACGCAAGGTCGGGGTCTACGACCGCAAGAATTCCGATTCCCTTCGGGCACCCCAAAACATCCCCCAAAAAACTATTTTTTGATATAATAACTATATGAAGAAAATATTAATTGTCGAAGACGACCGCGCCATGCGCGACGCCCTGTCCGACCGTTTAAGCCGGACTTACGAAATTGCCCAAGCCGAGGACGGAGAAGAAGGTTATAAATTTATTTTAACTTTTAAACCTGACCTTGTTTTGCTGGACTTGCTTTTGCCAAAACTGCCCGGAATAGAACTTTTGGAAAAATTACGAAAGCACCCGGATCTTGCCATTGCCAACACCGGAGTAATAATTTTTAGCAATTTTTCCTCCGAAGAATATTTCCAAAAAGCCAAACAATTCAACGCGCAGTATTTGGTAAAAGCGCTTACCGACTTGCCGGACCTGGTCAAAAAAATAGAAAAAACTTTAAACGACTCCCCTACTTAAAATTGTCTCTTAATTTCAAAACCACCCCGATGTACATCGGGGTGGTTTTTATTACAGTTAGCAAAAATCAAAACAGGGTTCCCAAAAACGCACTGCGTTTTTAGGATAAGGGGCAACAGGACGTAAGCCGCAGTGGACGAATTTATTCGCACACAGAGGCTGAAGTCCTGATTGACCCGTGGTGCATTTATACAACGAAGCTAAAACCTATTTTATGGCAAATGACCTGCCTTGACAAATTCCTTGCAAACCAGGAATTTTTCCATTAAGCTTGGGCTAGGAAGCCCCGGGCTTTACTAGTACAACAGCTAGTGCAATCCGGTTGAACTAGTAAAACTCTGAAAGCACCTATATCTATTGATGTTCTCCTATGGCCAATGTCGCGACTACTATCTCACCAGAGAATCAACTGAACGACTAGTATATATATCAACTTATACCTAAAACATCAATAGATACCAACCTTACTTAATCTAAACTACTTAAACCTTAATACCAATACCAAATATCTAACTAAAACCAAAGACTAATCCAAAAGACTGCAGAAGAAGGGGTGGAAAAAGACAAAAAACAAACTTATGAGCGACTTACCTAAAAAAGCAGAAATGCCAGGCGAAGAGCAGCCTAGAGGAGAAATTACGGAAACAACAGTAACGGATGATACTTTAAAGCTGTATTTATTTGGCGATTTGAGCGATGAAGATCGGGTAAAGTTTGAAAGTACGGTCGCCGCTAATCCAGAATTATTCCAGCGATTACAAAGCATGCAGGAACAATTTGAAAAGGATTGGTATGCTAAAAAGTTTACGGGCGACGAAAAACGAAAGCTAAAACGGTTATATGTTAGTACGCCTCGCAGTCAGCAAAAGAATACTAAGGCTGATTATTTAAGAGGTTTCCTGTTTAGTGTGGTAATGTCAGGAGATCCACGGATACAATAAAACTGATAAAGTTAGAAATAAACAATTTTACGGCATTTACTTGAGCCGCACTTACATAGGATCTTCCTGCCTAGTTTAGCTCCAACATCAAAATCTGCAGTCAGTTCTTCCCCTGATTTTATCTTTCGGTCGGTTCTCATGACCAGCAAATTTACGATTCTGCAGTTCGGCTTACACGAATGGTTAATAAAATCTGCTGAATCGAGTTCTTCTGCTTTAGTTTCCGCTATGTAAAATCCCGGATAAATTGGCAAGGCGTAATTCGTTGCAAATCCTTTTGGCAGGTGTTTAATCTCTTCTGCGGTTACAATCCTGCCACCCCAAGCAGCGACAACCGTTCCTTTTGGTATATTTTTTGCTGCAAACAGTCCTAGCTCATGAATAGGACTTGATCGAACTTCCGTGTATGGAGACGTATAGCCGTGGACTCTGTTTTTATAAGCAAACTTCTTAGTCTTGAATCTTGGATCAAGCTCATCGTCTAGCTTATATTTCTTTGCTATATAATCCAAGACATCATCTTTGCTTTTCTCGTACTCAAACGAGGAATAATCGTCTGTTAGCTCCTCACCGTTTTTTATGTCTTTTTTGGCAATAGTGACAACTTCGTCCTCACTATTTGTATGCCGTGAGAGGCAGTTTGGGTAATTGGAATGATTAAAATATTTTCCATTATCGGAAGCTAAACAATAGAGCTTACTCTTTTTGCTTCTCCATCCATACTTATAAAGGTAAATTTGTAGGATTTCTGGAAAAGATAGGATTTGTTCCTTGGTGAATTTCAAATCAAAACCCGGGGTGAATTTCCAAACGACTGTTCCCTTGGGAATGAACTGATCAGCGAATAGGCCCAGGCCATGGATATTGCTAGGTAGAACTTTTGTTTTAACGTAGAGCATAAGAACAGTCGCGGTGGGCTATGAGTAAAGGAATTTTCATAATCTAATGCTAATATTTTACTCTGTTCAGTGATAATTTTCAATCTTTAAAGAGTCAAAATGACAAACTTTGTATTACAAAAAATCCCGAGCAGCACGAAGTCTGCTCGGGGGAGATTGGTTACTGTTAAGCGCGTTCGCTAGAGGACTTTTCCTCTTCTTCTTGTTCTTCTTCATTCAGGACGATGTCCTCGTCAGTCTCTTTGAACGGTTTGAGATGTTTGGTTCGTTTGCCGCTGTTGATGTGGTTGATGAGCATCTGAAACAGGATCTTGCGGGCTTGACCGGCGGAACCAGCCAGCTCTTTGACGTACGGATCTGTGATTTTGAACAATGCGATTTTTCTCCTCAGATCCGCTTCGATGAAAAGCTCGTTGCCCCGCCAGAAGTTCTCATACCTGTTCATGATCTCGGCGATGCACCACAGGAATCCGCTACGCATGTGAACCGCGCCTTCCCGGTACGAAACATTCCGAACGCCCCAACATTCTTCAAAGAGGCCCCAGAAAGTTTTGATGTTTGCGCGGAAGGTTTCTCGCCCGAGCCGGTTCATAATGTTCAGGAGACCGTTGGCGAGGCCAGTCAAGCCGCTTTGACGAGCGGCGCCGAAACGCGAATGCGCCACACCGGTCATTCTAAGAAACACCGGCGCGTGAAGGAGATGGTCCTTCTTTTGGCTTTGGGCCCAGCACACTCGCCCGTACATCAGGAAGTCTTGTTCGTGCATCGTCAGGTTATAGAACAACTGAACGACTTCGTTGTCTTCCTTCATGTTGCGGAGCAGGATATTCGGCGATAGTTTGGAGCGATTGGCGTTGAGGATACGGAAACGTTCCCGTTCCCATTTTTCATCCGTGTTGAAGTGAATGGTTGCGCCGATATGCGGCCTGTGCTCGCCTTTACTGAGTAGTTGTTTGGCGGCAGTCACGCGCTGCAATCCATCGATGATGAAGATCGGATCGGAAAGAATGCAGTAGTCTTGTTGTGAATCCAGACCTTCGCCTCGCAGACCCAGTTCAATGTCAGGAACGCGACCGGTTTTAAGAGCATCTTCCAGGCCATCGATCGTGTCCTTGTCCAGAACTTCTCTTTGATAGGAAGCAACCTGCAAAGCTTCGAGCGATTCAGGATCAATCACTCCACGCAAAACAACAGAACCGCCCGTGATTTCATCAAGAGCAGCCTTCAGAACTTTAACAGTCTTCATATACCCTCCAAGTGGTTGTAGCTCCCATATAGGGATGGCCAACCTGTGCTTGAAATTTGAATTATCCCAACGAGTGGGACATTCAACTGTACCAGAAAAATGAAGATATGTCAAAGGTTGGCTTAAACAAAAGAAAAAGCCGAGAGGACGTACATACGTTATTCTCTCGGCTTTCATTCAGATCGAGCTATTGCGGTAGTTCGATTCCGAAATCTTTTTTGAGTGCATCTCTAGCAGCTTCGGATTCAGCCTTCTTTTTGTTGACCCCACTTCCTTGGCCCGCGCAGCGATTTTCTACAAACACACCAACCAAAAAACGTCGGTCATGATGCGGGCCGGACTCCTCCAAAACACGATAATGAGGAGTAATGCCCACCGCGGCTTGAGCTTGATCTTGGAAGTAGGATTTTGGATCCAGGTACTTCCATTTTTCGATTACATCCTTGAGCTTCGGGAAAAGAAAGCTATCAAGGAAAATTTCAACCATTCCGGCACCATGATCAAGATAGATGGCGCCGATTAACGCCTCTACAGTATCGGCAAGAATGAAACGCCTGGAACGCTTCCTGGCATCTACGTCTTGCTTTTCACCTCGGCTGAGTAGAATGAGTTTGTCGATACCCAGTTCTTCCCCAATCTGTTGAAGAGTGTCAGCAGAGGCGAGATGGCCAAAGATTGCCGTCATTTTGCCTTCTGGCGCATCGGGCAATCTGCGGAACAAATACTGACCAAGAGCAAAACCCAAAACCTTGTCGCCGAGAAATTCGAGTCTCTCGTTGTTTTCAAGGTCGGCTCTCGGGTTTTCGTTCAGATAGGAACGATGGACGAAAGCCCGTTGCAAAAGTTTCTGATTGCGAAAGATAATGCCGATTCGCTTCTGAAAACCTTGCAAATCTCCAGGCTCCACCTCAACCGTTGCTTCCTGAGATATAAGCCGGACGGTTTGTGCAGGCGGCAGGACTTTTTTACCTTTGCCCTTTTCGCCTTGATTCCCGTGCATTCCTCCTACGCCTCTCAGCGAAGCTGGAACACCTTTACCACGCATTGAACCTCCTGCAAAGATGAGGGTCTGCAGAGGCCAGACCCTCTGTGGGTAATTAAGAGCGCATTTGCGAATCACTGGGGAAGGTTGATCCCCTCTCTTCTCAATGCAGTCTCAATCACTTCTAGTGTTTCTTCATTCATACCCTCGGTCATGAACAACCTGTCTCGACCTAAGGCGACTAAATCTCTTACTTTTCTTGCCTGACGCTTATTTCGGATCAACTTCGCGACCTTCAAAGGAAGCAGTGATGCAAGATCTTTTTCCATGGCCTCTTCGGCAGGCGCGCTATTGCCCGAAACTTCGACATCAGTCACTGATACTTCCGCTGGTTGCGCTTTTGGCGGAAGAGGGAAACAACCAAGTGGAATTTGTCCTCCGATGACTTCGGATTTGATCGCGTTATAGCTTTCCTTGATAGTGGTTTCGCTACAGCTGAAAAGGTCTGCCATCTGCTTGAATGGCAGTTTCAGCTCTTCACGTAACCTATACACTGCTATCTGACGAGCGCGATCCAATCTTCTAGCACGGACGGGACTAAAAACCTGCTCAGCGGAATATCCATAGGCTTCAACTACCTGGCTGATAATTCTTATTTCAGCCCACGGTAGTTTCTCTTCCCTTTCTTCGGACTTGCCTCGCTGGTAATCTTTCTGAACTTTGTTTGAGTCAGTCAGGTTAAACAACTTGGCTATCGTTTCGAAAGAGACTTGAAGCGTATCCCGCAGTTCCACAATTGCCCGGCGACGGGTTTTCATCACATCTGCCGGCAATTCCGCGTCTCCCTTAAGGTTCTCTGCTGCAACGTGATGTCTTGAAGCGACCTGATCCACAAGATCTTGTGCAATTTCTTCCTCGGATCTGCGGACGCGCTTAATATCTTCTGCACTTTCCCCTAGCTGGGTACTGAACTTGGCCGGTTTATTTGTGGATGGTGCCGGCAAAGTCGGCATACACTGCCGTGCCATCTCCCAGACTTTGGGGGTACGAAGCCTATTTAACGCTCGCTCCAAGATCTGACGGGCTCGTTCGCGAGTGAGGCCAATATAATTTCCAATTCCATCCAGGGTTTGAGCGTTGCGGCCATTGAGTCCAAAGTACAACTCAAGACAGGTTTGCTCTATTTCCATGAAAGGAACTTCATCGAAAATTTTCTTGACCGTTTCAACTATGTCGACCTCTTCGAGATCTTCCACTTGCGAAGAAGCGTCCTCGATGAGTACAAAGTCGCCGAGTGTTGCATCGCCATCGCCGTCTCCGTTGGAAACGAAGTTGTCCAGCGACAGAAAATGCGTCTGGTACTGACCCCATACAATCAAACCTTCGATCTGTTCGACAGTTTTGTTCAGTTCGGCAGCCAGTTCCTCGCGATTTGGGTCATGCCCCAGCTTTTGCCTTACACGATCATAATTCTTTGCAAACTTTTTCAAGTTTTGAATCATATGTTCTGGCAAAACTGAAAGCTCCCCGATAACACGAGTTATGTGCTGTCTAACCCACCACATGGCGTAGGTACTGAATCGAAAGCCACGGGTGTAATCGAATCTTTCAACAGCTTCTACAAGACCGAACCAGCCTTCCTGGACGAGATCGTCGAAATCCAGAGCCGGATCATCAATCCGCTGTAGTTCAGGCATTTTGATTTTGGCACCCTTACGCGCCAAGCCAAGATTCTGAACTGTGATCTGGTATTTGCAATCAAGCCTCTCGAGCTGATCAGTTTCTTCTCTGTATCGCTTAAAAAGATCAAACTGTTCGCCCAGGACCTCAGCCGCTCTTGCTTCATCGGTTGGCGTAGCGGGCGGCAAGGACAGTAAACGAAGGTCAAACAGAAATCCTTTCTGTTTCCCGTCTTTTTTTAGAGTTAGGTTAAAATGCGCCAATCGTTCGTGAACTTCCCGAACTACATTCGCACCACCTATCCCTTTTTTACCTTTACCGAGAGAGTCTAACTCTTTCGTCAATTGCTTTTCAGTCTTTTCCACGAGCTGGCCGATTGTCTGGACCTCAATTGCCCACAGCTTCATCAATGAGCTGTCAGACAAATGTAGATCAGATATCTCCCTTTCGAGAAATTTTTCGAGTAAACCGCCTTCGACTAGCGCCGGTTCTGCCTCGACAATTTTCTTGGGACTTTCCGCTTTGATTGTTGCTGGACTGAAGTCGTTGAGCCATTTGGCGGGAACAGAATGGTTGCAGTAAGCAAACACTTTGGTCGTCCGCTTGAGAGCAAAGCTTGCAACATATTCGGGACTCTCTCCGCGTAAAACTGAATCGCGGAAAAGCCGAACCTGCGACAAGCCGCTTTCTGTGCAGTAACCTGCTCCCTTGTAGTAGATCAGAACGTTCTGCCTAAAGACCGACAATATCGCTTTGGTGATTACCTCGAAGTTGCGATTGGATTTAATTTCGACCTTTTCATCGGCCAGACGGGCAAGAAGTTGTTGACGGATCGTGAGCACACCGTGCATCCAGTACGGATTGATAAAATTTTCTCTGCACCAGTCGTCACTATGACTTGCTCTCTGGTAGTTGTCCCACACATTAAGCAAAGTCAGAAAGTCACTCCCAGCAACAGAAAACCGAGCTTTTATCTCTCCGTATTCCGGATCGTCGAAAGGCTCGGCGAAAAACCGACCAATCGACAACATGGCAGCAATCGTGACCGCTTCCTCAACACATCCATAATGAACGGAGCTCAATATGAACTGTGCGAGCTGCGGTTGAATGGAAAACCGTGCCAGCCTTAAGCCGTGTTCGGTTAGTTGCCCATCGTCAATTGCGCCATACCAGCGCAACTGATCTTCAGCAACAGTCCAAAGCTCGTCCGGCGGCTTGGTGAGAAAACCAAAGTCTAACCCGATACCAAGAGCCTTAGTTGCCATAACCAGGCCAATTAGATCAGACCTGGTAATCTCGGGCTCGCGGTGATCGCTCCGGGTTAAAAAGTCTTGCTCCGAGTACATTCGAATACATGTCCCGGGTCCGGTTCTGCCGGCGCGGCCTGCTCGCTGCACAACCTCGCTTCGACTAATTCTAACCAGATCAAGTGTCTCAATTCGGAGCTTTGGATCAAAACCCGGGATTTTGGCCAAGCCGGAGTCAATAACGTAACCGATACCGTCGATAGTCAAAGAACTTTCGGCAACGTTTGTGGCTACGACGACCTTCTGTCCGCCAAAAGGCAAAAAAATCAGCTCTTGTTCGGCCGGACTGAGGTTGGCATAAAGCGGAAGAGTCACCAATCCTTGGTGCCCCAATCGTTCAATCCCCGCTATTACGTGCCTGACTTCCATCTCTCCGGAAACGAAGACCAAAATATCTCCTTGTCTTTCCGGAAGTTGGTGAATTCGGTCAACTTCAGAAACAATCCTTCGAATCAGCCCCCGGTATTCGGTAGGTCGATACTCAACGGTTACAGGATGCTGTCTTACCGGGACTTGAAGTAACTTCGCCCCGGGGAAAAAATCCAACAGCTCTTGATAGTCCAAAGTCGCGCTCATAATTACGAGCTTAAAATCTGGCCGTTGCGCACAAACCCCTTTTAAATAACCAAGGAGAAAATCGCTGAAGGTGTCGCGTTCATGGGCTTCATCAACAACGACACAAGAGTATCGCGAAAGCATCGGATCCACGATCGCTTCTCGAAGCATTACGCCGCAAGTCAAAAATTTCAGTTTTGTCTCTTGGCTTATCTTCTTCTCAAAGCGAACCTGGTAACCAACCTCTCGTCCGACCATAGACCCCCGCTCTTTAGCAACTCTAAGTGTTGCTGCAATAACGGCGATTCTTTTTGGTTCGGTTACAGCTATCATTCCTCGTTCTGTGAATTCCTCATCCATGAGGAATTGAGGAAGCTGTGTGGTCTTTCCAGAACCAGTATGACCTACAACAATGGTCACCTGGTGGAAACGCACTGACTGCAGAATTTCCTTTCGGAATTCTAAAATAGGTAAACTGCTAGTAGTGACCATTTATCCTCCGATTCAATTGTTCAGGTACATCCAAAGACACAGCGTCTTTAGACCCATTATAATACAATTTTTTGCTCTAAAAGTAAAGAGGAAATGACAAAAATAAAGGCGACCTGGACATGGTAAAGCAAATATGGTACTATTTTAAGTTCCTGATTCGGAATAATATAGTTTCAAAATATTAAGGAGGCCCTATGGGCGAAGTTTCTGAAGAAATGAAGGAGCTGCTGATTGGAAGTGAAAGTAGCCCCTTTTGTCAGATTGCCGGCAGTGACATTAGCGTAAGGGCCTGCCTTGAAACTCAAGGCCAGCCCAAGTGCTTTGGTTGCGCCGCAACGACAAGACTCTGTGAAGAGTGTAAGCAAGAAGTGGTGGCTGTTCCTGCGGTCGGTCTGGGTTCGATTTGTCTTACAACCCAGCTCGAGCGTGACCATGAAGAGAAACCCGAATGCCCAACTGGTATTCAGGTGAACTGTCAACTGCTGAAAAAGAAAATTAGAGCAGAGATGTGCGTCGCAACCCAAGGCCAGGCAGGCTGCAAAGGATGTGCGGTTCCCTCCAGGCTTTGTGAAAAATGCCACATCAGTCCATGTCGTTTTCCTCAGTACGGCTTTTGCTTAACTTGTACCGTTGCGGAATATGGTGACGGCTGGGAACCCATCGATCTTTCAACTCTGCCAAAGGACGAAATCGAAGGAAAAGGAAAGGAGTCTCACACCGTTCAGCTGGTAGCTCATCTGCGTACAGCAAGTGGGCTAAAAGCCTCTAAAATCGCCAAGATCCTCTCCAACGAGGAGGCCGGTTGTACGTTCATCAAAGAACAACTCAAAGTAAACACCGAGACGGCAAGAAAGTACTACGGTCAGCTCAAAAACGAAGGATTTGTTTCTGTTCCGGCTCAAACCGTTTTAGAACAGAAGATAAGCAAGCTCGAAGAGTTGATTAAGATTATCGGTGAAGAGAGTAGCTTCGGAAAATTACTTCGCTCCTTGATTGGCGATCTCGAAGAGCTGCAGACGCTGAGAAAGAAGAGTAAGAAAACTTCCTGATAATAAGCCAAAAAAACAGAAGAGGATAGACTGACGTGTGTCAGCCTATCCTCTGTTTTGTTGTACCCAACTATTCTTTCTTTTCTTCCGGCACCGGTTCCGATTCGAGTCTGCTGATCGCCTCAGTCAGCTTGTTTTGCAACAACCGACTCTGCTTCAGCAGAATGCCGCGCTTACTTGTGTCTCGCAGCATGTCGTAATCGAAATCCGCGACTTTATCGTAGATCAGAACGAGCAGACGTTGGAGCATGTCGTAGGTGACGGTATTTCCTCGTTCTCCTGCTGTAGTATTGGCGTTACGGGTTTTCCGTTGCAGACGGCCACGAAGAGCGTTGGCGTCGAGCTGGAGTTTCACTCCGAGTTCCGCGGCTTTGATCTGTTCTTCTTCGCCACCTTTGACTTCGGCGACGACCTTTGCCTGAGCCATGTTGAGTTTACCAGCTTCGATGAGCGCCTGCACCTTTTCAGGCAGGCTGACCAGAGTCAGCCGGTCTTTGATGTAGGTTTCGCCCTTGCCGAGACTCTTCATTACCGGCTTGAGATCGCCGTTGTTGAGATCGACGAGTTCCTTGATACCGTGAGCCTCTTCCATCAACGTCAGATCTTTGCGTTGCAGATTTTCAACGAGAACCATGCTGTGGGCGACTTCATCCGGCACGTCTTTGATGATCGCATCGATTTCATCCCACTTAATGACCTTGTGAGCGCGGAGCCGCCGTTCGCCAGCGATCAGCTGGAAGGTCCCTTCTTCGATGCTTAGTACTCGGACGACAATCGGCTGGATGAGCCCGCCGTTCTGCTTGATGCTTTTTCCGAGTTCCTTAAGCTCGCCTTCGTCGAATGTCTTGCGAGGTTGCCAGGGGCTGGGAACAATTTTGTCCACCAGCACCTTGCGGATTTCGGACGGTGTTTGGGTTGGGGTTACCATGAATTGCCTCCTTAGGCGTTTTGTGTTGGGGTTTGTTGTTTTGCGTAATCCTACTACATGGAAAACAAAATTGCGGATTACAGGACAGATTAACAGGTTTTTTATACCCGGTCAAACGGGGTTTGATGGAAAAAATCAAAAGAGGCGAATATGCCAGCCTTGACAGTTGGCTACATCAACAATACCAAGACCAAATTGGTCGATGTAGACAAAAAGAAAGCAAAAGGCATTAGTGGCCCAAACTGCAGTCGTCGTCGAACCCAGCAGCAGCGGAGCTGCTGAAAAAAATTCTGAAATTAAAAAAAGTTTCCCTTGGTGGAGATTTTCAAAAATCAGTGGAACTCTATTTTTAATGAGGTCTTTATGATTTACAGCTCTATTCACTAGTACAGTAGCTATTCTTTTTTATTCTTTTGTAAGTTTTTTCCGAGCACTGTAGTAGAATCCTGAAATTCGGCTGTTAACGTCGCCAATAGTTTCATGGGATTTTTATTGGTTTTGTCGAATCTCAATTGTTCATCTTCCAAATCTAGAAAAATTTGAGAATAATCTTGTTTATTTTGTTTCCTTTTCACTTTCTCCCCGAAGTACACAGTTGCCATTCTTTTTCCGTTTTTTTCTCCTATGCGTGCCTCGACCCAATAATTTTCGTCCTCATTAAAATCTTTTACTTTGGTTGGGGGCAAGTCCAAAGACTGTATTTTAAAGTCCTTGAGTTTGGAACCTTGCCATTTTCTTTGAACTTCATCAGCTACTTCGATGTGTCCTTTGGAATTTGGGTATAATTTTTTGCAATTTATACACCAAAAACCCTCTTTAACAAGATCAAGAATTATCCTGCAGTTTTCCGTTGGACATAGAGGAGTATTATATAAATACTCTTGGCCCATGTCATCGTTAATCATTACCTTCCATAAAACCCCCTGTGACTTGAAAAGTCTATTTCCATACGTCCTTACACTCATTCTCATAACTTTGAATTAAGCTTATATAGGTTAATTATATCTATTCGCAAGCTAAACCATCTCCATCTCTATCTAAGCCATAAATATCTGAACCAATAACACTTATTGGCCCACGAACATAAGCTGGCCCATTGCCACTGCCGCCGGCACAATCAACATCACTCGCTATGGGGACACACCCAGAATAGTTTTGGTCACAATCAGACTTGGTTTTTTGATTGTTTTGGATAGTTGGACTTTGCAGTGGGCTCGTCTGAATTTTCTTTACGGTATTAGTTTTTACATTAGACTGTTCAGTTGTTTCTGAATTACAACTCCCCGCTGTAAAACTCACTAAAAGAAAACAAAATATTATTTTTTTCATAGTCGGAAAAATTTCTATCATAAAAATTTTTCTTAAGACCACCACCAGCCGCCTCTGCTTTTGAACCCTTAAATGCGTTCTTTTTTATTCGTAATCTTTAACTATAGAATCAAAAGTATTTTGTTTATCTAAAAGATTATCTTCACCCACTACCACCATTACACTAGTTAGCAGCTCGTTACTGAGGTAATCTTTTAATTGAAAATCTTGCCAAGTAAGTTTTCCTTTTACCAAAGTCATACCGGAATATGTGTATAAGCAAGAATTACGGGAAGGGCTGTAAAAAATTTTGTCTAAAGAATAGTAAATCTGTGTTCCTGTTTTTGGATTTTCAAAGTACATCTTTTCAAGTTCTGCTTCGATTTGACTTTTGTAGCCTGCACAGTGACTTTTTTTGTCAAAAATTTGTTGAGCAGTCAAAGTGGTTGACTGTGAGGTGGGTGTTGATTCTTGTTGAGCAGATTTACATCCAGCTGAAATTAAAACAAAGACAACTAAAATTAAAAATATTTTTTTCATATTATTCGCAATAACCCATAGCTACGTGTGCATAAGGGGTAGTTAATAACATATATTGTTTTGTCCAAGTTGCTATACCCTCTTTTTTGTAAATTGTATAAACAATTGTGTTTGCGCCAATCTGGAGAGGAGACTTTTCAATCATAGCAACCATAGCATCATTATCAATTATTTTAACTAGTTCTCCTTGTCCTCCGTTAGCCGTTAGTTTTGGATTTTCAGTATCTAAATCTACAAATGCAATAATGTTTGGTTTTGAGTCCTCACTGCTATTATAAATAATTTTCTTAGTCTCATCCTTGGCGAAAGAATCATTTGGATCCTTAAATTGAACACTACTGAATCTTTGGAAATAGCAAGTAGCCGATTGTGTAATAGGAATATTATACGAATTTGCCTTTGGACGAGGATATGTGAAGGTCTCCGTCCTAGTGTTAGAGGGTGTGGTAGAATTTTTCACTTCTTGTTGCCCGAACCAAGAACATCCTGCTGAGAGTAACAATATTGGTATAAAAAGGGTTATTTTTTTCATATAAATTGGGGGAGAAATATTTATAACTGTATAATAGCATTTTTTATAAAACTCGGCTTATTTACAAGCACCACTTAAGTGGCGCTTTTTATAATAATCCTTGAAAAACTTGGCTTTTTAGTTCCTCAAAATTGTAGGAATAACCAGCTCTAATTCTTAGACACTTTATTCCCGTTGATTCTAAAATATGGTTAACGAATTGGTCTCTTTCCTGCCTGCTCCAATGGTAATGAGTTTTGTCATCAAGCTCAATAACCAGTAAAGGTTTTAAATATTGTTTTTCACAAATAACAAAATCTACAGATTTCCTGTCAATTTTGTTTCTAAAAGTTTTCTGATATATTTCGCTTGGCTTAACTTGGAGCAAGCAATCTAAATGGACTTGGGGGAAAATATAATATTTGTTTTCGACTATCTCTTGAAGCAAATTAAAAAATTGATGTTCAGCCTTAGTTAGCAAGTACTCTTTCTTAAAGTAAGGATTGTAAGAAACAGGCGGTTTAGGGACATCTTTATCTAAACCTTTTGAGAAAAATTTAATTGCCCAGACAACTAGAACAGCAATTATTATGAAGCTAATAAATTCAACCATATATTTTTTTAAAACACAAAGCCCCGTGTCAGCCGGGCTTTGAGACCCCATACCCCTTTCGGGATATGACTCTTGGAAGAATAGCTGAACGCGGGGTTCAGTACCTTCCAAGAGATTTTTAGCCATGCCCGTTGCTGGGTTTAGGCTACATTCAGTTGTGCTTGAAATATACCAAATTTTGCTGATATAATCCAGCGTATGCCTTACCACATCAAAAATTTGAGCAATGACAGCCTACAAATTCTGTGGGATGTTATGGAAGACCTCTGCACAAAGTCCCAACTTACACAATCGGGTTATTTGGAAGTAACCAAGTTTGGAACAGAAAAAGTTAGCCCCGATGATTATAAAATGGTAATTTGGGGTTTGCAGAAAGATAGACACATTAAATCCGAGTGGGGTAGCTACTTATTAACAGATTCATTCGTGGAATTTTTCAACGCCGTGGGTGATGAAATGCATGATAGAATCCATGAACAAAAAAAGGTTGAAAAGACTTCAAATAAGTTAGATAAAAAGCTTCTTCCTCACGATAAGTTGCGATTTGACGAAAGCGGAGGCGAATTGGTAGTAAATGGAGAACATATTAAAGTTATCTCAAACAAAAATTTTGAGGAAAAGTTGCCCTATAAACTCATGGTTCATATCCTTGTCAAGCACAAAGATGAATTTTTTAGAAAATTTTCTTATATTGAATTGTTAAATTCCCCTTTATTTTTGGATTTTAGAGTTCGCTTCCCAAAAGTTTTTTGGAGAAAATGCCACGACTCTTTTGAAAATCTTAATAAAAAAATACAAGCAAAAACTGGGTTTGCAAACTTTTTCAAATCAGGTTCAAAGGCTAACGGTGAGGTATTTATCAACCCTGACCACCTGAAAACCCTCGGTTTAGCAAAGCCAGAATTGGGTTAAGAACTTTTTCAAACTTTTCAAAAAATTTAGGTATAAAATTGTCCTAGCAAAAAGCTAGGCTTTTTTAATTCATCGAAAGGGGGTGATTAAAATGTTTTTGATTACAAGATTAAGTCAGTTCACAGCTAAAAACGGAAAAGAATGGGTATCTGGCAACTTCCTTAACCTAAAGGATGGAAGCACTGGAGAAATATTCCTTCCCAAAGAAGACTACGAAGCAATGAAGTTCGACGCTGAAAAAAAGGTACTATCAGCAGAAGACTTAGCCTCCATAGCAGAAGCTTATGAGACCTCAAATGTCTCATTTGACCAACGAGGCAGAATCCAACAGCTTTCATAACGGCTTACTCGTCGGTGATGGGTGCGGCGTAAGCCGCCCCGTCACCGCAGTATTACTTGATTATAAGTACACATAGGGCGATGAAAATCACAAAGTTTAAATTAATATTCACTGGTTCAAAAATTACTATTCAAGAATTTGAAAGACCTTTTGGCTATGACTTTGAAAGTAAGGCAAATAAAAATAGCCGTCCCAGAACTGAAAAACTTTTAGACCCAGAAGAGTGTGCTAGAAAAGCTAGAAACCGACTAAAGAAACTCATTTGGTCTAACGGCTGGCAAATTACTAATCCTCAAACCAACAAACCATATAAACCTATTTTTATAACCTTAACCTTCGCTGACAACATCCAAGACCTTAAAACTGCCAACCTAATTTTAAAAAACTTTATTAAACGACTGAACCACTATGTCTCAAAAAACTAAATTACTATATGTTGCTGTACCTGAATTTCAAAAGCGTGGAGCTGTGCATTATCACATTATCTTTTTTAACTTACCATTCTTGCGAAATATACACCCTGTCATGCAAAAACTTTGGGGGCAAGGCTTTATTTTTGGAAAGACCATCAATGATTTGAATCATCTTGCAAATTATGTTTGTAAGTACATCCAAAAAGGTTTTGATGATAAGCATAGTAAGTATTCAAAAAGATATTTTTCTTCCCGTGGTTTAAAACGTCCTTATGTCATAAGAGACGAGGGTCAAGTTGAATATATTTTGGCTTCAATTGACCCGAGTAAATGTGAGGTCGAAGAAAAGGAATTTACAACTACTCAAGGGATAAAAGTTAAGCAAAAAGTATTAAGATTTCCTGACGGCTTTAATTCAAAAGAATTAATTTTTTAAGAATAAAAAAACCGAGGGCAGCAAATAGCCGCCCCCAGCCGCAACACCTAGACCAGATTTGCGTGAGCATCGTAAGCCTCGAACTCTCCTTCCCACGTACGGACGAGTGCAAAAAATTTCCGAAAGTCCTCCGTCAGAAACAGCAGGATGAGATGACCTTTCAGTACGTGATTTAGGTTGACCGACACAACCAGAACGTTACCCTCCCGTTTGAAATCGGGATTCAGCAGGTGCTGGATATTGTCGTGGTAGTACATGCCGACGCCCGTGATTGTAACGAGTTCGCCCCACATACCCGTTTCTTCGATGATGAGCTTGATTGTCTTCCCAATCAGATTCTGCGCTTCGCTGCCCACCTCCAATGGGTCTTGCTTATCGCAAAGCTCGTGCAAAACTTCATTCAGTCTAGTCATTCTTTTCCCCCTTCCTAAGCTAGTGAACATATAAGTATAAAAATTTTAAGCTTCAAAGTCAATAGAATGTTATCAATCCAAGAATGTAAAAAATACCTTATAGGGCTTGAGTTAACTGACAAGCAAGTTGAGGAAATTCGAGATTCCCTGTATTTTATAGTTAATAACATTCTTGATAACCATTATGAAAAGCAATATGAAAAACCAAAACCAAAATGAATACCAAAAAGCTTTAGTTTATTGCCGTGTCTCATCTGGCCAGCAAGTTTCGGAAGGTAGTGGATTAGAAAGCCAAGAGCATAGGTGTATTGCTTACGCAGAAGCTAAGGGTTTAGAAGTCATAAAAATATTTCGTGATGAGGGAATTTCAGGCGGTCTATTTGACCGTCCAGCAATGAAGGAAGTATTGAAATTTTTAGACAAAAATAACACTGAAAAATTTGTAGTTATTTTTGATGACATAAAAAGGTTTGCCAGAGACATCGAAGTTCACCTTAAACTAAAAAAAGAATTTGGCTCAAGGGAAGCCAAATTGGAATGTTTAAATTTCAAATTCGAAGAAACACCCGAAGGAATTTTTGTAGAAAATATAATTGCTGCAACTTCACAGCTTGAGCGTGAACAAAACCGCCGACAAGTAATCCAAAAACAAAAAGCTAGGTTAGAGCTTGGTTATTGGGCTTTCCATGCTCCACCTGGATTAAAGTTTAAAAGAAAAAACGGAGAAGGTAACATTTTAACCCCAGACAATGAATTTTCCGATATATACAAAGAAGCCATCGAGAAATTTAGAGACTATGAACTAAACACCATTGAGGCGGTAAGACATTTTATTATTGAGAAATATAAGCAAAGAGGAATTAAAAAATTTATTTCTGCCACCAACACCAAAACTGTCTTAACAAATCCTCTCTACGCTGGTTATTTAGAATTCCAAAAATGGGGAGTGTCTTTGAGAAAAGCAAAGCACAAGGGCTTTATTACTTACGAAACTTTAGTAGCGGTTGAAAAAAGATTAGAAGCCAGACTTAAACCACAAATTAGGCAAGACATAAATCCTGATTTCCCATTAAGGAATTATTTATTGTGTCCACATTGCAACCACGCAATGACTGCGAGTTGGCATAAAGGTAAGATGGGGACAAAGTACCCTCATTACTGGTGCAAAAATCCGATTTGCCAGAACAAGAACAGAACTCTAACAAGAGACACTGTCCATAATGACTTTGTCGAGCTTTTGCAAAGGCTTACCCCTAACCCGCAAATTTTAAAGCTAGCAGAGGCTGTATTGCTCGACGTGTGGCAAAAGAGACAAAACGGGGAAATCGGCAACCAAGAGGCAATTTTAAATCAAGTAAACGATTTAAACATTAAAATTGGTAACCTAACTCAACGAATTTCCGAAACCTCCAACAAAGCTCTTGTTGAGCATTACGAAACAGAGCTAGAAAAGTTATTAAAACAAAAAGCTGCCGTTGAAACGGCAGGCAATGTGCGAATGTATAAAACGCAAGATTTTCCTAAAGCTTTGCGTCTGGTTTTTAGCTATGTGGAACACCCATTAAATCATTGGTATAGCCCTGCAATCATTGAGCAAAGAGCACTGCTACATACTTACTTTAATAAGGGTGTACCCTATGACAAATTCAATCGCTTTGGAACACCAAAACTTCCGCTTATCTTAGAAGTTTTAACCCAATCAAACAACTCAAAAATTACTATGGTGGAGATGCCGGGAGTTAAACCCGGGTCCAAAACGTTTTCACTTCCCAATTGTTCACAAGATTAGCCCCGACATAAGCTTTTGTAGAAGCGTCGGGGCAACTTACTACAAAAGTTGATTTACAAGTCTTAGGCTAACCGATGTAAATCAAACCAGTTAACAGCAGCCTCTAATAAATCCGCTAATTCTCAATGGAGGCACATTGGGAGGCGGAGCTCTAGCTTAAAATTAAACTAAGGCAAGTGCAGGCTGGGCAAAGGCGTTAGCCAATGCGGTCTTCACTTTAGAAAATGCGTTAGCATTTATGATGCTTGGGCTTTTTTACGAGATGTCTAAAGCTTGCTCGTCTTGTATATTGGAAAATGTTAAAGTCCTGTCAAAATCCGTCATCCCCGAAAGGGTATATTAGCACAATGAGGAATGATTGACAATACCACTAAAAGGTGGTATTTTAATATGTTGCAATTCGCAATAAATATGAACACATTTGTACCTTCAGTGTAGGGAAAATCAGATCATACAAAAGGAGGCTAAGAGATGGAGGAAATTCGTAAGGACCTTTTCTATGCGCAGAAAGAGAAAGTGGCATTTTGGGTGGCTGGATACCTGGACAACTCTTCGGAAGTCCACAAGATAATCCAAACCCTTACAAAGGCCGTTGAAGTGTTCCTCAGAGAAGTTCCGGTTGAAAGTACCACAGTCTGCACGCTTTTCGTGACCCAGTCCCGCAGATACCAGCAGACGCGGGTCTTCTACGCTAAAACCGAAACCGCGCCAGCCAAAGCCTTCGTTCTCACCGACGATTGGACTATGCAAAAGTGGCTGGAAAACTAACCAAAAATAAACTGGAGGAAACAACGACATGGCAGTAAAGCCCGGGGACAACCCGCCGCTAACAGACGAAGACCGCAAAAGGGTTGACGCACTGGAACCTCTCATCGACAACGTGCTTCTGAACCACCGGCCAAGCCCAAGCGACGACCGCATTTTCTTCAACTTCACGGGTCCTGAATGGTTCCTTAAAGGCGAAAGCCTAAACAAGGCTCAATTCCTTGAAATCCAAAGGCGCTACAGCCATTGGATAGTGACAGAATTCAAAGACACAAAAGAGCCTTACTCCATCTACTTCCAGCCGCGTTCCTCTTGATACGCGCGCGAGAGCGCCGCCAATATACCTTTTAAGGTTGAGGCGGCCTTTTGTATTTATATCAGATATAAAGCTTTAACAGTTTGTATGTACCAGGGTTGACAATACCACTAAAAGGTGGTATTTTAATATGTTTGGAAATTGCAAGGAGGCTAGTAATTAAAACCATCCAAGTTATCCATAGCGACAAAAGCAAAAGGTAAAAAGACAACTAACTTTCCTTAACCTTTAACCCACTTTCCTAGGAGGTGCTTATGTCCGTTTACGTTTCGGTAGGTCGCGCTATGGATAACGCAACCAGCGGATTGGCTGGTTGCAATGAGCTTGCAACTGTACTTTTTGAGTGCAGTTGGAGCTGGTGGGGTGGTATATATGTGGCACAAGCATTATGCCCGTGTATGTACCCACTTTGGGCCAATGCCAGCTATGGAACCATTACCCTGCTTTCAGATGAGCAGTCGGTAAAAATGGTTCAACACCTGCGGCATGCGGTCAAAACCGGAAATGGCTGCTCCTGCGCCATTCCTGTTATTGACCCGGAACGCTTGGTGTATTTTGCCGAAAGGATTGAGTACCTGCCTGAAGGGCGGGAACGTCGCAATCTCGGCAAACTGCTGGTCGCCATAGACGTGGCTCTTGAGCGCTATGGCGTTTACGCCGCTGTCCTGGCAGGCTAAGCAGGCATGGCCATACGTCGCCCGTACCTACTTCAGGTGCGTGGCGGCGTTTTCATTTCACAAAATTATAAATTCTAAAAATATCTTGGCAAATTGAGTTCCACTGATTTTTTAAAATTCTCCATTAAATAAACCGCAAAGCGCGGTTTTTATTTTTTCATTATTAAAGTAAACCACTCTGCACTGAAAGTGCAGAGCATTATGCAAAACCGCCTTCAGGGCGGTTTTGCATTGACTGAAAGTCAATTATCCGATTAACAGAAATGTCTTGTCTTCATCCTCTTCCTGTTTTCCTTGCTCTTCAATATATTTCTTGATGGTCTGATCAGTGACTGTGCCGGTGGTCACGCAGAAGTATCCGATGGCCCAGAGGTGCTGCCCCCAGAACTGCTTTTGAAGCTGGGGAAACTCCATCTGCAGCTTTCGGCTGCTCTCACCTTTCAGATGTTGAACGATCCTGCTTACTGCGATGTATGGTGGGATTGCCAGCATGAGGTGCACATGGTCAGCCCCGATAGCGCCTTTGAGGATGTCCACTTTTTCTGTGGAGCAAATCTGGCGGATGATATCTCGCAGCCGAAAGCCTATGTCGTCCTTCAGAATCTTCTTTCTGTACTTGGTACCCCAGACAATATGGTATTTATTATCATAAACCGTATGGGAAGTTCTTTTGTATCCGGTCATGCTAAAAGTATACTAAAGTCTTGGGCTAAAGCCCAGAGTTTTACTCTCGGTGTAGACAATAAAAGCCCTTGCTCTAGCAAGGGCTTTTATTTACTTTGCGGTAGAAGTTGTTGGTTTGGCATCTGTGGCTACCGGAGGGGTAGTAGGTGTAGTAGGTTTTGTATCGTCACTCATAAATTTCCTTTCGCTGTACGCCAAGCTTTGGGATACAGAATAATTATTTAACACTTCTTAAGCATAGGTCCTATTGCTACTCCTGTATATAGCAAAAGGTGTGCATTACAACATTAAACCTGCGCTTAAGCCTTAAGAAATGTTTACTGGCGGAGTTAAGTGGTTAATTAACTATTTAATGACTGAATTTACATGAAATAGGTGCCAAAAGGTGATAACAAGTGCATAACTTTTGTTTTTGCTATATACAGAGCCGGGAATAGGGAGTAATGTTAACTTGTAAGATAAATTATTAATTAAATAATTATTTAAATGAAAATGCAGGATCTTACAGACAAGCAAATAATCAAAATCCGCAAAGGCCTTAACGGCGCGCAGCAGCAGGCAATTTTTAAAATACTGGCCGACGCTAATCGTTATAACATTTTCCAAATATTGAGTAAACATCCCAAGCTGATTGTTGGGGATATTGCAAAAATTTTAGACATCTCCACGCCTTTGGCGTCGCAGCATCTTAAAATTTTAGAACAGGGCGGCATTCTGGAAAAAGAAAAACTGGGGCAAAAGGCTTATTTAAAACTTAGGGAAGATAACCGGATTGCCCAAACTATAATTAAGCAGATTATTTAAAAAAAGATTAGACAACTAATTAAAGGTCGGAAAAAACTTAATTAACATAGAAAAAATATATGGAAAATCAGATAAAAGATTCTTATAACTCATCCAGCACCAAGCCAATATACCGCGGCACGCAAATTGTTTGGTACATTCTTGGGCTTTTAGAAGTAATACTTGCTTTCCGCTTTGTGCTCAAATTGCTTGGCGCTAACGCCGGCGCCGGTTTTACCAGTTTTATTTACGGTATTACCCACCCGTTTGCGTCCCCGTTTTTGAATGTATTTAAAATTAGCAAAGTAGAAGGCAGCATATTTGAATGGACAACTCTTTTAGCCATGCTGGTTTATTGGCTGGTTGCTGTGGCAATTGTAAAGCTGTTCTTAATGGGCAAAACCGTCTCCATTCCGGAAGCCGCGGTAAAGCTGGATAATCAGGACCAGTAATAATTTTTTCCTGGAGATTAAAATTTATGATTATCGGACTTGTTATAGTCTTCGGCGCGGTTGTTGGGCTTATTTGTTTCTACATAAAAGGCTCTGGCCTTGGTTTGGTCTGGGATATAATGTTTGGGATTGCCGGCTATGTCATTGCCAGCTCTATTATGACCGGCGCATACGTAATAAACAGCTTAGGCAAAGAAAATATAATTGGGTTTAATTGGTATAGTATGGGCATAGGCATAAGCGGGTCGGTTATAATGATTTTAGGAGCATGGCTTTATAACAGGCCTAATCCAATTAGCAAGATAGGTTTCATGTTGGTAACAATTAAATAATAAAAATTTATGGGCATAATACTCTGGATAATTTTTGGAGCTTTAGTAGGATGGCTTGCTTCTATTATAATGAAAACAGACGCACAGCAAGGCAGCTTGCTTAACATTGTTGTAGGCATTGTCGGCGCGGTTTTAGGCGGTTGGATTATGAATTTACTGGGTAAAGGCGGCGTAAGCGGCTTTAACATTTATAGTTTTGTTGTCGCGCTACTTGGGGCAGTAGTCCTTATTTGGATTGTAAAAGCACTGCGGCGTTAAACATAATTGCTGGAAATGGGGACATAACCCATTTATTTAATAAAAACTCCCGGGCTTTATGCGCGGGAGTTTTTATTAAATATTGGATAAATTAAAATTTACATTTCAGAATCATTTTCGCTTTGATCCTGCTTGCGCCCGGCTTCGCGGGTGTTTTGATCATTTTGTGTATCGGCCATAATATTCACCTCCCTCAATAATTTTTGTATTATTAAAACATTCGACCTTTTTGGTCACTGTTTACAAAATCGCTTAAGCCCACAAACAGTTTCAATATTTTTGTTTAGCTTATTTGAGGCAAAAAAAATTTATTTGCCTTTAACTCCCCACTTTTGGCCAAAAAACTCTTGAAAACATTTTAAACCGCTGCTAAACTAAGGCTGCATAATGATAAAAAATAAGAATGAAAATTTTTAAATTTATCCGCTTAGCGCTAATACCAGTAGCGCTTGGCGGATTATTTTTACCATCAAAACCAAATACCCAATTAGCAAGCAGTATTTCTGCTAAGGCCGAAAGTCTAAACGAACTTAGTCTTGAAAATTTGCCAGAGGCAAATTTAATCCCGGAGAAAATTGAACCAAAAGCCGCAGTCAAACCAAACGCAGTGAGCGATGTGGTAACTAAATCAGCCGCCCCCAAAACCGCAGGGAGGCGCATTGAAATTCCGGCAATTTCCATTAACGCGCCAATTGTTACTGTTGGCCTTGAAAAAAACAGGGAACTGCATGTACCTGCAAATTCCACCCAAGCCGGCTGGTACAAACACAGCCCAATACCCGGACAAATTGGCCCTTCTATAATTACCGCGCATTTAGACTTTGGCGCAAACTTTACTCCGGGAGTTTTTTACAACTTAAATAAAATACAGCTCGGGGATGAAATAAAAATTACTAACGCAGACGGGTCAGTGGCAGTCTTTAGCGTTACCCAAACTAAAGTCGTACCCCAAAATGACTTCCCCACTCAATTAGTTTATGGCAAAACTCCCGACGCGCAACTAAGGCTTATTACCTGCGCCGGTAAATACGACCCAAAAACCGGCCGCTACACTCACGACTTGGTGGTATTTGCCAAACTCAAGCAAATTCTTGCAGTCGCCCATTAGTCCAAAATAAAATATTTTATGCCGTCGTCGTTTCGGTGGCGGTTTTTTAATTTGTAAAAAGAGGGTGGTTATTAGTTATTTTCTGCAAAATTATTAGAAACGCCTGCGGAGATAAGCCGATGAATATATTAAAGGTCGTTAAATTTAAGCAACAATTTTAAAAAACGCTTATGAAAATCACTATAAATAAATTCATTAAGTCTCTAATGGTCTTGGCTGTAGCTTTGTTGCCCCTGGCGGGCTCTGCCCTCTTTTTGGGCGCTAACATGTCCGTGACTCCCGGCTCCCCTCAAACCGGCAGCACAGTAACTGTTGCCGGCAGCTGTGGCACAGCAGGCTTCGATAGCAGTGTAAGCTTCTCCCTGCTTCGCGGCGGCATTACTTTAAACATCCCGGGCAGTGCTTCCACCAATAGCAGTGGCGGCTTTAACACCACACTGACTATTCCTGCCAGTTATGGCAGCGGGCAGGCCACCTTGGTAGCCACCTGCACCCGAAGCGGTGACACACTTAGTTCCGGCGAGCTGGCTATTTCAGCGCCGCCAGGCACTCAAATATCCTTAATTAGCCCGGGCACAGCCGCCATTGGCAGCACCATAACCGTGGTGGGGACCTGTCCGGCAGTAACCAACACGGGCAATGCCAGCTTTAGCCTGGCTCAATCTTCTGTTATTAGGCTCTTGCCGGCAGTCGGCACAGCTATTGCCACAGACGGCAGCTTTAGGGCAGATGTAGGTTTGGTCGCAAGCAGCATCAGCTCCCCGGGCCAAGCCATACTATTTGTGACTTGCCCTGACAACAGCACTGCAAGTGCAAACATTACCTTGCTTGCGGCACCGGGCACAGCACCGGTTACCCCAACACCCACTCCTACAGCTCCTGTGGATACGGAGGACACAACACCGGTCGGCGGCGTAGCAGCGGGCCAGGGTCCTTTGGCTTTGCAGCTCGCAGCTGTTATCTTGGCTCTGGCAGGCTTTGGGCTTACAGCATCGCTCTTACGTTTTAAACGCCTATGAACTCAAGCTCATTTGCTCAACCTACCAAAACCTACGGCAAACATCATAGCGGATCTGCTATGATGTTTGCTTGGAGCCGGCTAATTGCTTTAGCGGGTTTTTTAATATTAATTACCGGGATAATTTTTTGGTACGGCAACCATAGTTCAAAAAATTACTACAGCGCAATTCTTAACTTCCCGGAAAAATCTAAAACACAAGTCACTTTGTCCGCAAAACCCGTGAGCATAAGCATCCCGGCTATTTCAGTTAATGCTCCGGTTGTAAATTTAGGTTTAAACAAAGACCGCACATTAGCGCTGCCAAAAAATGCCGGAGATGTCGGCTGGTATGAAAAAAGCGTTTCGCCCGGACAAGCCGGAGCATCGGTCTTGGTTGGGCATTTGGACTGGTGGACCGGGAAAAAAGCAATTTTTTATAATTTAAAAAAACTTAAAGCAGGAGACGAAATTTTAATTACAAAAGACGACGGCTCATTAGTAACTTTTAAAGTAGACAGCCTTACACTTTATTCGCAAAACGCTTTCCCAACAAATGAAGTTTACGGGAAAATTGACTATCCCGGTTTAAGGCTTATTACCTGCGCGGGTAAATTTAATGTGTTTACCCAAAGGTATTCTCAAAATTTAGTGGTTTTTGCAACACTCAAGTAAAAAGTTGAAACAAAGTTTTTTTTAAGTTAGAATTTGCTTATGCCAAGCAAATTCGAAATTTTACGGCAACCCGACAAGGAAGCCGCCGCCGCTGAAGCCGGTGAATATTTAAACTCCCTGCTATTGGAAAACAAAGCCCAGCCGGCTTTGCTGTTGGTTTCCGCGGGTTCTTCGTTAGCGCTCTTAAATTTTGTGGGTTTTAATGTTTTAGGGCCTAATTTAACAGTTTGCGTTATAGATGAGCGTTTTTCAACAGACCCGGCCACAAACAATTTTGCGCAGCTGCAAAAAACCGATTTTTACAAAGACGCGCTGGACTCTGACGTCAGCTTTTTTGGCACTTTACCCAGGCCCGAAGACACTGCCGAAAGTCTGGCCAACAGATGGGAACACAACTTGCGCAAATGGCGCACGGAAAATCCCTTCGGTAAAATTTTTGCCACCTTAGGCATGGGCCCGGACGGCCATACCGCAGGTATTTTCCCTTTTGCCGACGATGCCAACGAATTCCATAAACTATTCGAGGGCCAAGCCTGGATAAGGGCCTATAGCGTAAACGATAAAAATATCCATAAAGAAAGAATAACTGCGACTCTTACTTTTTTTAAGGAAATAGATGCGGCCTTAGGTTTTATTTCCGGTAATGAAAAAGCATCAAGATTCGACAGGCTAATAAAAAAGCAGGGAGAAGTTTTTGAGCTCCCGGCTTTGGCCTGGCACAGAATTCCCAGCGTAAAACTTTTTACTAATTTACAATAGCACTGGAGGATTCCCCTCTGTCAGAGGGGAATCCTCTTTTTATAGCAACCCTAAGGCAGAAAGCAACAAAGCGGCCCGAACGTAAAGGCCGTTTTTTGCTTGGCGAAAATACGCAGCTCGTGGATCTGAATCTACTACCGGATCAATTTCATAAATCCTTGGCATAACATGTAAAATAGCTGACTTTGTTTTCATTTTAGAAAGAGTCTGGGTGTCTACAAAAAAACTTTTTTTCAAACGTTCATATTCTGCTTCATCATTAAACCTTTCTTTAAATACCCGCGTCACATACAAAACATCAATTTCCGGCAAAATTGAATCTAAAGAAGACAGTTCTTGAAATTTTATTTTAGCAGATTGTAGTTCATCCTTATACTCTTTTGGTAGCTTTAATTCTTCCGGGCCAATTAAATATAGCTCAACGTTTGGAAATTGGCTAAACATGGGCACCAAGGAATGGATATTGCGCTGAAATCTAAAGTCTGACAGAAAAGCAATTTTAAGCCCGGAAATGGTACCCAATTCTTTTTGAATTGTATATAGGTCATAAAGAGCCTGCGTAGGGTGTTCTAAAAAACCATCCCCTGCATTAATTACTGGAACTGCCGATACAGATGCAGCCAACTGTGAGGATCCGTTTTCCGGATGGCGCAAAACTAAAGCGTCGCAATAGCCTGAAATAACTTTTATAGCATCGGACAGGCTCTCCCCTTTTGAGGCCGATGATGTCTTAGGGTCAGCTACCGATATAACCCCGGCTCCAAGTTTAATTGCCGCCGATTCAAACGAAAGCCTTGTACGGGTGCTGGTTTCGTAAAATACAGTGGCAATTACTTTGCCATTCAAAAGTTTGGGCATTCCCCCGCTCATGTCCGCCTTTTCTAGTTCGACTGCTTTAGCAAAAATTTTATCTAAAAGATTTTTGTCTGCGAATTGTTTACCGTTTAAAATGTGGTTCATGGGGGGGTTTTATAAATTATAGATTCCGGAGCCCGAATTTACTTCGGGCGAAGGAATAACTTCTCCGAAAAAGATAGGATTTGGCCGAAGGCCAAATGTTTGGAAAGAAAAAACCGGTAGGTTTTGTCTTTCCAATTAATATTAATCTTTTAAATACTCTCTATAAGACTTTATTTCTAAATCTTCAAGTTTATGGTTGCCTAAAGCTTTTACAAAGGCCCTGGCTAAGTGCAGGTCGGTAAAAAGCGGGATTTGGTTGTCTACAGTTGCCCTGCGTATACGGAAACCGTCGGTTATGCGCCGCTTTACCAGCTGTTCATCTACCCGGGTATTTTGGCTTAAGTTTACAACAAAAGCAACCTGTTTGCTTTCAATTACGTCCAAAAAGTTTGGGCTGCCTTCCGAAGCTTTTTTTACTTTGTGGCAAACAATGCCCTGTTTTTGCAAAAACTCCGCCGTGGTGTCGGTAGCAAAAATTTTATAGCCCAAACGCACTAAAATGGTTGCCGCCTCCACAAATTTGCCTTTGTTAATTTCGCCGCCCAAAGAAAGCAAAACTTCTTTTTTGTTAAAATCAAAAGTGTTTGCCGAAAGTATGGATTTAAGCAACGCTTCGTCGTAAGTTTTCCCAAAAGCCGCAACCTCGCCGGTAGAAGCCATTTCAACTCTAAGCACCGGGTCAGCCCCACTAAGCCTTGCGAAAGAAAATTGCGGTGATTTTACTACTACCGCTGACGGGTATTCGTAGGTTTGGACTTTGCCTTTGCCCAAAAACGCGTCTACGGCAAGCTCCGGTAAATTTATATCCATAGCTTTGGAAAGCAGCGGGAAAGTTCGGCTGGCGCGCAAATTAATTTCTATTACAAACGGCCGGTTGTCCTTTACCAAAAATTGGATGTTGAAAGGACCGGTAATTTTCAGCTCCTCGGCTAATTTTTTGGAAATAACCCTTAGTTGCTGCTCGGTTGAACGGTAAACCCTTTGGGTTGGGTAAACTATGGTGGCATCGCCACTGTGCACACCCGCATTTTCCACATGCTCGGAAATTGCGTAAATTAATATTTTGCCCGCTTGAGCCACTGCATCAAATTCCAGCTCCTTGGCGTTTTCCATAAATTTAGAGATGGTAACTGGATACTCAGGAGAGAGAACGGCGGCTTTAGAAACAAAATCTTTAAGCTGGCCGGGAGTATAGCAAACGCTCATGGCGCTGCCCGAAAGCACATAAGAAGGACGAACTAAAACCGGGTAGCCGACTTTGCCTGCGAACTTTTCAGCTGACTCTATGCTGGTAAAACTCTGCCAGTTGGGCTGTAAAATTTTAAGTTTATCCAGGAGTTCAGAAAATTTATTTCTGTCTTCGGCCCTGTCTATATTCGAAGCCTTGGTGCCTAAAATATTAAAACCTGCGCGCGACAGCTTTTTAGCCAGGTTGTTTGGCCGCTGTCCGCCCACGGAAATAATAAGCCCCCGGGCTTTTTCAAATTCATAAATGTCGGCCACGGTTTCAAAAGACAAATTTTCAAAATATAAACGGTCGGACATATCGTAGTCCGTAGACACAGTCTCGGGGTTGCAATTAATGATTATGGATTTTTTCTTATGACGCTTAAGCGCCATTGCCGCGTGCACGCACGACCAGTCAAATTCCACCGATGAGCCTATGTGATAAGGGCCGCTGCCTAAAACCGCCACTGCCTGTTTGCCTAAAGGCTTAACGTCGTTATGGCCCCCGTGGTAAGTTAAATATAAATAATTGGTTTGCGCCGGAACTTCACCTGCAAGCGTGTCTATTTGGAAAATAGAAGGAGAAATCCTGTGTGCCTTACGCATAGCGCGGATCTCTATCTCGCTTTTGCGGCAAAGTTTGCCAATTTTTTTGTCGGAAAACCCTAATTGTTTTAATTTTAAAAGTTCTGCTTTTTCAATTTCCGCGTGTTTCCGCGTTCGCGTTTTACTCCGCGTGTTTGTGCGATGTACAAACTCTTTTTCTGCTTTAACTATATTTTCAATCCTGTACAAAAACCACGGGTCAATGCCGGTTAATTTGTAAACGGCATCCACAGACATACCCAGCCTAAAAGCTGCGGCAACCGCAAATACGCGCTTGGGTGTGGGAACCTTTAAAAATTCCTTAATTTGGTTTGCGTCTTCAAATCCGTTATCCGTAACGCTTTCACTTTGGCCCGACTGCATTCTTACCGCTTTTTGCACAGCTTCTTCAAAACTTCTGCCAATAGCCATAACTTCCCCAACCGACTTCATAGCGCTGCCAATTTGTTCAACCGCGCCTTTAAATTTTTCCAAATCCCAACGCGGCATTTTTACTACGACATAATCCAGCGCCGGTTCAAAGAAGCTTTGTGTAACTTGAGTAATTTTATTTTTTACTTCCAAAAGGCTTTTTCCTAATGCCAATTTTGCCGCCACATAAGCAAGCGGATAGCCGGTAGCTTTGGAAGCCAAAGCCGATGATCTGGACAATCTTGCATTAACTTCAATAACATAATAATCAAGCCCACCCCCCCTCCTAGCCTCCCCCACAAGGGGGGAGGAATGCTTATTTTTCCCTCCCCCTCTGTGGGGAGGGTTAGGGAGGGGGTTAAGTGCAAATTGGACGTTACACTCACCCACTATCTTAAGGCTTTGAACGATTTTGATTGATGCTTCACGAAGCCCATGGTATTCCTCATTCGTTAAAGTCTGGCTTGGCGCAATGACTATGGAATCGCCGGTATGAATGCCCAGCGGGTCAAAATTTTCCATATTGCAAACCGTGACTGTATTGCCAAAGCGGTCTCTTACCACTTCGTATTCTATTTCTTTAAAATGATGTAAATATTTTTCTATTAGCACTTGAGGCGAAATAGCCAGCGCGCCTTCAACTATTTCTTTAAGCTCTTTGCTGTTATGCGCAACGCCCGACTTCTGTCCGCCCAAAGCATAAGCTGCCCTTACCATAACCGGAAAACCAATTTTACCCGCAACTTTTTTTGCCTGACCGAGATTGGTTGCGCTGCCGGAGGGAGGTACCGGAATATTTATAGATTTTAAATGGTCGGCAAACAGCTGCCTGTCTTCTGTAAGTTCTATAGATTTCACAGGGCTGCCTAAAACTTCCACCCCGTATTTTTTTAAAATGCCTTTTTGCTGCAATTTAAGGCCGCAATTAAGGGCGGTTTGGCCGCCAAAAGAAATCATTATACCGTCCGGCTTTTCTTTTTTTATTACCTGGCCTACAAAATAGTCGTTCACCGGCAAAAAATAAACTTCGTCCGCCAAAAACTTGGAAGTTTGAATGGTGGCAATGTTGGGGTTAACCAAAACAGTCTTTATCCCCTCTTCCTTCAAAGCCTTAATCGCCTGGCTGCCGGAATAATCAAACTCCCCGGCCTCACCAATCTTAAGTGCGCCGGAGCCAAGAACTAAAACTTTTTTATACTTTTTATTAACCATATTATTGTCATTCCGAGCGAGTCCCGCCATCGGCGGGACGAGTCGAGGAATCTAAATTAGTTCCCATTTTATGCTTAGATCTTCCCATTTTGGATTCATTCTGTTAATTAAAAATTCTTTCTTTTCTCTTCTCCATCTCTTTAGCTGCTTCTCCCGGCTTATAGCAGATATTACATCAGGAGTTTCTTCAAAAAAAATCAATTTATGACATTTATATTTTTTGGTAAAACCTTCGATTAAATTATTTTTGTGCTGATAAACCCTTTTAACTAAATTATCCGTGACTCCTATATATAAAACTCCGCTGTCGCTTGCCATCATATAAACGAAATATTGCTTAGTTCTCATATTTTAGATCCCTCCACTCCTCACTTCGTTCGTCGGTCGGGATGACAGAAAAAAGAAAAAGGAGGCTGGTCGGGATTACAGGATCGAATGGTAGAATCATATTTTTGCCCTTTTTAAAAACTCATCAAAAACCCAGTCAGTATCGCTTGGCCCGGGTGTGGCCTCGGGATGGAACTGCACGGACATAAAAGGCAAAGATTTATGGATAATGCCTTCGTTGGTGTTGTCGTTGGCGTTATAAAACCACTCTTTAAAGCCTTTGGGAATTTTTCCAACTGCAAAACCGTGGTTTTGTGTGGTGAGATAAGCTTTTTTGCTGCCGCTAATTACAGCCGGCTGGTTTTGGCCGCGATGCCCAAACTTTAACTTATAGGTTGTGCCCCCGGCTGCCAGGCTTAAAATTTGGTTGCCTAAACAAATTCCAAGCGTGGGAATTTTTTTAGCCATTATTTTTTTCACGTTTTCAATTGTCGCCACTGCCATTGTCGGGTCTCCCGGGCCGTTGGAAATTACCACTCCGGAAATTTTTTGCGAAAGTTTCAACGGATTAAAGTCCCAAGGTATGGCAATTACCCGCAGTCCTCGAGATGTTAATCGGCGAATGATATTGTCCTTGGCACCGCAATCTATTAAAGCCACGGTCTTTTGGCCCCCCTTTTTATTTTTTTTAGCGGGCCACCCCGACCTTGCGTCGGGGCTCCCTTGCCCATAAATCTTCGGTTTTTTTATAGAAACCTCGGCAACAAGGTTGCGCAAATTTGGGTCTTCAAAACCATCACTAACCCCATTCCCGCGAAGGCGGGAATCTATTTTATGGATCCCCACTTTCGTGGGGATGGTTTTTGTTGCTTTAAAAACCATTCTTCCCAGCATCACTCCATGGTTGCGAAGCTTTAATGTCAGACCCCTTGTATCTTTTATTTGTAACGCCGGTACTCCTTCTTTTTTTAGCCATTCTGACAATGTCTGTCTGGAAGAATTGTGGGAAGGTGTGGAGTTGTAATTGCAAACAATTAAACCGGTAATTTGTAACTTTTCCGATTCCCAGTACTTTTTGTCAGGCACCCCGTAGTTGCCTATGAGAGGGTAGGTGTAAACCAAAATCTGCCCACGGAAAGAAGGGTCGGTTAAGCTTTCAGGATAGCCCACCATTCCGGTGGCAAAAACTACTTCACCACTTACCGAAACATCGGCGCCAAAACTTTCGCCAATTAATTCTGTGCCGTCTTTTAAAATGAGTTTACCGGTCATAAAAAAACAACCCCACGGCCTAAGCGGCCGGGGGGTTTATGTATATTAAGTCGAAGCGATTTTTTTCGTAGGTCATTTGATATCCTATATAAATTAGCATAAAGTCGTAAATTGAGTCAAGCAAAATTGACCCTTAGAAAAAAGGCCGATTTTCGGCCTTTTTTGCTTGAACTTTATTATTTTAGTGCTGCCTCTATAGCTTCCTCAAACTTTGCAAAAGGTTGGGCGCCTACTAATTTTTGTCCGTTTATAAAAAAGCTGGGTGTGCCGGTTATGCCGCCTTTGGTGCCTTCTGAAAAGTCGCCCTTAACAATTTCCAAAGTAGCTTTGCTGTCTAAACATTGATCAAATTTGCTGCCCAAACCTAAAGTAGTTCCGTATTTTTTTAAATCGGCTAAAGCAAGGTTGGTGCCGTCGGGCTGCGCGTTGGCAAATAGTAAATCGTGGTACTCCCAAAACTTTCCTTCGATGTTGGCGCACTCAGCGGCAACGGAGGAAATTTCCGCGTTCACATGGAAGGACAAGGGATAATGCCTAAAAATATATTTGACCTTACCGGTTTCTATATATTTTTTTTCAATTTCAGGGAAAGTTTGGTTAAAAAAACTTTGGCAATACGGGCATTGGAAATCTGCAAACTCCACTATTGTAACTTTAGCATTTTTATTACCCAAAACCGGCTCTTGGTTTCTGCTTTTTATGCTAACCGGATCCGTAGCCTCACCTTTCACCTCGCCCGCTAAATTTGGGTTACTCACAAAAGATGAATTTTTTACAATACTGTAGCCGGAATACAAAATACTTCCGGAAATAAGCATTGCTCCGAAAATAATACTTGCGGCTATTTTTTTAAGACCGTCTGCGGGCTCAACAGCAGATTCTTTGGTTTCTATTACCTGGTCCGAATTTTCAGAAGTTTGTGATAAATTTGTTTCCATATATAAATGATGGTAACAAATTTTTTTTGTATTGTCTACTCCAGCACCCTAATTTGTATATAGGTGGATTGGGGAAGAGCCTGATCTGCCGTGTTAGCAGGCAGTACCCTGCTAAAGTCATTGGGAACTCTCCAGGAATTGTAAACTTCAAGTGAAGGGTAAGGATAGAGCTGGCCTTGGTGTACCCAGTAAATGGTACCTAAAAGGTTAATGTCTACTCCATCTGGATGTCTGGCTTGTGGATTGTCTAAGTTAGCTCCTCTGGGTAACTTGTTTAGTTCAGGGTCAGTTATGACTAAGACTTGGCTAAACTTAAAGCCTAAGGTACTAAAGACAGTTTCTGAAGTAAAGCCTAAGCGTTGACTGTTAGAAATGAGCCAGACAGTTTTGTCTTGGGCTGTCTTTGCAAGTATTCCGTCACTTGGAAGCAGGAGATCCCCTTCCGGTAGAGCCATATCTTGTGCTGTGGCTATTCTTCCCATTTCAAAGGTAAAACCATAGGAAGTTAGGAGACCGGGGTTGGTTATACCATGGCGGATGTTGTCTATGATGAGATAGTAAGTTCCGTTGTAATTTATGAGTTTTAGTTTAACTACAGGAGTTTGGCCGGGAGGGGTTGGAGGTGTGGGAGTCGGTGTTGGTGTTGGGGGCGGAGGAGTAGGTAAAGGCTCTGGGGTGGGAGGAGGAGGGGTAGGCGGAGGTGGGGTTTGGCCGGGGCTTAGGGTAGTAAAACTATAGTTAGAAGAAACTGTCAGGTTACCGGCAAGATCTCTTGATCTGACACGGTAGTGGTAGATGGTATTTGAGACTAAGTTAGACAGGCTTTGGGAATGGGAGGTAATTAAAGATGCGTTTAGTGTAGTTTGCTGTCCATAGGACATAGAAGTGCCGTAGTCTATTTGGCTGTCAGATGCTTCGTCTGTGGTCCAATTGATGTTGGCAGAGTTTTGAGTAATGGCAGTTGTAGCTACAGAAGAAATTACAGGAGGTGTGGTGTCAGGGGGAGATTGGGGCGGGGGTGTGGGTGGAGTTGGAGGCGGAGTGGGTGGGGTGGGAGGAGGGGTTGGCGGTGGCGTAGGGCCACCGGGACAATTTAGAGAAACCGCTTGGGCCGAAACTCCATCCTGCGATTGGACTAAGGGATGAGGGTAAGTAAGGGGGGTATAGCCGGGCCGACATTGGTTATTAATATAATCACGCCCTTCTACAATATGTATAGCATACCTATCCGTCCCTCCCGGTCCCGGAGTGCCGTAACCATATGCTGCCGCATTGCCGGCAACGCTGCCTTTGAAATTATTGTTCCAGGCGTAAACCGGCGAGAGAGTTTGGGCGGTGGTCCTGCCTATCTGGTCTCTGCATGGGTATCCCAGCATTCCCGGCGTGTTGCCGTCCATGCCCATAGTACCGTTGCAAAAAGAACTGGCACCTATGCCCGACCCGCCCCAGGGGTAAGCGTCGCTGCTGCGGTAATTTTTTAACATAGCAAAAGTATCGTAAGACTGGCCGTTGCTGGTTACTGTATTGTTAAACAAAACTCCTGTCCCGCCGCGTGATTCAAACACTAAACTTATATGATTGGTGGGAGGTGGGTTGTCAAAGGTGTTGTTATATAGTTCATAACTAAACCCTGACCTTAAAGCGCTATCGTACCCGTGATTCCCCGTCCACGTACTTTTTACCGTGTTAAACCTAAACACGTAACGCGAACCGTCATAGGTATCAATAGCCCCGTTTTGGGGAGAATCAAAATTAAAAGTATTATTCTCCACATACAGCGCATCCTCGCTTCCTAAATTAAGCGGCCTGTCCCAGGAATAAGTGTCACCGTCATTGTCGTTAATAAAATTTTGGTTAAAGTCCCCGCCCTTAACATCTCCGTGGATGGCAACAGCAGTTACCGTGGTTCCGGGAATTTTTGTAAAAACATTGTGGTCAATCACTCCAAATAACACAAAGACTGTAACGCCCCTATATTTTAAATTTATAAATTCACTATGGTCTACGCGAATTTTTCCCCCTAATTCACCGCTTGCCAGAATAGGTCCGTTGCTCTGCAGTGAATTGTTCCCGTCAAACGTGAAGCCAGTAATTCTGACAAATTTGCCGGCAGGCAGGTATACAGATATACCGCTTCTTATTTGGGAAACGCCGAACGGGGCGGTTAACTCATTTTTGATGATTGTTTGTCCTATGCCGGCGCCTTTTAGTGTCAAAGATTTTCTTTGGTAAGAGTTATCCCATTTATCCCCCATTATTACAGGGATAGTCCATATACATGTACCGGCCGGTACTTGCACGGTATCTCCTTCCGATGCAAGATTTACCGCATTCTGCACATCGCTCTGCGAACACGAAGCGGCCATAATAGTTGCCGCTTTGGCCTTAAAAGGGGAAAACAAAAAACTTAAAAGTAAAGCGAGTGTTAATAAATAATGAATTTTTAATTTCATTTTTTTAGATGAATATTTCTACTACTGTTTATTGTACCAAAACTCCTGCCTACTTAGACAGGAGTTTGCATTGGATATTCTACTCCAGCACCCTTTTTAGTATGTAGGTGGACTGGGGCAACCCTGCATCTGCCGAATTAGCCGGCAGTACCCTTGAAAAGTCATTGGGAACTCTCCAGGAGTTGTAGACTTCAAGTGTAGGGTAAGGATAGAGGGTATTCTTATGCACCCAGTAGATAGTGCCTAAAAGGTTAATATCCACTCCTTCAGGGTGGG
>Ga0208685_1000086_pt1 | contig 39983 bp, 47 predicted proteins | sample EasRivMeERMLT890_FD_187533 | JGI IMG/M metagenome (GOLD analysis project Ga0208685, IMG submission 187533) | Soil microbial communities from meander-bound floodplain in the East River, Colorado, USA - East River MetaG ERMLT890 (SPAdes) (version 2) | ecosystem: Environmental > Terrestrial > Soil...
CACGTTTACGTCGAAGTCCGCATAATTCAGCGTTACCACCCGGATCTGGTCCACTTCGTTCGCGAGTTCGAGATGAAAACTCACCCTCGGATACGTCGACACTGACCCCGTGTGTCCCCCGCTCCAGGCGCAGTTGACCGAGAACCAATCTCTCATCGGAACCATGGCCCCACTGGCATTGGTGTTTCCAGTTGCGTGCCACCCAATCGTCGTGTTTGTCGAATATCGCCAGTCGCCGTCTGTGGGGCCTCCGCCATTGCCACGGCCAAGTCTGTCTCCGATCCATACGGTCTCGCCTGGCTCCTGGCCCGAAGTCCTGTTGAGGTACCCTTGGGTCACGATCACCCCAACAATCTCGCCTTCGAACGTGGCACTACCGTCGTACTTTTCGAACGGGTCGGCGGTGCTGTTCCCTACTCTGTCCGCCTGGATCAAGTGGCTGTCAACGTTCCAACCTCCCGGAATGATCCCCTCACCCCGGAGCCCATCCTCATCCAGGTTTGAGTCCTCGTCCGGTACTCCTGGTTCGACTGTCCCGTCTCCGTCGAGATCGCCAGTGACGTGCAATACACTTCTGCAGGAATTCTGGAAGGGCAGGAACAGGTCGGTGCCAACGCCACCCGGTTCGACCGTGTAGTTGTCTTTCTCCCTGACCACGCACGCGCGGTCGTTGTGTTCGCGGGGCTCTCCGTATGTGCGATCTCCCCAAAAGGGCAGGCTGCCAAGATTCGCATCATCTTGGCGACACGGGAATGTGGCGCCATCCACCGCGGCACCGTTCCGCGTCTCAACATCGGCGGTAGCATCCTCCGCAACCGCCAGGACGCCGACCAGTACGGCGACAACAACCAGCGATTGGAACCGAAAGCGCCAGCAGGCACCAAACAAAGTACGAACGTGTACCAAAGCCGCACCCCCTCAGATAGCGGTAAAGTGCGCCAATTGTGCTCCTCTTACGTCAACAAGTCAACCATCCTCGCCCATTCTCTCCCGCCTGCACTAATGGACCGTACCTAAGAATAGGTACTCCGCACCGAAATCAACTCTTCCCCATTCACTCTTCACTCCTCATACTTCCCCCATGCGCCTCCTCCTCGCCACCAACAACCCCGGCAAGGTCGCCGAGTTCCGCGGCCTCCTCGCCCCCTCCGGCTGGAACCTCGTCACCCCCGCTGACCTCCGCCTGGACATCGACCCCGACGAAACCGGAGCCACCTACGAGGACAACGCCCGCCTCAAAGCCCTTGCGGGCATGCAAGCTTCCGGCCTCGTCACCCTCGCCGACGACTCCGGCCTCGAGATCGAAGCCATGGACGGGGAGCCCGGCGTCCACTCCGCCCGTTTCCTCGGCCCTGATGCCACTTACCCCGAGCGCTTCGCTGAGATCCAGCGCCGCCTCGCCGGCCTGGCGCCGGACAAGCGTGCCGCGCGTTTCGTCGCCGTCATCGCCATTGCCGACCCCCGCACCCGCCGCGTCCACACCGTCGAAGGCGAAGTCCGCGGCCAAATCGCCGAAGAGCCCCAGGGCGAAGGTGGCTTCGGCTACGACCCAATCTTCTGGCTCCCCGAGCACAACGCCACCATGGCCCAACTTCCCGGACCCGAAAAGGATAAAATTAGCCACAGGGCCAGGGCCACCCAAAATGCCCTCCCCCTTCTGAAAGAACTCCTCAATGACCACCTCAAGCAGTAGCTCCGAATCCAGTTCACTCGGCACTCGGCACTCGTCACTCACCGACACTCTCTCCCGCCCCCTCCACGACCTCCGCATCTCCGTCACCGACCGCTGCAACTTCCGCTGCACCTACTGCATGCCAAAAGAGGTATTCGGGCGCGACTACAAGTTCCTCGCCCGCGACCAAATCCTCACCTTCGAGGAGATAGCCCGCGTCGCCCGCGTCGCCGTCGGCCTGGGCGTCGAGAAGATCCGGCTCACCGGCGGCGAACCCACCGTCCGCAACGGCCTCCCCGACCTCGTCCGCATGCTCGCCGGCATCCAGGGCCTTCGCGACCTGACGATGACCACAAACGCCACCCTCCTGCCAATCCTGGCTGCCCCCCTGCGCGAAGCCGGCCTCAGCCGCATCACCGTCTCCCTCGACTCCCTCGACGACGCCACATTCCGAGCCATGAACGACGTCGACTTCCCCGTCTCCCGCGTCATCGAAGGCATCGAGGCCGCCCGCGCCGCCGGCTTCGCCCCCATCAAGATCAACGCCGTCATCAAGCGCGGCGTCAACGAAGACGCCATCACCGAGCTCCCCGCCCACTTCCCCGGTCCTGATTTCATCGTGCGCTTCATCGAGTACATGGACGTCGGCCACACCAACGGCTGGCGCCTCGACGACGTAGTCCCCGCAACCGAGATCATCGAGCGCCTCAACTCCACCTCGCCCATCGCTCCAGCCGACCCGAATAACCAGGGCGAAGTCGCGAAACGCTGGCGCAACGTAGAAGCTGGCACCGAGATCGGCGTCGTCTCCTCGGTCACACAGCCCTTCTGCGGCGACTGCACACGCCTCCGCCTCTCCGCCGATGGCAACCTCTACACCTGCCTCTTCGCCACCCGCGGCCACGACCTCCGCACCCTCCTCCGCAACGGCTCCACCGACGAAGACCTCGTCGCCCAACTCATCGGCATCTGGGCCAAACGCAAAGACCGCTATTCCGAGTTACGCACCGCTAAAACCCCCGACCTCCCAAAAGTCGAGATGTCCTACATCGGCGGCTAGACCACCGACACTTCTAACCCTCCCGTGGCCCCGGCTCCGGCGGCCTTCGCGGCTTCCGCCGTGGCTTCTTCTCGCCCTCCTCCTTCGCCCCGTCCCCCTCCTCGGGCTCGTCGTCCTTCTTCTTCCCTCGACCTGCCTTCTTTAGCGTCTCGCTCATCTCTGCCAGCTTCTTCTCCACCAGCTGGTGCACCGAGCCTTTCGGGTATTTCCCGTCCTTGCCGCGCTCGCCTCCCGGCACGCCCGTCAGGATCTCCAGCGCGTCCTCAATCGTCCTTGCCTCCCACACCCGAAACCGCCCCGCCTTCACCGACTCAACCACGTCGTTCCGCAGCATCAGGTTCTTCAGGTTAAGCGACGGCACGATTACGCCCTGCTCCCCCGTGAACCCGATTGCCTTGCACACGTCGTGGAAGCCCTCTACCTTCTGGTTCACGCCGCCGATCGGCTGCACCTCGCCCTTCTGGTTGATCGACCCCGTCATCGCGATTCCCTGCTTGATCGGCAGCCCCGCGATCGCCGATAAAATTGCGCATACCTCCGCCAGCGAGGCGCTGTCCCCGTCCACCATCTCGTACCCCTGCTCGAACGATACTGTCGCGGAGAGCGAGAGCGGCCGTTCCTGACCGTACTTCCAGCCCAGGAACCCGGTGAGCGTCAGCACTCCCTTGTCGTGGATCTTCCCCGAGAGGTGCGACTCCCGGTCGATGCTCACCACACCTCGCTGCCCGGGATGCACCCTCGCCGTGATCCGCGCCGGCCGGCCGAACCGCAGGTCACCGAAGTCCAGCACCGCCAGGCCGTTCACCTGCCCCGCCACCTCTCCCTCGACGTCGATCATCAGCGTCCCCCGCTCGATCATCTCCCGCACCCGCTCCTCCACCATGTTCAGCCGGTACACCTTCTCCTCGATCGCCCGCTCCACGTGTTCGCCTGTTACCAGCTCCGCGCCGTCTTTCCCTGCCCAGTAGTCCGCTTCCACGACAACGTCCCGCAGCCGCCCGAACCGCGCCGAGAGCTTCTCCTGGTCGTCCACCGTGCGGCTCCCCCACTCCACCAACCGCGCCACACCCGTACGGTCGAAATGTCGCACTCCGTCCTGCCCGGCCACCGAGCAAACGTACGCCGCGTAGGCCGTGACGTTCTGGTCGTTGCGTGGGACCTGGTAGTCGAAGTCCGCCTTCACCTTGAACATCTCCCAGAACTCCTCCTCGTACGCCGAATGAGCGAAGTACGCCCCCGGCTCCCCCGCGACAACCAGCTTTACGTCTACGGCTACCGGCTCCGGCCGCTGCCCCTGCGGCGACAACAACCCGTACTGCTCCATCGGGTCCTCGATCCGCACCTCTCCCGTCCGGATCACACGCTTGAGCCCTTCCCACGCCCCCGGCCGCGTCGCCAGGTCGTTGTAGTTCAGCACCAGGTAGCCTCCGTTCGCCCGGTGCACCGCCCCCGCCTTCAGCATCGTGTGATCGCTAAGGTACGTGCCCATGTAAGCCCGCCGGTCGATCCGCCCGAACAGGTTCGACCACGTCGGGTTCACTTCCGTCACGATCGGTGGACCTTCCAACCCGGCGTTATCCACGAGCAGATTCACTCGGAATGCCACGAACGGATCGGGAGTCGCGCCGGTGGGCAACGTCGAGAGCAACGTCCCCTCGGAAGTCTGCTTGCCCATTGGCGAAACCGCGAACTGTCGCAGGAAATCGGCGCTCTTCAATGTGTATTCACGTAGCTGCTCCAGGAATCCCGCGACCTCCTCGTTGCCCCCAAACTCCCTCACAGCCGATTCGAACGGAAACGTCACCACGTTCGCCACGACAGCCTGGTCCAACTCCTCGATCGCCTTCGCCACATCGCGCTCGATCGCCCTCATCCGCTCCCCGACCTCGTTCATCACCTGCCCGAGCGCCTTTTCCCCATCCTGGATCTTCGCCTTGTCGCCGGCGGACAGGGCACCGAACTCCTCGGGGGTCATCGGCCTCCCATCCTTCAGTGGCACGATGTTGAAGCCGCTGGCCTGGAAGCTCAGCACGAACCCCGCCGCCTCCGCCTGCTCCTGGGCACCTCGCATCTGCACCTGGGCGCGCTCGTTGCCTCCCTCCATCACTTCCCGTTTCTGACGCTCGTATTCCTCGCTTGTGAAGATGCGGGCCAGGTTCGACTTGATGGTGTCCAGCAACGAGTTCATGGCATCGCGGAACCGCCGGCCCGTTCCCGCAGTCATCGCGATGGCGTTCGGTCGGTCCGGGTCGTCGAAGTTGTGAACGTAGCACCAGTCACGGACCGTGTGATTGCCCGCGGCCTTGCGGCTCTCCACCTGCCTTCGGATGTACTCAAGGATCGCAGTCGTCCGCCCCGTCCCGGTCAGTCCGGTCACAAAGATGTTGTAGCCTCGCTTTTGCAGCCCGAGCCCAAACTCCAGGGCCCGCACTGCCCTGTCCTGCCCAACGAAGTCAGTCAAAGGCGCGATATCGTCCGTGCAATCAAAGCCCAGCGACGCCGGATCGAAGATGGCCCGCAACTTTTCGGGCGGAACCGACCGGCTATGGTCCAAACCCCGCGTAGCTGCGGCTCGCGAGCCGCTTTTCGAACCCTTACCCGCTCGCGCGCCGCCCTTCGGCCGTGGGCTCATTCAAACACCCAGCGGTCAACGTCACGCTGGTACTCGAACAGCTCTCTCTCGCCGAAGAACAGCGCTATCTCCCGCGCCGCCGATTCGGGCCCATCCGAGCCGTGGATCAGGTTCCGCCCCATCTCCAGCCCGAGGTCCCCGCGGATCGTTCCCGGATCAGCGTCCGCCGGGTTGGTCTTCCCCATCGTCGTGCGCACCGTCGCGATCGCGCCCGTTCCCTCCAGCACCGCCGCCACGATCGGGCAAGCTGTGATGTACTCCACCAGCCCATCGAAGAACGGCTTCCCCTCGTGTTCTGCGTAGTGCCGTTTCGCCATCGCCGTATCGACCTTCAGCATCTTGATCCCCACGATCCGCAACCCCCGCCGCTCCAGCCGCATCACGATCTCCCCCGCCAAACCCCGCTGCATCCCATCGGGCTTAACAAGTATCAAAGTCCGTTCCAAGTCATTCCTCCCGTTGCCATTCCGTAGTCGATTCAGTTTTCCCGCGGAGCGTGCCGCTTACCTCTTTGGGTTAGCGATTCCTCGTTCTATTCTCACGCCGTACCCCGGTAGCTTAATAGGACAAAGCGCGGTGTTCACTCCGCCGAAGATGTGGGTTCGAGTCCCACCCGGGGTGCCTCCGGAGTGTCACGTCCGACGTCGACATGAGGGAGTGTCATGGTACAATGACATCGGCGGAGTGAGCAGCTTGTCCATCAAGCTACCAACGGAACGGAGCGATCAACGGTCGCTCCGTTTCTGTATTTAGAGCCGCTCCACTCGGCGCTTCGCACTCAACACTCTGTTCGCTATTGAATCCGCACTACCGGCACCGCCGTCGCCCACAGACTCTCCAGATCGTAGTATTCCCGCTCCTCCGGAGAGAACAAATGCACGATCACGTCCCCGTAGTCCAGGAGCACCCATCCCGAGGCCGGCTGCCCTTCGCGCCCCGTCACGCTCACCTTCTCCCCCTTCCGCAGATGGAGGTCGATCTCTTCCAGGATCGCGTTCATCTGGCGGTCGCTCCCCGCGCTCGCGATAACGAAGAAATCGGCGAAGGACGCCGCGCTGCTAATGTCCAGCAGCAGGATGTCCTCCGCCTGCATGTCGGAGAGTATGTCCGTGATCTTGTGCGCTAGCTCTTCTGGCCCCAGTTGATCCCCTTCTCAGTCCGTGTCCCTGTGTTCAATTCCCATTTCTGCCGCACCGCAGTATACCATTGAAGCACGATGCCTAAGACCCGTGTCGTTGTCGCCATGTCGGGTGGCGTCGACTCCTCCGTAGCTGCCGGCCTCCTCGTCCGCGAGGGATACGAGGTCATCGGTATCACCATGCGCCTCTGGACCCAGGATGATCCCGACGCCGCCCGCCACCACAAGCGCTGTTGCTCTGTAGAGGACACCTCCGACGCCCAGGCCGCCGCCGACACGCTCGGCATCCGCCACTACGTCCTCAACCTCGAGCGTGAATTCGCCGAGGACGTCGTCGACCGCTTCGTCCAGCAGTACGCCCGCGGCCGCACCCCCAACCCCTGCCTCGCCTGCAACGACAAGGTCAAGTTCCGCCCCCTACTCGATCACGCCGTGGCCCTCGGAGCGGAGTACCTCGCCACTGGCCATTACGCCCAGATCACTCGCGAGGCAGGCGGCAGCGCGCGCCTTCACTGTGCCGTCGATCCGGGCAAGGACCAGTCCTACGTCCTCTACACCCTCGGCCAGGAAGAACTCCGCCGTACTCTGTTCCCTGTCGGCGGCTACACCAAGGAGGAGATCCGCACCCTCGCCCACGAAATGGCCCTCGCTAACGCCGACAAGCCGGACTCCGCCGACATCTGCTTCATCCCCTCAGGGGACTACCGGGCTTTCGTTCGGGACCGTGTCCCCGTCGCCGCTGGCGACATCGTGGACACTACGGGGCACACCGTCGGGGAGCACGAGGGCATCGCCAACTACACAATCGGCCAGCGCCGCGGCCTCCCCGCCCGGGGCGATTCCGAGCCGATCTTCGTCGTCGACATCGATCCGAACGACAACCGCGTCGTAATCGGCCCCCACGAGATGCTCATGTCCTCAGGCCTAATCGCCGAGGACCTGACGTGGATCGACGGCGACCCACCCAGCACCGCGTTCCGGGCCGAAGCTAAGATCCGCTACCGGGCGGAACCAGTCCCTTCGAACATTGCACTTGGCGGCGACGGTGGTGGCGAAGTGCGTTTCGATCGCCCGCAGCGTGCCGTTACGCCCGGTCAGGCCGTTGTCTTCTACGAGGGAAACCGAGTCCTCGGCGGTGGCACCATCGTTCGGCGCTCAGACTAGCCGACTGCGCCCCGCCGTCATATAATCGCTCGCGTTCCCTGAGGAGGATTCCCCTATGGAAGTAGCCTGGATCGATACGCCAGAAGAATGGCGCGACCTGTTCATCATGATGTACTCGGCGGCCGGCGTGATCGCCTTCCTCCTGATTGCCATCTTTACCCTCATCGTCGGCATCCTCGCCGTCAAAATCTTGCGTCGCGTGAATGACATCCTTCAGACCAATGTCCAGCCCGCTGCGGTCAATGTCCAGGGCGCTGCCCAGAACCTCAAGGGCACCGTGGAGTACGTCGGAGAATACGCCGTCAAACCCGTTGCCTCCGTCTATGGAGTCGCTGCCGGGGCAAGGCGGTTCGTCGCCGTCTTTGGCCGCTTTACGAAGAAGGACGGCGTGTAATGAGATTCGTCCTCGGTGTCGCCATTGGTCTCGGTCTCGGCTTTGCCGTCGCCCTGTTGTTCGCCCCCCAGAAGAAGGACCGCGCCAGTTGGACCCCCCGCAGCGCCCACGACCCGGACGCCTCCAGCGGGAACTGGATCAACGACGTCCGCGACCGCTTCGACGAGGCCCTGATGGAGGCCGACGAGACCCGCAAGGAGACCGAAAAGGAAATGCAGAAGCGCTACAACAAAGCCATAGGCCGCAACCCGGGTGCGTAGGTCAAACACCTACTTCTGACTTCTAACTTCTAACTTGCTAAACTGAGAAAGCGTCCCCGGAGGGGTGCCGGAGTGGTTGATCGGGGCGGTCTCGAAAACCGTTGTACGTCTTATGGCGTACCGTGGGTTCGAATCCCACCCCCTCCGCCAGCACAACTGGGGGACACAGTTCTAGGTTCTGGGTTCTGGGTTCTAACTCCTGGCTCCTGGCTCCTACCCGCGGAGGGGTGCCAGAGTGGTCGATTGGGCACGACTGGAAATCGTGTGTACCTTCACGGGTACCGTGGGTTCGAATCCCACCCCCTCCGCCACCTTCACCCAGCGACCATCAAGGGAGGAGCCATGCAACTCGGCGCGTTCTCCGTCAGTCTTGCGGTAAAGGACATCCATGCCTCGAAGGCGTTCTACGAGACTCTCGGATTCGAAGTGTTCGGCGGTGACATCTCGCAGAACTGGCTCATACTCAGAAACGACCAGGCGATCATCGGCCTGTTCCAGGGGATGTTCGAGAAGAATATCCTCACCTTCAATCCCGGTTGGGATCGTGATGCGAACGAGGTGAACCCGTTCACTGACGTCCGCGAAATCCAACGTCAGTTCAAGGCCGCGGGCATCGAGTTGACAGCTGAGGCCGACCAATCCTCCTCCGGCCCGGCTCACGTCACACTCACCGATCCAGACGGTAACCAGATCCTCATCGACCAGCACAGGTAGCATCTAGATTTCCAACCTCATTGACTTCAAACGTGACCTTCGACTCCCAACTCCAAACATTAATCGACCGCGGCTACCCGGCCGCCCTCGACCTCACTCCCTCTGACCTAACAGCACGTCTCGAACCCCTGCGGGCAATCGCCGTCACCCTCGACCAGTCCGAGCCCGACTTCGAAGCCGGCCACATTCACTTCGTCATCGTCATCCCGGGGATTGACGCCACGACCGCCATGTCGATCGTCGAGCGCCGCGGCAAGACCGGTACCGAGAAGTTATTTCCTCGCCAACCAGTGGACTTCCAACCCACTCCCGACCTCGGCATACCGCAGGGCTTCGCCTACCTTCTCACCGACATCGATCGCGGGCGCGATTCCATCAACGTCAGCCCGCACGATGCCCTCATCCGAATCACAAGACAAAGCCGTTTCCCTCTGACCATCCACGAAGGAATCGCCTGCGTCACGCAGTACCCGGAATTCCTCGCGAAGAACAACTGCTACACCCTCGCTGGCTCCCGCCACCCCGGGGACAAACGCGTCCCCGCCATCTGGATCAACGCAAAGGGAAACCCGCACCTCGGCTGGTGCTGGGACGGCAACCCTCACACCTGGCTCGGCACCGCCTCCTGCGCCCGCCGCTTCGGTTTCGATTAGGCCCTAAGTGCTGGACTCCAGTTCCCGGCTCCTGGCTCCTGACTCCTCTAACACAGAGACTTCATCACCACCGAGCACGTCCGGCGCCTCCGAAACCACCACCGTCACCTTCGTCCCCTTCCCAACCTCGCTCTCTATCTCGATCGTCCCACTGTGTGAATCCACGATCCACTTAGCGATCGGCAGTCCCAGTCCCGTCCCGCCTGACTCCCGCGACCGGCCTTTGTCCACCCGGTAGAATCGCTCGAACACCCGATCCATGGACTCCGGCGGGATACCCTTCCCCGTGTCCTCCACGGTGAACCGCACCCGGCCGGCTTCTTTGCTCAGCGCTGCTGTGATCGTCCCTCCGCGGTCCGTGTACTTGATCGCGTTGTCCATCAGGATGATCGCCAGCTCTCCCAGCCGCTGCTCGTCGCCCAGAACCGTCGCCGTGCCCGACTCCACCTCAAGCTCGACGCCCTTTTCCCGCGCCAGCAGCCTCATCTGTCGCGCGATGTCCCGCACTACCGCGCCCAGGTCCACCGGCTCCTTCTTCATGTCGACGCCCGCCGAATCCACGCGTGCCAGCGTCAGCATCTGCCCGACGAGATAGGAGAGCCGGTCCGTCTCCTTGATGATGTCATCCAGTCCTTCAGTTCGCCCACCCGGCCCTGCCTCGAACTTCATCACCTCGGCGTTCGCCCGGATCAGCGTCAGCGGTGTCCTCAATTCGTGCGAAGCGTCCGCTACAAACGTCCGCTGCGCGTCAACTGACTGTCTTATCGGCCGCAGGGCTCGACCGGCCAGCCAGTACCCGGAGAGTCCCGCTAGCAACAGTCCGGCCAACCCTCCGGCGCCCATGATGAAGAACAGCCGCCGCAACGCGGCCTGTTCCGGCTCGATACTCCGCCCGACCTGGAAAAAGTACGTACTCCCGCCGACGCCGCTCACCGGCTCGACGTAGATCCGCAGGTCATCGCCGTCCGCCGTCTGCGCATCCACGAACGCCGGTCCATCAGTCGTCGCCGCCTCTAGCTCGTCTCGCGTCGGGAAGTCCAGCTCCTCGGTGCCAGCGCTTCCTTGCAGGACGTTACCCTCAGGGCCGGTCACCGCGAAGAAGTATCCGCCGGCTGAGGCGAATCGCAGCACTTCCCGGCCACCAGGGTCGAACGGCCCACCGAGGGAGCGTACAAGTGCCCCGGAGCGAGTTCGCAGCTGGTCCTCCACCTGGTCGTACAGCGCGGTCCGCGCCGCGAACAGCACCGCGGCGCCGATCACGATCAGGATTACGGCAAACACGCCGCCGAACCACAGGGTTAGTCTCAACCGGGCCGTATCAAACAAGCTTCAGTCTCCCAGGGCGTAGCCTACGCCCCGCACCGTGCGGATCAACCGATGCTCCGCGTCCTTGTCCACCTTGCGTCTCAAGTACGCCACGTAAACGTCCACCAGATTAGAGTCCGTCGCGAAATCGTATCCCCAGAGGTGGTCCAGGATCTGCATCCGGGTCACCACCCGCCCCTGGTTTCGCATCAGGAACTCCAGCAAGCTAAATTCCTTTGGGCTCAGCTCGATGTTCTCTCCGTCCCTCAGTACCCTCCGCTTCCTCAGGTCCAGCACCAGCCCGTTGAAAACAAGCTCCTGGGGGTCACGCGACTCCACCTTGCGCCGGCCCAGCGCTCTTATACGCGCCAACAGTTCCTGGAACGCGAAGGGCTTCGTCAGGTAGTCGTCGGCCCCGGCGTCCAGTCCTCGCACTCGGTCGTCCACTCCATCGAGCGCCGTAAGCAGCAGCACCGGCGTATCTTTTCGTCCCCGCCGCAGGGACTGGCACACCGTCACCCCGTCCATCTCCGGCAGCATGACGTCCAGGACGATCACGTCGTGTGTTCCCTCTTCCGCCATGTGCAGCCCCTCTTCACCATCGTGGGCGAGGTCTACCGTGTGCCCCTCCTCCTCCAGCACCTTCCGAATTAACTGGGCCAACCGGCGCTCATCTTCAACTACAAGTACGTACATCGTCTTCCCAGTAAACGTAGGATCCTCACATTAAAGAAACGTTAAAAGGCCCCATTAATAGTCTCTAATCCAGATTTAATAGTCACCTCATACGCTAACGGCAGGATGAATGGTGCCATGGCATCAAACCCATCCGATTCAAGGAGGAACACATGAACAGACTTCTAGCAGCCGGGGGCGTCATCGTCGGCCTGATCATTGGCACTTTCGCCATCGCCGCCGTCGGCGCCCAGGAGGATTCACCTTCACCAACACCCTTACCCTCCACCGAGGAAGATTCTGGTGAGTCAAAGCATGACCGCTACAAGGAATTGCTCGCCGAGAACCTGGGCGTCTCGCTTGAGGACCTCGAAGCGGCCATCAAGCAGACCCACCTCGACTTGATCGACGAAGCTCTCGCCGACGGTAAGATCAACGAAGAGCAGGCCGCCGAAGCCCGTGAGCGCGTCGAAAGCGGCGAGAAGCCATTCCGACACTTCCGTGGCGGTGACGGCCCTCGCGGCGGTCACTCCTTCGGGTTCCGCGGCGTCCACTGGCTTGCAGACACCGCCAAAGACATCCTCGGCCTCGAGGATGGCGCCATTCTCGAAGGTTACGCCGCGGGCAAAAGCCTCGCCGATCTAGCCGAGGAGCAGGGCATCTCCGTGGACGACTTCAAGTCCCAGCTCATCGACGCCGCTAAGGCCAAGCTCGACGAGAAGGTCGCCGAAGGCGACATCACGCAGGAGCAGGCGGACAAGAAGCTCGAACGTCTGACCAACAACATCGACACCATCGTCAATTTCACGCCCCCCGGTCTACCCGCCGAAGGTCAAGGACTGCGTTTCGGTGGCCCCGAAGGAGATTTCACCCCCGATCTCCCCTTCACCGACCTGGAAGAGGCGAACATAGACGCCTGACACCTCCCTCCATTAAGGCGTCGCACGCAAACAGCCGGGACGAATGTCCCGGCTGTTTGTTGAATCAAGCCTCGCTATGAGCTGGGATCTTTACGGTTAGCGCATCAAGAAGCCGATAGCAGCAATCATCAGCATGTAGCCAAGCAGCGCCACTCCCAGCACCCACGCGATAACGCCACGAGCCCGGGCCAGAAGCGACGGGCGAGTGTGGTCAAGGGTGCCGTAAGGGTCGTCGATATAGGGACGTGGATCTGACCTCATACTCAACCTCCGAATATAAGGACGCAAAACCCGCCCAAAACGTTAACCAATTTCAGAAAAAATCGCTCCCAAACGGCGGCTGATCCGAGGCCAGCATTCGGTCAATCAGCGCCAGGTCCGCCCCTTTTCCGGCCTCGGCCAACCCGCACCGCACAGCGTCGCTCGCCCGCAGGTACCCGTTGTACACCGCCGCAAACGTCGCTGCTTCCATCGTCACATCCGCATCTCTGCCCTTCGCAACGGCGAGACGCCCGCCCGCATTCTCGATCTGCCACGTTCCGTCGTTCCACGGGCAAACCTCGTCGCGAATCCCCACGACGAACGCGCCATCCCGCGCGCCCAAACCTGCGGGCCGTGCCTCCACCGCCTTCTCCACGTCCACTATCCGCAACATGTATCCGTCGAGCACCTCCCGGACCAGGCGCGATGAATCGTCGACGGCCACCGGCATCGGGTCGTCGATCGGACCTTGCCAGGTGATCTCATGGTGCAGATCGTGCGAGAGGATGTACCGCAATAGCCCTAAGTAAGCGTCCGCATCGAGCGCCACGAGCTCTCCAACATCGAGAGTCCGCTTCTCTTCCCCGCCCGTTGTGTCGTACGCCGCGTATCCAGTGGCCACCCCATCCGCTCCCTGCCACACGACCACATCCCTCAACTTTCGCTCCGTCTCGTACATGCGCCGAAACACCCCCTCCTTCCACCACCTCTCTGTCCGCTTCAGCCACCCTGTCCGCCCTGCCGCCGCCAGCTCGTACACCCCCTCTAGGATCTGCCAGTCCCCCACCTCCACGCGCACGCCATTGCCTGCAGGCCTGGTCCGGTTGTACGGATTGATCGTCTTTGGCGTACACACGTACTTCAAGTGCGCTTCCGCGTCCATGTATCCGAACTTCCGGTACAACGAAGGGTGCGGTGTGTGCAGTGCCGACAGCGCTTGCCCCCGCTCCCGCATCCCCGCTAGACCGTCCACCAGCAACCGCCCCACGTGCCCTTTTCGCCGGTGTTCCGGGTAACACGCCACGGACGTAACGCCACCCATCGGAATTTCCGCGCCGTTCATCCGCTCCACCAGGTCGAACACGCGCAAGGCTGCCACTACCTCCCCACCATCAAGCACAACGGAAGTGCGTCCCATCTCCTCCAGGTGCATATACGCCTGGCGTCCCTTCTCTGTCCGGTCCCCGTTGAACGCGAGCGCAATGACATCATGCACCTTCGCCAACTCATCCTCCCGCGCCCCCCGCACTTCAATCGTCATAGCTCGCCCACTTCCAATCGTCTAACTCGCTTCTAACCTCTTACTTCTAACTTCCGCCAGCGCAGCGGCGGCCCCCCGTCCGAGCAACCCAGCGTCATCACACATCTCGACGAACCGGAACCCCTGCTCGATCCGCTTCCGTGACACCTCCGGCAATCCCGCGTGCACTCCCGGCACGACATCGTGCCGCGAGCATGCCGCCAGCACTGTATCCAGCGCTACTGCGAACTCTGGCGCCTGATTGTCATACCCCGGTCCCACCCCGAGCGACACGCCCAGGTCGGATGGGCCAATGTACGCTGCGTCCACCCCCGCCACGCTCAGGATTTCGTCCACGTTCTCGACCGCCTCCCGGGTCTCGATCATGACGATGCAAAGCACCTCTTCGTTCGCCTTCGGGTAGTAGTCCCGCCCCAGCGCAAGCGCCGCCCTTGTCGGCCCGTAGCTCCGCATCCCCTCCGGCGAGTACCGGCACGCGGCGGCAGCAGCCTCTGCCTCTGCCCGATTGTTCACCATCGGCACGATCACCCCATACGCCCCCGCGTCCAGCGACTTCATGATGATCCCCGGCTCGTTCCACGGAACACGCACGATCGGAACTGTCTCTGTGGTCGAGATCGCCTGCAGCATCGTCAGTCCCACCTGGTAGTCGATCAGGCCGTGCTGCATGTCAACGCATACCCAGTCAAACCCACTCCGTGCGAATATCTCCGCAGAGACACCGCCAGGCACCACCAGCCATCCTCCCAGCGCTGCCTTGTCCTCCGCCCAGATCGCCTTCAGCCGGTTCGCGCGCATGCCCAGCACAATATCGCAGGTGCAACGGAACCGCTACCTGTTACCCTCGTTTCTCTACGGGTTGTCTAACGCCAGCCCCGCGCGCTGCGTCATACAATGTGTACATCCTAATGAGCGTTTCATCAGGGATACGGCTTGCTCTCGCCTCCCTCTCGCTCGCTGCTTTCGCCGCCTGTACCAGCGCCGGTAGCGACGACCAATCCCCGCCGATCGTTGACCCAACTGCCGTGACGACCCCCGAGCCAACCGCCGCCGCAATCGGCCAATCGCCTCTGCAAGCACCCACGGCAGCGCCCGCCGGCGCACAGGGCGAACCTGTCACGCTCGTCGGAGCGGGCGACATCGCCAAGTGCGACAGCACGGGAGACGAGGCCGTCGCCAATGTCCTCGACGGTATCCCCGGCACCATCTTCACCACCGGCGACAACGTCTACCCGGACGGTACCGCCGGCCAGTTTGCCTCCTGCTACGAACCCTCCTGGGGGCGCCACAAGGCGCGCACCCGGCCCTCCCCGGGTAACCACGACTACAACACTACCGGCGCAGGCCCTTACTACGCGTACTTCGGGGCCAACGCCGGCCCTCCCGGCCAGGGGTACTTCAGCTACGACGTCGGCGCCTGGCACGCCATCTCGCTCAACAGCAACTGCTCGCGGCCGGACGTTAGCTGCGGACCCGGCTCCGATCAGCAAACCTGGCTTGAGGCTGACCTGCAGGCGAACCAGAACGTCTGCACCGTCGCCTACTGGCACCACCCCATCCTCACCATCGGGCCACACGCGAATGACGAGGAAGGGATGCTCAGCATCTGGCAGATGCTCTACGACTACGACGTCGATGTTGTCTTGACCGGCCACGAGCACAGCTACCAGCGCTACGCTCCCCTCAACCGGGACCAGACTGCCGTCGACACGGTTAACGGAATGAGTTACTTCGTGGTTGGAACCGGCGGCGCGAACCTGACCAACGGTTCCGCAACACGCGCGAACTCCAACCCCGGGATGGAGGCCTGGGGCGACATCGGCGGTGACGGCGACGGCCACGACGCCGCCTTCGGTGTCCTCAAGCTAACCCTCCACGAAACGTCGTACGACTGGCAATTCGTCCCGGTCGCCGGTCAGACCTTCACTGATAGCGGCCAGGATACCTGCCACGACCTACCGGACCACGATAGTGACGGCGTCTCCGACGCCGAAGACAACTGCCCGCACTGGTCCAACGCGTCCCAGGATCCGCCTGAATGGCCCGTCGCCACGAATGACACAGATTGTGATGGATTCGATGCCGCGCAGGAGCAAGGTACCGGCACAAACTCCCAGCAGCAATGTGCAGCAACGATGGGCGCGGGAGACGAGCATCCCGACTCCTGGCCTACCGACAACGACGACAATCGCCGCACCAACCTCGGCGATGTGAGTCGTCTTGGCCCCTCATACAACAGCGTCGGGCCCAATCCGCCCTACAACGCGCGATTCGACCTCAACGCAGACGCACGCGTGAACTTGAGCGACGCATCGACCTTCGGCCCCTACTACAACAAGCCCTGCGGCTAGACGCGCAACTCGTTCTGGTCCTATTTCCCATTTCAGTGCCCTGCTCGCTATCATTGGCGCACGATAGGGAGACCACCATGTACCTCGAACTAAACAAGAACCTCACCGAGCAAGAACAGCAGATCAAGACCGAAGTCCATCGCTTCGCCGCGGACGTCCTCCGCCCCGCGTCGATGGAACTCGACGCCATGCACAACCCGGAGGACGTCATCGCCGAAGGCTCGCCCCTGTGGGACGTGTTCCGCAAGGCCTATGAACTCGGCTACCACACCATGCATCTGCCGGAGGCCCTTGGCGGCGCTGGCATGACGCCGCTCGCGCGGCACATCGTTATGGAGGAGATGGGCTGGGGCGCCGCCGACTTCGCTGTCGGCATCGGCGTCACCTCGTTCCCCTTCAACTTCGCCGCTTTCGGTCAGAACCCGGAGCTCATGAACAACCACGTCATGCCCTTCGTCAACGACCGTGAAGCCCGTTACGTCGGCTGCTGGGCGATCACTGAGCCCCAGCACGGCTCCGACATGCTCATGGCCGGCACGCCGCAGTTCAAGGACCCGGCCACCGCCGGCAGCGTCCAGGCAGTCCTCGACGGCGACGAATGGGTGATCAACGGTCAGAAGTCCGCCTGGGTCTCGAACGGCTCCATCGCCACGCACGCCATCACCTTCCTCAACGTAAACAAGGAGCGCGGCCAGGAGGGCGGCTCCGTCGCCTTCATTCCGCTCAACCTCCCCGGCGTCACCAAGGGCAAGCCGCTCAACAAGCTCGGACAGCGCGCCCTCAACCAGGGCGAGATCTTCTTCGACGACGTCCGCCTCCCGAAGGAGTACATGGTGGTCCCTGAGCCGATGTACGCCTACGTCATGGAGTCCGTGCTCGCGGGCGCCAACGGGTTCATGGGCGCCACATTCACCGGCCTTGCCCGAGCCGCCTTCGAGGAGGCGCTCACCTATACCAAGAACCGCGTACAGGGCGGCAAGCCCATTTCCGAGCACCAGGCAGTCCAGCTCAAGCTCATCGACATGTTCATCAAGGTCGAGACCGCCCGCCAGCTATCCCGCGCCGCCACCCTGTACAACCAGTCCACCAGCCCGCCCGCGGTTCAATACAGCATATCCTCGAAGGTCTATTGCACCACCGTCGCCTTCCAGGTCGCCTCCGACGCCCTCCAGTTACACGGCGGCTACGGCCTCGCCAAGGAGATGCTCGTCGAAAAGCTCTTCCGTGACGCCCGCGCCTCCCTCATCGAAGATGGCTCGAACGACATCCTCTCCCTCACCGCCGCCCGCAAGATCCTCGACCAATACCAGGTCTGACTCCCAACCGTCATTCCGGCGCAAGCCAGAATCCATGACGGGGCACTACTCGTACGAGATCCTTCGGCTCCGCTCAGGATGACAGGTCTCATGACCAACCACTTCTCTCTTCTACACCCTCCACCAAACCACGCCCTGCGGCCGCTCGCTCGCGTCCTTCATCGCCACGCCCTTCGGCGTCTCCACCACAAAGTCGCCTGCGACCTCCTGGAGCTTGCGGTCCTTGTCGCTCCCGGGAGCGATGTAGAGGAAGTGGCGGGCCATCGCCACCGCCGCATCCATCGTCGGCATCGTGCGCGTGCCGCCGGCCGGCGGCGCCATGTCCACGTTCGGGTAGATACCCATCTCCCAGAGCACTGGCAACAGTTCCGGGAGGGCGGGCATGTCGATCCGCTTCTCCTCGTGCACTGCGTTCCAGATCGGCGACATCCTGGACAGCGGAGCATCCATGTAGAGGACGATGGCGACACGCTGGCTCGCGCAGTCCGCCAGCTTGCGCACCCACGGCTCGATCTCCGCCACGCCGTACACGACGTTCGCGCACAGCACCACGTCGTGTTTCTCCACGCTCGCCTTGTCCCAGCCCTCTAGCACCTTGTTCACGTTCGCGATCCCCGCCTCGTCCATGCTCCGCTGTAGCGACTCGAGCATCGAGGGCGACGGGTCGAGCACAGTGACTTCCTTGCAGTGCAGCGCGAGGGGTAGGGCGTAGCGCCCGGCGCCGCCGCCCACGTCCAGCACAGTCGACTCCGGCGAGAGCCAGGATGCGACAAGGTTGACGACGGGATCGTCGGTGCGCTGGGGGTCGTCCCGGAACGCCTCCGCCAGCGAACTCCACATGTCCTGGTAGACCACATCACCCTGCATACGGCGCGTCTGCTCGTGATGCGCCTCAATGCGTTCGCGCCAACCTTGAATTGCTGATGTCATTGACTGCTCCCTTCACTCTTGACTATTCACCGGCACTCTTGACTATTCACCTGCCAGGGGCGTCACGCCCTCCCGGTGGGCCCACTCGATGATGGCGTCCTCCGCGTCGAGTATGGCCTCCCAGTGGTCCTCCCAGCCTTCGTCGGTGCAGACGACGGCAGCCTCCATGTACGGGGTGGGGATGTAGAAAGAGGTGTCGAGGGTCTCCAGGTAGCGTTTGGCGGCGGCGATCTTGGTGTCCTTGACGAAGCCAACGGTGAGGATGCCTGGGATCAGGCCATCGTCCGAGTCACGCCAGTCCTCTGCCTTGTCGCTGGCGTAGTCGAGGCAATCGGATTGGACGCTGCCCTCGGGTCCGGAGTCGCCGGAGCAGGAGACCATGAGGAAGGAGCCAGTAGCCAGAGTGGCAAGGAGCCAGCCGCGTGCGCTCATTACGGCGTGATAATACTGCGCGTCATGGATTCCCGCTTCCGCGGGAATGACGAGCGGCGGGCGGGAGGGTTACTCCTCGATGACGATGATCGCGTTCTCGGGGCAGTTCTCGATGGCGAGGCGCGCCTTCTCTTCTTCGCCGGGCGGCACCTGGCCGCCGTTCGTGGCGTGCGCGTAGCCGTAGTCGTCTAGCTCGAACAGGTCGGGCGCGACGACGAAGCAGCGGTTGTGCCCCTGGCACTTCTCTTCGATGACCTGGATCTTCATCTATGCCTTTCCTCCCGCCGGAAACTTTACACGCATTGAGCGCGGACCGCGAACCTGGCCGCCGGCCCAGGTGACGTTCTCGGGGTCTGCCAGCTCGAAATCAGGGATGCGGCGCAAGAACTCCTGCACCGAGACGCGCATCTCCATGCGCGCGAGGTTGGACCCGGCGCAGCGATGGATGCCCGCCCCAAAGGCGATATGCGGGTTCTTTGCCCTGTCGATCACGACTTTATCGGCGTCAGGGAACTTCTCGGGGTCGCGGTTGGCGGCCGGGAAGTTCATAACGACACGCTCGCCCTCCTTCATCGGGCAGCCCTTGTAGTCCACGTCCTCCGCGACGTAGCGGGCCATCGTCACAGGCGAATAGGCTCGGAGCAACTCCTCGATGGCGGTGTTTACCATCTCCGGATGATCGATGATGTGCTGGCGGTCGGCGGGGTTCTGGGCGAGGTGCCAGAGAGCGGATCCGATGCTGCTCCAGGTGGTGTCGATGCCGGCGACCACGATGAGGAATCCGGTGCCGAGGATGTGCTGGTCGGGAATGGGCGCGCCGTCGACCTCCGCCTGGGCGAGATAGCTGATCAGGTCGTCGCCGGGGTTCGCGCGGCGGTCCTGGATGTGGCCCCAGAGGAAGGTCAGCATCTGGATACGGGCCTGGGCTGCCGCTTCGGGGTTCGCGAACCCCTGCTCAAGGACTTCGCGCACCCACTCCGTGAAGGTGGGTACCATTCCCTTCTCAACGCCGAGCATGGCGGCGATGACGTAGGGTGGGATCTGCTGGGCGTATTCGATGGCGCCGTCGCATTCGCCCTTCTCGATGAAGGCGTCGATGAGGTCGTTGCAGTGGTCGCGGGTCAACTGCTCCCACTTCGCGACGGACTTCATCGAAAACGGCGGCAGGAGGAGCTTGCGTGTCCACGTGTGAAGCGGTGGGTCGGCCGTGATGGGCGGTGCGGCCACTTCGGCGAACTCTTGCCCTTCCTCAGGCTCGTATCCCTGCTCGACGCCGAAGGGCGCGACGAGGACGTCGCGCGATGAGAAGTGCTGGATGTCCTGGGCTATCGCGAACAGGTCCTCGTAACGCGTGGGCATCCAGGATCCGAGGTGGCGGTCCGAATGTGCGACCGGGCACTCTGAGGAGCGGATCTCGTCCCAGACGGGGAAGGGGTCCTTGATGTACCCAGCGTCAAAAATCTCGTAGTCAGTCTTCCAGTCAGTGACTGGAGCCCGTTCCGGTGGTGGTGCGGGTGGAGTCTTTTCGGCAACCATCGCGATCCTCCTTCGTTGCCACCGAAGTTAGCGTCAGATGGTCAGGATGTCAACGTTATTTGAGCGTCTGCTAAGGAAACAGTACGGGTAGCGACCGCGGACCGCGGACCTGGCCGCCCGCCCACGTTACCGCCGACGGGTCTTCGAGCCGGTACTCCGGTATCCGCTTGAGCCACTCTTCGATCGAAATCCGCATCTCCATCCGCGCCAGGTTCGACCCCGCGCAGCGGTGGATCCCGGCGCCGAAGGCGATGTGCGGATTGAACTTGCGGTCCAGGATCACCTTGTCGGGGTCCGGGAACTTCTCCGGGTCGCGGTTGGCGCCGGGGAAGTTCATCAATACCCTCTCGTCTGTCTTCATCTGGCAGCCGCCGTACTCGTAGTCGGAGTTCAGGAGACGTGCCATCGTCACCGGCGAGTAGGCGCGAAGAAGCTCTTCGACGGCATTTGGCATCAGATCTGGCTGTTGGATCAGCAGCTTGCGGTCTTCGGGGTGCTGCGCCAGGTGCCAGAGGGCGGAGCCGATGCTGCTCCACGTGGTGTCGATGCCGGCGACTACAAGGAGCTGGCACATGCCGAGGAGGATCTGGTGAGGCACCTGTTCGCCCTCGATCTCCGTGTGCAGGAGCTTCGTGACCAGGTCATCCTTCGGGTTTTCGCGCCGGTCGTTTATCTGCTCGTCGAGGAAGCCGAGAAGGGCGAGCCGGGCGGGGCCTCGCACTTCCGGGTGGGAGAGTCCGATCTCCAGGAGGTCGCGGACCCAGCCGACGAACGTGTCCGTCATCTCCTCCGGCACGCCAAGCATGGCGCCGATAACGCGCGGCGGGATCTGCTGAGCGTAGTCGGTCGCAGCGTCAGCCCGTCCATTGGCGATGAATCCGTCAATCAGGCGGTTACAGAGTTCGCGAGTCTCTTCCTCGTACGGCGTCACCGCCTTGATCGAGAAGTGAGGGAGGAGCATCTTCCGCGTCCAGGTGTGCTCGGGCGGGTCCGAGCTGATCGGAGGCGCGCGGACGCCGTAGAACTGATCGCCCTCCGCGGCTTGCGGCACAGGGGCGACGAGGATCTCGCGTGACGAGAAGTTGCCGATGTCCTGGGCGATCGCAAAGACGTCCTCGAACCTCGTGGGAAGCCAGGAACCACCCCAGCGCTCGGTATGTGCTACGGGGCATTTGTCGCGCAGTTCGTCCCATACCGGGTATGGGTCGTTCACGTAGGACGGATCGAAGATGTCGTAATCGGTCGCCCAGTCGGATACATCCTTACGCTCGGTCGTCATGCGGATCCCTCCTTGCAGGTATCCGCAAAGTACCGCCGAACGCGGAGGCTGTCAAACCGAGGGAAGCGCGAGCAATTCGCCCCCGAATCCTCTCCGCAGCAGCCACCGTGATGATTTTGTAACGCGTCTGTTATGCGAATCCCATTGCAGAGCGTCGCGGAGGTGGTTGAATAAGCGGCAGAGGTACCACACCCCCCTCTACACATAGGGCTGCGGCATCGCACCGACCATAGGCATGCCGTCGGCCCTCTCTTTTGCCCTGCTCCTACGCAAGGACGAGGACGAGGATCAGCGCCATGATCGCGAAGAACAGCACCGGCCCCAGCGCGAGTAGCAGCCACGGAAACGGCTTCTCGTCACTCTCCGGTGCAACTACGGACGAACCGAGCACCTGGCGCGCCTGCTTGAGCGCGCTCGCTGGAACGAGGACGTCGATGCCGGTGAATTCCGCGTCCTCGTGACCCTCGTCCTCGCGATGGCCGTGGAGGACGGACATGATCCCCTGGGCCGTGAGCGCTTGCTGCCACTCCGTCGCCATCTCCTGGTCCTCGGCAGTGGCGACAAGGGCGACGCCGATCCGCCGCGATCCTCGATCGCCGCCGCTCATGCGACCTGCTCCGCGGACTCGGTGCGCTTCGGCTCCGGCACTTCGTCCTCGATCGCCGCTGTGATCTCCACCCGGCTTCCGGCCATCTCGGCGATTGCTTCGGCGGCGTCGAGGGTGCGGTCGAAGGCCTCGTCCAGCAGGTCCGCCGCGTTCGCGGACACCACCTGGGCGATAGAAAGGCGTTTGCCGCTCACCTTCAGCAGGACGATGTCCCAGGCGCGCAAGTCCAGCGGCGGGGCCGGGCCGACGGCCGGCGTCTCACCCAGCGAGAAGTCCTCGACGATGATCCGGTCTATCTTCCAAAACGGCACCAGTTCGATCGTGCCGATACCGAGCCCCATCACGCCCTGGTGGAAACGGACCGACTTCTTCTCCCGCTCGATCACCACGGAGGCTCCGATAATCGAGTAGACGAGACCCATCGCGGAGAACGGCGCCAGCAGGAGGGCGGGAATCAACAGCAAGGCCAGCACGGTTACGGACAGATCCGACGAGAACGCGGCGACGAGCGCGAATATCGCGAAGCTGATTAGCAGCCCGATCAACGGGAAGACGACGGCCCCGCGCTCCGGCCGCAAATCGATCCGGTCCTGGCGCACGACCAAAACACGCCGGTCGAGAGGAATGCGCTTCGTCTCGTCGCTCATATCTCCAATTGTACGGTGGGTCGCCCTCTACAAGCGCACCGGTTCTGCGCTACAATGCCGGACGAAATGCGAAAGAACCTTGTAGACATCCTCGCCTGCCCGATGGACAAGGCGCCATTGGAACTGCAGATCACGGAAGAGATCGGTGACGAGGTGATCCAGGGGGCACTCAAGTGCTCGCAATGCGGCGAGGTCTACCCGATCGAGGACCGCATCCCGAACCTGCTGCCGCCAGAGATGCGGAAGACCGCGGAGGCGAAATAATGGAAAAGTCCCAGCGCACCGGCCTGATCCTGATGATCGGGGCCGCCCTCGAGTTCGTGATCTTTTGCTGGCTGATCACGCGCAAGAGCTATTTCGCGCTGGCCTTGCCGGTGCTCACCGCGATGGCCGTCGTCGATGCGCTAGCGTTCTGGATCGGCTGGACGATGTTCACCGGCGAAGACGAAGACCTGGACGACGACTACGCGGAAATCTCCGACGCCGCTTAGCTAAACCTCCCGGTACTCGCCCTCCACGGTTCCCTCTTCCGCGCCTTCGCCTTCGTCCGCGCCCTCTTCTCCCGGCGGGAAGCCTTCGGCGCCTGCTTCCGGGTCCTGGCCGTAGATCGCTGCGCCTGCCGCCTGCAGCGCTGCGCTCAGCCGCTCCGTTGCGGACCGGACCGCCTCTACCAAATCACCGCCGAGTGCGTCCCGTGTGTCCTTGACGGCGCTTTCGATGCTGGCGCGGGTGTCGGCGGGGATCTTGTCGCCGGCCTCGGTCAGGGTCTTTTCGGCGCTGTAGGCGAGGGAGTCGGCAGTGTTGCGGACCTGGACTTCCTCCTGGCGGGCGCGGTCTTCCTCGGCGTGGGCCTCGGCGTCCTTCTTCATCTGCTCGATCTCTTCGTCGGAGAGGCCCGTGCCGGCCTGGATCGTAATCTTCTGCTCGCGTCCCGTGCCCTTGTCCCGTGCCGAGACGTGGAGGATGCCGTTGGCGTCGATGTCGAAGGCGACTTCGATCTGCGGCAACCCGCGGGGCGCGGGCAGGATCCCGTCGAGGATAAAGCGGCCGAGGGACTTATTGTCCGCCGCCATGCCGCGCTCGCCCTGCTGCACGTGGATCTCGACCGAGGTCTGGCTGTCGGCCGCGGTTGAGAACGTCTGCGACTTGCTCGTCGGGATCGTCGTGTTGCGGGGGATGATCGGTGTCGCCACGCCGCCCAGCGTCTCGATGCCGAGGGTCAGGGGCGTGACGTCCAGCAGCAACACTTCGCGGACGTCGCCCTTGAGTACGCCCGCCTGGATCGCGGCGCCGATGGCCACAACCTCGTCCGGGTTCACGCCCTTGTGGGGCTCACGCCCGAAGAACTTCTGCACAGTCTCCTGCACCAGCGGCATTCGCGTCTGGCCACCGACGAGGATCACCTCGCCGACCTGGTCCGCGGTCACCTTGGCGTCTTCGAGGGCCTGCCGCGCCGGCGCCACCGTGCGCTCGACGAGATCGCCTACGAGCTGCTCCAGCTTGGCGCGGGTGAGCGTCACCAGCATGTGCTTCGGCCCGGAGGCGTCCGCCGTGACGTAGGGCAGGTTCACTTCGTGCTGCTGCGTCGTGGAAAGTTCGATCTTGGCCTTCTCCGCCGCCTCTTTGAGGCGCGCCAGCGCCTGGAGGTCTTTCGTCAGGTCGATCCCCTGGTCCTTCTTGAACTCGTCGATCAGCCAGTCGATGATCCGCTGGTCGAAGTCGTCGCCGCCGAGGTGGGTGTCGCCGTTCGTCGACTTCACGTGGAACGTCCCATCGCCGATCTCGAGGATAGAGACGTCGAAGGTGCCGCCACCGAGGTCGTAAACGGCGATGATCTTCTCTTCTTCCTTGTCCAACCCGTAGGCCAGCGCCGCCGCCGTCGGCTCGTTGATGATGCGCAGGACGTTGAGCCCCGCGATCTCGCCGGCCGCCTTGGTCGCCTGGCGCTGCGAGTCGTTGAAGTAGGCCGGGACCGTGATCACGGCCTCGCTGACGGTGTCGCCGAGGTAGGCCTCCGCATCCGCCTTCAGCTTCTGGAGGATCATGGCGCTGATCTCGGGCGGGCTGTAGGACTTCTCGCCCATGTAGACCCGCGCGTCGCCGTTGTCCGAGGCGTCGATCTTGTAAGGCAGAATCTTGAGGTCCCGCTGCACGTCCTCGTCCGCCAGCTTGCGGCCCATGAGCCGCTTGATGGAGTAGACGGAGTTCTCGGGGTTGGTCACTCCCTGCCGCTTCGCCACCTGCCCGACCAGCCGCTCGCCGGTCTTCGAGATCGCGACGACAGACGGCGTAATCCGCCCGCCCTCCGCGTTCGGAATGACGACGGGATCGCCGCCCTCCATCACCGCGATGGCACTGTTCGTTGTTCCCAGGTCAATTCCTATTGCTCTAGCCATTGTTCTCTCCTTCTGTTTGCTCCCCTGCTCCCGTGCGCCCGTGTCCTTCACCGTTCCCCACGGCCACCATCGCCGGCCGCAGCACACGGTCGTGGAGCGTGTAGCCGCGCTGGACTTCGGCCACGACCTTGCCTTCCTCGCCGGGGACGTGGGCGACGGCCTCGTGCACCTTCGGGTCGAAGTCCTGGCCCTCGGATTGAATCGGCTTCACGCCCGCGTTCTCCAGCAGCATCAGCAGCTTGCGGTAGATCAACTGGATCCCGTCAAACCAGGTCATCCCAGAGAGGGAAATATCGAGCGACTTAAACGCCCGCTCGAAGTCGTCCACGATCGGCAGCAGGTTGATGATCAGGGCGCCGCTGGCGAAGCGGCGCAGTTCGTCCCGCTCCTGGTCCGAGCGCTTCTTGTAGTTCTGGAAGTCGGCCTCGGCCCGGATCCACTTGTCACGGAAGGCGCCAGCCTCCGTCTCCAGCCGCGCCAGCTTTTCTTCCGGCGTCTCCGGCTCCTGGCTGCTGGCTGTTGGCTCCTCGGCCGCTGCTTCCGGGGTCTCTTTCTCGCTCATACTCATCCTTGGTTCTGGGTTCCTGGTTTCGGTTTTGATCAGGCGAAGTAAACGCCGAGCAACTCTTCCATCAGAGTTGCCATGTAGCGCACCGTTGCCACGTTGCGCGGGTACTCCATCCGCGTCGGGCCGACAACACTCAGGACGCCGCGGAGCCCGGAGGGGCCGCGGTAGCGCGTCGTGATCACAGTGCAGCCCTGCATCTCGTCCACCGGGTGCTCGCCACCGATGACGATGCTCATCTCGCCGACGGTCATCGGTGCGGCGATGGACCGGGGGAGGTTGCGGTCTTCCATCGCCTCAAGCAGCCCCAGCACGCTGGAACCGCCCGCGAACTCGGGCTGGCGCAGGAGATCGCGCATACCCTCCGTATAGGAAGGCTCCAAGCTTAGTTCGTCAGTCGCTTCAAGGAGTCCGGCGGCTGCCGTAGTCGTGGCCTGCTCCAGGCCGGTGAGCCGCGTGATCGTCTCGCGCAGCTCGACGGCGCTCTTGCCGCCCATGAGTTCGTTCAGCCGCTTGCCAACGGAGTTCAGTTCTTCCTGCGAGAACGGCCGGTCCAGGGACAGCGTCTGCTGGAGCACGCGCGCCTCTTGCAGGACCACCACGAGAAGTGCCAGGTAGTCGTGAACGCTCACCAGCTCCACGAGCCGCACACGCGGCTCAGCGGAGTGGGGCGTCGTCACCACGGCGGCGTTGTGAAGGCGCGAAGCGAGGATCGCCGCAGCCAGCCGGGCCCACTCTTCGAGTTCGCGGGCCGCCTGGTGGAACTGGTGGCGGATAGTCTGGCGCACTTCCTCTGCCAGGTCCTCCTCCTCCATCAGTTCGTTGATATAGAAGCGATAGCCGGCGTCGGTAGGTACGCGGCCGGCGGACGTGTGAGGGTGCGTGATCAACCCGGCATCTTCCAGCGCCGCCATCTCGTTGCGGATGGTGGCGGAGGACACCTTGAGCTTGTAGCGCTCGACAAGCGAAGACGAACCCACGGGCTGAGCCGTCGTCACGTAGTCGTCGACGATGAACCGGAGTAGTGCTTTTCGCCTGTCTGTGAGCGTCATAATTAGTGCTTTCCTAATACGAATTAGCACTCTATGGGTGAGAGTGCTAACTGCAGGAATCGTAGCATCGAAAGGCCTCCGCTGTCAATCCGACACCTCGACCAGCCCCACCCGACGTCATTCCGGCGAAAGCCGGAATCCGTAGCGGACTCCGTAGTAGTCTTTAGTCCATGAGCGGCGCAACGGAAGCAGATGCCCCAGCCTGGATTGAAATAGCGGTCGAAGTAGCCGGCATCGACGCCGAACTGGCCGCGGACCTCCTTCGCCAGGGGTGCTCCGGTGGCGTGGCAATCGAGGCGCCTTCGCGCCTCGACGCACCGACCGACACGTACGTGCTCGACGGCGACGCTCCTGCGGTGGTCAAGGGCTACCTCCCGACAAGCGAGGACAGCGGGCGTCTCCAATCATCGATTCGCCTTGCCCTCCAAACGGCACCACTCCAGCGTGAGCCGGTATGGCGCGAGGCCGTCGAGCTGGAAGAGCGCGAATGGCGCGACTCCTGGAAGAAATACTTCGGCATCCAGCGGTTCGGAGAGCGCACCGTGATCGTGCCCTCGTGGATCGAGTACGCGGCGAAAGCAGGCGAAGTCGTGATCCGCATCGATCCAGGGATGGCCTTCGGTACGGGGCAACACCCGACGACCGCAATGTGCCTGGGCACGCTCGAGGAATTGGTGACCGGTGGACAGAGCGTCCTCGATCTCGGCTGTGGTTCCGGTATCCTCGCCATCGCGGCGGCGAAGTTTGGCGCATCCCGCGTTCTCGGCCTCGACAACGACCCACAGGCCGTCAAGGCATCCGGCGAGAACGTCCGCGAGAACGGCGTTGAAGGTACCGTGGACGTCCGGGAAGGGTCGCTCGGCGAGCGGGACGTCACCGCACCATTCGATATCGTCGCCGCAAACATCAGCGGATTAACACTTCAGAGGCTGGCGCCCGCAATTGCCGCCGCACTCTCCCCGGGTGGCTTTCTCATCGCCAGCGGCTTCCTGGAGGACGCCGTTGAAGCGCTGAAGTCGGCTTTCGCCGAGAACGGTTTGGAGGCGGAGCGTGTCAAAGAGGTCGGCGTATGGCGTTCAATCGTTGCGAGGCGGTCGTGACCGGAGAAGCGCTGCGCCGGTTCTTCGTCGACTCCTCGGTGCTAGAGGGCGACTCGCTCACGATCACCGGCGACCTCGCGCATCGCCTGGCGCGCGTCTTGCGCTACCGTCCAGGTGACCAGCTTGTGCTGACTGCGGGCCAGGCCATGGAATCCATTGCGCAGGTGGAATCCGCGTCGCCGCGATCAGTCTTGCTCAAGGTGGTTGATGAACGGCCATCGCCCGAGGAGCCCAGCATCGAAGTGATCCTGTACCAGTCACTCATCCGGCCCAACCGGTTCGACTATGCTCTCGAGAAGTGCACCGAGATCGGAGTCTCGCGCTTCGTTCCGATGATTAACGAACACACGCAGGTCCAGGAGGAGTCCGGCTCGAGTCGTGCCGAACGCTGGCGCCGCATCATCATCGAAGCGGCGGAGCAGTGCGGCCGCGGCCGGCTGCCCGAGGTGGATCAGCCACAGTCCTTCGAGGACGCCCTCAAGACCGCACCCGGACTCAAGCTGGTGCCATGGGAGGACGAGCGAACAACGCCCCTCGGCGAATGCCTGCGCTCACTCCAGGAGCCACCAGCGCAGGTCAGCGTCTTCATCGGCCCCGAGGGCGGCTACGCGGAAGACGAGATCGGCCTCGCCCGCGAATCAGCAGCGACATTGGTCACACTGGGAAAGCGCGTGCTGCGGTCCGAAACGGCGGCGGCGGTGGCGTGCGGAATCGTGCTGCACGAGCTGGACGCGTAGCGCAACCTTCAGCGCTTCCAGGTGTTCCAGAAATGATTCACAGGCCCGTGCCCCTGGCCTACCGCGTACGCGTTGCGCAACGCTCCCGTGAGGTATTCCCTCGCCTTCCCCACCGCCTCCCGGACGGACTCTCCTCGCGCAAGGTAAGCAGCGATCGCCGACGCGAAGGTGCAGCCCGTCCCGTGCGTGCTCGTGGTGTGGATGCGCGGACCTTTGAATTCGTGGTACTTGCGGCCATCGAACAGGATGTCCACCACCTCGTCGCCCTCGAGGTGGCCGCCCTTCACGACGACATTCTCGGCACCCAGCGCATGAAGTTCACGGGCAGCCGTACGCATTTGCGCCGCGGTCGTGACGGGTTCGCCAAGGATGTCCCCCGCCTCGGGCAGGTTTGGCGTGAGTACGTAGGCGTTCGGGATCAGGTCTTCGCGCAGGGCCTCGACGGCATCTTTGGCCAGCAGCCGGTCGCCGCTCTTCGCCACCATCACCGGGTCGACGACGAGGTGCTTAAACGACTTCTCCCACGCCTTCGCGGCGACCACCCGGATGATCTCCGCGTTCGCCAGCATCCCCGTCTTCACGGCGCGTGGCTGGATGTCCGCGAAGATCGTGTCGATCTGGAGCGCGACGAACTCGGCGGACACAACCTCGATGCCGGTCACACCGCGCGTGTTCTGGGCGGTCAGAGCCGTAATCGCGGCCATCCCGTAGACCCCGAGGGCGCTGAACGTTTTGAGGTCGGCCTGGATCCCGGCGCCGCCGCTGGGGTCAGAACCGGCAATCGTCAGTGCGATGCTGGGTCGCATATCGACCACATCTTACCGCCATCTATAATTGCCCCCATGCCTCCGCAGGAACTGGCCACCTCGATCGAATATGCCGCGAAGGTGATCGCTGGTTCGCGCCACGTCGTCGCACTCGTCGGCGCCGGGCTCTCGGCGGAGAGCGGGATCCCCACCTTCCGCGGCCCGGACGGGCTCTGGACGAAGCACGGCGAGCCGGACTTGCGCGACTACGAGCGGTTCGCGGCCGACCCGAAGACCTGGTGGGAGATGCGGATCGAGCGGCAAGGGCAGCTTGGCGAGTTTGTCGAGGCCTTGAACAGCGCCATTCCCAACCCCGGTCACCTCGCGCTCAGCGACATGGAGACGGGCGGCTGGCTGCAGCACACGATTACTCAGAACATCGATAACCTGCACCGGCTCGCCGGCAACCAACACATCACCGAGATCCACGGCAACCGCACGCTCCTCCGCTGCATCGGGTGCAGCCGGCGCTGGCCTCTCGAAGAGTTCCCGATCGACGAGTTGCCGCCGCATTGCCCCGACTGCCAGGGCATCGTCAAGGGCGACACGGTCATGTTCGGCGAACCCATCCCGCCCGACGCCCTGGACGAATGCGTCACGCAGACACGGCGCTGCGACTGTATGCTCCTGGTCGGCACCAGCGCGGTGGTCTACCCCGCCGCTGGCTTTCCCATTGACGTGAAGCGCACTGGCGGCACCCTGATCGAAATTAACTCCAACGAGACGCCACTCACCGAGATGTCGGACATCGTCGTGCGCGCACCTGCCGGTGAGTCGCTGCCACTCATTGTCGATGCACTCAAAGCGCTGGCGAAGACCGCCTGATGCCGGATATCGAGCTGCGCCCACCAACGCCGGCCGACGCCCCGGAACTGGGCCGCATCTGCTTCGACGCATTCAAGGACGTCTCCGAATCGCACGGCTTCGAAAGCGACTTCACATCCGTGGAGATGGCGCAGAATATCGTCGCTGGCATGGTGCGGGACGAGACGGTCTACGGCACGGCCGCTCTCGTCGATGGCCAGCTCGCCGGGTCAAACTTCGTCTTCAAATCAGACGACGCTGCGGGGGTCGGTCCCGTCAGCGTCGATCCGTCACGGCAAGGGCTGGGGCTGGGCCGACGGGTCATGGAAGACGTCCTCCGTTACTCGTCTGACTCTGGTTTTGAGATGGTGCGGTTGGTCCAGGACGGCTTCAACATGGTCTCGATGTCCCTGTACGCGTCCCTGGGTTTCGACACGAAGGCACCCCTGGGGCTGATCCGCCTGAACGGCGATGCTAATCCAGATGACCGCATCCGATACCTCACACCAGGCGAAGCAGGCGCCGCTGACGACCTCTGCCGCGCGATCTACCGGATCTCCCGCAAGAACGAACTGGCCAACCGCACCGCCCTGGGAATGCCTGCACTCGGCATTTTCCGCGGCGGTACGCTGCGCGGTTACCTCAGTCCCGGCCTCATCGGCCACGGTGTTGCACAAAGCGAAGGCGATATGCTCGCCTTGATCCGGGAAGCGGGACGCCTGTCTTCCGGCGGCGCGTCCGTGATTTGCCCGCTCACGGAAGGCGGCCTCTTCCGCGGCGCACTCGCGGACGGCCATAGGCTGGTCAAGATCATGAACCTGATGACGCTCGGTCCGTACGAAGAGCCGGACGGCGTTTGGATCCCATCGGTGGGGTTCTAATGGCGAACGCACTCAACGGCATCCGCGTCCTCGACCTGACGCTCTGGCAGCAGGGCCCAATGACCACGGCCATGCTCGCGGACTGGGGTGCGGACGTCATCAAGATCGAGGGGCCGGATTCACCAGACCCCGGCCGATCCCTTGTCCGCTACGAGGCCGTTCCGGGCGGCGCCAACGCCTACTTCGAGACCCACAACCGCAACAAGCGCGGCATTATCGTGGACCTGAAATCCGATTCGGGGCGCGATGTTTTCTACAAGCTGGTCGAGGAGGCCGACGTTGTCGTCCAGAACTTTCGCGCAGGCGTCGCTGAACGGCTACTGATCGACTTCGACTCCTTGCGAGCCCTCAAAGCTAACCTCATCTACTGCCAGGCGTCCGGCTTCGGAATCGAGGGGCCAGATGCCACGCGCCCTGCCCTCGACCCGCTGGCCCAGGCGCGAGGCGGCGTCATGTCCGTGACGGGCGAACCGGACGCGCCACCCACGCGAACGTTTGCGGGCTTCGCGGACCAGGTCAGCGCCTTCCTCCTGGCGTACGGGATCATGGTCGCCCTCTTCCATCGCGAACGCACAGGCGAGGGACAGAAGGTGGACGGGTCGCTCCTCCAGTCGATCCTTGGTGTCCAGGCGTTCAATATCGGGAGCTACCTGATCTCCGGGACGTACGCAGGCTCGCCGGTACCCCGTATCCCACGCCGCCTCACGAACCCGCTGTGGAACCACTACCGCACGTCCAACAACCAGTGGGTCATGCTCGCGATGGCGGAAGTCGGGCGCTACTGGGCACCATTCCGTATCGCGATCCATGAGGCCGTGGGCGAGGAAGTCGGGCCGGAGACGATGAGCCTGAACTGGATCATCAACAACGCCACCCTGGTCCTGGAGCTAATCGCGAAGCTCGACGGAATCTTCGCGACGAAGACTGCGCGCGAGTGGGTCGATCTCTTTCGGGAGCACGATTTGCTCATCGAGATCGCCCAGGACTACTCGGCACTCGAAAGCGACCCCCAGGTGGTCGCCAACGACATGCTGATAACAATGGAGCACCCAACTCATGGGCCGATCAAGTTCGTCGCCCCGGCAGTGACGTTGAGTGCGACGCCCGGGGAAATCCGCACCGGCGCGCCCGAGTACGGCCAGCACACTGAGGAGGTGCTCCTGGAAGCGGGCTACACGTGGGAGGACATCGCCCGCCTACGTGACGAGCGTGCGATCGGCGCCTAGTCGCGGCTCTCGAAGTAGGCCAGCGTGGAGATCATCGTCGCCAAACCGAAGATGAGCACGCCTAACGGCACGTGGATGGCGATCGGCAACTCGTCGTCACGCCCCATGTAGCCAAGCCCGGTCTGCGCAATCAGCATGAACAAGAGCGCGATCACCCACGCCCAGAGATTGAACCTGCTCCAGCCTCTCACTAGAAAGGCGAGGATTAACTGAACTACCACGACTAAGAACAGCACGTTGGCCATCAGCTCGTGGATGTCAACGGCATCTGGGTCCTCGCCGGAGATGAATGAGCCTGCCAGCGCGGCCTGCACGAATACGAGGAACGTCGCGAGGTGGCAAAAGCCCTTGAACGCGGCGATCAGGCCGCGGTTCGTCTCGGTGGAATCTTGCACTAGCGGGCGCGCTGCTCAGCCATGATGTCGCGTAGTTTACGCAAGGTCCGGAATAAGATCACCCGGACATTTGGCTCTGAGAGGCCCATGATCTCAGCGATCTGGGCATTCGGCAGTTCCGCGTCGAATTTCAGGGAGATGATGTCCTGTTCCCGCTGCGGGAACGTAAGGACGATTTCCGACAGGTCCTTCAATTCCTCGTTGCGCAAGATCTGAGTCTCCACAGATGCTTCGCTCGGAGAAAGGTCGCGGATCACATCTGGATCCACGATAGTTTCGCGACCGCGCTTCCTTCCGCTGCTAATGATGGCGTTGCGCGCGATCGTGAAGAGCCACGTGGAGAATGCGTCGTCACTGCGCAGGCTGTCAAGGTTGCGGTATGCCCGCTCGAATACGTCGGCTGCCAGATCCTCTGCCAGGTGGGACTGGCCAACGCGAGCGTAGATGAAGGCAAATACGCGCGGGAAGTAGTCGCGGTACTTCTCGGCGAAGGCAGCGACAGCCGGGCTGGCCGCGGGGGCCGCAGCCGTGGCTGGTGTGCTGAGAATCGTACTCATTAAAGCGAAGGAAGGTGGATGAGTCAGGATACGGCTGGACAGTCGTTGCCTGTCACAGGCATAATGACACTCGAATTATGCATCGTAGTTTTCTGATTCCACCTTTGGTCTGCCGATGAGCGAAGATTATTCTGTCAATAAGGAATTGAACTTCCGCTATCGGTACATTTCACCTTACGAGCGCCTGTTCAAGGCTGTCAACCCTGTTCGTGACAATAAGCAGGTGAATTTCAATGCGGGGTGCCGGACCCGGGAAAGAGGGAGCGATAACAGTGCCTAAGAGATGGAACTTCCTCAGCAATTACGGGTTGGTGCTCACGCACCTCTTCCAGAACCCGCGGGCTACACTCCGTGAGATCGCGCGCGGTACTGACTTAACGGAGCGCGCTGTCTATCAAATCGTCCGCGAGCTTGAAACCAGCGGCTTCATCCAAAAGAAGCGGGTGGGGCGGCGCAACACGTACACAGTCGATCAAAAGGCCCTCTTCAGCTTCCCTGTCTACCGCGACTTGAACATCGCCCAGATGGTCGCCGCTCTCCGCCGCATCCTGGACGAGACCAAGGACGGGCGCGACATGGCCGCCGTACCGATCACACCGATCGTCGCCTCTTAGCGATCGAGTACGACCCGCAGGATGTTGTCCTCGTAGACCCAGCTTTTCGCCTCCGTGTAGAGCACGTCGGACGGTAAATCGATTACGCGACGCCGGCCGTTGAGGTGCACGACGATCCCATCGTCACCGTCTTCCAGTCTCAGGTCCTCGCGCTTTGCGAAAGGCACTGCCACCTGCAAGATGTACTGACCCGTTTGCCGCTCTATGGTGTGATCGCCAACGAGCCCCTCGCCTGCATCAGGCAAAGAAGCATCGCCGCCGTAGAGCTTCCCGGCGAATGACAACAAGGACTCCCGCCCCGTAATAGGTTCAGGCGCCAGGTCCGAGGCGAGGATTTGCACCGGGAGGTCCATCGCGGACAGCTCGTTAAGAGCTTCCCTCTGGGCACCTTTCTCTGCATCGAAAAACGGATCGGTGACCGCATCCGACAGCAACTTCGAAGCAACTACCGCATCGATTCGGTACCCGAACAGCCCCAGGACGGACACTACGTCCTTCACCACCTTCACCCCAGCCTGGCGCGGGGAGGCGACGATCCGCACGGACGTGACCTCAGGATCGGACATGAGGTCACGGACGTCCGCCAACCGGCCCAGCAAATCCTTGCCGGTCTCGAAGACCTCCTCGCCCGCATTGGCGTAATCGCCGGCGAACGCCCGCAGGAACGGCTCGAAGACGTTAGATTGGCGCGGCGCGAACAACTTGTCGAGCCAGTGCGCACCGGCTTCGAGGGCTCCCGGCAGGTCAAGGAACTGGGCCGACTCCGCAGCATCAAGAACGGCGTACTCGTATTTGTCTGTCCGCAGGAGCCGCTGCAAGGCCAGCAAGCGGCCGATGTGGTTGATTCCCGGAAGTGTCGACAGGTCGTCCGCCAGCTCTCCGTCCATCCCGCGCCAGTCGAGGAGGGCACGAAGCCACTCGCGGAACTCGTCGGGCTCGCCAAGCCCCCCGTGCCCTTCGGCGGCGTCCAACCCATCCCAGGCGGGCTTTGCCTCGAGACCAACTTCGGCGTCGAGCGCGGCGCCAAGGCCCGAGGTGATGCCGAACGCGAGAGTGCGATGCCCGGCTACCGCCAGCGATGCCGCAGTCGCCGCGGCGACGGTGGAGACGCCGCTCCCTCCGTTGCCGCAGAAAACGATGATTTTCATGAATGTGCCCCTCGCTCAGCGCGAGAATCATAGCACAGGGGTTCGTGAAATTCGGGTGCTGGTGCCGTGCTACAATCGCCGCGTGCCAGTAGACAGCGAAACCGCCCCGGTCGGCTCGGAGGCGCCGGACTTCACCCTGACGACTATCGACGGTAAGTCGATCACGCTGTCAGAGTTGCGTGGCAGTCCGGTCGTGCTGGTGTTCCTGCGCGGCTTCCGGTGACCGTTCTGCCGCAGGCATCTCTCGCAGTTGCGAGACAGGATTGAGGAGTTCCACGAGAGGAAGGCGACCTTACTGGCCGTCGCCCCTGACACCCTGGAGGTTGCGCGCACCTACTTCGAAATCAACGAGATCCCTTTTCCCTGCCTGCCTGACCCCGATCGCAAGGTCTTCCGCCAGTACGACGTGAAGAGCGCACTGATCTCGCTGGGCCAGCGGCCCGGACTGTTCATCGTCGACCGGGAGGGGAAGATCGCCTACGCGCACCTCGGTTTTCAGCAGTACGAAATCCCGTCGATCAACGAGACGCTGGCCCAACTCGACGCTCTCGGTTGAGCATGGGCCGCGGCTACGAGAAGGTAGTGTCGACCTGGGCTGACGCGTCGAAAAAGTACTGGAAGGTCTGGTTGAACCTGTAGAACGCGTCGCGCCGGTAGCCGTCGTTGGAGCGCGCGAGGCCATCGGGGTCCTCGAGGTCGATCGTGTTCAGTGTGTGGTGGAGGTCGGCTTTCCCGTTCTCGCTGATATTCTGGATCATTTCCTTCCAGCGCTCGGAGGACATCTCCAGCCAGAAGTCGCTGTCCTCGGCGTCGCCCTCGCTGACCTCTCTCACGTCGGCGACCTCGAACGCCTCAAAGGTCAGGCTGTAGAACTTGCCAAGGTCCGGCACTTTCACGCCTACGACTGAGTCGCAGGTGCCGATCCGCTTGTAGTTCTCGTCGTTGTTGACGATCTCCTTGACGGCGTTGAACCAATCAACGGATGGGAACGTGGCCTTCGTTTTCGTCGCTTCCTGTGTCATCGGGTTTCTCCTTCGGGCCGTCGGCGTCAGGCCGCTGCCTGCTCCTTTTCTTCTTCGGGCTGTGTGATGAATTCCCGTAGTTGCGGGTGCATCTTTTCTCTTCGATCGGGCAGACCGGCGCCGGCGAGCCGGAACGCATAGTCGTTGATCCAGCGCTTCCAGAAGTACCGGAACTTCACTTCACCATCAGCCAATTGCTCGGCGCTTGTGCCGCCACCCAGCAGGATGAGCAGCGCTTCCCGAAGCGGAGTGTCCTTGCTCCATTCGTAGGAGAACACAGCCTCGTTCTTGTTGAGGGCGTGCTGCATCTCGTCGCGGCGGTCCGGTTTCCGCAGCAGGAAGTAGCGCAGGTGCTGCATGGCATAGGCCATCTGCCGGCTGATGTCCTGCATCGTCCCGGAGAAGATGTACCGCTCGGCGTCGTTGTGGGCAGTGTAGTAACCGATCTGATAGAGACCCATCAAGAAGCTGTTGTGGAACAGGAGCGCAGTGGAGGACGCTTCCGTCCAGAAACGCGTGTCGATGAGAGCCCTGTGGAAGTAGCCGGGGCTCTGCACGCCCATGCCGCCGCCGTTGGAGAGCGCCCGCTTGCGGAACACCTCGAATTGGCGCGCAGCGTCGAACCCGGCGGTGGAGAGGTACAGCTTTACCTCGTGGTATCCGTAGGACATCTCGGGCAGCCATTTGCCGATGATGTCGCCTGTCACCAGCGCCTTCTCACAGAGCGCCGTGCATAGCTGGCACATGGCCTTCTCGATCTCGTCGGGAAGCGGCTCCATGGTGTCCCAGGGCACGTCCATTGCCGGGCGCCAGCGCCGCTGGATCGCCTCCTCGTAGAGGTCGGCCGCGTTGTCCGCCCATAGCTCGGCCTTGTCGAAGATCGAGTAGCCCATGGAGGGCACGCCGGGGATGGGGTAGGCGCCGCGCGGCATCTCCGTCTGGTATGGCCAGTAGTCCGGGATGTCACCGTACGTGCCGACGTTGATCGCGCCGATAGTCAGACCGTGCTTTGTCGGGCGAACCCGGATGCCCCACTCCGTCGGGACTTTCATCCACGAGAGGTCAAGCTGGGGCGCGCCGCCACCGGCCCGCAGGGCCTCCTGCTGGGCGATGAACGCCTCGGCCTGCTCGGGTTTGATGCCGGCTTTCATCTGGTTGATGATCATCGCCTCCGGTGCTCCCAACCGTAGCGCGCGCTTGATCAAGTCCTCCGGCCATTTCGCTTCCGCGGCGGCCGCGGTCATCTCGTCGGAAAGGGTAATCTCTCCGCCCGCCCGGATTCGCTCCTGCTCCGCCACGAACGCCTCCGCCGCCTCCGGCGTGGTGTCCGGCATACCCAACTGTCCCTTTACCAGGTCGGCGGGGAAACCCAGCGCCAGGGCGCGCTGCACAACGTCGAGCGGAATCCCCTTTTCTTCGGCTACTTTTGCGAGATCCGCGGGTATGTCAGCCGTGGTCGCGTCCGCCATCGGCACACTCCTTCTCGTCACCGGGCCTGGTCTGCCGCGATAACCGTCGACTTTCCACTATTGAGGCACTCGCCATTTAGCCATAAGGCATCGTGCGAGTCAAGGGAAATCTAGCAAGCGCTAAGGGAACGTGGAGGGCGCGATTCGCCGGCTACTTTTGCCAGGGCGTCTCGGGGCGGCCGTCAGCCGCGTTGACGGCCCTCGCCATCGCGAAGAGCAGGTCGGATAGCCGGTTGAGATAGCGCGGTATCTCGGGGTTTACCGCCTCGGACCTCGCAAGTGTCACGACACGTCTCTCAGCTCGGCGGCAGATGGTCCGGCAAAGGTGCAGCAGCGCGCCCGCGTGCGAGCCGCCCGGGAGGATGAAGGTCTTCAGCGGTTCAACCTCTGCGTCAAGTTCGTCTGTGAGCCGTTCAAGCGAGGCGATCCTCTGATCCGCGTCCTTGAATAACCTCGCAAATTCAGCGGCCTTCTCACCCGACGCCTCGCTCGCGAGTTCCGATCCGAGGTTGAACAGGTCGTTTTGGATCGTCGCTAGTTCGCCCTTGAGCCGATCGTCGCTCATGAAGCCGGTAGCAGCCCCGAGGGCACTGTTCAACTCGTCCACCGCCCCGTAGGCCTCCACGCGGGGATCGTCCTTTGAGACGCGTCCGCCGCCAAAGAGGCCGGTCATCCCGGTATCACCGGACCGGGTGTAGAGACGGGAATGTTGCGTTTCTTCGCTCATCTGGCGCCAGTCTACGCCCGCCGAAATGAGGGCGCCACTACCGGATCGCCAGTGTCCGGGTGCAATAGGATGTGCGCGTCCAGACCGTACACAGCCGACAGCAGCTCCCGGCGGATCACGTCCTTTGGTGGACCATCGGCGATGACTTTGCCTTCGCTCAAAACGACTACGCGGTCGCATTGTCCTGCCAACGTCAGATCGTGCACGACGGCCAGTACCGCCTTCCCCGACCGCCGGGCTTCCCGTTGGACAAGCGCCAGCGTCATGGCTTGCTGACCGACGTCCAGATGTGCCGTGGGTTCGTCCAGCAGCAGCACCGGCGTCTCCTGGGCAAGGGAGCGGGCAAGTACCACGCGCTGGCGCTCCCCGCCCGACAGCTGGCCCATCAGCCGTCCCGCGAAACGCCACGTATCCGTCGCCACCATCGCGTTACGCACGATATCGAAGTCTTCGGACCTTTCGGTCTGCAGCAGTCCCAGGTACGGAGTCCGCCCCATGACGACGCATTCGAGGGCGCTGAACGCCGCCGGCAGTCTCGGCTCCTGGGGCAAGACCGATGCTACGCGCGCCAGATCACCCGGTCGCATGGTCGCCACGTCCCGATCTTTCAGGAGGACGTGACCTGACGTCGGCTTCACCGCCCCGGCGATGGCGTGGATCAGAGTTGTCTTGCCGGATCCGTTCGGGCCAACGAGCGCAACAACTTCACCTGACCTTACCTTCAGGCTGGCCGAGTCTAGCGCCCGGATCCGGGTGGACCCGTCGCCATACTCGACTGAAAGCCCTTCCACGACAAGGAGAGGTGCAGCCACCTGAGTTCGGCTCGCCGGCGCTACCATAAGCCGCTCATCCGGGAACGCCGCAGCAGGAAGAGGAAGAAAGGCACGCCGCAGATGGCGGTCACGATGCCAACCGGAATCTCCGCCGGCGAATCGGCAGTCCGGGCCACCAGGTCTGCGATGATCAGGAACGACGCTCCCCACATCAAGGAGAGGGGCAGCAGCATCCGGTTGTCCGGCCCCCAGGTCAGCCTGATTGCGTGCGGGACGATTAGCCCCACGAACCCGATCACACCCGCAACGGACACGGCAGCGGCAGCCGCCAACGAGGCTGCTCCCAGTAACAACAGGTTCGTGCGTTCCACGTCCACGCCCAGGAACCGGGCCTGGTCACCGTCGAGCGCCAGCACGTTGATGATGCGCGAGTGGGCGAGGATGACTACGGTGGCCAGCACGGTGTAGGGGAGCACCCAGACCAGCTTCGTCCAGGTCGCCGTG
>Ga0208685_1000087_pt1 | contig 39438 bp, 74 predicted proteins | sample EasRivMeERMLT890_FD_187533 | JGI IMG/M metagenome (GOLD analysis project Ga0208685, IMG submission 187533) | Soil microbial communities from meander-bound floodplain in the East River, Colorado, USA - East River MetaG ERMLT890 (SPAdes) (version 2) | ecosystem: Environmental > Terrestrial > Soil...
GACGCGAGTGGAATACTGCATCCACGCGCCCCGCCCGGTCGGCCCCACGTACCAGACGTAGCGCCGACCCGTAGACGTATTCTGCCAGACGTCGCCTGATCGTGGCGACGCTGGCGGCGACGTTCCCTGGACTACATCAAGCGGCACCTACTCCTCCATGGAAAGGAGACGGATTACCCCGAGGAGTAACCCGTCCCTTGCAGCCCCGGAGGATCAGACAGGCGTCGGGCTCGTCACGACCGCTTCCGCGATGGCCACCGGATCGACCACCTTGTAGCCGTAGACCTGAAGACCCCTGAGCAGCGTCCCGAAGGTGAACTCCGACCGCAGCGTCTCGACCTTGGATACCTGCGACGCGAACGTGAGCCCGTGCGCGTGACCGGCGTAAATGATGCCTTCACCAGCCGCCAGCGCCGGAGGACCAGTGATGGCCCCCTTGGGCAGCAGGTTGCTGACGTACAGCGTGAACCTGTCGATCATGCCCAGACGACCGTTACGCAGGATCGAGGTGTCGTCGCCCGACAGGTAAGCCTGACGGAGTTCCGAGGCCTTGATCAGCGTGGCGGCCCAAGTCGGCATGACGATCCAGCGTCCCTGTTCGGGGATGTTCTGTTCGTCGAGGGCTTGGCCCAACCTGAGGATCACCGCCAGGATCGTCACCTGGCCCGCTACAGGCGTCGCCGCCTGATTGGCGACGACCGGCAGTGGCGTGCCCGTGACACCCAAGTTGATGGTGCCGGAAATCACGCCCCCCGTGAGGCCGCGATTTTTGGCGTGGGCTTGACCCATCAGGCCCAGAAGAACGTCCGTATCGATGACGATCTTCATCTGCTGCGCGGCGTCGTCCGACCAGATGCCCATCAGGTTGATGTCGCTCTGGATCTCCATCACGTCGTCGAGGATCTCGTTGAAATATTTGCCCTTGTCGATGTTGAGATCGACGATGTTGGACGCCGGGCGGTCGACGGCGAGATTACCGCCCACGAGATAATCGCGAATGGTGATCGTCGGCTTGGTGCGGATATGCACCTTGTCGCCCTGATTGCGGATCTCGCCTTCGTAGTCGGTATTCGAAATCGCGGCCAGAACGGTCGATGCGTAGAACTTCTCGATCAGCTTCCCGGACCAGATCTCCGGGATAAACGTACCCGCATACGGCGGGGTCGGCTGGGCACTGCCCGTCGGAAAAATCGGAGGGGTAGTACCTGCACCAGCAAGAGGATAGGCCATTAGATGCTCCCAGGCGTGCCCAGGATCACCTCATGTATGGATCTCTGGGCAACTGTGTGCGGTTGTCGGAAAGAATGCGACCCTCGCGCTGCGCCAGCATGATGTCTTGGTCGATTGCACGTTGATCCTGCTCGCGACCACGATAACGTCCGGCAGCCACATCGGTGTAAAACCGTGTGATTTCAGCGGCGGTGTAGACTGGCTTCTCAGCGGGTTGACCACCGGCTGAGTGGGCTCTGCCCGGAGCGGCTAGGGTGATCAGATCCAAGGGCGCTCCTGGGCTCCGGGGGTCCATCGGGGTATCCGATACGACCATGCGGGAGGGAGGTGGCGTCCTCGGCTGACCTTGCCCTTGCGGGTTCGTGGCAGCCTCCTCTGCGAGGAAGGCCTGGAAAAATGCGGCTACCCTGTGGGGATCACCGGAGTTCCAAGCATCCTGCATTAGCGTCTTACGAATAGCACCGGAGAAAATATCCGGCAACTGGGACCATTGGATAAATCTCGGATCGCGGTTCAGGTCGGACCACCGGGGGATCATGCCCTCCAACGTGGTGTTCATCCGATTGAGGAAGGCGTTGCCGGTTTCCTGCTGGACGTACCCGAGTTGGCCCCTCAGGCTCTGGATCTCCTGCTGGAGCGGGCCCGCCGTCTCGGCGGCGACACGGCGCATGACGTCAACGAACTCGGGGCCGTAGTCCGCAATCTCCTGCTCGGTGACCAGCGGACCAGGCTCGGCGTAGCCATTGGCCTGCGGCGGCGTGCCGGTCTTCAGCAGCCGGTTCTCCTGCTCGATCTGTTCCAGGCGTTGGCTGAGGGACGTGATCGCTTCGCGGGCCCGCCGGTTCTCGGCCTCGGCACGGCCGTTCAGCGACTTGAACCGGCGCTCCCAGGAGCCGTCGTCCTCGGGATCGGGCGTACCACCGGGTCCGACCGGCGGCGCGTCGGGCGGCGACTGATCGGACGGCGCTTGGCTGGGCGGCTCCTGCGGCGGGGCCTGGCGATCTTCGATCTGGGCGGCAACCGACGGTTCGGCCGTACCGGCAATCGCCTGCTGGATGGCCTCGGAGCGGCGACCCTGGTCGAGGATCTGCTGCGGGATCTTCACGTTGGGGTCGACCCCCGCCATCGGGGTCTGTTTTGCGATGATCTCGGCGGCTGTCTTGGGCAGGGCCATTACTTCCTCGCTTCGTACTTGGCCCGAAGGTCGAGGCAGTCTTCCAGCTTCTGTCGAAGCTGAGTTACCAACTGTGCCTTCCCCTGGACCGGAAAGATGACGTTCGGTTCGGCCGCCTGAAGGTCGTCTCGGCAGCGGCTTTCAAAGACCCTGAAGGCGTCCAGCAGCTTGTCGTACTCCCTTGGGGCGGCGAGTTTCAAGTCCGCCGCCGCCATAACAAGCGGAAATAACGGATCGCTCACTTGGGTTTCGGGTATCCTTGGTCGATGATCGACTGGTAATTCGTCAGCGCGCCCGCCCCGCTCGGGGTGAGCTTCGCGTAATTACCCATCGACATCGCCATAGGCCCGCCCTTAGTCAGCTTGTTCACCGCTTCCCGCGAAGGCAGCATTACCTTGGTTTTGAGCTTGAAGGGCTTTTTCATTTCATCGGCTTGGGAAACCCAGGCCCTCCCACACTGAAATCGTAGGGATTATCGGTTTTGTACGCCGCAGTATTCTGGGCGTAGCGCCGGTCGCCCACAGCGCCAACCGTCGGCCCACCTCCCAACTTGGACGGGTTGGTGCCCGCCGCCTCGGTCAGCTTCTGCTTGCGCGCATTGCCGCCGATGCTGCGGTTGGTCAGGTTGAGCGCACCCCCTTGGGGAGTCGCCGCCTTGGTGAAGCGCGTACCGCCTAAGAGCTTGGCCATGTTACCCCGCCGAGTAATTACGGAGAGGTCTTACCGCCCTCAACCCGCTGCGATCCACGGTTTCCAAACATCTTGGTGGTCCCACCCTTGGCGAATTTGTCGTTACCGCCTGAGGGATCGGCCGAAGTCTGGCCGGGGGTCTGGGTGCCCGCGTAGGACTTGTTGGAAGCCCCCGCCGAGTAAAACCCGACCTTGCCGCCCGCCTGTGGCTTGATGTCCCGGCGTGAGCCCGAGTGGCCCTCCTGCGAGGACTGACCGGGGGTCTGGGTGCCCGTTGGCGTAAACTTCTGCATCTGGCCTGAGCTTCCACCCAGCTTTCCCCAAGATTTTCCTTTGTCAGCCATCTCGATCTCCTTTGATTAAAATCAACCGGGACCAGCCCCGGCACTTCTAGGCGACACCACGTTCGTCTGGGGCCCACCCTGCGGCGGCCGGGGCGGCGGGCCCGGAGGGCCAGGCAGCTTGCCCTTGGGCCCACCTGGGCCACCGGGCGGCGGTGGCGGCTGCATCTGGCTGCCAGGCATCCCCGCCAGCAGGGCCATCTTCTTGGCCTGCGCCTCCTGCTCGTCAAGCTCGTCCTTGGTCGGGACGACTTCTTCGCCGTCCAGGCCGATGCCCTGGCTGACCGCTCGCAGGACGTTGGCACGGCGCTTCGGCCCCATGATCTGGAGATCCGTCGGGTTGTTGGTGAGTTGCAGGAACTCCAACTGCCGCTGGCGCTGGGTTTCGCGCTGAACCGCGACCACCACGCCCTTGGGCATTACTTCTTCCTCGCCTGTGAGGAGCCCGGAACTGTCGGACATAAGCACCAGATCAAGGAGGTTTCGGAGCAGCGGGGACATGACGTCGCGGTCGATATTGGCGCAAACCGTCTGTAGGATTTTGCTCGCGTTGCCCATAAGCATGGCAAGCCCCGAAGCCGTCCGGCCCGCTCCACCCCCCGGTGAATTGCCCGATAGGTACTTCGGGATTGCGGACATATCGTCAGCCAGTCCGTAGAACGCATTGAACACCTGTAGATGCTCGTTGGCGTTGGATTGCGGCTGGAAGAACGTAATCGCCGCCTCGGTAGATCCCGCCACCGCTGGGTTCACGGTGCGCCAGCGTTTCCAGGGGTAGAGTTCATCCGAGTTATCCATGCCCGACAGGCGGTCCTCGTTGATCACCACCTGTGGGCCTGAACTGATCGACATGTTGTTGACGACGGATCGCAACGAGGCGTTCGCAACTTCCTGGAGATCACTGATGATGTCCGGGATGCCGTTACCCACCGGAGTAGACGGCACCTTCTCGAAGCTCGTGATGAAGAACGGATGCCGCCGACGGGGAGAGGGCGACAACTGCACCTTGATCAGGTAGCTCCCGATCAGCCACGCCTGAATGGCATAGTCCTTCAGGTCGTCCGGTATTTCCTTGGGCGAGAAGCCATACTCAAGAAGCATCCGACCCTGCACGTTCCCGTGGAACTCAAGGGTCGTGATCAGGTTAGACATGTTGTAGACTGGGTTTTCCCTGCTCTCCAGCACGGCGCGCGTGGCGTCGGTGCTGTCCCAGTTCTCGATAAACCCCTGGCGACCGTAGTTCTCCAATACGGCCCGAATATTGGTCGAGTTGTATCCAGGCAGTCCAATCAGATCATTGAGATCGGTGCGGGTTACCCGGATGCGGTGGATTATTTGGGCGTCTTCGATGTTGGCGACGCCAGGGGTCCACCACAAATCGAACGGAGAAACGTGTTCCCACCATAGACGGGGACGGCGCTCCTGAACTGCCTGTCGACCACGCCACTTCACATCCATTACCATGCGGACGGTTGGGCCCTTGATACAGCCGAACGGGAAGATCGGCATATCGGTAAGGAACTCGGCAAATGCAGAATAGAAATTTCCCTGGGTCAGGATCTCGTCGATCTTTTCCTCAGAGATTACGGTTTGTTCTTTGGCGTGGACTTTCGCTGCTGCCCGCGCGCTCTCCATCAACTGAAAAATCCGGTCCTCAATCAGCGTCGGATCCGGCATCTTCCCCGGTATCGGCGGTACCGCCGGGGGTGATCCCGGAGGCGTATTGGGATCGGGTACGCCAGGTGCGCCGACCATGGCAGATTGAACCTCGGTCTGAACCAGACCCTCGATTGACTTCAGAACGTGGTCGGGGATCGCAGGGTCGCTGGGAGGAGTGAGCCCCCACGGTCGTTCGGCTCCGAGGTACACATCGCGCAAGAGGGAGGACGCTCCCCGACATTTGGCTGCTGTCAGTCGGGCGTATACATCGGAGCCGCCGAACTTTTTTATCTCGGCCAGCTTCGTCGGGTCATACTGGCCGTTGAACGCACGCAGCGCGGCCAGAAGCCGGTCCGACCAGCCGCCCACCGTGTTGCGGTGCCTGACCATCATGTCAAACTGCGTGCGTATGTAGCCCTCAAGGCCCCGGTACTGCTGGGTGTCGGGCTGGGTTCCCTGCGTGGCCTCGCGAGCGCGAGCCTCAGCAGCGTCCATCTGGGCGTTGGAGACTGTCCGCACGAGCGGGTTACCTGCGGGCTGACCGCCGCGCGGCTGGAACGGGATCACCTGGTCGACGATGGCTCGGTCCCCCAAGATCTAGTATGGGAAATGATATTGTAGGACTGGTTTAGCACAAAAGCTCTAGGGAATTTTCCTCATGGCCAAGCTCCCCGCCCTCCTGGATGACGCCGGGATCTCCCGCCTAGCGAGAGAAGTGGCCCGCGACATCAAGGAACTTCCCGACATCTTGGCGACGTTCAAGCTGACGGATGAGCAATTTGACCGGATCGTCGACAGCAAGTTCTTCCAGACCCGGCTCAACGAGGAAGTCCAGCTATGGAACGCAAGCGACGCCCCCGCGATCAACAAGCGGATCGAAACCAAGGCCGCCACGATGGTGGAGGACTGCCTGCTGGAGGTCTACGCGCTGGTCCACGACCGGGAACAACCCCTGGCGGCCAAGGTGGAAGCCCTCAAGTGGGCCGCCCGCATGGCTGGTCTGGGCGAAGCAAAGACGGGCGCATCAGATGGTGGCGGAGTGAAAATCACGATCAACGTGGGCGGCCAGGAGCTTAAGTTCGACAAGGAAAAGGTGAACTTACCCCCGCGAGTAACCGACGTGGTTGATCTTACCCCGGACAAAACCTGATGGTTGATATCACCTACACCGCGCCCAAAACCGTAGCCGACTTCATGGTGTCGGAAGCGTTCATCCGGCTGATCGCTGGACCAGTGGGTTCGGGAAAAACAACAGGTGTGATTTTCGAATTACTGCGAAGGAGTTGCGAACAATGGCCGTCGGCCGATGGCATACGCTATACGCGGTGGGCGATCTGCCGCCAGACCCTCAGCCAGTTGAAGAACACGGTGCTGAAGGACATCGCGAGGTGGTTTTCTGGGATCGCGCGCTGGAAAGTCAGCGACAGCACGATCTACTTCGAATTCGCGGATGTGAAAACCGAGTGGTTGCTGTTACCCCTCGAAACGCCTGAAGACCAGCGACGGCTTCTCTCGATGAACCTGACGGGCATTTGGGTGTCGGAAGGTATCGAGATCGACTACGACCTGATAGGCCCCATTTCGGCCCGCTGTGGTCGTTATCCGTCGCCAGCGGACGGGGGTGCCAAATGGTACGGCATAACGATAGACACGAACATGCCCAGCGAGGGGACACCCTGGCAGATTGCCATGTCCGATCCGCCCCCCGACATGCAGGTATTTATCCAACCGTCTGGCCTCGCTGAGGATGCTGAGAACCTACCGTACCTTCTTCAGACGCCCGAAACGCTTAAACTTCCGGTCGACGACCCCCGAAGGATAGCGGCCGGGAGGGTTTATTACGAGCGGCTCGCCCGGAACCAGAACGACGCCTGGGTCCAACGGTACGTCAGGGCAGAGTACGGACCAGATCCATCCGGGGCCGCCGTGTATGCCGGGGTATTCCGGCCTTCTTTCCATTGCGTGGAAAACCTGGAACCACTCCGGGGACAGCCGCTTTTCGTCGGACAGGACTTTGGCCGTGATCCGTGGGGTGTAATCCTCCAGATGGATCATCGCGGGAAGATACTCGTCCTCGAAGAAGTACCGGCTGAAGATACCGGGCTGATTAACCATTGTCGGACAACCCTGCGCCCTAGATTGCTTCAGCCGCGCTACCAAGGCCTGAGCGTCGTAGTAGTCGGAGATCCGGCAGGCAACCAGCGGTCCCAGTACGACGAACAGACAGCCTTCGACATCCTGAAACGTGAGGGCTTCACCGCACAGCCGTGCTTCACCAACGACATCGACACTCGGCTCAGGGCCGTCGAGGGGTATCTCCTCCAGCAACGCGATGGAGGTCCAGCGATAATCTTTGACCGTGTACGCTGCCCAAAGCTCATCCAGGCGTGTAACGGGATGTACAGGTATTCGAAGACGTCCCTCGACGTCTCGAAACCCAAGCCTGACAAGAACCCATGGTCCCACGTTTCCGACGCCCTCCAGTACGCGGTGTTGGCCACTGGAGGGGGAACATACGCCGCCATCGCCCGCAAGCTCTACCCCAAACGTCGCGCTGCGCCGCCTATAAGCGCAGCCGCGTGGACGTGATCTAACAGTAGTTACGATGACAGCGCGGGCGGTACGGCCGTTGGCCTGCATAGGCATAGCTGCCCGAGTAGGCGTAGGCGTACCCCGGCTGCACGTACACCGGCTGGGCATACACGACGGGCGGCGGCGCGTAGTACACGGGCGGCTGGTAGTAGCCGTAAGCAGGCATCCCGCAGAACAGTCCGATGCACAGGCCGATCATGGGCGTAGCCCTCCTGTTCGAAGTACGTATTACCCCGCCGAGTAATCCCCCGTTCAGGGCTTATTTACGGTGTAGGGCTGGGCCCCTTTCGAGAAATACTCGTAGACCTGGCCGCCCCAGATCACCAGCAGCGTGAAGATCACGGCGACGCAGAACACCAGGATGAGCGCGCCCCCACTACGCATCATTTGGTAATATGTTTCGTTGCCCACATGACGGCTTCTTCCATCTTGGTCTTGGCGATGGATAGCTCCCGGCTCGGTTCAAGGTGCTTGCTCATGTAGAGGACGAAGTCGAGGCCGCAGTCCTTGAACCATTTCATGTGGGTTTTCTCGGCCTCGGTCAGCACCCGGTACTCGTGGCGCATGACGTTGTTGGTCACGCGCTGATCGGACGTCGACGGCACGAACTCGGGGTTGGTATCGGGGGGTTTCATGTGACCACTATCGCGTTGGACGTTACCGGGGCGCTCGTACCGCTGATGTTGGTCGCCGTCATGACGCACGTCGCGGTTTTACCCACGTCGCCCGCCACGCGGGTGTAAGTCGCTGCGTTGGTGCCGACGTTCGCGCCGTCGATCTTCCACTGGTAGGTGCGCGAGTTGGGCGAGCCGTACCAGTTGCCCAAGGTCGAGGTCAGCACCGTGCCGGTCTGGTAGATCAGCGGCGCGTCGATCACGGTCGGCGGCGCGATCTCGTCGGCAATGCCCTGCATGTCGGCCTGGAAGATCTGGACCATTTCTTCCTGGATCTCGGGCGGTGTGCGGGTCAGCACGTAATCACGCGCCGCAACGCGCGCACCGGGCTTAAGCTGGTCATACAGGCTCTGGGCCCACTGGACGTCCGTCGTCATCCTCCATCTCCTTGAGCTTGAGCTTCAACGAGGCGATCTCGTCCTCCAGCAGCTTAACATAGGCCGACGCCCAATACAGTCGCGTGATGGTGCCCTCGCGCTTGGCGGTCATCTCGACCCCCGTCTTCAAACCAAGGATCTGGCTGAACATTTCCAGCCATTCAGCGTGGTTCATCTTCCGTAGCTGTTCCTCCGGGAGATCGCGGATCTTCAGCTTCAGGTGTGGGCTGACGTAAGTGTTCAGGGGGCGGGGCGGTAATTTCCCCATTCCGTTCACCGTGTTGTCGTTCATCGGGTGTTGAAACTCCCGCCCATGACGTCATTGTAACTGAAATTCTCGAGAATTTCACTGACGGCTATCTTGGGATCGTCGTAACCATACACAGTATCGTTGTAGGTCCACACGAACTTGGGCAAACGAACCAAGTTCGTGGCCCAGCGGTTACCCAGATCGGTAATCCGCCACATGCCCGAGAACTTTTTATCTTCCTCGGGGTTGGGCTCAGAACGCTCGCACATTTTCCACCACCGCATGGTGGGAAGTTGGTTGGATGCTACCAGCCAGCGGGGCCCGAACTTGGGTACATCAACCCAGTCGCCACCCGGCTGGGTCATGCGGGCCAGCCAGATGATCGAGGCGGCCATGGTTTTGTTAATTCCCCGCCGGTACATCTTTCCCCAGCGGTTACAGCACGGACAATGCCCGCCATCATCACGAATAGTCTGCTCCCACTGGGCGCGGGCCTCATCCAGGGTCATGTTTGAGCCGGTGTGCAAGCTCATGGGTGTTTTCCTCGTGAATGGTGTCCAACGCCACCAGTAATATCTGCTCGTGCGTCCAAGCGTGGACCGGGAGATTTCGTACGCCGTGTTTCGTAGCGGCGCTCAAGCTTAATCTGAGGGCCTCGGAAAAGATAGCGTACTTGGGCCAGAAATCGGGATCGTTGGGGTTACTCATCACCCCAAAAACAACACCAGTCTGGCTATGTCAACGTCCGACGGCGGAGTTTCGACCGTATCGAGCGGTATCGCCAGCGGTGCGCCGTCGGTTTTACGCCACACCCGGATCACCCAGTACTCGTACTCGGCGGTGTACGACAGTTCTATATGACCGACCTGGGCCCGCGATTGACTGCTCAAACGGTTTTCCACGCTTCGGATCATCATAAGTGGTGAGTTACTCATCCGAGTTACTTAAACCCCGGATTAAATAGGGTCAATTGAAAAATACCATCCCGTATTTTGGATAGACCTGAACTCCACCCGCCCCCCGCCACCGGCTGGCCATGTGGGGGGTGGGGGGGAGGGGGCCTGGCTATTGATAGCCCCATATTCCTGGCCGCCCCCCGCGCCCCCCGAACAAATAGCACTAGGCTATCGGGGGATGTGTCCCCTTTTTTGGAACGGAAGGCTTACCCAATGGGTAACGACAATCAGACGGCCCCCACGACGGGGGAGTTGCTAAACTCGACGATGCGTGACCGGATGTTTGCCAAGGTGGACGACATCGGTTTCGCGATTGCGATGGGCCGGGATGGCATGAGCGTTGCTGGCCATGACTTGAACCGGCTTTTCGTGAGCGAGCCGACAACGGACATTGCCATTGTTGGCGAGTTCTATGACCGCATTCAGACGGCGGTCACGAATGCCGCGCTGGCCAATGGGAAAACCGTCAAAGAGCAAAAGGCTAGCTCGCGCGGTACCCAAGTCAACAAGTTCGCGAACTTCGCGCTTATCGCGCTGATCCCGAACGTCAACGCTCTCCCCGCGTATGAGTTCGCTCGCGTGGAAAGCAACCTCGGCTATAACAAGCTCGTGGGCTGCATTGTGGCCATCAAGCGCGAGGTCGCCAAGGACAAGGACGCGAGCAAGGACACCTTGTTTCAGGCCGTTCGCGACGCGTTGACCAAGGTTCCTCCTCCCCTCTCCGAGGTGGTCGAGGAGCTTGCTGAAACGTGGAACACCTTGCGCCACGGCGACGAAAAGAAGGGCCATCCCTACGATGCGGCTTTCACGCGCCTCCTCGCGACGTATCCCGCCGACTACGCGGAACACGTCGCCCGCGCGCTGGCCGTCGTGGTCGAATGCACCAAGGCCATCGAGAGCGACATGGCACGCGCCACGGCCGCCGCCAAGCTCTCGGCTCTGTCGAGCTAGGAGCCAGGCCCCCCTCCCCCCGCGCGCCAGGAATGGCGCGCGGGGTTTTTTATGGGCTTCACTCTCTGACCCCCTCCCGCGCATGGGAGCCCATAAACAACCCCGCATGGAAGGTGAGTTACCCAATGGGTAAGGCGAACGATAGAACGTGGATGGGTGATCGGATAGGCATGGGCGACGCTAATCTGCCCAGCACGTATCAGCATCCCAAGGACATTGCAGCGCGACGCGCGCACGCGATAGCCAGGAATGTGCAACGCGCGCACGACGAGCGCCGCGTTCCTGCTGGCCGCGTCTATCAGGTCATCAGCGACACGAGGGGCGAGCCTGAGGTGGGCGATGTTTACCCAATGGGTAACTCCGCCATCGTCTACAATCCTAAGACCAAGTTGTGGGAACACGCGACGTGCCTGGCAGTACAACAGCCGCTCGCCGTCACCGCCCGATTGGTCCGCAATAACCCGTACAAAAGGTGAACCACCTACAATATTTAATTCGTGTAGATGGTTTAGAGGCGATTGTGTAGACGGCAGCACACTCGCTAACTCATTGAAATCCTATATATATTATATAATGTAATAATATAATCATACCATCTACAGTAAATTAACCCTTTCATAGCGCGAGGGCTGGCCCGCCGTGTAGATGGTTTGCGGATTAATTAATAATTAATTCCAGACCATCTACAAATCGGGCCCCCTCTCCAATGATACAGTGTTGATTTACTGTAGATGGTGTGGGTTCGATTGTTACCCAATGGGTAACCCTTTGATCTAACACCATAATAAAATTGTGTTACCCATCTACACTTTCGCCTCACAACCATCTACAGGTAACAAATGAAAAAGAAAATCTATTTCTACACCAACCAGCATGGCCAGCCAGTCCGCGCGGTATACGAGGATCTGCCGGGGATAGTTAAGGCCAGGGTTGATTGGTTAAAGTGGAAGCGAAAACAAAAGCTTAACCGCGTCCGCAGGGAGCGCGAGGCGCGTGCTGTTCAACTCAGAAAGGACAAGCCATGACTATTGTCTACGCTATTGCGGGCCTAGCCGCATTTATCTTGGCGCTGGCCAGCATCGGCCGTCACTCTCCGAAACCCCCCGTCATCATCAAGCCAGTGGTGATGCGTGAAATAACAAATCATGCGCCAATTATTTTGCGCAATGTTATTACCAATGTGCGGTGGCCTATCAACGAATAGCCGCGCGGGTGCAGTTTCCTGCACATCCGTTCCGGTACAGCAGCACCGCTATTGCTGTACCGGAATAACTACCCGTTTGTCAACCCTTACCCAGTGGGTAACACAATGGCCAAGCTAAAGTTCTCCGACATCTCGGCACTCGCCAGGATAACCAACACGAGCGAGGGAATACTTCCCTACGGTAATTCGTGGCGCGAGGATGCGACTACGCGCAAGCCGATTGATCCCGAGGGCGAGATAGAGGCCGTGACGATTTACGGCTCGCACCTCACCCTCACCGAGTTCGACAACCTCATGCGCGACCTCCACGGCTTCCAGTTCAAGTGGGCCAAGGATGGGTGCGGAACCTATCTCCGCATCAGTGCCGACCGTGTGGAGTTCTAGATGCGCGACCTCAGAAATGCCATCGCTGATTTCATCGTGTTCTTAATCGAGTTAGTAACGGAGGTGATGTGATGCGTGAGGAACTAGAGAAGATGCGGCGCGAGCAGGCTATTCGTGCCCAGCGCCGTGAGAAGGCTCGCCGCGAGCGCGAGATGTTCGAAATGAGCGGGTTGATCCGGTTCATGTACCAGGTCGAGCCGCCCTGCCCGCCTTCGACGGGTGATGACGACTAGCAGGTTACCCATTGGGTAACTAGAGGGGAGGTGCGCCATTGCGTTAAACCTAGCGGTCTATCGAGGCCTGAACATGCTGACACGTTACCCACGGGGTAATGCGGCATGGGCCACGCGCTAAACGCGCTCGCTTAGTTGCGACGGTGTGCATCCCTTCATGCGAATGAGGGGGTGCAGCCCGACTTAACTAGGAGGTTAGTCATCATGGATACCATCATCGCTGCGCTCATCTTGCTAACACTTGTGCTGGCTCTTGTGGCGTTCGCCACTATGGGCCTCACTCTCCGACGCCCGCTATCCCGCGCCTTCGCGTGGATCGTGTTCGGCGTTTACTTCGGCGTGTTCGCCATCACCTGTCAGTTGGTGTTCTGATGCGTAACACCATGAATGCCGAGCAGCACTTCAATCGCGCGCTCGACCTCGATACCGAGGCCAAGGCGATGGTTGTGCTGGGCGACCTGATTGCGGCTGAGTATTTCCGCCGCGAAACCAACTGGCATCTCGCCTGCGCTGCTAACCTCGAACGGGAGGGCTTACCCAATGGGTAACCTCATGCTGACCTTCACCGCCATCGTGCTGATGGGGGTGGCGGCCGTCACCGATAACCTGTGGATCATGGCCGCTGGTGGGGTGCTTCTCCTCATCCGGCTAGTCAGGTGCTACCTATGAACACCAGGAGGTTACCCAGTGGGTAAGGATCCAATTACCGATCTGCTGGCCAGCATTGCCGGTACATCGTTCGACAACCAGTTCGACGTGGTGAGCGCCTATCTCAGGCGTCTCCCTGCGAAGGAATGCCTCGACTTCTTCAAGCATCCCGCCGCCAGTGCGTGGATGGACGCCAACGTGAAGGCCATCAACGAGAAGGCCCGCATCCCCGTATCTCATGGAGGACCAAAGCCGTGAAACTATCGCATTACTCTCCGATACCGCTGACGCACGGGCGCTTGCTGCCCAAAAATATGTTGGCCGAAGGCCAACACGCATGGGGGATGAAGCCATCGGGACTATGGGTGTCGGTGGACGGCGATGATGACTGGGCAGCATGGTGCCAGTCCGAGCAGTTCGGCCTCGAAACCTACAAGTTCAAGCAGCGCATTACCCTTCGGAGTAACTCGCTCATAGGTATATGCGAGCCCGCAGGGCGAGGTGTGCTGCACCTCGATGCGCCTATTCAGATCCTGCGCTTCGATGAAATCTACGCATCGGACGAAAGCCGTTATGGCGGGATCAACTGGGCCAAGGTGATGGACGACTATGACGGTATCATCATCGCGCCCTACCAGTGGTCGCTGCGCCTCGATGGTCCCTTTTGGTACTACTCGTGGGACTGTGCATCAGGCTGCATCTGGAACACCGAGGTGATCGAGAACATCAGCGAGCCCGAGCCGGTTACTTGGATCAACCCGTGGACTGATGAGCAGCAGGCCGCTGATGAGGAAGGGTTACCCCGTGGGTAAGGTTCACTTCGTTGGCGTGACGCCGCGCCAGTACTGGTCGGCAATGCGCGTATGGGGTACGCCCGATAGCGTCTATCCCAGCGCAACATGGTCGGTCATGGGGGACATCCCCGGTGAGGACGACGTGGTGCTGGGCGAGCAGGCCTTCCCTATTCCGCGCAAGTGGAAGGGGCGCAAGCGCCTGCCGCTCACCGCGCACGGTTACCTGAAGGAGTAAGTAACTATGGCAGGCATCAAAAAGGGCACGCTCGTTGCGCCCAAGACGGCGTCATCGTGGTGGAAACACATGCGGCCGTTCGGCAAGAAGCAGTTTTGGAAGTCACAACGCGCTGCGGCGCGCAAACAACAGGAGAAAACATGAGTACGGCAACCGACATCACCTTGTCATGCGGCTTCTGCGCGGGCGACATCGCGGTCCCCGACGTAGCCGACCGGACGTGCCAGCAATGGCAATGCCCCAACTGCGATAGTTGGAACAACTGGATGAAGACGACCACCCAGGATGACGACGCGACGGCGAATGTTACCCAGCGGGTAAACCAACGCTTCAACGTCTGCGCCACGGATGGCGCGCCCATCCCCGACAGCGTGGTCGAGGGCAGGGGCGGCGTGATCGACCACTCGGAGAATATCCCGCCCGAGTTGTTCGGTAAGTTCGCAGCCGAAATTCAGCACATCGCCAACCGCAGGCCCGTGCTGCCAGGCATGGGCAAGTCCAAGGCCATGAAGAAGTGGCTGAAGAAGGGGAAGAAGGGGAAGCTCAAGTGGAAGAAGCTCAAGGCCGTGAAGATCAAGCCCGGTGACATGACGGGATTTCTTACCCCGTCGAGTAACCCGCCCGAGTTCAGGATGCCGCCGTGGTATCGGCCCGATCCGGTTACCCAACGGGTAACGTGGGATCTGCGCGATACTGAGGGCGACCTTCACTCTCCGAGTTGGTACCTCGACGCCTATCTGGTCGCGCGCCAGGAATATCAGGAAGCATGGCAGAAGGTATCCAACGCGGGTGACGATAACTCGCATGATGCCGCATTGGACTATGCGTTGGAGGAACTCGACCGATACGGCACCTACATCAATAAGCTGTTCGGATCGGACATGGTGGACGGCGTGTGGAACCGTTCGGACGAAGATCAATAAACCTTACCCACTGGGTAACAACACAGGAGAAAGAACTATGGCTGATATTATGTCGATGCTGTCGAACAGCGAAGCCGAGAAGCAGGCTGTCCTGCAACAGTGCGAGGATTTCGGCAAGCGTGAGGGCGGCGGTGCCGCAGCGCGTGCGAACCTCTACGTGAGCCTCACGGAACTGGCCAAGTCCAAGGCCATCGACGTGACCAACGCGCCCGAGTGCTGGGATCGCTTCGACAAGGGTGTTTCCCTTGGTGCGTCCATGATCGGCGGCGTGAAGGAGGGCAAGGATCCTGAGGATACCCGCAAGGTCCGCATCAGCGAATGCCGCCAGTTCCTCAAGCTTGGCGGCCTGCTGTACGTGGACGGGGTGGAAGTCCTCGACCGTGCCGTGGCCATCATCAAGCAGACGCGCCTCGATGGCCGTCTCAAGATGAAGCCAACCGACGCCATGATCGCTGTGGCGCGGGCTCAGAACAACGACGAGCAGAACGCCTTGGAGGATGAAACCATCGAGACGGTCATCCAGCCCAAGGAAGGCCCGGATAAGGTCGAGGCGGATGCCCTGTTCTCGGTCCACACGGCGCTGGAGCGCATCGTCAAGAAGTTCGAGGAAAGCGACGACGTGCTGACCGCGATCAACTGTGTCGCGCAGCGCATCCAGGCTCTCGGCGGTACGTCGCGCGCCCAGAAGGCGGCCAAGGCCGCCGCCAAGAAAGCGGCCAAGGGCAAGAAGTAGGCTCGTTACCCGGTGGGTAAGCATCATGGGCAAGGCCCGTAAAGCGCCAAACTTGGCAGAAGTCAGAAGCATCGTCAGGGATCTCGGTGGCCAGGTCACCGAGGTTCTTGACGGTAATCGCCATGTGCGCGTCCGCGTGGTTACTCGGCAGGGTAGCCAACTGACGCTCACTCTCTCAAAGGGCAAAACCGAGCCGCACAAGCTCAAGGGCTGGACGCGGCAGGAATTCAATCGGGCTGATGCGGCCCGTGAAAGGAGCAACGATAATGGCCAACAGTAAGCGGGCAGCCAAGCCCAAGAAGATGGAGCCGACGTGGTTGGTGCATTTCCACTACGGGCCTCATGCCCTACCGCTGACCGTGTACGATAACCACGACGGTACGTACACCTACGCCGACGACGACAAGTGGATGCGTGATGCCAGTGCCGAGGAAGTGCTGAAGGTGTTTACCCATCGGGTAAACAGCCTGGTCCTCGACCAACAGCGCCTCAAGGGCTGAACATGCACGCCCTGCACCACGCCAGATCCTCGGCAAAAAAATGGGGCGGCGAGCCCCATGAGTACCTGCCGTTCCACGAATGGTTTGACGAAAGCAAGACGCATCTTGCGGACGTGCGGCATCGCGCGTTGCGGCATCATTCACTGGGGATCCAGCAGCTTGTGGAGAAGTTCGGCAAGTATTTCGTGAACAGTGCAGGGAAGACCGTGCCGGTGGCGTACATCGGGGAGCAGCATGTGACGGAGGATCTCGGCTGCATCCCGACGTTCGCTGACTGGATGCGCGGCATGAAGATGGAGAAATGGATGAGCAAGCCGGGGAAGTACTCTCCGGGCGGGCTCACCATCAAAACCGTGAAACTCTAACACACAGGAGGTTACCCAATGGGTAAGGTTGATCTGCAACACCTAAAGGCGGCAATGGTGCTGGCCTTGGACAGCACGCAGGCGCACACGACAGCCCAGTGGTGGTCGGGTGTGGTCTACGACATGGAGAAGGAACAGGTGATCGTCCTCCAGGTACCGAAGGACTATACCGACAAGGCCATCAAGGTGCTGAAGGGCTATGGCGTGTACAACGAATGGGTCGAGGGGAGTTCGTTTAACCTCCTGCCCATTCGCGTCGAGCATCTGGAGAACTGTCTTACCCATCGGGTAACCCGCAAGTGGGCACCCACGGATGAGGCGCATGGCCCGTTCAAGAAGGACGTGATCGACCGGATGGACGATCTCGGCATCGGCTATCTGAGGATGAGTTACTCGGGTTCGGGTGACAGCGCCAACGATGACGAGTGGAACTGTTCGCGTATGGGCGGGGACGAGTGGTATCCGAGCGACTGGCATTCCCCCGAGGGTAGGCATTGGCGCGAGCAGTCGAGCCATGTGATCCCTGATGATCTGCAACACCTGATTTCCGAGTACGTGTGGGAAACCCTGGTGCAGTACGATTGCGTCAACAACGATGGCGGTGGCGGCGATCTGACGATCAATGCGACCGAGGATGAACCGGAGTTCCTGTTCTCCTGCTACACCAACGAGATGGTGTCGACCAACCACCACGCCGACGATCCGATCTGAGTTACCCAATGGGTAAGTACTGGCCTGTCATCATGTGGTTCCACACGATCACCAAGGACGGTATGTGTTACATACCGTCCCAATTGCACCACAAGGACAACAAGGTCGTATCGTGCATAACCTACGAAGATGCGCTCTTGTATGCCTTGCGGCGTATCAAGCCGCAAAGGAGGAGCGAAGGTCAATCAGGCATCGCTACACCTGTGTTCATTCCTTGGGTAGTCGAAGGAGAACGACCTGACGTTTCGAGTACCAGCACTCTCCGACTGCTGGTGAACCGTATCGATCTAACAAATGAAGATGTAACTTAACCACAGGAGAATTTAACATGCTTTTATCGCAGATGATGGAAGAACTGCGTGGGCTCGTTGATGCGGGCATCGCAGTCGAGATTGCCTCGTCACCCGGCGTGGGCAAGTCAGACGCGACAGTCGATTGGGTCCATCGGCAGTCGGAACTCGACGGGTTCGAATGGGGCCTCAGCACCACCATGCTGGCGACCCAGACGCCGGTCGATCTTCTCGGCTACCTGATCCCCGGCTATCGCGAGGTGAAGGATCCCGAGACGGGTGAAATTACCAAGGTGCGGATTTCCGAGTTCACCATGCCGACGTGGTATGTGAGCGACAAGGGCATCCCACTCTCCCACTACAAGCGCGCCCTGATCCTGCTGGACGAGGCGGATAAGTGCGAGCCTGATGTATCCAAGACCTCGGCCGAGATCCGGCTGAAGCGTCGCCTTGGCCCGTGGGCTCTGGACCGCAAGGCGGTGGGCTGCGTGTCGCTGGTGAACCGTGTCGAGGATCGCTCTGGCACGGGCAAGAAGTTCGACTTCATCATCAACCGGCAGGCTGAGTTCCAGGTCTTGGCGGACGTCGAGGGCTGGCGCGACTGGGCTCTTACCCATGGGGTAGACCCCCTGTTCATCGCCTTCGCGTCGAAGTACCCCGAGGTGGTGTTCTCGAACAAGGTGCCCGACAAGCAGGGGCCGTTCTGCACCCCTCGCTCGCTGGTCAACCTCAGTCAGGTGTTACCCAAGCGTGTAACCCCGGACGGCAAGATGAAGGTCGACAGCATCGCCAATGAGATCATCACGGGTATGATCGGGCAGGCTGCTGGTATGCAGCTTCATGCGTGGATGAAGCTCCGCCATGAGACGCCGGATTGGGATGACATCCTGAAAGATCCTTCGGGCATCGGCATCCCGGCCAAGCCCGACGCCCAACTGATGACGTGCTACGAATGCGCCCATCGGGTGGATACCAAGACGGCGGGCAAGGCGGTGACGTTCATCAAGCGTCTCCCGGCCCAGTTCGCCGTGACCTTCGCGAAGGCCGCAGTTCGCAGGAACTACGACCTCATCAACACGCCTGCGTTCATGGATTGGGTGGCGAAGAATGCTTCGCTCCTCAACGCCATCGGTGGGGCCAAGTAGGTCTTACCCAGTGGGTAAACCCAAGAAGCACAAGTGGAAGGTGCGGAACTACCGCACCTCCACGATGCCGTTCAAGGATGGTGAGCGCGCGATCTATCGGTACAACACCGACGAGATCACGTTTCGCACTCTCCGAATGGCCCGCGAGAACTCCTGCCGACACCGGGGGACTTCGACCGACGTGCGCCTCGCTGGCGGAATTAGTGAGCGCAAGCGACGGGTCGTCGAGCTACAGCTTTGGCCCGATAACTCGGACGAGTAACTTCGCCCGCCTGTAAGCCCACGCCCGGGGGCTTACAGCAAGGAACACGGCTATGTCAACAATACTGTTCTACACCGAAGGAAAGGACACAGGAGAAATGGCTACCAAGGTCTTCCACATCGAGCTTCGCGTGCCGGGGGTTACCGATCCGGCCAAGCACGAAGCCCTCAAGAACGCGGTGCGTATCCACGCACGAAACCTAATGGGTACGGCGATGCTGGTGGTCGGCAACGACACCAAGCCTGCTATCGCAGCGTACTCAGAGGACTTCATCATCGGCCAAGATAAAATCATGGTCGATACCGACAACACTGACGAGGAGAACATCGGAGCATGAGCGTAGTTACATCCAAGGGTAACCCCGTCGAGCTTGATCCCAAGCTCAAGGCGGGTCGGTTTACCCGAGCCAAGCTGACGCCGCAGCAGCAGCGCCAGTGGAGCGAAACCCTGGCAGCGATCAACTGGATCGCACCGGGGTACACCCATCTCCTGTACACCATGATGATCCAAGACGACGGCATCACCGTCGCCATGTTCACCGAGGATCTGCCGCCCCATTGTTGCGCCGCCACCGACGGGGTGCAGCTTATCTTCAAGCCGAGCGAGTTCTTCGCGCTCACGCTGATGGAGCGGGTGTTCGCCGTGCTGCATGAGATTACCCACTGCGTGGGCGATCATTGCGGCATGGGGTACCAGATGAAGAAGCGCGGGCATATCGTCATGGGCAACAAGAAGCTCCCGTACGATGCGACCCACTCCAACATCGTGCAGGATCTCATCATCAACGACATGCTGATCGAGAGCCAGTTCGGTACCTTCAAGAAGGGCTGGCTGCACGATAAGTCCCAAGCGACCTACATGGACGACTGGGTGGAGGTCTACTTCAAGACCTACAAGAAGCGGGGCAAAAAGCCGCCGCCCCCTCCGGGTACTGAGCCGCCGTGCGAGGACGGCGAGGGCGGTGAGGGCCAAGGCAAGGGAGGTACCCAGCCGGGTAACCAGCCCCATGGTGGGTTCGACCAGCATCTGGATCCGGGCGAAAGCCAGGGGAAAACCCCTGAAGAACTGCCGCCGCGCCCTGTCCAGGAATGGCAGCAGGCCGTGGCTGGGGCATTGGAGGTAGCCCGAGCGCACGGCAAGGCACCGGCAGCGTTCGAGAAGCACTTCGGGCAGATGCTGGAGCCCAAGGTGGACTGGACCGAGCATCTCAGGGCGCTGGTAGCCCGCAAGGTGGGCTCAGGTGGGTGGGATTTCAGGCGGCCTGATCGTCGCCTGATCGTGCGGGATATTGTCTCTCCCGGCCGCTCCGGCTTCGGCGCTGGCGTGGTGGTCCTTGGGCTCGATACGTCGGGCTCGATCTTCGGTGATCCCACTCTCATCAACCGCTGGCTCGCTGAATTGACCGGCATCATGCAGGACGTGCGGCCCAAGCGGGTGATCGTGGTCGAGTGCGATGCTGTCGTTCAACGGGTTACGGAACTGATGGACGAAAGCGACATCGCCCGCATCGAGGTGATGAAGGGCGGCGGGGGTACCTCGTTTGATCCGGTGTTCCAGTATATCAAGGACAACGAGATTGATCCTGACGCCCTGCTGTACCTGACGGACGGCTTCGGTGGGTTCCCCACTTCGGCCCCCAAGTACCCTGTCATCTGGGGCAATATATCGGGACCGACAACGCCCTACCCGTTCGGTGACGTCGTTCAAGTCCCGGTCGAGTAGGCTTACCCAGTGGGTAACAATGCCTAGGAAGAAGAAGAAGAAGGTTCCCCTCCCCGAGCGTAAGCCCTGGGAGGGGAAAGCGCGCGTTAGAATACGCTTACCCGACAGCGACCCCCCGAAGTACTACAACTCGGACAACAACGGGCGCGACAACATATGGGTAACTACGGGCTATACGATATGGACCATGGAAGATTGGTTCGCCACGTACAGCAGTGGCTATCCCAACAACGACACCAGGAACTGGGATTTTTTCGGTGAGGCCATTGACATATGGCCCAATAACTCGGACGAGTAACTCACCACAGGAGAACATCATGGCAAGTAGACATCTGACGCTTCAACAGCGCAATAACTTCAAGCGCATCATGGTCCAACTCGAACGCACCCGTTCCGACAAGGGCATTCTCAAGATCATCGCGCAGGCCCAGAAGCTCATGGACGAGGTTCACGTCGGCTGGGATGCGATCCAGCTTTACCTGCCGAAGGACTATCAGTTCAAGAACCAGCGGCAAAAGTGGAAGCCAGTGACGCTGGACGCCAACGCCATCGCCAAGGTGGCGACTGCTGTCCATCCCACAGCCAACGGGGCTTACCCATTGGGTAGAGATGGGCGTGCGCTGCTCAAGATCGCCGTCGCCAAGCACCCCGATTGGCCTGTCGTGCGGGAAACCTTGGGCGTGGATATGTCCCACACCAACATCGCGGACCTCATCGCCATCGCCCAGCTTCTCAAGCTGGACGACAAGTTCATCGCCATGTTCACGGACGTGAAAGACCCCGAGCCGGAACCGACCCCGGAACCGGAGCCGAACATGGCAATCACCATCGCAGAGCGTATCAAGCGCCTAGTCGATAACCCCACCGAGTAACACAGGAGAAAACATCATGGCTCGTCGTAGCTCTTGGAACACCCCCGCTCCCGTTCGCGCCTTCATGGGTTCGAACGAGAACAACTGCCATGCCGCCATCAGGAAGATGGCGCTGGAGCAGTACCACATGGCCACCAGGCACATCACGATTGAAGATCTCAGGCAGGCGTTCGTTCCGCCACACCTGCGTCACTCTCTGAAGGAAGCCTACGCGGTATCAGCCAACCCGTACATGAACCACACGCTGGATGTGCCGATGACGATGTTCGACAATTACCCGGACGAGTACCCGATGGCGGACAGCAAAGCACCGTTGGAGGCGACCTTTACGTGGGATCGCAACAACTGCCCGGAAGGCTTCTTCACCATGCACGATCACAAGGCGATGATCCAGCATGATGCGTCACCCGAGTTGATCGAGAAGATCCAGTACGTGTACGATCAGGTGGGCCGCATCTCGTTTGAATTCGGGCTCGTCCATGCAGTGTTCAACAAGCTGAACCAGCACGGTTATTGCAACACGCCGCAGCAGATGCGGTTCGTGTGGCCCGCCATCCGTCACATCGTTGACAAGGCGGGGATGCGGGATCTGGCCAAGGATCTGGTCGATGCAAGTTCGCGGGCGGGTGATCGTGCGCGCGTGCCGGTCGAGATCGCGCCGTACATGGTGCTGTCCGTCAACATCATCAACCGTACCCTGCTGATGGATGCGGTGGACCTGAATGAGAAGCGGGAGTTCAAGATGAAGTTGAACAATCCCGAGTTCGTGATGCCCACCAGCGACGCGGTGGGTACATTGGAGCCGCTCAAGTTCCGTGGCATAGCGTAAGTTACTTTCGGAGTAACTGTCATGTTGACGTCTACCAAGGGCATAGGGTACAACGGCCCCATGCGTATGCTGTACCTCGACTTCGAAACGTATTACTCGACGGAGTACTCGCTCCGTCAGATGGACCCTCCCTCGTATATCCTTGATCCGCGCTTCGACCTATTGATGGCCGGTGTCGCGTTCGATGATGAACCCGTCAGCATCATCGATGGGCCGGATTTTGAGGGGTTCCTGACAGCCCTCGATCCGGCTCAGATCGCTCTTGTTTCCCACAACTCCCAATTCGATGCCAGCATCCTCTCGTGGCGGTATGACTGGCGGCCTGCCCTGATCGTTGACACACTGAGTATCAGTCGTACGGTGATCGGCAACAGGCTCAAGAGCCATAGCCTTGGCAAGGTAGCCACCTACCTGAACCTTCCGCCCAAGGGCGAGGACGTGGTGAACGCCAAGGGTATGACGCGGGCCGACCTGATCGCTACGGGCCAGTGGGATGGCTACAAGCTCTATTGCAAGAACGACACGGAACTGTGCCGGGACATCCTCAAGAAGCTGATGCCCGACCTCCCCAACGAGGAACTGGCTATCCAGGATCTCGTACTCAGGATGGCCGTCGACCCCATGTTACTCGGGGATGTAACCGTCTTGGCCGAGTACCATGCCGAGGTCGTCAACCGGAAAGAAACCACGCTGGCGAGGGCCATGCTGCTGGGCATCGACAGCAAGAAAGACCTGATGTCGAACGAGAAGTTCGCCAAGGTGCTTCAGAACCTGGGTGTCGATCCACCCCAGAAGGTTTCCCCGGCTACCGGCAATCTAACTTGGGCCATGGCCAAGACCGACGAGGAGTTCCTGGAACTCCGTGAACACGAAGATCCCCGTGTGCGTGACCTCGTGGAATGTCGGCTGGGGTATAAATCCACCATCGAGGAAACCCGGACCAACCGGCTGCTGAACATCGCCCAGTTGGACTTCCCCCACCACGGGCAGGGCGTCATGCCCATCGCCCTACGTATCGCCGGGGCGCGTACCCATCGCCTCTCGGGGGACTGGAAGTGCAACTTTCAGAATATGGGGCGCGGCTCAAAAATTCGGGAAGCCCTAGTTGCCCCGCCGGGTAACACCCTTGTGGCGGCCGACGCAGCCCAGATCGAGGCGCGTATACTGGCGTGGTATTGCGGGCAGGCTGACCTCGTGGAGCAGTTCCGTTCAGGGGAGGATGTCTATGCCCTGTTCGCCAGCCGACTGTTCGGTAAGCACGTCACCAAGGAAACCTTCCCCGTCGAGCGATTTCTGGGCAAGACGGCTGTGCTGGGCTGTGGTTATGGGTGCGGCCCACCCAAGTTCAGGTCGATGGTACGCTCACTCTCTGGCTTGGCGGGCGACCCGCTGGACTTCACGCTGTCCGAAGCCGAGGAAGTGGTCAGCCGTTATAGGACGCTGAACCCCCGTATCCAGTGGAAATGGGACTGGTTGAACAAGACCGTCCTCCCCCACATGGCGCGCAATCCTCTGGAGACTATCCCTGACGGGCCTGTTTCGTTCTCGTTCAACGAAGTTACAGGTCCGAGTAACCTCAAGATGTTCTATCCCCGTCTCTACAAGATCGACGGGAACTGGTCCTACGACGATGCAGGCCAGTGGAATAAGATTTACGGCGGTAAGCTGATCGAGAACATCGTGCAACATATGGCGCGTGTTTTCATTATGCAGGTAGCTTTGCGTATGGATCCCCATGTTAGGGAACACTCGGCTCGCCTAGTACTTCAGTGCCATGACGAGTTGGTGTATTGCGTACCCGATCAGTCCGTGGAGCTACTGAAGCGGTTACTTCATCGAGAAATGACCGTCCCCCCAACCTGGGCCACAGGCCTACCCCTAGCCACGGACGTGAAGTCTGGCCCTAACTATGGAGCGTGTAAGTAAAATGTATAACGACCTTCCCGCCAATCAAATGGCTCTAGCCCAGACCTTTAAGGAGGTTGCTAAGGGCCGTCCCAAGTCTCTGAAGCGTCATCTTCAGGATGCAGAGCTTGTGATGACCGAGCTTCGCGGTAGGGGATTTCGGTTAGTCCCGTTCCCCCCGCTGAAGGCGCGCAAAAAGGCTGCACGAAAGACGAAAAGACTTGCTGCCTAGAGTTACTTGTGCGTACTATCCCGGCCCCGTTACTCATCCGGGTAATGGGTTAAGTTGATCAACTTGGAGAAACCTACCTCATGAAGAACCTCAAGATCGCCCTGCTCGTGGGCGTTGCTTCGATTGCGTTTGCTGGCGTTGCCAGCGCGCAGTCGCTGACCATTGGTGGCGGCACCTCGGGTGCTTTCACCGCTGGCGGCACCAACAGCACCAGCACGTCGGCTGGCGCGACCGCCATCGTCGGCTTCACGGCTGGCACCACGGCTGGCCATGCCGACACGCAGGGCCTGGCCTTCGGCAGCAACACGACCACGCCGGGTGCCAATACCTCGCAGGCCGAGAACCTGTCCGTGAGCAACACCTCGGGCAACAACGCTTCCCTCAGCCTCGGCCTCGCCGGGAACCTGTCGGGCAGCCAGTCCAACGCGGGCAGCATCGGCGCTGGCGCAGCGCAGGGCGGCTACATCACGTTCATCATCGCGCCGTGATCTAAGGCTTACTCGCAAGGGTAAGTTCCCTCTACGGAGAGGGAAGGCCCCGGTACCCCACGTACCGGGGCCACCTCTTGTCTATCGTGGGTAACATCGAGAGGATTTGGAGAAATCTTATGAAGTCCATCAAGTACGGGTTCCTGGTCGGTACCGCCGTTGTGGCGCTGCTGGCGGGCATGACCCAGGCAGAAGCTCAGACGGCCAATTCGAGTTCAGGTAGCGCCAGCGGCGCATCTTCCGACAGCCGTTCGTCCAGCGGCGCAGCGGCGATCAGCCGGGGCGGTGCGGCGAGCAACCAGACCGGCGTCAGCACCCAGACGGGCGCGACGGTCAACCAGACCTACAACACCGGGGGGCAAAGCGGCGTCAACTACACGGGGGGTACCAACTCCTACGCCACTGAACGCTCTACCGGAGACGTTACCATCCGCACCACCCCACAGGTCTACGCTCCGCCCGTGTCAGGCGGGAACCCCTGTACCCTTGCAGTCTCGGGTGGCGTGTCGGTGATCGGCTGGGGCGCTGCCGCTGGCGGCACATTTGTGGATCAGGATTGTGCGATGCGGCAGAAGATCGCCATGATCCACAACGCCGGGTACAAGGGCGCTGCGAAGGAACTCATGTGCGAGGACAAGGGCACCTACATGGCGTTCAAGACGGCCGGTGAGCCGTGCGCCTACCGTGCCGGGTACGAGCCGCAGGGTGCGCCGCCGATGGCGACCCAGCAGCCCGGTCCCGTCGTTGTCACGCCCCGGCCGCAGCCGGTGGTCGCGCCAATGGCCGCGAAGGACTATCCTCGCTGCTCGGCTACGATCCGCGACAACTGCCGCAGCTAACTCAGTCGCGCCGACCACACACGGTTTCCCAAGGCGCGGCTACCCCACCCCCCGGTCCTGTCTTTCTCCCCCGAGACGGCTATGGACCGGGGGGTTCTTTTTTGGAGAACACCATGAGGTTACTCATCGGGGTAACGGCTGTGATATTCGTCACAGTACCGGCCCTGGCCCAAGTTCGCGGCGGCAACGCCGTGCCGTGCTGGTACGTACCCAACGGGGCGAACCAGACGATCAACTGCGCCAACGGCTACTGGCAGACCCACACCCCGGACGGTGAGGTCTTCAGCGGCAACGGTTCTACTGACCCACACGCCAGCGTCATGGGGTCGAGCATCGTCATCAACCCGGCTACGGGCGGCATCGACATCACCAAGGGCCAGACGGTTACGCCGCCGACCCAGACTTACCCCGTTCTTGAACCCGGCCAAGCCAACGCTTACGGCCTACCGCACAGGACCGACTGATGAACGACACCGTGGAACGACTGCGTAGCCATCTGAGCGTGTTCAAGTCGTACCCGAAACAGACGGGTGCGGATGACATGGCGGGTGTTGTGCAGTCCATCGAGATGGCTGCTGATCAGATCGAGAAGCTGCTGGCCTTCGCCAAAGAGGTCATCAGGGGTTCCTGGGAAGGTAGTAACCTCGACGGCGGCGACATCCAGGAAATGGCCGAAAAGCACGGCCTACTCCAGCCTGAGATCTACGACCTCGACAAGCACGGCGACCACGAGGATGCCGTGCCGGGCGAGGATACGATCCATGTCTTCGTCAAGTGGATGGAGGACCGATGACAGACATCGTGGAACGGCTGCGCGATGCAGCCCTTGAGACACCGGGTGACGACACCTATGCGGGTCTGTACGAGGCCGCCGCCGACGAGATCGAGCGGCTGCGGGCAATTCCTCCACAATCGGTCCTGCGGGCGCTGGCCAATGCCATTGAGGATATTCAATGGATGTCCGCCGCCAGTGATTTTCAGCCTGACGGCAAGGCTCACAAAGGCTGGATCAAGGTACGTGTTCGTCTTGAACGCTACGAGACTGCCCTTGCTGCCGCACTGGAGAAATTACCGGAGACACGGATATGACCGACATTGTGGAACGGCTGCGCAATCCCGATAATGCGTTGTTAATGCTGGAGGCCGCCGCCGAGATCGAGCGGCTGCGGGCTGTGCTGCGTGTTGTCTACGACTGGTGCGGCCATGACGCTCCCGACTGGCAAGAGATCGAGCGGGTCCTCAGGGCCGTGCTGCCCGATAGCGACTGACAGCGAGGTTTTGCAATGACGCTCTGGTTCACGGTCGAGGACATCTTCTTCCAACGTCACGGGCTGATGGCCGAGTTCTGCATGTGTGATGAGAAAGAAGAGGGCCACTGCCTCTGCGAGGACTGCTACCGCGAGGTGAAGGGCTGGCACCGCTGGATGGATTTATCATGCGCGAAGATTTTCACGATCGCATAGACCAAATCATGCTGCTGTTCGGGCCGTTGATCGGCCTGACGCTCGGCACTGTCTTCGGCGGCCTTCTTGTTGGCTTTGCGTGGTGGCTTTTCGCATGACCCACGGAGCGGCGAAAGACATTGTGGAACGCCTACGCAAACAGGCTGGATGGCACATCGACAACCAAAAGATGGTGACCGGCCCGCTTCTCGATGAAGCCGCCGACGAGATCGAACAGCTACGCAAAGAGATCGAACAGCTACGAAAGGAAAAATCATGAGTTGTATCGCTGGAGCCATCTTGTACTGCTCGGCTCAGATCATCATCCCCGGCCCGCTGGCTACCGCACCGAGTAACAGCACCGCATGGACCTACGTCGCCTATTACGGCGTGCCGATCCTGGCCAACCGTACCGGAAGCGTCCCTTACGCCCTCCCGGTGCCGCGCGCCGCCACGACGTACGATCCCACCATACTTGGCGGGAGGTCGTAGTTGCGAGCTAACCCCCTAGCTACTACATAGGGTGTCTACGAGGGGGTGACCGCTTTACGAATAATCTCCTGTGGGGCGGTCGCATCAAGGCCGGGAGGGTTTCGACAACAGCCTCCCGGCCTCTTTTTTAGTTACTCGTGGGGGTAACGATGATCAGCTACATGAGCCGCGAAGGCCTGAAAACCTCGCCTTGGTTCGACTATTACGGCAAGACGAAGGACCACCCGTGGGCTATCTCGGCCGAGGCCCAGTCGACCATCTATCAGGTCAAACTGGTCAACGCCCTGGCCGAATACACCAACGTCCACTTCGATCATGTGAAGATCGGCCATCTAGGACGACGCATCGCCGTGTTCGTGACGAAGGGCTCGCAGGCAGCGGTGATCTACGACAAGACCAAAGGATTTCCTTCTGCTAAACTGCTGGCCTCACTGGTGTTACTGGGATCCGCATGACCACGAACATACTCGCCAAGCCGTTTAGCTGGAGCTATTCGCGCATCAAGAACTTCGAAACCTGTCCGAGGCGGTACCACGAGGTGGACGTCCTCAAGAACTTCAAGGAGGAACAGTCTCCCCAACTCCGTGACGGCTTCATGGTTCACGAGGCCATGGCCAAGGCTATTACGCAGGGCGGGGCGCTACCCGCCAACATGCCGTTTGACCACTGGATCCGGTACGCCCTGAAGGGCCGTACCCCCGAGACGCAGATCGAGGTCGAGCAGAAACTGGCCATTACCCAAGGCTTCGGGGCGTGTGATTATTTCGACAAGGTGAAGCGGGTTTGGCTGCGTACCGTGGCCGACGTGCTGAGGATCGACGGCAAGCAGGCCCACATCATCGACTGGAAGACGGGTCAGGTTAAGCCCGACATGATGCAGCTTATGCTGATCGCGACGTGCGCCATGGCCCATCACCCCAAGATCTTCAACATCAAGGCCGAACTGGTATGGCTGGGCTACGACACGTCCACGGTGGAGGAATTTACGGTGGACGACGTGGTGAAGTTCTGGGGCGACCGGATGTTCGATGCGGTGAACAAGCTCAAGGACGCCCACGAGAAAAACCACTTTCCGCCCACCCCCATGGGTTTGTGTAAACGGTACTGCCTGGTCACAACTTGCGAACATTGCGGGCAATAACATGGGCGGTGGCGGCGCAGCGGGCGGAATACCTCGACCCGGCAACATGGAGATCCTTTGGGCGAAGGACGCTGGCCGTTACGTCTACCGCCTGTACTCGGACGGCCATCCTGTAGGGCACTGGGGACCAGCTATCGCGTTCACGGCGGAAAACGCTAGGCAGTTCGCGCCGCCGATCTTCAATTACGTTACGTGGGTGAAGGCAGGCGAGCTTATCTATTCGGTGAATTAGTAACTCGACGGAGTAACTCATGCTTGAGCGTGACGTGAAAAAGCGCGTTTCGCGCTTGCTTTCGCTTGCAATGGAGCATGAGCCGCTCTATGTATGGATGCCCGTAGTTACTGGCTTCGGGAAGCGATCCCTGGACTACATCTGCTGCGTCAGGGGGCAGTTCGTCGCCATCGAGACTAAGGCCACAGGCGAGTGGTTACGACCCGACCAGCGACAGCGGGCTCGGGACATACTGAAGTCGGGAGCCAAGGTGTTCATCATCTCTGGCCCAGACGGCTATGGAGCATTGGAGCGTTATCTTGAACACTGTATCCCTTCCCTTAGACAAGCGGATAGTAGGGCTGATCCCCGACGCCAAGTTAGTTGGTGATCGGCTGCATGTTCAGCACACGCCCGCTACGACCGTTTTGCTGCGATCTATCGGAATTGAGTTACCCCCGGCTGTAACTTCTTATTACGACTGGTGCGGCGGTACTCCCTTCGACATACAAAAACGCACGGTAGAGCTTTTGACCGAAAACCCCAGGGCGTACGTCCTGTCGAGTTTTGGAACTGGAAAAACCAAGTCAGTATTGTGGGCATTTGATTTTTTACGCTCCCAAAATTTTGGAAAACGCATTTTGGTTATAGCCCCTTTATCCACTCTCCGATTTGTTTGGGCGCGCGAAGCTTTCGCCACCGTCCCCCACCTCAAGGTTAACGTCCTCCATGGGACGCGGGAGAAGCGGCTGGCCCTGCTGAATGACCGGACTGCCGACGTCTACGTGGTTAACCCGGACGGGCTGGGCATCATCGCGGACGTGGTGATGAAGCGCACCGACATTAACGTGCTGGCCATCGATGAACTCGCCATGTTCCGTAACCGCAGCCTGCGTACCAAGCTGCTCAAGAAGATCGCCCGCACGAAGCCCGTCGTCTGGGGGATGACCGGCGCTCCGATGCCCAACGCGCCCACCGATGTTTACCAGCAGGCACAAATTGTAACGCCCAACACCTGTGGCATCTCGTTCATTCGGTTCCGTGATGAAACCATGGTGAAGGTGTCAGACTTCAAGTGGGTGCCGAGGGTGGGCGCTATTGAGAAGGCGATGCAGGTTCTGAGGCCCCACGTCAGGTACACCCTGGATGACGTGACCGAGTTGCCCGATTTCGTTTCGCAATACGTCGAGGTAGGTGCAAGCGTAAAGCAGATGATGGTCTACAAGGACATCAAGCAGCATTGTTTCGCCCTCGCCCAGAACAAGGAGATCACGACAGCTAACGCCGCCGTAGCGATGGGTAAGCTGCTCCAGATTAGCTTGGGTTGGTGCTACGCATCTGACGGCAGCGTCATCGAGTTGGATCCAGGACCGCGCCTCGATGCGCTAGTCGATATGATCGAAGCGAACGACCACAAGCTGTTGGTGTACGTGCCGTACAAGCACGCTCTGGCTGGTGTAGTTACTCACTTGGGTAAGGCGGGCATCGATTGCGCTGCGGTATCGGGCGACACATCCCAGAAGGATCGGGCTGAGATCTTCAACCTGTTCCAGAACACCACGAAATATAAAGTCCTTGTTGCCCATCCGGCTGTTGTTGCCCACGGGCTCACGCTGACAGCAGCAGACTGCATCGTATGGCTTGGACCTATTACATCATTGGAGGTTTACGATCAGGCGAACGCTAGAATTCGCAGGGTCGGACAGAACCACCGGCAGGCGTTCATCCACATGTACGCCACGCCGATGGAGCAACAGATCTACAAGTTGTTGGTCAACAAGATCGACGCACAAGATCAGTTGTTGCAGTTGCTTGAGCAGGCGACTGAGGCGTAGACTATCAACCACAGGAGAACATGTTGACAGACAAAGTTACTGATCCGAGTAACTCGGAAACGCTTGACGTAGATAAGGCTGCGGCGTTATACGTTGAGCTTCGTGATGCCAAGGCGAAGATGAAGGCGGAGTTGGCTGAGAAGCTGAAGCCGTACAACAAGGGCATGGAAGACCTTGAAGCTGCCCTGCTGAAGCATCTGCAAGATCAGAAGGCTAAGAGCATACGGACGGAGAGCGGCACGGTCTATCAACGTGTCGAGCGCAGCGCGACCATCAAGGACAAGCTGGCGTTCCAGACGTTCGTGAAAGAGAACGACCTCTACGATCTACTCGACTGGAAGGCCAACAAGGTGGCCGTGTTCGACTACATGATCGAGAAGGCCGTCGAGGTGCCGGGAGTTAACACCTCGGCCTTCATGACTGTTGGTATACGTAAGGGCAACGCCCCACAGGAGGACGAATAGTGAGCAACGAGATTGTGGTACCCCAGAACTTCGGCCAGGTACCGGCCGTCTTCAAGGAAAGCCCCATCGATCCCGGCGCATGGACGGCGGGCATCGGGATGTCGTGGCCTACCCTTACCCTCAAGGGTAAGGAGTGGGGCTGGCGGTTCCGGGGTGAGAGCATGACGTACACCGCCCCCGACCCCAACGCGGGCGGTTCGCTCCAGCCCATGCGGGCGCTGGAGGTAGTGCTGGTCGCCCCGGCCAAGCGCATCAGCAAGGTCTACTACAAGGACGGCTACAAGGACGGCGAGCGTACTCCGCCGACGTGCTGGTCCGCTGATGGGATCACCCCCGATCCCGGCGTTGGCGAGAAGCAGTCCAATACCTGCCGTGGGTGTGACCACAACGTCCTGACGGTTGGCCCCAGCGGCCAGCGCGGCAAGGCGTGCAGCGACAACAAGCGGATCGCCGTGGTCACGGTGGCCGACCTCAAGAACACCGACTTCGGTGGGCCGTTCATGCTGCGGCTCCCGCCCGGTAGCTTCCAGAACTACACGGCCTTCACGTCCGTGATGAACTCGCGCGGGTATCCGCCCCACACCTACGTCACCCGCATGACGTTCGACAGCACCCCCCACCCCAAGGTGGTGTTCTCCCCGGTCCGCATCCTGACCGACGAGGAAGGGGCGATCATCGTCGCCCACCAGAAAGACCCTCGGGTGGACGAGATGCTGAACGACAAGGCGGCGGGTTCGGTCGCTGATGTTGACCTCGATCCCGAGATGACGGGTGAGGTGGGCAAGCTGCCCGAGACGACAGCCAACCCCACCGGCTGGAAGAAGCCCACCAACGGCGAAGCCAAGGTGGTCGAGCCGGTAGCCGAGCCGGTCAAGCCCACCCTGACGGCGGCCCAGCAGGAGATCGCTGACCTCAAGGCCAAGCTGGCCGCCGCCGAGAAGGTGGTCGAGCCTGAGCCGGAGCCCGTGCTGACGCCCGAGCAGCTTGAGATCCAGGCCCTCAAGGCCAAGCTGGCCGAGGCAGGCAAGAAGAAGCCGGGGCGTCCCCGGACCCAGCCGGTCGCCCCACCCGCCACGGTTACCGCGTCGAGTAACGGGGCCACCCCCGCACCGGCCGACGAACTCAGCAACAACATCGCTGATCGCGTCGCCAATATGCTGAAGAAGGCCGAGTAGATCCTAGGGGGAGACGGCAACGTCTCCCCCTCTCGTCTTCAGCGTAGGGGGTAACCATGACGGGTCCAATCGACCCGGTTTCGACGTTCCTGAGCATCGTCGAGCCGTGGTCTACGAACACGTACGTCAACATCGAAGCCTATACCTGGGAGCCCGCCCCGAACGGCGACCCCAGCAAGGGCGAGGGTGATCTAAGCAGGCGGCAGGGCTCCCGCGCGGCCCGCACCGTGGCCGAGGCGGCCCAGTACATCCGTTGGCAGAACGGGCTGGGCAAGGAGGTCTACGTCCGTATGGCGGGCCACGGCCAGCCGGGGATTGCAAAAACCGACAAGCGCGGTAGGACTTACTTCACGGCGCTGGGCGGCAAGGCGAACGCCAAGTTCCAGCAGTCCTTCTTCATCGACGTGGACGTCAAGGCGGGCGGCCACGGGTCGACAGCCGAGGCCAAGGATGCGGTCATCGCCATGTGCGTGGCCCTCGGCCTGCCGCTGCCCTCACTGGTGGTCTACAGCGGCGGCGGGGGGTTCCATGCCCACTGGGTGCTGGACGCGCCGCTGCCCACGGCTGACTGGTTGCCGCTGGCGCGGGCTCTGTCTAGGGCCTGCAAGGCCCACAACATCCACGCTGACGACAACCTGACGGTCAACCCTGTCTGCCTGCTGCGGATACCGGGCACCCACAACAGGAAGTATGGGGCTCCTAGGGACGTGACCATGGAGGTCATCGGCCCAGCGATAAATGTAGCAATTATCTCCCAGGTTCTCGGTCCATATGTCCTGCCGGAAAATTTAGGTGGAACCCCAAACGGGACACCTGGTAACGATCCGTGGCCGCTGCATCTTTTTCCCGCCAGAACCGTGCGTCCCCTGGCGGAGGCCTGGCACGACGGAATTTCCTCGGGCGTCCTCACCCTGGAGGAGGTGGCCGAGGGCTGCCCGCTGGTGAAGGCTACCCTCAAGACCGGGGGTAAGGGCCAAGAGCAGCCCCTGTGGTTCATGATGGGCCACGTCCCCCTGTTCACCGTGGACGGGCTCAAGGACTACCACCGCCTGAGCGACGGGCACGACCTGTACGAGCCGGACAAGACCGACCAGAAGTACGCCGAGATCCTCAAGGCCAAGGACGAGCAGGATCTGGGCTGGCCCCGCTGCGCTACCTTCGAACAGAACGGCTCGCCCTATTGCGCGGCCTGCCCCAACAGGGGGTTGGGCAAGTCCCCCCTGAACTTCGCCGTCCGGGCCGTTACCCCGCCGAGTAATCCACAGGAGCCTGGGGATAGCGGGGATAAGTCCTACGTCCCTCCCCCGAGGGCGATGTTCCACGTCGACGGGTACCACGACGACCTCGCCACCGGGATCTACAGCCGGATGGTCACCAAGATGGTGAACAACAAGCCCAAGGAGGTCGAAGAAATCGTCAACGACTTCCCGATCTGGAACCTCGACTACCTGCGGGGGGCCGACGGCCGGATGGCCATGCACTTCGATACCACCATGGCCAAGGTCGAGAACATCCACGTCACCCTACAGACCGAGGCCCTGCGCAACAGCGACACCCTGCGGGGAAGCCTGCTGGGCCAGTATGGTTTGCCGATCATCCCCGGCTCGGAGAAAGGATTTCTGACCTTCATGGCCTCGTTCAAGAGCCAGATGCGCCGCACGCGGGACGTGATCGTGCGCCAGGAACTGATGGGCTGGTCCGAGATAGGCGGTACCCCCGGAGGTAACCCGGTGGGTTTCATCTATGGACCCTCCAAGTTCACCAAGACCGGAGCGGAGCCGTTCTTCCAGCCTGACAGCATGATCCGGGAACAGTACTTCCCGACCGGCTCGCCCGACCCGTGGCTGAAGGCCATCAAGATGATCAACGCCGAGAAGCGCCCGGAGATGGACCTCCTGGTGGCGACGGCGTTCGCCGCTCCTCTGATGCGGTTCACCGGAGAAAAGGGCGTGGTGGTCAGCGCATTCTCGAGCGCCACTGCCGCCCATAAAACCACCGCCATCAAGATCGGGCAGGCGGTGTGGGGTGCCTTCAAGGGCATCAACCAGTTGACCGATACGCTCAACAGCGTGATCGCCCGCACCGGCAAGACGCGGGTGGTGCCCACCTACTACGACGAGATGAAGTCCTCGACCGACATCAAGCGGTTCGCGTCGATGATCTACACCTTCGCTGGCGGCCGGGGTAAGGGACGGCTTAACCGCAACGCCGAGATCAAGGACGTCGATACCTGGGACACGTTACTCGTCGGGGTAAGCAACGACAGCCTGTTCGATCACATGGCCCACCTCGACAAGGGCACCGACGCTGGCGTCGCCCGCATCTTCGAGTTCGAGATCATGCGGCCCGACCCCAACTCCCCCGGTCAGATCTCCATGGGTGAGGCGGGCGCGCTGCTCAAGAAGCTGGAACACAACTACGGCCACGCTGGCCTGAAGTACGCCGAGCATCTGGGCAAGTCGGTCGACACCCTGCCCGGTGAGATTACCCAGCGGGTAAGCCAGTTGCAGAAGGAACTCAAGGCTGAGGACGCTGATCGGTTCTGGGTATCAGCAGCGGCTGTCCTCATGGTCGGTGCCGAGCAGGCCAACAAGATCGGCCTCACCAACTTCGACATCCCCAAGATGCGGACCTTCATTGGCGAGATCTACACCCGGATGCGTGGGGCGAAAGCCGCTGGCGACATGGACATCTCCAACAAGGAGACATTGAAGGCCGCGCTAGCGAACTATCTCAACACCCATCGCCGCTCGATATACGCTACCGATACGAAGGGGTTGTCCGCTAGTGCTGGCGGTGCAGTGTCCTCAGTAACTGTGCTTAACCACGCCGACATCGCTGGGTACACCGATAAGTTCACGGTCCGTTACATCAAGGACACTAACACCCTGAGGATCTCTATCTCGGCGTTGAAGGACTGGCTTTCCGAGAAGCAACTGTCTCCGGGCGTGTTCATGAAGAACCTGGTCACGCTGCTCGGGGGCAAAATTGTTGGTCCTACGAACCTTCTCCCTTACGGAAAGGGCGATGCGCCAGAGCGTCTGATCGAGCTTGACCTTAACCTCTCCGACCTTGCAGGACTGTACGAGATCTAGATGCGTGTACTCATTGCCTGCGAAGTCTCGGGCATCGTCCGGGATGCGTTCACCCGTGAGGGCCACATGGCCGTATCGTGTGACCTCAAGCCGACCGAAGCACCGGGCGAACACTTCCAGGGCGACGTCAGAAAGATCCTCGACCTCGGCTGGGATCTGATGATCGCCCACCCGCCCTGCACCCACCTCGCCGTGTCGGGTGCCCGCTGGTTCGAAGCCAAGACCACCGAGCAGATCGAGGCGCTGGAGTTCGTCAAGCTGCTGATGGCGGCACCCATCGAGAAGATCGCCATCGAGAACCCGGTGTCGATTATCTCGACCCACATCCGCAAGCCCAAGCAGATCATCCAGCCCTACGAGTACGGGCACGATGCGTCGAAGCGTACCTGCTTATGGCTCAAGAACTTGCCGTACCTGTACGCCACGAAGTACATCAGGCCTCGCATCGTGCGCGGTCAGGAACGCTGGGCCAACCAGACCGACAGCGGTCAAAACAAGTTAGGCCCATCGGAGGAGCGCGCTGCGCTGCGTGCTGAAACTTATCCCGGCATAGCCGAAGCTATGGCACGACAGTGGGGAGGAGAAGATAATGGATACGCCGTATGACATCCGGCACATCGTGCGTAGGCACGGCGGTGCCGACTACGAGATCTTTCACGTCGATGACGGCCACGTTCTAACCGCGCACGACTTTACGACGGCCCGCATGACCGTTGAGGCGCTGAACAAGCTGGTGCTTGAGCGTGCGATAGCGAGGGTAGCGTGAAAAAGGAACTCGCTCCGCTGACAGATGAGTTCATCCGGGCAGCTATCGTCAACGGTAACATCGTGCCGCCCCCAAATGATCACATCGAAACTGTGCCGAGAAAAATCTTCATCGGCATAGCCTGGGCGGTCCCCATGAGCCTGTTACTCTGGGGGGTAATTTACTGGATATTGTTTCTTTAGAAGGTCTTATCTCCACGGTTCTCATGAACCGAACGCACCCGCCAGTTGGACGGGTCGTTGGAACCCCCAGCGGAAAGGGCCTTGATGTGATCAAGGTCTTTCCCCTGGAGGGCCTTTTCTCCCAGACGTTTGACTGCCCAGTACCTGGCCTTGTTGCGGGCCCGCTGGTCCGCCATGTACTTCGCGCCCTTCTTGTACGCCTTGTCGTATTCTGACGTACCGCCGGGGGGGCGCTTGGTCGAAAGGCCAGATAGATCAGGCATCAGATTGGCGGGGCTGGCCAGTCAGCCTCGATCAGCGCCGCCATGTCGACTTGGTACTTGGCCGGGGTGCGCGCCAGCACGTAGTTACGAGCGCCTTCGGTGGCCTCAGGCTTCAGGGTTTCGTAGAGCAGGGTAAGCTCCTCGGTTTCCTCGGGCGTCAGCACGAGGGGTTCGACCACCGGCTGACCGGATGTCATCGCCGGATAGGTCTGTGGATCCTGGTTCAATGCCATGTCGTTCTCCTTCACTTGCAGCTTAAGGTCTTGCTGTCGCTACAGGGCGCGCTGACCTTGGGCGAGCCGTGCTTCTTCACCATACCACCGCGACTGTAGGTCGGCGCGGCACCGATGCGTCGGCTGCCCTCGCCAATGTTCATGTCGTTCGGACCAGGAACATCCCCGGAGCGGATGGGCCCACCGCCTGCCCGAGGGCCAATGCGCTTGGGCTCGATCTTCGGACGTCGGGTTTGGCTGTCGATTTCGTCGGCCATGTTACTTACCCCATGATTTGATGACTTTACCGCCGCTGCACATCTGCGGCGTGGTGTAGGAACCCTTCTTCACCATACCGCCTTGGGCGTAGCCCAATAGATCCAACAACGGATGGCCCCGGCCGCTGGGTGGTGCAGTTTTTTGCTTCCCCTTGCGGTACTCATCGGCCTGTTCTCTCCAGTTGTCCGCTTTGTAATCCGGGCCACGACGCTGCTCGGCCAGTGTCTCGCCAAAGGTCTTATTTTGCTGGGACATGGTTACCTCCTAGCGTAGGGTCGCCAAGTTACCTGTGAGCCACAGGATCAGCAGGATGATCAGCACGAGGCCGACGATGCCGCCGAGCCCGTTATATCCATACCTGCCGTAGCCGTAGTAGCCACCACCGAACAGCAGCAGGACCAGCACGATGATGAGGATCAGGGTCATCCGGGGGGATATACCTTCCAGCCGAGGATGGCGATCAGCACCAGCACGACGCCGAGGCCAGGCAAGAGCGGTTGGGTTCTGAAGTACCAGAACCCACCGAGCGCGGTGATCACGAGGATCACCCAGAACAGAACCATGAGCAGCATGTTACCCTCCGAGTAACTAGCGACCCCGCTTAACGCCCCCGCCGCGTTTGAAGTTCCTGGCGGGTACGTTGGCTGGGCCACCGATTTTGCCGGTGTAAGGCGTCACCTTCGACGCCTTGAGCATCGGCTTGTCAGTCTTCTCCTTGCCGATCTTGTCGCTATCGGCCTTGCCGAAACCTTTGGCGACCATGTTACTTAACCTTTCCGCCCTTCTTGAAGAACGCGGGCTTCTCGGCGGCGACGGGCGCACCCTTCTTGGCGAACGGCGGGGCCTTACCCTTGGCTCCGAACGGTGGAGCCTTCTTGCTAGCGAACGGGTTGGGTTTTGCCATCACGTATCTCCCTTCTTTGAATAGTCCTTGAAGTTCGTCCGGGGACCACCCCCGGCGAAGTCCGGCTTACTCCGGTGGAGGCCGAAGCTCCCCACCTTACCGACCTGACCGCCCTTGGCGTAGTTATAGATGCTGAAGCTGGAGTGGGGATCGACAGGTGTCGCTCCCTTCAAGCCCCGGTTCATCTTCATTCCAGCACCGCCGCCCGATCCGCCGCGTCCTGCACCGCCCGCGCTGCCACGAACACTGGGCGCGCTCTTAGCTCCCTGGCTGCTGGGCGGGTTGCTCCCCCGCCACCGCTCCGCTTCGCTGCGAATGGCAGGCTCGTTCGCCGCCTTGACGACCTCCGGTGTTGCCGGGGCGGGTCGCGTCGGCTGCTGCGCTGCGGTGGTAAGTCCGCTCCCTTGGGATGCGATGCGTTCGTCCACATCGACATCTGTATGGCTGTCAATCTTGTTCTGGCCCGTTGCCATGCGGGCGCTCTGGGTGGGCTTCATCTTACTCCTCCGAGTAACTTAGTCGATCCTGAAATAGCCGCCGACGTCCGAGAAGGCCTTTTGGCGACCCGACAGGGGCACGCCCAGCTTCCGTTCGTCCCGCTTTTGCTCAGACTTCTTGCGGTTCTGGGCCTTCCACAGATCCTCCATGGTGATCCTCAAGCTGGGGTCGTCCAGGGTTTCGTTGTAGCTGTCGATCTGCCGCTTGATCCCGGCCTTCTCCTTGTCGGGAGCGTCCCGGTAGCGGTTGACCCAACGGTTGTGGACCTCGC
>Ga0208685_1000088_pt1 | contig 38788 bp, 31 predicted proteins | sample EasRivMeERMLT890_FD_187533 | JGI IMG/M metagenome (GOLD analysis project Ga0208685, IMG submission 187533) | Soil microbial communities from meander-bound floodplain in the East River, Colorado, USA - East River MetaG ERMLT890 (SPAdes) (version 2) | ecosystem: Environmental > Terrestrial > Soil...
AAATCTTGGCGTCGGCGTCCAAAGACCCAGTCCGCCTCTCGCCTAACTCCTCACCCCTCACGATGCTGAAGAACGACACGCTGATCCGGGCGCTGCTCCGGCAGCCCACGCCGCGGACTCCGGTCTGGCTCATGCGTCAGGCCGGCCGCTACCTTCCCGAGTACGGCGCAACGCGCGCGCGCGCCGGCAGTTTCCTGGCGCTCGCCAAGAACCCTGCGCTGGCGACCGAAGTGACGTTGCAGCCGCTCGCGCGGTTTGCGCTCGATGCCGCCATCGTCTTCTCCGACATCCTTACCATCCCCGACGCGATGGGTCTGGGACTGGCTTTCACCGAAGGCGAGGGGCCACACTTCGAGCGGCCGCTGCGCGAGGAACGTGATATCCGCAGACTGACGGTGCCCGACCCGGGCGGCCCGTTGCGCTACGTCATGGATGCCGTGAGCGAAGTGCGCCGGGCGCTGGCGGGCAGCGTGCCGCTGGTCGGGTTTTCGGGCAGCCCGTTCACACTCGCCTGCTACATGGTGGAAGGACGCGGCAGCGAGGATTTCGGCACCGTTAAGACCCTGTTGCGCGAGCGTCCGGACCTGCTGCACCACATACTGGAGGTCAACTGCCGCGCAGTAAGCGCTTACCTTAACGCGCAGATCGATGCCGGCGCGCAGGCGGTCATGTTGTTCGATACCTGGGGCGGCACGCTGACCACGGCCGGGTTTCACGAGTTTTCGCTACCTTACATGCAGCGCGTGGTGGCGGAGCTGACGCGCGAGCGTGACGGCGAGCGCGTGCCGAGCATTCTCTTCACCAAGGGCGGAGGTGCGTGGCTGGAAGCGATCGCGGGGAGCGGCTGCGATGCCGTCAGCGTGGACTGGACGGTGGATATCGGCGCGGCACGGCAGCGTGTCGGCGAGCGCGTCGCCCTGCAGGGAAATCTCGATCCCGCTGTGCTGCTTGAAGGTCCGGCTGCGATACGTGCGGGTGTGGGTGCGGTGCTGTCGGCATACGGTCGCGGTTCCGGTCACGTTTTCAATCTGGGTCACGGCATTTCCCAGTTCACCCCGGTGGAAAACGTCGCTGTGCTGGTGGACGCGGTGCACGAACTGAGCCGCGCCTATCACTGAAAACCCGCACCAGTCGTGGCTTTACGGGCAATGGCCGGCTGACTTATGCACATCGCTGCTGCTTCCGCGGTGTCGCCGCAGGGGTGCCGGGGGCGCCCCTGGAAGCGTAAATAAATAGTTGATTATTAATACTATTTATTGCTATCCCTGGCGCTGGATGCGGCAGGCGTCCACCATCGGGGCGGCAGCTCTATCAACACAGTTATCCACAACCCGATGTTGATAAGATAAAAAATCCGTTTCTGGTACAACGGTTGGCAACGATACGCAGAAACGGCTTCAGCATGTTGGCGCAACATCGGCCTCCTAAATGGCACCCCGTTACGCTGGCATGAGCATACTGCGCGTTGCTCTCGACGTTCCAGTCGCCACGCTGTTCGATTACAGTGCGCCCGACACCACTGCCGCCGACATCGGCCGCCGCGTACTGGTGCCCTTCGGAAATAGGCAGGCGGTCGGCATCATTGTCGAGGTTGCAGCCTCCAGTGAAGTGCCCGCCACGCGCCTGAAATCCGCGTTGCGCGTGCTGCGCGACCTGCCAGCTCTCGCGAGGGAGGATCTACAACTGATGCGCTTCGCCGCTGATTACTACTGCCACCCTCTGGGAGCGGTGGTGATGAGTGCACTACCGGCGCGCTTGCGTCGATTAGCGGATCCACCGGTGTCACGCGAGCGCGGAAACTATATTCTCACCACCGCCGGGATGGCGCTTGAGAGCGCTGCGCTGCCGCCGCGCGCTCATGCGCAGCGCCGCCTGCTGGAGCGCCTGCGGCAGGGTCCGTTGGGACACTCCGAGTCCAGAGCCCTGTTCCCCAAGGCGCAACAGCTTCTCAAGCAGTTCGCCGCGCGCGGCTGGATTCAGCCCGAAGCAGCGGCGGCGGACGAGTCGCCGATGCCGCTCGCCACGCCCGCCCCCGAGCTCACCGCTGAGCAAGCGCGCGCCGTGTCCGAAATCTGCGCCGAGCTTGGCAGGTTTCGGCCGTTTCTCCTCCTCGGGGTCACCAGCAGCGGCAAAACCGAGGTCTATTTGCACGCCATCGGCGCGGCGCTCGCGGCCGGCAGGCAGGCGCTGCTTCTGGTACCCGAAATCGCGCTCACGCCACAGCTCGAAGCACTGGTCGAACGCCGTTTCCCGGGCATCCGCACGGTCACCCTGCACAGCGGCCTTTCCGAAACGGAGCGCCTTGAGCACTGGCAGGCGGCCCGCGACGGCCACGCCCGCATCGTGCTCGGCACGCGGCTCGCGGTGTTCGCACCGTTGCCGGAGCTCGGCCTGATCGTGGTCGACGAGGAACAGGACAGCTCGTTCAAGCAGGCCGAAGGTTTCCGCTACTCGGCGCGTGATCTGGCCGTGGTGCGGGCCCGGCAGCGCGGCGTGCCCGTGGTGCTCGGCTCGGCGACCCCCGCGCTCGAGACCTATCACAATGCGGCCAGCGGGCGTTACGTACCACTTTCCCTGTCGCGCCGCATCGGCGCCCCCCCGCCGCGCATCACCTGTATCGACACCCGCGGGGACCGGCTCGCCGATGGGCTGTCGGGGCGCCTGCTGAACGCACTGCGCGAGCGCGTCGCAGGCAACGAGCAGGCGCTGGTGTTCATCAACCGCCGGGGCTATGCACCGGTCCTGATGTGCCGGTCCTGCGGTTGGCTCTCCGGCTGCCATCGCTGCGCGGCGCAACTCGTGCTGCACCTGCCCGAGCAGCGCCTGCACTGCCACCATTGTGGCCACGTCGCGCCGCCCCCCGTTGCCTGCCCCGACTGCGGCAACCCCGATCTCGCGCCGGTCGGACACGGCACGCAGCGCGTGGAGGAGGCGCTGGCGCGGCACCTGCCCGGGGCGCGCATCCTGCGCATCGACCGCGATACCACCCGCCGGCGTCGCGCCTGGGCCGGCATGCGCAATCGCATCCAGGCGCGGGACGTCGACGTTCTGGTCGGCACCCAGATCCTCGCCAAGGGCCATGATTTCCCGCACCTCAACCTGGTAGGCATACTCAACGCCGACAGCCAGCTCTACAGCAGCGATTTCCGCGCCGGCGAGCGCCTGTTCGCCCTCCTCACGCAAGTCGCCGGTCGTGCCGGCCGCGGCGCCACGCAGGGCGAAGTGCTGATCCAGACCGAATTTCCGCACCACCCGCTGTACGAAGCATTACAGCAGCAGGACTACCGCGCCTATGCCGATACCGCGCTCGCCGAGCGCCGGCTGGCCGGTTTCCCGCCGTTCGTCTACCAGGCGTTGCTGCGGGCCGAGGCCGCGCGCCTCGCGACCGCACTCGAATTCCTGGCCGGCGCCGCGCGCCTGGCGAGGACGATAGCCGCGGACGTGACCCTCTACGATCCGGTGCCGGCGGCGTTGCCGCGGCGGGCCGGGCGCGAACGCGCACAACTCCTGGTGCAAGCGGAATCGCGGCAGCGTTTGCGTGACTTCCTCGGCGCGTGGCACGCGGTTCTGGTACAGATGCGCGCGACGTCCGCCCGCTGGTCGCTTGACGTCGATCCGCTCGAGTTTTGAGCGCGGCTCAGCGGACAAACTGCCCCGCCGCAAGCGCGCGTTTCCGCATTATGCTGGCGAGCTTCACGCTAGGCGCCATGTTGTCGCCTTTCTCCATGAAGATCAGGTTGCGATAGAAATGCAGGGCGACCAACGTGCTGTCGATCTCGTCGGGAACGTAGTTCGTTCGTGGGATCTCGAGTGTATTGATGCGGTCGGCGAGTCCCTTGAAGTAGTTCATCGTCGTCGCCGGATTGTCCAGGTTCGCATCGCCGCCGAACTCCCGCCAATAGGACGTTTGAGTATCCTCGATCACGTAGAGGCCGGGAACGTTGAGAAGGGGAAACAGCGCCCGGAAGCTGGTGACCACGTGGTGATTGATGTGGCTGCCATCGTCGATCACGATATCGAGCGAGCCGATTTTGCGATAGGTATCGAGCAGGAAGGCGGGATTGGACTGGTCCCCCTGGAAGATGCGTATCCTCGGTTCCTCGAACGCGCGCTTGTCGTGGAGGTCGATACCGTGGATGCTGGCATTCGGAAAGTAGGCTTTCCACATCCTGAGCGAGGCGCCTCCGATTCCTGAGTTCGCGTATCCACCGACGCCGATCTCCAGAATGTTCATCTTGCGAAGGCGCAGCGACTCGAAATGCCGCTGATACTGCCCCATGTAATCGTGAACGGTACCCTTGTCCGTGCCGTATAGAACGGCAAGGCGCCGCAGGTCGCGCGCGTGGATACCGGAACGCAGCCGCAGAACGGCGTCCGCAATCATCTGCCGCCAGCGGGGCGCGGAATGGGTGCCTGACACCAATGGAATTATATCGCGGGCGTTCGGGGCGCCTGGAACGCATTCGGGTTGCAGGATCTTGCCGGGCCGGCGCCTCTGCAAGCCGCTGGGGCACTTGCATACTCGGCTATAATTCCCGGCATCAAGCGGAACCGCGATGCTTGTCAACGATCCCACGGCTTTTTCCCTGCTCATCCCCACGTTTAACGGGACGCCGTTCCTCACCCGCACCCTGGATTACTTCGCGGCCGTCGGTTTCAAGGGCCAGATCGTGCTGTCGGACAACAGCGCCCCTGAGCCTCGCGCCTTCGTCGAATCCTGCCCACGGAGATATCCTGGCCTGGCGGTCAAGGTCTTCACGTATCCGGAGCCGACACGATTTCTCGCGAAACTGACGCATACGTTGCAGTCTTTGTCAGCGCGGTGCGTCATGCTTCACGCCCACGACGATTTCCTGCTGCCCGAGGCAGCGGAGGCTTGTGTGCAACTTCTCGAAGCACGCCCGGAATATTCCGCGGCGCGGGGCCGCGCAACCATGTTCGGGCTGGAGCGCGACGCGGACCGGCCGCCAAAGCTCTGGATCATTCCCCATACGATGCATGCCTATGAGCAATCCGACCCCGTGGAACGCGTGATTGGCCATATTGAGCTCTATAGTCCCGCCTTCTATTCCGTGCATCGCAGGATGAATCTCATCGAGTGCCTAGCATGCACCGAGGCCCGAACCAAGAACGTGGTCTTCTTCCAATACCTGTCCTCGGCGATTTCCGCGCTGCAGGGGAAGATCCATTGCTCAGATCAGCTGTTCTACGTCAGGCAGAAGCATTCGAAAAGCTGGAGCGCAGAGCTCTACCGCGGTGATTACGAGCACTGGCCCATGCTCATTACATCGCCGCGCTTCTCACAATACTATCTTGAATTCCGGGATTCGCTCGCGGAACTTGTGGCGCAACGCTGCGGGGTTGACCAGGGCGATTTTCGCCGGCGACTGGATGTCGCCGCCACAAGCCTCATGCGCCGCGGCTTTTGCATGGTGGATACCGAAGATCCGCGGGAGGACCAGTTCCGGGAGCGGCTGTCGAACCCGGGCTCGCTCGAACACGCACGCGTCCAGTGGCTGCTGGAATTCACTTTGCGGTATCCCGAGACTTTCTGATTGTGAGCGCCGGGCGGCACGCCTGTCCCCACCGCTCCCCCGCTGTTGCCCTGCCATTGCGGCCCGGGCACGGGCGGCAATGCAATGATAAAATTGCGTTTTTCTTCAGGCCCTGCGATCCCTCCGCAGGCATTGCGCATTCGTGTTAACGCTCGAGGAATACGAAAAACTCAACCCGCGCTGCGAGATCACGCACGAGGGCGTCTGCGTGCTTTTTGCAACGCCGAACGCATTCACCAAGTGGCGGGTGGATTCGCTGTTCAAGAAGGAACCTATCACCATCGAGCGGATTGCGGGCTTTGCAATGGGCGGCGTGCTGGTGGACGTCGGCGCCAACGTCGGCATTTATACGATCTGGGCCGCCATGACGCGCCGTGTGAGAGTTTTCGCCTTCGAATCCGAGGCGCAGAACTATGCCGTGCTCAATCACTGTATCGTGATGAACAGTCTGAGCGACCGGGTCAAGGCGTACTGCTTGGCGCTGTCGGACGCCAGCGGCTACAGTGAATTGCACCTCGCGGAGCTGAACGCGGGCGGATCCTGCCATTCGCTTGGCGAGCGGGTCAATTTCAAACACGAGCCCATGATCCCGAAATATTCCCAGGGTTGCGTGGCTGCGCGGCTGGACGACTTGGTGGCGGCGGGGGTGGTCCCGATGCCCGACTACATCAAGATCGATGTGGACGGGTTCGAGCCCAAGGTCATCGCGGGCTCGCGCCGCGTTCTGGCGGGACCGACGCTGCGGTCGCTGCTCATAGAAATCAACCAGAATCTGGCCGACCACCTGGGCATGGTGGAAGAGCTCCAGTCCCTCGGCCTCCGCTACGATCCGGCGCAGGTCGCCGCGGCGGCGCGCAAGAGCGGGATATTCAAGGGGGTGGCGGAATATGTCTTCACGCGTTGATCTGCATGTGATGTACAAGATCGCGAACACGCCGATCAATCTGTTTCCCTATCCCCATATCTACGTTCAGGACGTATTCCCTCCGGATTTCTATCGCAAGTTGCGCGCGCACCTTCCGCCGGCTGAGGCGTACCAGGACCTCAAGGCGCTGAAGCGCGTCGGCCCCGGCTATCCCGATACGCGGCTCGTAATGGTGGTCACACCGGAAAGCGTCCAGGCGTTGCCGGAGCCGTCGCGCAGTTTTTGGGGCGCGGTTGCGCAATGGATGCTGGGGGGCGCCTTCGGCCAGGTGATGCTGTCCAGGTTCTCGGAGCTCCTCGCGCAGCGCTTTGGCGACCTGCGCCAGACGCGGTTCAATGACGAGGCGCTGGTGGTCCAGGACTACACCACTTATTCGCTCGGGCCGCATACGGATTCACCGGCGAAAGTGCTGTCATTTCTGTTCTATCTGCCGCCCGATGCTTCGCTGGCGCACCTCGGCACATCGATCTACGTTCCGAAAGATCCGCGCTTCGCGTGCCCGGGAGGGCCGCATCATAGATTCGAGTTGTTCGACCGCATGATGACGATGCCCTTTTTGCCGAATTCGTTGTTCGCGTTTCTCAAGACCCACAACTCCTTCCACGGGGTGGAGCCGATCCAGGAAACCGGCGTGCGCCGCGACCTCCTGCTCTACGACATCAAGGTCGAGAACCCGCCCGAGATGGCCCGGCAGGCGTCCTCGGCGCAGCCCGTTGCAACTGCGCCCGTCAAGTTCTCGTTTTGACACCAGCTGACAATATCCCGGCGCCGCCTGCCGACGCGAGAGCTCACCTCGCTGTGGTCCTCGCGCAGGCGTTGCGCGCTGTAGTGCCGGAGGGCGCCGGCGCTGCCATCGTCATCGAGCGCCCCAAGCTGGCCGAGCGCGGCGACTACGCCTGCAACCTCGCGCTTCAGCTAGCCAAGACTCTCAAGCGCGCGCCGCGCGAAATCGCGGCCCAGCTGGTGGCGGCGCTGCCGGCTTCGCAGTATCTGGAGAAAGCCGAAATCGCGGGTGCGGGCTTCATCAACCTGTTCCTGAAGCGCTCGTTCAAGCAACAGGTTGTCAACCGCATACTCGCGACCGGGGCAGCCTACGGAACCAGCGAACTCGGGCGGCGCAGGAAAGTGCAAGTCGAATTCGTGTCGGCCAATCCCACCGGGCCGCTGCACGTCGGACACGGGCGTGGCGCCGCGTACGGGGCGAGCCTTGCCAACGTGCTCGCCGCGGCCGGCTTCGACGTCAGCCGCGAGTACTACGTCAACGATGCCGGCCGGCAGATGGATATCCTTGCGCTCTCGACCTGGCTGCGCTACCTGGAGGCGTACGGCGCCACGGTCGCGTTTCCCGCCAATGCCTACCAGGGCGAGTACGTGCGGGACATGGGGCGCAAGCTGCGCGACAGGCATCAGGCCCGTTTCAAACGCGATGCTCCCACAGTGGCCGCCGCGGACGAGGAGGCGGCGCTCGACGCGCTGATTGCCGCCGCCAAGGCCGCGCTCGGCGCCGATTACGAGGTGGTGCATGGTTTTGCCCTGAACGAGCAGCTTGCCGATTGCCGCGACGATCTCGCCGGGTTCGGTGTTGCCTTCGACAACTGGTATTCCGAGCGTTCACTGTACGACTCGGGGCGCGTCGAGCAGGCCATCAAGATGCTCGAGGACAGGGGCCACGTATTCACGGAAGGGGGCGCAAAATGGTTCCGTTCCAGCGCCTTCGGCGACGAAAAGGACCGCGTGGTTCAACGCGAAAACGGCCAGCACACCTATTTCGCTTCCGACATCGCGTATCACCTCGACAAGTACCAGCGCGGCTTCGACCTCGTGATCGACGTGTGGGGGGCCGACCATCACGGTTACATACCGCGGGTGAAAGGCGCGCTGACCGCGCTCGGCCTGAACGCGGAGCAGCTCACCATCGCGCTGGTGCAATTCGCCGTGCTCTATCGCGGCGGGCAGAAAGTCTCGATGTCGACCCGCGCCGGCGAATTCGTCACTCTGCGCGAACTGCGGCGGGAGGTCGGCAATGACGCCGCGCGCTTTTTCTACGTACTGCGCAAGGGCGATCAGCATCTCGACTTCGATCTCGACCTCGCCAAGTCGCAGAGCAACGATAACCCTGTTTACTACGTCCAGTATGCCCATGCCCGGGTCTGCAGCCTGCTCGAACAATGGGGTGGCGACGCCGGCGGCCTTGCCGTCGCCGACACGGCCGCGCTCGCGTCGGAGCAGGAGCTGGCGCTGCTCTCCCGCCTGCTGGAATACCCGGAGGCGGTGGAGAACGCCGCGCACGACCTGTCGCCGCACGTCATCGCGTTTTACCTGAGGGAGCTCGCGGCCGGCTTCCACAGTTATTACAACGCCACGCGCCTGCTGGTGGAGGATGAGAAAGTGAAGCGCGCGCGGCTGGCTCTTGCCGCCGCAGTGCGCCAGGTATTGCGCAACGGGCTCGCGCTGCTGGGTGTGTCGGCGCCGGATAAAATGTAAGATAGGTCCCCATGTCAAAGGACTACAAGGTGCAGGATTCGAAACCACGCGGAAGCGGCAGTTCCATGTTGATCGGGATCCTGATCGGACTCGTGCTGGGCCTCGGCATCGCGCTGGGCATTGCCTGGTACATCAATAAAATGCCCAATCCGTTCGCCACCCGCCTCCCGCCCTTGAAAATCGAGCCTGCCCCGGCCCCTGCAAAAAGCGAGGAGAAGAAGGCGGGCGCGCCGGAGGGCAAGCCACGCTTCGATTTCTACAAGATCCTGCCGGGCACCGACGAAGCCCCCGCCGGCAAGCAGGGCCGGGAGACGAAAAAGAAGCCGGCAACGGGTAAGGAGGCGTTTTTCCTGCAGGCGGGCGCGTTCCAGAGTGCGGCAGACGCGGACAACCTCAAGGCGCGCCTGGCGCTGTTCGGCGTCGAGGCCACGATACAGACTGCGACCGTGCCGGACAAGGGCGTGTGGCACCGCGTGCGCGTCGGGCCCTACACCAACGTCGAGGAACTGAACCGGACGCGTGACACTCTGAAGCAGAACGGCGTCGAAACCGCGCTCATCAAGGTGCGGGAATAATGCACGCCGCGGCGAACACCACGGAGACTGCATGAGGCATTTCAAGGCTTACTGGCGGCGCGCGGCATGCCTGCTCGCGCTCGTGCTCAGCACCGGCGCGGCGGCGCAACTTACCCCGGGCAAGGACTACCGCATGATCAGTCCGCCCCAGCCCACCGACAGCGGCAAGAAAGTAGAGGTGCTCGAGTTCTTCTGGTACGGCTGCCCTCACTGCTCCCACCTGCAGCCCCCGCTCAGGGCCTGGCTGAAGAAGAAGCCGGCTGACGCGGACTTCCGACGTACGCCAGCGGTGCTCGGTGACTCGTGGATACCGCTGACCTGGGCCTATCACACGCTGGATGTCATGGGCCTGGTGGAAAAATTGCATTACGAGGTATTTGCCGCCATACACGAGCAGCGCATCCGGTTGTCCGATCAGAATGTGCTGTTCGACTGGGTGGCCAAGCAGGGTGTGAACCGGAAGCAGTTCATGGATACTTACAATTCGTTCGGCGTGAAAAGCCGCGGCATGCGCTCGATCGAGATGTCGCGCGATTACGACATACCCAGCACGCCGACGCTGGTGGTGGACGGCCGGTACCTGATTGCGCCCTCGATGTTCCTGAAGCCCGACAAGTCCATCGACTACGATCGCTTCTTCGCTGTCGTCGACCAGCTAATCGTGATGGCGCGCAAGGAACGCGCCGGAAAGTAGGGCAGTTCCATGGCGCGTTACCGGTGATCTGCGCACTGGTTCGCGGCGGGTTCGCGCTACTGGCCGCGGTCGCCTTTGCCGCGCCCGTTCCGGCGCAGGAAACGCGGGCGCGGCTGGACATCGAGTACCGGCTGATTGCGCCGCAGCCGGTCGAAACGGGCGACAAGATAGAAGTCGTCGATTTTTTCTGGTACGGCTGCCCTCACTGCAACGATTTTCAGCCGTCGCTGGAAGACTGGAGCAAGCGCAAGCCCGCCGACGTCGTATTGCGCCGGGTTCCCGCCGTATTCAGGGACAGCTGGGCGCCGCACGCGCGCATCTACTACACCCTCGAGCAGCTCGGAGAGCTGGAGCGGCTCCACCAGAAGGTTTATTTCAGCTACCACGTCGAGGAGCTGCAGATGAGCCGGCCCGACGTGATGGAGCGGTGGGCGGTCGCCAACGGCATAGACCGCGAGCTCTGGCGCAAGGCCTACTCTTCCGCCGCGGTCGACGCCAGGATCGAGAACGCCAGGCGGTTGACCGAGGCCTATGCTTTACAGGGCACGCCGTCGCTGGTGGTGGACGGCCGTTATCTGACCTCGTCCTCCATGGCTTCCAGCTACCCCGAGATGATCCAGATACTCGAGGGGCTGATCCGCATCGCGCGCGGCAAGCGGTCCGGCGGGTAGCCGCCGCGACGAGCCGGCGTGCGCCCCCAGCAAGCGCTGCGCGTCATCATCTCCGGGGCATCGAGCGGCATTGGTGCGGCGTTGGCGCGGCACTACGCCGCCAGTGGCGCGACGTTGGGCTTGATCGCCCGGCGCAGACCCGCACTCGAACGGCTCGCCGCGGAGTTGGGCGCGCCCAGCGAGATCTACTCCCTCGACGTACGTGATACCGCGGCGCTCGCCGTGGCCGCGCGCGACTTCATCCACCGGCACGGCTGTCCGGACCTCGTCGTCGCGAACGCCGGCGTGAGCCTGGGCACGCTTACCGAGCATTCCGAGGACATCGAGGCGTTCCAGGAGGTCCTTGATATCAACGTGATGGGAATGGTGAAGGTGTTTCAGCCGTTCGTGAACCCCATGCGCCAGCGCCGGCGCGGAACGTTGGTCGGCATCGCCAGCGTCGCCGGCTACCGCGGGCTGCCCGGTGCGGCGGCCTATTCGGCCTCCAAGTCAGCCGCGATCTCCTATCTCGAGAGCCTGCGCGTCGAACTGCACGGCAGCGGCATCAAGGTCCTCACCATCTGTCCCGGCTACGTCGCCACGCCGATGACGCGGAACAATCCCTACCCGATGCCGTTCATGATGAGCACCGATACGGCGGCCGCGAAGATCGTTACTCTGATCGCGCGCGGCACAACGTTCGCGGTCATTCCGTGGCAGATGGGAATTGTCGCGCGCGCGCTGCGCGTGCTGCCGAACTGGCTCTACGACCGCCTCTTCGCCAACGCGCCGCACAAGCCGCGACGCGGCGGCTAGTTACTCCACCGTCACGGACTTCGCCAGATTCCGGGGCTTGTCGACGTCGGTGCCGCGCAGCACCGCGACGTGATAGGCGAGCAACTGCAGCGGGATCACGTGCAGGATGGGCGAGAGCGGCCCGGCGTGATCCCCCAGCTGGATCACGTGCACGCCCTCGCTCGCCGCCACGTCGGCATCGCGATCCGCGAAAACGTAAAGTTCCCCGCCGCGGGCGCGCACTTCCTGAAGGTTTGATTTCAGCTTCTCCAGCAGCTGATCGTTGGGAGCGACCGTTACCACCGGCATGTCCGCATCCACCAGCGCCAGCGGACCGTGCTTGAGTTCCCCGGCCGCGTAGGCTTCAGCGTGGATGTAGGAGATTTCCTTGAGCTTGAGCGCCCCCTCCATCGCGATCGGGAAATGCACGCCGCGCCCGAGAAAGAGTGCGTGGCGCTTCGCCTGGAAACGCCGCGCCCAATCGCGCACCTGCGGCTCCACCGCCAGCACGGACTCCATGGCGCGCGGCAAATGGCGCAGTTGCGCGATCAGCGCCGTCTCGCGCTCGGGCGGCAGCCGCTGCCGGAGTTTGGCGAGTACCAGCGTGAGGACGAACAGGGCGGCAAGCTGGGTGGTAAACGCCTTGGTCGAGGCGACACCGATCTCGGGGCCGGCGCGCGTCAGAAAACGCAACTTCGACTGCCGCATGAGTGACGATTCGGGCGCATTGCAGATCGTGAGCGTGTCGCCGAGGCCGCGTGCCTGCGCATGCTTCAAAGCCGCGATCGTGTCCGCGGTCTCGCCCGACTGCGAGATCGTCACCACCAGGGTTCCGGGCAGCAGCACCGGCTCGCGGTAGCGGAATTCGCTGGCGATCTCGACCGCCACCGGCAGGCCCGCTATCGCTTCCAGCCAGTAACGCGCCACCAGTCCCGCGTGGAGGCTGGTGCCGCAGGCGAGCACCAGGAGCTGGCGGGTCCGGCCGAAGATATCCTGCGCTTCGGCTCCGAACAGGTTGGGCGTAAGGGATTGGGCGTTTGCCACCATCTCCAGGGTATTGGCGGCGGCGCCAGGCTGCTCGAAGATCTCCTTCTGCATGTAGTGCGCGTAGGGACCGCGCTCGACCGCGTCCGCTGCGAGGTCGCTGCGGCTGACCGCGCGCTGGGCGGTCTGTCCGTCCGCGCCGCAGATGGTGATGCCGTCCGGGCGCAATTCGATAACGTCGCCGTCCTCGAGATAGATCACGTTGCGCGTTCGCGGCACCAGCGCGCTCGCGTCGGAGGCAAGAAAATTCTCGCCATCGCCTAGGCCTACCAGCAGCGGCGAGCCCTGGCGCGCGCCGACCACGGTATGCGGTTCCCGGCTGGAAATGAAGCCGACGGCATAGGCGCCCTTCCACTCGCGGCTCGCCGTCTTGACGGCTTCGTACAGCGACAGGCCACCGGCGACAAGGGAGTGCACGTGGTGCACCATAACCTCGGTATCGGTTTCCGACGAAAAGCCGTAACCGGAAGCCTTCATGCGCGCGCGAATCGGCTCGTGGTTCTCGACAATGCCATTGTGGACGACGCCGATTTCGAGGTTGCCGCGCGAGGAGAAATGCGGATGCGCGTTGGATTCCGTCGGCGCACCGTGCGTCGCCCAGCGCGTATGGGACAGTCCGGTCATCGCCTGCACGCCCTGTCCGCGCACGAGTTCGTCGAGGTGGGCAACGCGCCCGGTGGAGCGCAGACGCTCGAGCCTGCCGTTCTGGTTGACGAAAGCGATCCCGGTCGAGTCGTAGCCGCGATACTCCAGCTTGCGGATGCCCTCGATCAACAGCTCCACTACATTGCGCGTAGACGCCGCGCAGACTATTCCGCACATAAGTTAAGTGATGAATGATGAATGATGAATGATGAATGATGAAGTAGGACGCTGGCCCAGCGACTGTGAGCTTCATTCCGCATTCTGCATTCCGCATTCATCATTGCTTTTTCGTGGGCCGCTTCCAGTCGGGCCGATGCTGCTGGGTCTTCTCGTTGATCACGAGACCGCCCGGTGGAGTTTCTTTCCAGAGTGTCGTACCGGCGCCTACCGTCACCCCTTTCGCCACGGTGACCGGCGCGACCAGTTGGACGTCGGAGCCGATATGCACGTCATCCTCGATCACGGTCCGGTGCTTGTGGGCGCCGTCGTAGTTGCAGGTGATGGTGCCGGCGCCGATGTTGACGTCGCGGCCAATTGTTGTGTCGCCGATATAGGAGAGATGATTCGCCTTGGAGCGCGCGCCGACGTCAGATTGCTTCACCTCGACGAAGTTGCCGATGTGCACCTCCTCGGCCAGCCGGACCCCCGGACGGAAACGCGCGTAGGGCCCGATGCGGCAGTTCGCGCCGATCGTGGCCGCGTCCAGATAGGAAAACGGCTCGATGCGCGTGCCCGCGCCGACTTGGGTATTCCTGAGCACGCAGTTTGCCCCGATCACGACCTGGTCGGCAAGACTGACGTCGCCCTCGAATATGCAGTTCACGTCGATGTGCACCTCGGCGCCACAGGCAAGATTGCCGCGCACGTCGATACGCGCCGGGTCGGCGAGCGTGACCCCGCCGTCCATCAGCCGCGTCGCTTGCTGACGCTGATAGTCGCGCTCGAGCTGCGCCAGTTGCTGCTTGCTGTTCACGCCCAGGATTTCCCAGGTAGTGCGCGCCTTTACGGTCGCAACCGGCACCCGGTCGGCCAGCGCCAACGGCACTATGTCGGTGAGATAGTACTCGCGCTGCGCGTTGCGGTTGGAAATCCGGGACGTCCATTCCCGCAAGCGACCGGTGGGCAGCGCCATGATGCCGGTGTTGACCTCGCGAATTTTGCGCTGCTCCGCGCTCGCGTCCTTGTCCTCGACGATGCCGGTGATGGAGCCGCGGCGGTTGCGCACGATGCGGCCGTAGCCGGCGGGATCATCGAGCTCGGCGCTGAGCAGCGTCAGGCGATCGCCGCCGCCCGCGATCATTGCCGCCAGCGTTTCTTCCCCGATCAGCGGCACATCCCCATAAAGCACCAGTGTCAGGCCGGCATTTCCGAGATGCGGCTGCGCCTGGGCGAGGGCGTGCCCGGTGCCAAGCTGGGGTTGCTGCTTGATGAAGGTGAGATCATTGGCCTTGAACGCCTGCGGCACCTGCTCTCCGCCGTGGCCGTAGACCACCAAGATGCGCGCCGGCTTCAGCGAGCGCGCGGTCGCGATCACGTGCTCCAGCAACGGCCGGCCGGCCAGTGGGTGCAGCACCTTCGGCAGCTGCGAGCGCATGCGCTTGCCCTGGCCGGCGGCGAGGATAACGACATTGAGGCCGACAGTCATGGAGAAATTATCGCACAAACATCAACTTATGCGCCGGCCCAGATAGCGCGTGAGGGCGTCGCGCTGCGCCGATGCGAGCTGCAGCCCGTATTTGGTGCGGCGCCACAACACGTCGTCTGCGGTAATCGCCCATTCGCGCTCGACCAGATAGTCGACCTCGCACGCGTAAAGTTCTGCGCTGAATTGCTCTCCGAGATCCACCACCGAGGCGGCATTGCCGAGCACTTCATACGCCTGCGCGCCATGGCGCCGGGCCAGGTCCCGCAACAACGGTTGCGGCAACTGCGGATAACGCTGCGCCAATCGCCGAGCGAAGCTGTCCATGTCGCCGGCAGGGATCTCGCCGCCGGGCAGGGCCTTGGCGGCGGTCCAGGCCGGGCCCATGCCGGGAAACCACGGCGCGAGCTTCTGCAGCGCGTGCTCGGCCAGCCGGCGATAGGTGGTGATTTTGCCGCCGAACACCGTTAACACCGGCGCGCTGTCCTGGTCGCTGTCGAGGCGCAATACGTAGTCGCGCGTCACCGCCGACGGGTTGGTCGAGCCATCGTCATAAAGCGGCCGCACGCCGGCGTAGCGCCATACGACGTCGGATGCACCGACGGCGCGTCGAAGATAGCGGCTGGCGGCGCGGCACAGGTACTCGACTTCCGCCGCGCTCGCCTCGGGCCGCGATGGATCGCCATCGTGCGGAACGTCAGTGGTGCCAATGAGCGTGTAGAGCTCCTCGTAGGGAATCATGAACACTACGCGCCGGTCGTCGTACTGCAGAATGAATGCATGATCGCCTTCGTAGAGCCGGGGCACGACGACGTGGCTGCCCCTCACCAGGCGCACCTTGTCGAGCGAAGGCTGGCGCAGCCGCTCGTTGAGCACCGATTTCACCCATGGGCCGGCGGCGTTGACGATCGCGCGCGCCGCCACCTCCTGCTCGCCTTCACGGCCGCGAAGCTGCGCGCGCCAGAGTCCGCTTTTGCGCTTCGCGGCGACGCATTCAGTGCGCGGTAGAACCTTTGCGCCGCGGGCCGCGGCGTCGCGCGCGTTTGCCACCACCAGCCGGGCGTCGTCCACCAGGCAGTCGGAATAGACGAAGCCGTGCCGGAATTCCGGCCTGAGGCCGGACGCATAGGGCGGCTGGTCGAGCCGCACCGCGTGCGAGCCGGGCAGGCGCGTCCTGCTCCCGAGGTGATCGTAGAGAAACAGCCCCACGCGAATCATCCAGCGCGGCCGTAATTGCGGCACATGCGGCATGACAAAACGCGCCGGGCGGACCAGGTGCGGCGCGATCCGCAGCAGCACTTCGCGCTCGGCCAGCGCTTCCGCGACCAGCCGGAACCCGTACTGCTCGAGATAGCGCAGGCCGCCATGAATCAGCTTGCTGCTGGCAGAGCTGGTATGAGCGGCGAGGTCGTCTTTCTCCACCAGCAGGACGGAGAGCCCGCGCCCGGCCAGCGCTTCCGAGACCAGCCGGAACCCGTACTGCTCGAGATAGCGCAGGCCGCCATGAATCAGCTTGCTGCTGGCAGAGCTGGTATGAGCGGCGAGGTCGTCTTTCTCCACCAGCAGGACGGAGAGCCCGCGCCCGGCTGCATCTCGGGCGATCCCGGCGCCGTTGATGCCCCCACCGATGACCAGAAGATCGTAGCTTTCCATAAATGAAAAAGGGCAGCCGCAGCTGCCCCAAGCTTACACCGCAGGCCCTGAGGTTACTTGCGTTGACGCATCTTCCTGATCGCGGCGAGTTGCGCGGCAAGCGTCGCCAACTCGCTCTCGACCGCTGCGATTTCCTGCTTGTCCCGCGCGTTGCGGCGGGCTTCCTCGGCGCGCTTGAGCGCCTCGTTGGCCTTCGCCTCGTCGAGGTCGTGCCCGCGGATCGCGGTGTCTGCAAGCACCGTGATCAACTTGGGCTGCACTTCCAATATGCCGCCGGCTACGAACACGAACTCCTCCTCGCCGCCGGGTTTCTGGATGCGCACTGCGCCGGGCTTGATGCGTGTAATCAGCGGCGTGTGGCGCGGGTAGATGCCGAGCTCACCCGCTTCTCCGGGCAGGACGACGAATTCCGCCTCGCCGGAGAAGATCGACTCCTCGGCGCTGACGACATCGATGTGGATGGTGCTGGCCATCACTTCTTCTCCGCCGGCACGGTACCACCCTTGGCCGCAGTAGTCCCGCCAGGCGCCGCAGTCTCCTTGGACGCCGAGCCTTCCTTCGGCGCGGTTCCTCCTTTGGCCGCGGAATCTCCCGCGGGCTCCAGCGCCTTTGCCTTCTCGAACGCCTCTTCGATCGTGCCGACCATGTAAAAGGCTTGCTCCGGGAGCGCGTCGCATTCGCCCTCCACGATCATCTTGAAGCCCTTGATGGTGTCCTTCAGTGCCACATACTTGCCCGGCGAGCCGGTGAAGTTCTGCGCCACCGTGAACGGCTGCGACAGGAAGCGCTGGATCTTGCGTGCGCGTGCCACCGCGAGCTTGTCCTCGGGCGCGAGTTCGTCCATGCCGAGGATCGCGATGATGTCGCGCAGCTCCTTGTAGCGCTGCAGTGTCGCCTGCACCGCGCGGGTGGTCGTGTAATGTTCCTCGCCGATGGTGTTCGGATCGACCTGGCGCGAGGTGGAATCGAGCGGGTCCACCGCCGGGTAAATGCCCAGCGATGCGATGTCGCGCGATAGCACGACGGTCGCGTCGAGGTGGCCGAAGGTAGTCGCCGGGCTCGGGTCGGTCAGGTCGTCGGCCGGCACGTAGATCGCCTGCACGGAGGTGATCGAACCGGTCTTGGTCGAGGTGATGCGCTCCTGCAGCCGGCCCATTTCCTCGGCGAGTGTCGGCTGATAACCCACGGCCGAAGGCATCCGGCCAAGCAGCGCCGACACCTCTGTGCCCGCCAGCGTGAAGCGGTAGATATTGTCGACGAAAAACAGGATGTCGCGGCCTTCATCGCGGAAACTCTCGGCCATGGTAAGGCCGGTGAGCGCCACGCGCAGTCGGTTGCCGGGCGGCTCGTTCATCTGGCCGAACACCATTGCGACCTTGGACTCCGGAAGATTGTCGAGCTTGATGACCTCCGCCTCGATCATCTCGTGGTAGAAGTCGTTGCCCTCGCGTGTCCTTTCACCGACGCCCGCGAAAACCGACTGGCCGCCGTGCTTCGTGGCTATGTTGTTGATCAGCTCGAGCATGGTCACGGTCTTGCCGACGCCGGCGCCGCCGAAGAGCCCGATCTTGCCGCCCTTGGCAAACGGGCAGATGAGGTCGATCACCTTGATGCCGGTCTCGAGCAACTCGACCGATGGCGAGAGCTCGTCGAACTTGGGCGCGACCTGGTGGATCGAGCGGCGCTCCTCGGTCTTGATCGGGCCACCTTCGTCGATCGGGCGCCCAAGCACGTCCATGATGCGCCCGAGCGTGCCCTTGCCGACCGGCACCGAGACCGGCCCGCCCGTGTTCTTCACCTTCATCCCGCGGCGCAGGCCGTCGGCCGAGCCCATCGCGATGCAACGCACCACGCCATCGCCGAGTTGTTGCTCGACCTCGAAAGTGAGTCCCTTCTCGGCAAGCCCCACCTCCCCGGTGTCCTCAAGGATGAGCGCGTCATAGATCTTGGGCATCGCCGCGCGCGAAAATTCGATATCGGTAACCGCGCCGATGCACTGGACGATGGTGCCGGAGGTTTGTGCTTGTGCCTGTGCCATAGAAAATCCTTCAAATAAATTCCGACTTGCTTAGGCGTGAGGAGTGAAGCGTCAGGCGGGCATGCTCTGGATACCCCGCCTCACACCTTACGCGTTCCGCCTCGCGTTGTTCATACGGCGGCTGCGCCGCCCACAATCTCAGAAAGCTCTTTGGTGATGCCGGCCTGGCGGTTCTTGTTATAAATCAGCGTCAACTCGTCAATAAGGTTCTCGGCGTTGTCGGAGGCGGCCTTCATCGCCACCATGCGCGCCGATTGCTCGGAAGCCATGTTCTCGGCCACGGCCTGAAAAATGATCGCTTCGATGTAGCGCGTCATCACCTGGTCCAGGACCGCCTTGGCTTCCGGCTCGTAGATATAGTCCCAGACCGTTTCGGGCGCACCCAGGCGCTCGCCCGAGAGCGGCAGCAACTGCTCGATCACCGGCTCCTGCTTCATGGTGTTGATGAAGCGGGTGTAGCCGATCATCAGGCGGTCGAAGCGGTCCCGGGTATAACCATCGAGCATCACCTTGACGGCGCCGATCAGCTTTTCCATCTGGGGGCGGTCGCCGAGCTGGATAGCGTGCGAGATGAGGTTCGCGCCCAGGCGCTGCATGAAACCGAAGCCCTTGTTGCCGAGCGCGCAGACGTCGATCTCTTCGCCCTCGGCCAGCCACGCCTTGTACTGCGCGAACGCCATCCGCAGGAGGTTGGTGTTGAGCGCCCCGCACAGCCCCTTGTCGGTGGTGATGACGATCAAGCCGACGCGCTGCACCGAGTCACGGTGCACGAGAAACGGATGCTTGTACTCGGGATTGGCGTGGCTGATATGCGCGGCGACATTGCGGATTTTCTCCCCGTAAGGACGCGCCATGCGCATGCGTTCCTGCGCCTTGCGCATCTTGGAGGCGGAGACCATCTCCATCGCCTTGGTGATTTTCCGGGTGTTCTGCACACTCCGGATTTTCATCCGTATTTCCTTGGTCCCGGGCATACGTCTGCTCCCTGGTGTGCAATCGGCGGCGCTAGCCGCCCGCCTTCCCGGGTGCGGCTGGCTTCCTGGGCGCTGAAGCTTCGGCAGTCGCAGACGGTTTCGGGGGAGCGGACGTTCCCGCATCTGCAACAGCTTTCGCAGTCCCGGCGGGTATCGACGGCGCGGCAGCTTCCTTGGACGGCATCTCGAAACCGGCATTCTTCTTCCAGTCCTCGATCGCGGCCTTGAGCGACTTCTCCTCGACCTCGCTCAGGTCTTTCTTGTCCTCCATGACCTTTACCAGCGAGCCGTACTTGTCCTTGAGATGGTCGCGCAGCGACTTTTCAGCAGAGAGCGCCTTCTTGATATCGATGCCGTCGAAATAGCCGTTGTTGACCGCGAAGAGAGTGACCGCCATCTCCCACACCGTAAGCGGTTGGTACTGCGGTTGCTTCATCAGCTCGGTGACGAGCCGCCCGCGCTCGAGCTGCCTGCGGGTGGCCTCGTCGAGGTCCGAGGCAAACTGTGCAAACGCGGCCAGTTCCCGGTATTGGGCGAGGGCGAGCCGCACCCCGCCTCCGGTATCGCGGCGCTTCATGATCTTGGTCTGCGCTGCTCCTCCCACCCGCGATACCGAGATGCCGGCGTTGATCGCGGGCCGGATACCCGCGTTGAACAGATCCGTTTCCAGGAAGATCTGGCCGTCGGTGATCGAGATGACGTTGGTCGGGACGAAGGCCGTGACGTCGCCGGCCTGGGTTTCGATCACCGGCAGGGCGGTGAGTGAACCCGTCTTCCCCTTGACCGCGCCCTTGGTGAATTTTTCCACGTACTCCGGGTTCACGCGCGCGGCGCGCTCGAGCAGCCGCGAGTGCAGGTAGAACACGTCGCCCGGGTAGGCCTCGCGCCCAGGGGGGCGGCGCAGCAACAGCGACACCTGGCGATATGCCCAGGCCTGCTTGGTCAGATCGTCATAAATGATGAGCGCGTCCTGGCCGCGATCGCGGAAGTACTCGCCCATGGTGCATCCGGAGTAGGGCGCGATATATTGCATCGCCGCCGATTCGGAAGCCGTGGCGGCCACCACGATGGTGTAAGCCATCGCGCCGTGCTCCTCGAGCTTGCGCACGACGTTGACAATCGTGGATGCTTTCTGGCCGATCGCGACGTAAACGCAGAAGAGGTCCTTGCCTTTCTGGTTGATGATCGTGTCCACCGCCACCGCAGTCTTGCCGGTCTGGCGGTCGCCGATGATCAACTCGCGCTGGCCACGTCCGATCGGCACCATCGAATCGATGGCTTTGAGTCCGGTCTGCACCGGTTGCGAAACCGACTGCCGCGCAATGACGCCGGGGGCGACCTTCTCGATGACATCGGTCAGCTTCGTGTTGATCGGGCCCTTGCCGTCGATCGGCGCGCCGAGGGAATTGACCACGCGGCCGAGCAGTTCCGGTCCGATCGGCACCGACAGGATCTTGCCGGTGCACTTGACCGTGTCGCCCTCGGTGATGTGCTCGTATTCACCCAGGATCACCGCGCCGACCGAATCGCGCTCAAGGTTGAGCGCCAGGCCGAAGGTGTTCTTCGGAAACTCCAGCATTTCGCCTTGCATCGCGTCCGAGAGGCCGTGGATGCGGCAGATGCCGTCGGTCACCGACACCACGGTGCCTTGCGTGCGTATCTGCACGGCGGCGTCGAGATTCTGGATCCGGCTCTTGATGAGTTCCGAGATTTCGGATGGGTTGAGTTGCATGACTGCTCCTTAAGCTTTCAATGCGTTTTCCAGCGCGGCGAGCTGCGCGCGCGCGGAACCGTCTATGACCTTGTCGCCGATCACCACCTTGACGCCGCCGATCAGCGCCTTGTCGATGCTGACGCGGGCCCGGACCTTGCGGCCAGTCTTTTTTTCCAGCCTGGCCACCAGGTCGGCGAGCTGGGCAGGGTTCATCTCGAAGGCGGTGTAGATCTCGGCCTCGACCGTGCCCTCGCGCTCGTTCTTCAGCGCCTCGTAATGCGCGCGGATCTCCGTCACCACGCCCAGACGGCCGTTTTCCGCCAGCACGCGCACAAAATTCTCCGCATCTCCGAAGAGCTTGCCGGCAAGGATTGAAATAACCAGCCCGGCAGCCTTGGCATCGGAAAGATTCGGATCGCCGACCGCCGACCGCACGCGCTCGTCCGCCGCCACTGCGGAAAGGTTGGCGAGCGCCACCGACCAGTCAGCGAGTTTGCCCTGGGCGTCGGCGAGCCTGAAAGCGGCTTCCGCGTACGGACGTGCGATGGTGCTGGGCTCGGCCATTTTTCCCTAGAGTTGGCGCTTGATCCCGTCCAGCAGGTCGGCATGCGCTTTCGCGTCGACCTCGCGACGAAGAATCTTCTCCGCGCCTGCAACCGCCAGCGCGGAAACTTGCTCCCGCAACTGTTCGCGGGCGCGGGACACTTCCTGTTGTATCTCGGCCTTGGCCGCGGTTTTTTCGCGGTCGCTTTCCGCCTTCGCCGCGGTCTTGGCTTCCTCGAGCACCTGCGCGGCCCGCCTTTCGGCCTGCAAAATGATCTCGGCTGCGCGGTCACGTCCTTGCTTTACCGACTCCTCGGACTGCCGGGTGGAGACTTCCAACGATTTCTTGCCCTGCTCGGCCGCGGCGAGCCCGTCGGCGATCGTTTTCTGCCGCTGCTCGATCGCGCGCAGCATGTGCGGCCAGACGAGCTTGACCGTGAACCAGATGAAAGCGAGGAACACCGCCGCCTGGGCAAAAAGCGTGAAATTAAGACTCATGGCTTTCCCTCTCGGGATGGGCTGATTTTCGTTACCGCAGCATTAGCGGAAAGCCGTAGCCAGGGGATTGGCGAAGGCGAAGAACATCGCGATACCCAGGCCGATGATGAACGAGGCGTCGATCAGGCCGAGCAGCAGGAACACTTTCCCCTGCAGCGAGTTGGTGAGCTCGGGTTGGCGGGCGGCCGCCTCGAGGAAGCGGCTGCACATGATACCCACGCCGACGCAGGCGCCGAGCGCGCCCAGCCCGACCATGAGGCCTATGCCAATGCCGGTATAAGCTTGAACCATCGCCAGCAACTGAAGTTTTTCCATTTTTTGCTTTCCTTTCTGTGCGAGAAAACGATTGATCGTGCGGGTGTCAGTGATGCTCGTGCGCCATCGAGATATAAACGATCGTGAGCATCATGAAAATGTAGGCCTGCAGCAGGACGATCAGGATGTGGAAAATCGCCCACCCGAGTCCGAGCCAGAAGGCAAAGAACGTACCTACCAGGCCGGTCGCCGCCCAAAGCCATATCAGCAGGAACAAGATCTCGCCCGCGTACATGTTGCCGAACAGCCGCAATGAGTGCGACAGCGGCTTCGAGATGTACTCGACCAGATTGAATAGCAGGTTGAAGAACACCAGCAGCGGAGACATCCACACCGGCTTGATGCCGAACGGCGCGCAGAACAACTCATGCAAAAAGCCGCCGAACCCTTTGGCCGAGATGGCGAAGAAGATCATCATCGCCCAGACCGACAGCGATAACGCGAAAGTCGTGTTCACATCCGCGGTCGGAACGATGCGAAAGCCTTCTGCGGAGACCAGGTGCGTTCCCAGTCCGACCCAGTCAACGGGGAGGAAATCCATGGAGTTCATCAGCACGACCCAGATGAACACCGTCAGCCCGGCCGGCGCGACAAACTTGTTGCGGTCGCCGTGATGGAATATGCCCTTGGCCTGCTCGTCGATGAATTCAAACAGGAGTTCGATGAAGGCCTGGCGCTTGCCGGGCACGCCCGATGTCGCTCCCTTCACGATCCACCAGACAATGCCGAGCCCGACGAAACCGAGCAAGATCGAGACCGCCAGCGAGTCGACGTGCAGGGTCCAGAACCCGCCATCGCCCACCTGCTTCGTGTAGAAGGTAAGGTGATGCTGGATGTAGTCGGACGGGTTGATTTCCTTACCGGCAGCCATGGTCGAATCTTGTCGTTGTTCTCAAGCGTCGCGCACAAAAAAAGCCATTGCAAAGATCAGCACCGTGGCCGTAAACGTTCCGATAAACACCAGCACCACAACCTCGCGGTACATCGCGAGCACGAGCCACAACAGGACGACGATGAGGCCGATCTTGACGGCTTCGGCTCCCAGCGCGACCAGCAGAACCCCCCCTGCGGATTCCGCCTTGCCCAGCGAGGCTACGCACGCCGCCGCCAGGCCGGAAAAGATGCTGACCGATCCGCCGAGCAGCGCGGAGAAAGCACCATGGGCGCCGGCCCAGATACCGGTAACGAGCGTCAATGCGGCAGTGGCCAGCAACTGCCACCGGAAGACGGTGCGTATCGGCTTGCTCAGGTCGCGGAGCATGGCATTGGTGTTATCCGCCCCAGCAAAGCGCGCGTAGTATAGCGTTCGCCTGCATGAGGGTCAATTTGCTGCGATGCGGCATGGCGGTGTTTCCGTTGCCTTATCGGAGTTTGAGCAGCAGCCCGTCAAGCTGATCCAGGGTCGAGTAATGGATTACCAGCTTGCCGCGGCCGGGATTCGCGCTGCTTTGTATTTTCACCGTGGTGCCGAGCCGGCCGCTCAATTCCTCTTCCAGGCGCGCCACGTCACGGTCGGTCGCGGCACGTGCGCCCGGCTCCCGGCGTTTCGCCAATCCCGCTACCAGCGCTTCCACCTGTCGCACCGACAGCTGCTTCGCCACCGCCTCGCGCGCGAGCTCGATCTGCTTCAATGCCGGCAGCGCGAGCAGCGCGCGCGCATGTCCCATATCGAGTTGTCCTTCGCGCAGCAGCTCCTGCACCGGCGGCGCCAGTTCCAGCAGCCGCAGCGCATTGGTGATGGCCACCCGCGAGCGGCCTACCGCCGTCGCGGCCTCCGCGTGCGTCATCGAGAACTCCTCGATCAGGCGCTTCACGGCAGCGGCTTCCTCGAGCGGGCTGAGATCTTCACGCTGCAGGTTCTCGATCAAGGCGATGGCGAGCGCGCTGCGGTCGGCAACGTCCCGCACCAGAACCGGAACGCTCGCCAGGCCCGCCATGCGCGCCGCGCGCCAGCGCCGCTCACCCGCCAGGATCTCGTAGCGACCCGCTCCCAGCGGGCGCGTGAGTATCGGCTGCATCAGGCCCTGCGCCTTGATGGACTCGGCGAGTTCGGCAAGCGCATCCGGATCCATGCGCGTACGCGGCTGATAGCGACCGGGCTGCAGAGCGTCGATCGCGAGCGTCATCAGCAACTCGCCGCCGGTCGCCGGCTCGTCAGCCGCGCCCAGCAGAGCATCCAGGCCGCGTCCCAATCCCTTTATCTTCGCCATAGCTACCCTCCTCATCCACCGGCGCGATTCAGCATTTCGCCCGCAAGCGCGAGATAGGCCTGTGCGCCCTTGGAATCCTCATCGAACTTGAGCACCGGCAAGCCGTGGCTGGGCGCTTCGGCCAGCCGCACGTTACGCGGAATGACGGTGCGGTAGACCTTGTCGCCGAAGTGTTCGAGCAATTGTGCCGACACCTGCTGCGCCAGCATGTTGCGCGGGTCGTACATGGTGCGCAGAAGCCCTTCGATTTCCAGCCCCGGATTGAGGTGCGCGCGCACCTTCTTGATGGTCTGCACGAGGTCGCTCAGACCCTCCAACGCGTAGTACTCGCATTGCATCGGAATCATCACCGCCTGAGCGGCGGTGAGGCCGTTGACCGTCAACAGGCTCAACGCCGGCGGGCAATCAATCAGGATGAATTCGTACTCGGAGGCGACTGCGCCCAGGGCTTCCTTGAGCTGAGTCTCGCGGTGTTCCATCCCCACCAGTTCGACTTCGGCACCTGCCAGCTCGCGATTGGCGGGCACCAGATCGTAGCCGCCGCTCTCCGAGCGCAACCGCACGTCGGCGACGCGGTGGGTACCGAGCAACACGTGGTAGACCGTGGCCGTCAGGTTACGCTTGTCCACGCCGCTGCCCATGGTGGCATTGCCCTGGGGATCGAGATCCACCAGCAGCACGCGCCGCTGCGCCGCGGCAAGGCTCGCCGCAAGATTGACCCCGGTAGTGGTCTTGCCGACGCCGCCTTTCTGGTTGGTGATGGCGATGATCCTGGACATGGTCATTCCTGTGCGACCAGCAACAGGTGGCGGTGCGCGCGCAATCCCGGAATCGTGAGCGGGATGGCCTGCTGGAGCCGCCAGCCCGCCGGTAATTGCCCAATCTCTTCGTGCGGGTAAATTCCTTTCATGGCTACCAGCCGGCCGCCGGGCGCAACCCGCCGCCCCGCCAGCTTGACGAACTCCGCCAGGTCCGAGAATGCGCGCGATATCACTGTTTCATGCTTCCCGTCGGAAACCCATGCTTCGACGCGCTCGCAAACAACTTCGACGTTGCCAAGCTTCAACTGGATCTGCGCCTGCTTCAGAAATGCCGCTTTCTTGTGATTCGCTTCGAGGAGCGTCACCGGCGAGCCGGGAAGCGCCAGCGCCAGCGGTATGCCTGGAAGCCCCGCACCGCTTCCCACGTCGAGGATGGACGCGGCACCCACGTACGGCGCCACCGCCAGGCAATCGAGGAGATGCTGGCTCACCATGCGCGGCGCATCGCGCACCGCCGTCAGGTTGTAGACCCTGTTCCATTTTTGCAGCAGCGCCAGGTAATCGAGCAGCCTTTGCTGCGCGTGTTCAGGCAGCGCAAGCCGGAGCTCCGACACCCCCTGCGCGAGCTGCTGTGCAAGGGTCATGCGGTCTTGCCGAAGGCGCGGCCGGCTTCTCCCGTATGGATGCGCGCACCGCGCCGCATATTGGACAGTTTGTGTTTGAAATGCACCAGCAGCACCGAAACCGCCGCTGGCGTAATGCCCGGCAGACGCGCAGCCTGACCCAGGGTTTCCGGGCGGTGCTGATTGAGCTTCTGCTGCACTTCGACCGACAGGCCGCGCAGCGCGGTGTAATCGAGATCCTGCGGCAGGCGCAGGTTCTCGTAGTGCTCGAAGCGCGCGATCTCCTCCTGCTGGCGCTCGATATAGCCCTGGTACTTAGCCTGGATTTCGACCTGCTCGGCCGCCAACGGATCATCCATGCCCGGCCCGGCGCCATTCAGGGACATTAGATTCGTGTATGTCACGTCGGGACGACGCAGCAGCTCGGCCAGCGTGTGCTCGCGCTCCAACGGCTGGCCAAGCACGCGTTCCGCTTCGCCTTCGGGAAGCATCCGGGGATTGATCGAGGTATTCTTCAGCCGCTCCTGCTCGCGCGCGATCGCCTCCCGCTTGCGCGAAAAAGCTTCCCAGCGCGCATCGTCCACCACACCGAGCTGGCGGCCGGCCTCGGTCAGCCGCAGGTCCGCGTTGTCCTCGCGCAGGGAGAGCCGGTATTCGGCGCGGCTGGTGAACATGCGATAGGGCTCGGACACGCCGCGCGCAATGAGGTCGTCCACCAGCACGCCCAGATAGGCTTCGTTGCGCCGCGGATACCAGGGTTCGCGGTCTTTCACCGTGAGCCCGGCATTGATGCCGGCGAGCAGTCCCTGGGCAGCGGCTTCCTCATATCCGGTGGTGCCGTTGATCTGCCCGGCAAAAAACAGACCGGCAAGCGCCCGCGTCTGCAGCGAGCGCTGCAGCCCGCGCGGATCGAAATAATCGTACTCGATTGCGTAACCGGGGCGCGTGATGTGCGCGCGCTCGAGCCCGCGGATCGAGCGGACCAGCTCCTGCTGCGCGTCATACGGCAGGCTGGTCGAGATCCCATTCGGATAGTACTCGTGAACCGTGAGCCCTTCCGGCTCGAGGAAAATCTGGTGTGACGCTTTGCCCGCGAAGCGCGTTATCTTGTCTTCAATCGAAGGGCAATAACGCGGGCCCACGCCTTCGATCACGCCGGTATAGAGCGGCGAGCGGTCGAGCGCGCCGCGGATGATGTCGTGGGTGCGCGCATTGGTGTGCGTGATCCAGCACGGCAATTGCTGCGGATGCTGCTCGCCGCGGCCGAGGAAGGAAAACACCGGCACCGGCGCGTCGCCGGGTTGTTCCGTCATCACCGAAAAATCGATGCTACGGCCGTCGATACGCGGCGGCGTGCCGGTTTTCAGCCGGCCCACGGGCAGCCTCAACTCGCGCAGCCGATGCGCGAGCGTCACTGCCGGCGGGTCACCGGCGCGCCCCGCCTGGTAATTTTCCAATCCAACATGTATCCGGCCAGCGAGAAAAGTGCCGGTCGTGAGCACCACGGCGCGCGCGAAAAACTTGAGTCCGACTTGCGTCACTACACCGGTCACGCGCTCGTTTTCAACCAGCAGATCATCCACCGCCTGCTGAAAAATCCGCAACTGGGGCTGGCTTTCCAGCCGGCCGCGAATGGCCTTTCGGTAGAGCACGCGGTCTGCTTGCGCGCGCGTAGCGCGTACTGCGGGACCCTTGCGCGAGTTGAGTATTCGGAACTGGATGCCGGCCTCGTCCGCCGCCGCCGCCATGGCGCCGCCCATAGCGTCAATCTCCTTCACCAGGTGGCCCTTGCCTATGCCCCCGATCGAGGGATTACACGACATCTGGCCCAGGGTCTCGATGCTATGCGTGATCAGCAGCGTTTCGCACCCCATGCGCGCGGCTGCGAGCGCCGCTTCGGTGCCGGCGTGACCACCACCCACCACAATAACATCATATTTTTCAGTCAGTTGCATACACATGACCTGATTCGAAGGGATGCGGACGCCATGATACAACAAATCATGGGTTAGCTAAACCAGGGTCCGTAATGATGGTTTCACGTGAAACCATCATGCTGCATTGCAGCATAAGCACGACGTGCCTGTTCCACGTGAAACCTCCAGGGGTCGGCTATTTCCCGATGCAGAAGCGGCTGAATATTTCGCCCAGCAGGTCATCCGAGGAGTACTCCCCTGTGATGGCTTCCATAGCCTTCTGGGCCTGTCGCAGATCCTCCGCAAACAGGTCATGCTGGCTCCGGTGCTGATCGGCATGTTCCAGATGGGTGTCTGCCTGCCGCAGAGCTTGCACATGGCGCTCGCGGGCCATGAACAATCCCTCCCCATGCGTTTGCCAGCCAACTGCCTCTAGCACGACCTCCCGTAACAAATCCACCCCCGCTCCGGTCCGGGCCGATAACCACACGATCCTGGCGCCACCGGTCCGGTCCACTTCAGGCGATCGCTGCAGCAAGTCGATCTTGTTCATGACCTTGATGCAGGGTAAGCCAGCGGGCAGCTGAGCCAGAATCTCCTGGTCGGCGGCATCCTCACCACGGGTGGCATCAATCAGCAAAATGACGAGATCCGCCCTCTCGATCGCAGTCCAGGTACGGGCGATGCCTATCTTCTCCACAGGATCACTGGACTCCCGCAGGCCTGCGGTATCAATGATGTGGGCGGCGATTCCCTCCAGATTGATGCTCTGGCGTATCACATCTCGCGTAGTGCCGGGGATCTCGGTAACGATGGCCAGTTCCTCTCCCGCAAGGCGGTTGAGCAGGCTGGATTTACCGACGTTCGGCTGGCCAGCCAGCGCCACCTGTATCCCCTCACGCAGCAGGCTACCCTGCTTCGAGGCCGACAATACTTCCTCCAGCCTGGCGCGCAGAGCCCCCAGCCCGTTACCGCCGACTGCCGGACCCAGGAACTCCTCTTCCTCCTCGGGAAAATCGATTGCCGCTTCGACTCGAGCACGCAGGTCGATCATTGCCTGGACCAGTTCATCAATTCTTTTCGAAAACGCGCCACGCAGGGAGCGCAACGCGCTGCGCGCTGCTTCCTCGGTCGCTGCATCGATGAGATCCGCAACGCTTTCCGCCTGTGCCAGATCAAGCTTGTCGTTGAGGTACGCGCGGCGCGTGAATTCGCCGGGCTGAGCAAGGCGCGCGCCAAGCTCGAGGCAACGTTTGAGCAACAACTGCAGTACCAGCGGTCCACCGTGTCCCTGCAGCTCGAGCACCGCCTGTCCCGTGTAGGATCGCGGTGCAGGAAAATACAATGCGATGCCCTGATCCATGACCTCGCGGCGGGCATCGAGAAAATCGGCGAGCACCGCGCGGCGCGGCGGCAGCGGTAGGCCGACGATCCCGGCGATCAGGAAGTCGAGCTGCGGTCCGGAAATCCTCACCACGCCGATCCCGCTGCGCCCCGGTGCAGTCGCGATTGCGGCAATGATGTCGTTCTCGATCATGGGGCGACGGCCGCCGGTGCGCCGTCCTGCTGCAGGCGCGTCAGCTCTTGCGCGCCGCAGCCTCGCGCTCCAGCGTGCGGGTGATCTGCCATTGTTGCGCGATCGACAGCACGTTGTTTACCAACCAGTACAGTACCAGCCCGGCGGGAAAGAAGAAGAAGAAAACGCTGAACACGATCGGCATGATCTTCATCACCTTGGCCTGAACTGGATCGGGTGGCTCAGGATTCAGCTTGGTCTGGAACCACATCGTCACCGCCATCAGAATCGGCAGGATGTACCAGGGATCGGGCGTGGAGAGGTCGCTAATCCACAGCATGAAGGGCGCCTGCCGCAACTCCACGCTCGCCAGAAGTACCCAATAAAGTGCAATAAAAACAGGTATTTGCACAAGAATTGGCATACAACCGCCGAGCGGATTGATTTTCTCGGTCTTATACAACTCCATCATCGCCTGCTGCAGGCGCTGCCGGTCTTCGCCGTACTGGTCCTTGAGCCTTTGCAGCTTCGGCGCCAGCACACGCATCTTTGCCATCGAACGGTAACTTGCTGCCGACAGCGGGTAAAACAGCGCCTTTATGATCACCGTGAGTATGATGATGGCTACGCCCCAGTTGCCGGCCCAATCATTGAGCCAGGACAGCAGCCAGAACAGCGGCACCGCAATCACCGTCAGCCAACCGTAATCTATGGTGAGATCGAGTCCCGGCGCGATCTTGTCAAGGTTCTCCTGCTCCTGCGGACCGGCGTAGAGCGGAACGGTAACAGTCGTGCTCGCGCCGGGACTCACCGGGTCTGCCGGGACGATCACGCCCGCTGCGTACAGATTTTCCTCGAGCTTGCGCGAATAGTACTCGCGCGGCGCGCCGTGCTTTGGCAACCACGCGCTGAAGAAATAATGCTGGAGTACCGCGATCCAGCCGTCGTTGGTGTTCTTCGGGTACGGCGTCTTCGCCTTGGCGATTTCGTCGAAGGTCAGCTTCTGGAATTTTTCCTTGTCCGTATAAACCGCCACGCCGGTGAAAGTCGGCATCATCGCCGAGTCGCCGACAGGCGGCTTGCCGTCGCGCGCGATCTGGAAATACGCGTACGGCTGGAGCGCGGCGGCGCTCTGGTTGACGATCTCGAAACCGACGTCGATCAGGTAGCTGCCCCTGCGAAACCGGTAGATCTTGTGTACCTGCACGCCGTCGACCGCGGGTGCACTGAGGCGGACTTCCAGGCTATCCTGGCCATCGGCCAGCTGATAGCTGCTGGCCGCGGCCTGGTACGCCGTTCGGTGATTGGGCAGCCCGCCACCGATCAGACCGGACTGCGCGACGTAGGTACGCTCGGCTGAGAGCTCAAGCAGTACGAAATCTTTCTTGCGATCGAGTATGTCCCGGTGCTTCTTGAGCTGCAGGCGCCGTAAGTCGCCGCCAAGGGTGCCGACCTGCGCAATCAGCAGGTCGGTTTCGATCTGGATGGTGACACCCGCCGCGGGCGCGCGCCCGTCGTGCTGCGGAACGGCGACCGGCTGCTGCGCAAACTTCCCGCTGGGTTGCGGTATCTGCGCGGCCGGTGCGACCGGGGCCCCGGCCACGCCGGACTTATCGGCCTTGTCGGTGGCAGTGGCAGCAGGTTGCGCCGGCTGCTCGCGCTGCCAGCCATCCAGCAGCAGGAAAACCGAGAACGAAAAGACGAAAAAAAGAATCAGGCGTTGCGAATCCATGGCCTTGCTCTGCTGGCGTTATGGGACGGCTCCGTTGCCGCCGCCCGGCGCGGCACATTCTTCCAGCAACCGGGTAACCTCCGCGCGGGCGGTCGCCAACGAGCTGCGGGGCGGGCAGCGTCGCAACTGCACTACGATGTCGAACCCCTGCAGACGCAGGCGCATGGAACGGAATGCCTCCCGCACCAGCCGCTTCATCCGATTGCGATCGACCGCTCGCGGTGCGACCCTCTTGCTGGTGACTATGCCGACGCGTGCCAGAGGCTCGCCGTTGGGCCTGACATACAAAGTGAAGTAGCGCCGCGTCCGCGTTCTTCCCGTCGCCAGCGCCTCGCCGTAATGCTCGCGCCGCAGCAGCCGCGCGCTGCGCGGCAGTGTGGCCGAGCCGCTGCTCAGACGCTCAATCTCGCCCGCCCCTTGGCCCGGCGAGCGCGCAGCACTCCCCGCCCACCTCGGGTCCGGCTGCGCACGCGAAAACCATGCGTGCGTTTGCGCCGCGTTTTCGAAGGCTGATAAGTCCGCTTCATATCGGGTTTGCCCGGCTGCTGAAAAGCGCGCTATTACAACCTTTAACTCTCCGTCGTGTCAACCATTTTCTGAGAGCACCGATACCCGCGCAAGGAGCGATTACCACTGTGGATAACCGTCGGAAAAAGGAATAATATCCGAGTTGAAATACGCACCTTCCTCCGGTCCCGAAATTCAAGCTCCGACGCCATGCCCATGAACAGTTTCTGGCGCTATTGCCTCGCCCATTTCGAAAAGGAACTGCCGCCCCAGCAGTACAAGACCTGGATCAAACCGCTGCGAGTCACGGTCGATGGCAACCGCCTCACCCTGATCGCGCCCAATCGATTCGTGCAGCAATGGATCCGCGACAAGTTCCTGGTGCGCATCGAGCAACTGGCGCGGGAGCAACTCCAGCAAAAGGTCGAAGTCCAGCTCACCCTCGCCAGCCGGGAGCCGTCCGTTTCCGCGCCACCGCCGCCGCGGCAGAGCACTCCGGACCGCGGGCCAAAACCCAGCAGCCGGGAGATTTCCCGCCTCAACCCGACCTTCACCTTCGAAACTTTTGTAACCGGGAAAGCCAATGAGCTGGCGCGCGCCGCGGCCGCCCAGGTGGCGGAACGCCCGGGTGCGGCTTATAACCCCCTCTTCATCTATGGCGGGGTCGGTCTCGGCAAGACCCACCTCCTCCAGGCGATCGGCAACCGCTTGCGCGAGCAGGCGCCCGAAACCAAGATCCGCTATATCCACGCGGAACAGTACGTTTCCGACGTGGTGCGCGCCTACCAGCACAAGGCATTCGACGATTTCAAGCGCTATTACCATTCGCTCGACCTGCTTTTGATCGACGACATCCAGTTCTTCAGCGGCAAGAACCGCACCCAGGAGGAGTTTTTCTACGCATTCAACGCACTGATCGAGGCGCACAAGCAGGTGGTCATTTCCTGCGACACCTATCCCAAGGAAATCTCGGGGATGGAGAACCGACTGATCTCCCGCTTCGGCTGGGGCCTCACCGTTGCCGTCGAGCCGCCGGAGTTGGAGATGCGCGTTGCCATCCTGCTCAAGAAAGCGGAGGCGGAAGGGGTCAAGCTGGATGAAGCCGTGGCGTTTTTTCTCGCCAAGCACATACAGTCAAACGTGCGGGAACTCGAAGGCGGGCTGAAGCGCGTGCTCGCCTATGCCCGTTTTTCAGGCCGCGATTTTTCCGTGGATCTGTGCCGCGAGGCGCTGCGTGATTTGCTGGCAATACAGAACCGGCAGATTTCCGTGGAAAATATCCAGAAGACCGTCGCCGATTATTACAAGATCAAGGTTTCCGAGATGTATTCCAAGAAGCGCAGCCGCAACGTCGCGCGGCCGCGGCAGGTCGCGATGGCCCTTGCCAAGGAACTGACCCAACTGAGCCTGCCGGACATCGGGGATGCCTTCGGCGGCCGTGATCACACGACCGTGCTGCACGCGTGCCGCAAGATAGCGCTGTTGAAGTCGACCAGCACCGAGCTCACGCGGGATTTCAATTCGTTGCTAAACGTATTGAGGAGTTGATGGTTGCGGTGTTGTTTGTGGATAACAGGGGCAAACTCATAATGCGAACTTTTATCCCCAATTCATCCCCCCTCACTACCGGCCTCCACACAACCTTATCCTTGCCCGCATGCCTTGTCCCGCCGCCCTTTTCAAGCTTGTGCACAGAAATACTCGTGCTTTACTAGTCTTATTATCTTTAATCTAGAACATACAAAGAAGAGCACCACACTCATGAAACTTGTTCAACTCGAACGTGACGCCCTGCTCAGACCGCTGCAAGCAGTGACCGGGATCGTGGAAAAGCGCCATACGCTGCCGATCCTGTCGAACGTACTGATCGAGCGCAAGGCCGGCCACCTCATGCTGATGGCCACGGATCTCGAAATTCAGGTCGCGACCCGCACCGAACTCGACAAGGGTTCGACTGAAGAAATGAGCCTGACGGTGTCCGCCCGCAAGCTGCAGGATATTCTGCGGGCGTTGCCGGAGAACACGGAAGCGCTGCTCGACGTTCAGAACAACCGGCTGCAGGTACGTTCCGGCAAGAGTCGCTTCAACCTGCAGACGCTGCCGGTCGCGGATTTTCCGGCGATGGCAGATCCGGGTGTGGCCCAGGGCAAAATTACAATGCCGCAGAAGGCGCTGCGGGAATTGCTGCTGCTGGTGCAATACGCCATGGCGCAGCAGGATATACGGTATTACCTGAACGGCCTGTTGATCGTGCTGGACGGCGGCCAGGTCAAGGTTATCGCTACCGACGGCCACCGCCTGAGCTACGCGGCGCGCCCGCTGGGACAGCCGCAGGAGAAGCGGGAAGTGATACTGCCGCGCAAAGCGGTGCTTGAACTGGGCCGCCTGCTCGCGGACAGCGAGGACGCCGTGACCATAGAAATATTCTCCAGCCTGGTGCGGTTCTCGTTCGGCAGCACCGCACTCACAACCAAGATCATCGACGGCAAGTTCCCGGATTACACCCGGGTAGTGCCGACGAACTACCAGAAGCGTTTTTCGATCAAGCGCCAGGACCTGCTGCAGTCGCTGCAGCGCGCCGCCATTCTCTCCAACGAGAAGTTCCGCGGCGTGCGCTGGATGGTGGCAGCCAACAGTCTGCGCATTTCCTGCACCAACAACGAGCAGGAGGAGGCGCAGGAGGAGATGGAGATCGCCTACGGCGGAGACGCGCTGGATATAGGCTTCAACATCACCTATCTCCTCGATGTACTCAACAACGTGCACTGCGAAAACGTGGAGTGCTCGTTCGGAGACGCCAACAGCAGCATGTTGATCACGGTGCCGGATAACAGCGAGTTTCGCTACGTAGTCATGCCGATGCGCATTTAAGAGACACTAACGAAAAGTGGGGATACTCCCCTCATGACTGCCTGTATCAGGGTCCGTTCCAGTCATTTTGCAACGGACTCCAAGGAAATAACTTATGGTTGCGCCTTCCGGCGATAAGGAAAAAGAAGAGAAACCGCGCACGGCCGAGGATTACGACAGCAGCAGCATCAAGGTCCTCAAAGGCCTCGAGGCGGTGCGCAAGCGCCCCGGCATGTACATTGGGGACACCGGCGACGGCACCGGGCTCCACCACATGGTTTTTGAAGTGTTGGATAACGCCGTCGACGAGGCGCTGGCCGGCTTTTGCAACGAGATCACCGTCACCATTCATACCGACAACGCGGTGAGCGTGGTCGATAACGGGCGCGGCATCCCGACCGACGCGCATCCAGGCGACGAGGCGGGGCGCACCAGCGCCGAAGTCGTGATGACCGAGCTCCATGCCGGGGGCAAGTTCGACAACAATTCGTACAAGGTGGCCGGCGGCCTGCACGGCGTCGGTGTATCGGTTGTGAACGCGCTGTCGGAATGGCTGCGCCTGTCGATCCGGCGCGATGGAAAGCTGCACCAGATGGAGTTCCGCCTGGGCGAGACAGTGGCGCCGCTCAAGGTCACCGGCAAGAGCGAACGCCGCGGCACCGAAGTGCATTTCCTGCCGAGCAAGGACATCTTCGGGCGCATCGAGTACCACTACGAGATACTGGCGAAGCGGCTGCGCGAACTGGCTTTTCTCAACAGCGGCCTCAAGATCATTCTCATCGATCAGCGCAGCGGCAAGGAGGAGACGTTTTCATTCACCGGCGGGGTCAAGGGCTTCGTCGAGTACATGAACCGCAGCAAGAACGTGCTGCACCAGACCGTTTTCTACTCCAGGGCGGAGAAGGACGAGATCGTCGTGGAAGTGGCGATGCAGTGGAACGACTCCTACCAGGAGTCGGTGCAGTGCTTCACCAACAACATCCCGCAGCGCGACGGCGGCACCCACCTGACCGGACTGCGCGCCGCGATGACGCGCACGCTCAACCAGTTTATCGAGAACAACAAGCTGTCGGAAAAGGCGAAAGTCGAAACCACCGGCGACGACATGAAGGAAGGGCTCACCGCGGTGCTCTCCGTGAAGGTGCCGGAACCCAAGTTTTCGTCGCAGACCAAGGACAAGCTGGTGTCCTCGGAGGTGCGGCCGGTGGTGGAGGAAATCGTTTCCCAGAAACTCAACGAATTCCTGCTCGAGAAGCCGAATGACGCGCGCGTGATCTGCTCCAAGATCATCGACGCGGCGCGCGCGCGCGAGGCGGCGCGCAAGGCGCGCGAGCTGACGCGGCGCAAGGGGGTGCTGGATTCGTTCGGCCTTTCGGGCAAGCTCGCCGATTGCCAGGAGCGCGATCCCGCCCAGTGCGAACTCTACATCGTGGAGGGCGACTCGGCCGGCGGCTCGGCCAAGCAGGGGCGCGACCGCAAGTTCCAGGCGATACTCCCGCTCAAGGGCAAGATACTCAATGTCGAGCGCGCGCGGCTCGACAAGCTGCTGTCCTCGCAGGAGATCATTACGCTCATCAGCGTCCTCGGCACCGGCATCGGCAAGGAGGACTACGCACCGGAGAAGTTGCGTTACCACCGCATCATCATCATGACCGACGCGGATGTCGACGGCTCCCACATCCGCACGCTGCTGCTCACGTTCTTCTACCGGCAGATGCCGGAGTTGATAGAGCGCGGGCACGTCTACATCGCGCAGCCGCCGCTCTACAAGATAAAGCACGGCAAGAGCGAGCGGTATCTCAAGGACGAGCACGAACTGAAACAGACGCTGCTCCAGCTTGCCCTGGCGGAGGCGGAGCTACACACGGCTGTCAACGCGCAGGTGTTGAGCAAGGACGCGCTCGAGAAGGTTGCCAAGGATTATCTGCTGGCCGAAGCCGTGATCGAGCGGGTGAGCCGCCTGATCGACCAGGAAGTGCTGTACGCGCTGCTGCGCCAACCAGTGCAGCTCGATCTGGCGGACGAAAAGGCGGCGCACAACAGCGCCAGGGCGCTGGGCGAATTGCTGGCGCCGCTGGGCATGAAAGTGGAAGCGCGGTACGACGACAAGAGCGAGCGCAACGTGCTGGCGGTAAGCCGCACGCAACACGGCATCGAGCGCCACTGCTATATCGACGCCGACTTCGTGCAGAGCGGCGACTACGACCAGATCAAGAAAACAGCCCAGGTGCTGCAGGGGCTGCTCGGTGACGGCGCCTACGTCAAGCGCGGCGACCGGCAGCAGCCGGTCAGGGAATTTCGCGAAGCCATCGAATGGCTGCTCGACGAGGTGCAGAACGGCGTCAGCATTCAGCGCTACAAGGGCCTGGGCGAAATGAACCCCGAGCAGTTGTGGGAAACCACCATGGATCCTCAGACGCGGCGACTGCTCAAGACCCAGATCGAGGACGCCATCAGCGCGGAGGAGATTTTCTCAACCCTGATGGGCGACGAGGTCGAGCCGCGCCGGCAGTTCATCGAGTCCAACGCGCTGGGCGTGCGCAACCTGGATATCTGAATAAACGCGGCGTGCAGCCGCGTTTATTTATTGCGTTTGGCTTTAGCCTTTACCTTGGCGGCTGCCGCCGTGGCAGGTTTGGCGGTGGCTGTCTTGACGGCCTTGGCGTGCTTGGCGGCCGCAGGCTTCGCGGCAGCGCCGCGCTCCTTGCCTTTCGGCGATGCAGCGACGGGCGCCGGAGTTGCCGGCGCTCCCGCTTTCGGCTGGCGCGGCTTGCGCGCCTCGAATTCGAAGCCAACCCTGCCCTCGGGCGTCTTGACCAGGTAGGCCTTGAACGGCCGCCCCTTCCTGGAAATGAAGCGCGTGAAGAGATCGGTGCGTCCGGTGGCGAGCAGTTTCTCCATCTGCGCGCGCTCCACCGGCTGCTGCAGGATCATCTTGCCCGAGCGGAAATCGCAGCTGCGCTCGGGGCCGACCGCCTTCTCGCATACGTAAGACACGCTGTGCTCGAACACGCGTGACTTGCACTTGGGGCAGGCACCTACGCTTTCCTGTCCGCTGAAGTCAGGCGCGGTCTCTTCTTCGCCGGGACGGGTCTGGCCAAAGTCGAATTCGAGCTTGAACTCGTCGGTCAGGCGCAGACCGGCCGAGAACGGCTTGCCGGCGCGGCTGCGGAAACCGGAGAGCGGCCCGACGAAACGCTTGGTAATGAGTTCCGCCACTTCTTCCGGCGCCCACTCCCGGCCCGACAGCACCACCCACAGCGAGAAGTCGCAGTTCTGGCACTGGAATTTCCGATAATTTTCCTGCACCACGCCGCCGCACTTGGGGCAAGGCGCCTCGACAGTGGCGTAGGCCTCGTCGGGGATGTCGCCGCTCTTGATGCGCTCCACCAGGTCGCGGGTCGACTGCTCGATGTGGTCCATGAAGACTTCGCGCTCGAGCTTGCCGGACTCCATCAGCTTGAGCTTGTATTCCCAGTCGCCGGTCAGCTCGGGTGACGTGATCTCGGTTACGCCGAAATGGTGGAGCGCCAGCAGCAGCCGGAACGCCTTCCAGGTGGGCTTCAGCTCCCGCCCTTCCCGCTGTACGTATTTTTCGCGTATCAAACCCTCGATCACGGCGGCGCGCGTGGCCGGGGTGCCGAGACCCTTGGCTTCCATTGCTTCGCGCAGTTCGTCGTCATCGACCAGCTTGCCGGCTCCCTCCATGGCGGAGAGCAGGGTGGCTTCCGAATAGCGCGGCGGCGGCTTGGTCTGGTTGGGCACGGCGTTTACTTCCAGCGCATCGACTTTTTCCGCTGCGGCGACGGCCGGCAGGTTCTGGGATTCTTCCTGGGCGGTGCGCCCGTATATCGCAAGCCAGCCCGGGTTCTGCAGGATGCGGCCTTCCGTCTTGAACTGATACTCGCCGACCTGCGTGATCCGCGTGG
>Ga0208685_1000089_pt1 | contig 38679 bp, 25 predicted proteins | sample EasRivMeERMLT890_FD_187533 | JGI IMG/M metagenome (GOLD analysis project Ga0208685, IMG submission 187533) | Soil microbial communities from meander-bound floodplain in the East River, Colorado, USA - East River MetaG ERMLT890 (SPAdes) (version 2) | ecosystem: Environmental > Terrestrial > Soil...
CGGCGCAATCCGCGCTGGCGGTCGATCAGTTCAGCTTCGCGCCGGTGACCGGAGCGCCGTTCGGCCTCGTGTTCTATTCCAACCGCGTGGTGATCAGCGGCCTCACCGGGCCAACGCCGATCTCGATCGTCGGCGGCAGCTACAGGATCGGCAGCCTCCCGTTCACCAACGCGCCGGGCACGGTGAACAACTTCCAGACGGTCCAGGTGGGCGCCGGGGCGGCGTGGAGGCCGGGGGCGACGAGGAAGGCGACCCTGACGATCGGAGATCTGAGCGTTGATTTCTCGATCACCTCGCGCTTTCTGGCGCCGGCTCCGGCATCGGCGCTCTACCTTATCAGCCCGCCCGGGGAATTCATCGGAAATGAAAGCACACGGCTCATCAACTTCGGGCCCGAGAATCCGGGATCGTCGCTCCAGGTCAACAACCATGCCGGTGGCAGAATCACCGTGAGCATGACCGAGCCGCCACCCAACATGTCCGGCGGCACCCTCTGGTTCCTGGAGCTCGACGCACCCGGCGATGGCCCGGTCGTTGTGGGAAGCTATGAAGGCGCAGTGAGAAGCGGATCCAATGGCAGCGGCCCCGGGCTCAATTTCTCCGGCGACGGGCGCGCGTGCAACAGCCTGACCGGCCGCTTCGACGTGTTCGACGTCGCCTACGCCGGGGACGGCAGCGTGCAGCGCCTGGCCGTGAACTTCCAGCAGTATTGCGACGGCTCGGCGCACGTGCTGTGGGGGGAGATGCGCGTCAACTCCACGCTACGGGTCGGGGGCGGCGGGGCCTGGGCGCCGAAGGACCTGAGCGGCGACGGCTTTTCGGACATCCTGTGGCGCAACGTCTCCACCGGCGAAAACTATGCGTACGTCATGGCCGGGCTTGAGATCTTCAACGAAGGTTACCTGCGCACGGTGGCCGATCTCAACTGGGAGATCGCCGGCGTGGGCGCCTTCGACGGCGACGGCAGGGCAGACATTCTGTGGCGCAACAAGAGCACTGGCGAGAACTACATCTACGCGATGATCGGCACGAGCATCGTCGCCGAGGGCTACATCCGCACGGTAGCCGACCAGAACTGGATCGTCGCCGGCATCGGCGACTTCGACGGCGACGGCAGGGACGACATCCTCTGGCGCAACAGCGCGAGCGGCGACACCTACGTCTATCTCATGAACGATCTTGCGATCCTGAGCGAGGGCTACGTGCGCACCGTGGCCGACGCGGCGTGGGAGATCAAGGGCGTGGGCGACTTCGACCGCAACGGCAGATCAGACATCCTCTGGCGCAATAGGACAAGCGGCGAGAACTACATCTTTTTCATGAATGGCGTCTCGATCGTGAACGAGGGCTACCTGCGTACCGTCGCGGACACGAACTGGGAGATCAAAGGCGTCGGCGACTTCGATCGCGACGGCAGGGCAGACATTCTGTGGCGCAACTCGAGCAGCGGAGAGAACTACATCTACCTCATGGATGGAACCAATATAGTCGGCGAGGGCTACGTGCGCACGGTTGCCGACATGACGTGGCAGATCGTCGCGGTGGGCGACTACGACGGCGACGGCAGGAGTGACCTGCTGTGGCGCAACGGCTCGAGCGGCCTCAACTACGTGTTCCCGATGGACGGCATCGCGATCAAGCCGAGCGAAGGATATGTACGCAGCGTGACCGACCAGAACTGGCAGCCGCAGCGGTAGCGCCCATGCTAGCCCGCATCGCCCTGGCGCTTTCGCTGGCGGTTTCGACGCCGGCCGCGCCGGCGGACCTGAACGGCGACGGCCGCTCGGACATCGTGTGGCGCAACGTCGATTCCGGCGACAACTACGTGTTCTTCATGAACGGGCTCTCGGTCGAGGCGGAAGGCTTCATCCGCGCGGTCGCGGATCCCCGCTGGGAAGTGGCGGGCGTGGGCGATTTCGACCAGGACGGAAAAGCCGACATCCTCTGGCGCAATCAGGCCACGGAAGAGGCTACCGGCGAGAATTACCTCTTTCCGATGGACGCGACCTCGATCCTGCCCTCCGAAGGCTACGTGCGAACCGTCGCGGACCCCGAGTGGAAAGTGCGGGCCTGCGCCGACTACAACGGCGACGGGAAGGCGGACGTGCTGTGGCGCCATGCCACTACCGGCGAGAATTATTTCTATCCCATGGATGGCACGACGATCCTGCCGACCGAAGGCTACCTTCGCACCGTCGCCGACCCTGATTGGGAGCCGCGCTGACGCTTCCAGCAATCGGCTAATGAGAGCGTTCACGACCTGCGTGCTGCTCGCGGTGGCGCAAGCCGCGGGCGCGGCGATGCCGCAGGTCGCGAGCTCTGGATCGCACGTGCTCGCGCTGCATGCCGACGGCAGCCTGTGGTCCTGGGGCTACAACACGATGGGAGAGCTCGGCGACGGCACGCAATTGCCGCGCGGCTATCCGGCCCAGGTACCCGGGATTGCGCAGGCGGTGTCGATCGCGGCCGCGAAGAACACCAGCCTGGTTGCGAAAGTGGACGGCACCGTCTGGCAGTGGGGCAGTTTCTCCCAGCTCCTGACGAATTACCTGTCTCCGGATCAGATCATGCCGCTCGCCGGGGTGCGCGCGGTCGCGACCGCGGGCGATTTTTCCTATGCGCTCAAGCACGACGGTACCGTATGGGCCTGGGGCATGAACAGCGTCGGCCAGCTCGGCGACGGCACCGCCGTCACGGCAGGCAAGCGCCGCGACCCGGTGCAGGTGATCGGCCTGTCGAGCGTCACGGCGGTTGCGGCGGCCGGCAGCTTCGGCGTGGCGCTGCGCGCGGACGGCACGGTCTGGCAATGGGGCGGCCTGGCGGGGCCGAACGGACCTGCGCAGACCACCCCGGTGCAGGTGCCGTCGCTCGCCGGCATCGTGCAGATCGCCGCTGCCGGCGGCGGCGCGGCGCTTGGCCACGCGCTCGCGCTGCGCGCAGATGGCACGCTGTGGGCGTGGGGTGCGAACGGCGCGGGCCAGCTCGGCGACTTCACCACCGAGGACCGGCCGGCGCCGGTCCAGGTCGCCGGCCTCGCGAACGTGACGCGCATTTCCGCCGGCACGACTTCGAGCTATGCCGTGACCGCCGACGGGAAGCTCTGGCTGTGGGGCTCGGGCGGCCTGGGCTTCGTTGGCGACGGAACGTTCACGAGCAGCGCGGGCGCGGTGCCCACTGCGGTCGCCGGCATTTCCCGGCCGCGCGCCATCGCGGGCAGCAACGGCGCGGGCAACGTCAACGACATCGTCGTCGTGCTTCAGCGCGACGGAACGGTGCTCACCTGGGGCAAGAACGGCCATGCCCTGGGCGACGGCGTGCACTTTCTCGCCAGCGGGACCCCGGCGCAGGCTACGGGCCTTGCGGGCGTCACCTCCGTGGCGGCGGGCGAGCACCATAGCCTCGCGCGCAAGAGCGACGGCAGCGTCTGGGCGTGGGGCTTCAACGATTCGGGGCAGATCGGCGACGGCACGCATATCCAGCGCTCGATGCCGCAGCGCATTGCTGCGCTTACGGGCATAGCGGCGGTCGCGGCGGGCGGCGTGCACTCCATGGCGCTCGACGCGGACGGCAAAGTGTGGACCTGGGGCTGGAACTCGCGCGGGCAGCTCGGCACCGGCAACAACGCCGCGCGCGCGGCGCCCGGCGTGCTCGCGCCCCCTCTACCGGGCGTCGTGATCGTGGAGGTCGCCGCGGGCTACCAGCACAGCCTGGCGCGCGCGCAGGACGGGACCGTGTGGGCTTGGGGGCGCAACGACGAGGGACAGCTCGGCGACGGCAGCTTCCAGGAGCGCAACGCGCCGGTGCAGGTGACCGGGCTGAGCGGGGTGGTCGCGATCGCCGCCGGCGGCTTTCACTCGCTCGCGCGCAAGAACGACGGAACGCTGTGGGCGTGGGGCTGGAACGCGCATGGCCAGCTCGGCGACGACACCTTCGAGAACCGCGACACGCCGGTTCAAGTTCTGGCGCCCGAGGGAATCACGCTTGTAGCGGCCGGGATCGCCCACACGCTGGCGATCCAGTCGGGCGGCCAGCTCTGGGGCTGGGGCGCCAACGGCGACGGACAACTCGGCGGCGGCATTACCGCGGACCGCCGCGTGCCGGCGCCGATCGTCGGAATCGCCGACGCCACTTCCGTCGCGGCGGGTGCGCTGCACTCGGTCGTCGTGAGAAACGGCGGCGACGTGTGGGGCTGGGGCCGCAGCAGCTTCGGGCAAGCCGGCTTCGTCGAGAGTCTCGTGACGACGGAGCACGTCATGTCGGTCGCGCTCGATGCGGTCGGCGTCACGGCAGGCGCGTATCACACCCTGGCGCGCGCCGCGGACGGCACCCTCCACTCCTGGGGCCACAACCACTACGGCCAGATCGGCAACGGCAACCGTCCGAGCAATTGGCTGCCCTATGCGGTGTCTGCGCAAGGCGGCGGCGCGTTCAGCGCGGGCGCGCGCGCCGCGCGCCGCGCCGATCTCGGCGGCGACGGGTACGCCGACATCCTGTGGCGCAATTCCTCCACCGGAGAGAACTACCTGTTTCCCATGTACGGGCCCGTGATCATGGGCAGCGAGGGCTACCTGCGCGCGGTGTCCGATCAAGACTGGCAGGTCGCAGCCACCGGGGACTTCGACGGCGACGGCAGCGCCGACATCCTGTGGCGCAACGCGGGCAACGGCGACAACTACCTTTACCTGATGAGCGGCACGCTGATCGCCGGCGAAGGCTACCTGCGCACCGTGGCCGACCAGGGCTGGCAGGTCGCGGCCACGGGCGACTTCGACGGCGACGGCAAGGACGATGTCCTGTGGCGCAATTCCAGCACCGGCGAGAGCTACGTCTACTTCATGAACGGTCTCTCGATCGCGAACGAGGGGTACCTGCGCACCGTCGCGGACCTCGACTGGCAGGTCGCGGGCGTGGGCGACTTCGACGGCGACGGCAGGGCGGACATCCTGTGGCGCAACGCGACGAGCGGCGAGAACTATCTGTTCTTCATGAATGCTCTTGCGATCGCGAACGAAGGTTACGTGCGCACGGTGCCCATTGCTCACTGGCAGATCAAAGGTGTCGGCGACCTCGACGGCGACGGCAAGAGCGACGTGCTGTGGAGGAACTCCGCGAGCGGCGAGAACTACCTGTATTTGATGAACGGTCTTTCGATCGTGAACGAAGGCTACCTGCGCACCGTGCCCGTTCCCGACTGGCAGATCATGGCCACGGGCGACTACGACGGCGACGGCAAGGCCGACATCCTGTGGCGCAATGTCTCGACCGGCGAGAACTACCTTTATCCGATGGACGGCTTGAGCATCAAGCCGACCGAGGGCTATGTGAGGAGCGTGCCGCCCGGAGGCTGGGGTATCGTGGCGCGTTAAAGGGAGAGCGATGACGGGAGCAACCCGCCGGGGTGCAGGGGTCTTGAGCGCGCTGCTTCTCGTGGCTGCGCCGGGTGCCCAAGCCCAGGGCACGATCCGGGTTCCGCTCGACCAGCCGACGATTCAGGCCGCGATCGACGCAGCGGCGGACGGCGACACCGTGCTTGTGTCACCCGGCACTTACGCCGAGAGGATCAATTTCTCGGGCAAGGCGATCACGGTGACCAGCGAGAGCGGCCCCGAGGTCACGCTCATCGACGGCAATCACGTAAACGCGGTCGTCAAGTTCATCTCCGGCGAAGGGCGGTCGTCGGTGCTCAGCGGGTTTACGGTGCTGAACGGAGGCTCGCCGGGCGGCCTTGAGGGCGGGGGAATCAGGATCGAGAACTCATCCCCGACCATCACCGGCAACATCATCGCGAGGACTCGCGTATGCACGGGGATTATCGCGCTGTCGTCCGCGCCCCTGGTCCAGAAGAACACCATCATCAACAACACCGATACGGGCTGCTTCGGTGACGGGGGTGGCATGTCGGTTTATTTCACTCCTTCGGCCGGAAATCTCTCTGCCGAGATCGTCGAAAACGTCATTGCCGGCAACGCCAGCATCGTGGGAGGCGGCATCTCTCTGTGGAGCGCCGGGCCAATCATCCGGGGCAATCTCATCGAGGGGAACACCGCCAGTGGTCTGAGCCCTTGCAGCCCGGGCGGAGGGATTGCGATACGAGCTCTCTCAGACCCGCTGATCGCGCAGAACGTCATCGTCGGCAACAGCGCGGGCTGCGGTGGCGGGATTTACTGGGGGTCGACGGGGCTACGGCTCGTAAACAACACGATTGCCGACAATGACGGCGCCAAGGGTTCGGGCATTCACGCCGAGGGCACCGCAGGGCAGCTGAGCAACAGCATTATTGTTGGAAGGGATGGGCAAAACGCGGTGTATTGCGAAGCGTGGAGTGCTCTGGCCTTCCGGTTCAACAACGTCCTGACCACGGCCGCAGCGCCGTACGGCGAGTCATGCATTGATCCCACGGGCACCAACGGCAACATTTCGTCGGACCCGTTGTTCGTCAATCGACCGAAAGGCGACTATCGACTTCAGCTTGCGTCGCCTTCGATCGACGCCGGGGACGGCGCCGCTGCCGAGGTGCCGAATCGCGATGCGGACGGCAACGCGAGAATTCTGGACGGAAACGGCGACGGTGCCGGAATCGTCGATATGGGCGCCCACGAGCGCGCGCCGTTGTTGACACCGAATTCACATGATTTCGGCAGCCTGGATCTGGGTTCGGCATCCGTGTCGCAGACGTTTTCGCTCGCCAATCCCGGCGCAAGCGTCCTCAACATCACTTCGATCAGCGTCGGGCATCGCCTCGTTGGCGCCGGAGGGCCGGCGGGTTTTGCCGTGGCCGCGGGAGGTGCCGACCCCTGCCCGAGCCTTGCCCCGACCCTGGCTCCCGGGCAAGCCTGCACCGTTGTCGTTACCTTCACCACACCGCCAACCTTGGGCCGCAAGGGCGCGACGCTAAGGGTCGTTTCCGACATTTCGGGCTCGCCAACCGTAGCGGCGCTGTCTGCCGAAGTGGCTGTCGATACCTCGATCGTTTCCGCACCTCCTGAACGCACAGTCTCGGGTGCGTTCGCCTTCACATTCGCTTCCGGTGCCGATGCGACCGGTTTCGAATGCAAGCTCGACAACCAGCCCAAGTTCACCCCTTGTACCAGCCCGATGCAATTCAACTTGCCGCCGGGTCCGCACCGGTTCCAGGTACGCGCCATCTCGTTGCTCGGCGATCCCGATCCGACGCCCGCAACCTACCTGTGGAGCGTTGTACCGCGTGCAAGGCGCGCGGATTTCGACGGCGACGGCAACGCCGACATCCTCTGGCGCAACACCAGCACGGGCGAAAACTACTTGTATCCGATGGAGGGCACGACGATCCTCGAAGGGGAGGGTTATCTGCGCGCCGTCGCAGACCTCAATTGGAAAATTGTCGGAACGGGCGATTTCGACGGGGACGGCAGGGCCGACATCCTCTGGCGCAACTCGAGCAGCGGCGAGAACTACGTGTACCTGATGGCCGGCAGCGCGATCAAGCCCACCGAAGGCTATGTCCGCACGGTAGCCGGCCAAAGCTGGCAGGTCGCGGGCATTGGCGACTTCGACGGCGACGGCCTGTCCGACGTCCTGTGGCGCAACTCGAGCACGGGGGAGAACTACATCTACTTCATGAACGGGCTGTCGATCGTGAACGAGGGATACCTGCGCACGCTGGCCGATCTCAACTGGCAGCTCGCGGGGCTCGGAGACTTCGACGGCGACGGCAAGGACGACATCCTGTGGCGCAACTCATCGAACGGCCAGAACTACCTCTACTTCATGAACGGCACCGCGATCAAGGCGACGGAAGGGTTCATCACCACGGTGCCGAGCACGGTCTGGCAAGTGAAAGGCGTGGGCGACTTCGACGGCGACGGCAAGGCCGACATCGTGTGGCGCAATGGTTCGAGCGGCGACAACTATCTCTTTCCCATGGACGGCAGGACCGTCAAGCCCGGCGAAGGCTTCTTGAGGACCGTATCGGACCTTGCCTGGGAGATCGTCGCGGTGCGCGACTATGACGGCGACGGCAGGAGCGACCTCCTTTGGCGGCACTCATCGACCGGCGAGAACTACCTGTATCCGATGAACGGCAGGGCGATCAAGCCCACGGAAGGCTTCATCAGAACGGTGCCGCCGGGAAGCTGGATCGTCGTCGCGCAATGATTGCGCAGCGGCCAAAGGCAGCGAATAGCATCGGCTCGGCGGTTGCCGTTTTCGCGCTTGCGATGAGCGCGCAGGCTCAGACGGTCATCAGAGTGCCTCAGCATTACTCCACGATCCAGCTGGCGATCGACGCCGCGGCCAACGGCGACACGGTACTCGTGGCGCCCGGGACCTACGTCGAGAACATCGATTTCATCGGCAAGGCCATCACCGTCACCAGCGAGGGCGGGCCTGAGGTCACCCTGGTCGACGGGAATCTTGCCGGCACTGTGGTCAGATTCGGCTCGGGCGAGGGAAGGTCCTCCGTCCTCAACGGGTTCACCCTGTTCAACGGGAGGTCGGGTTCCGGTCTGCCAACATTGAACGACGGCGGCGGCATATGGATCAGCCATTCTTCCCCCACGATCACCGGGAACATCATCTCCAATAACCGGGCGTGCGGCGGCATGGGAATATCGAACGACCGTGGTTCGCCGTTGATACAAAGGAACACGATCACCAACAACCGGGCCGAGGGATGCAGCGGTAGAGGCGGCGGAATTTTGATCGAAAACGACTCCACCCCGCGCCCTCGCACCGAGATATTCGACAACATCATCTCGGGCAATGTCGCCGCGGGCGAGGGAGCGGGAATCCTGACGCAATCGAACGAGGTCGCCATTCGCGGAAACATCGTCAGCGGGAACTCCGCGGGAGGCAACTGCGGAGGCGGAATCAGCACTGGAGGCGGCGTCATCGTCGTTCAGAACGTCATCACCGGCAACAAGGCTAGTTGCGGTGGGGGCATCTACTGGCGCACTGGCCGGAGCGGCCAGCTGGTCGTCAACAACACGATCGCGGATAACGACAGTGCCTCGGGTTCCGGGATCCGGATCGAGTCGTTCGTCGAGGCCGCGCCCGAGTTCGCGAACAACATCGTCATCGGCAAGGCAGGCCAGACCGCGGTTCAGTGCGTGTCGAACAACGGCGTGGGCCCTCCGCGGCTGCGATTCAACAACGCCTTTGCCCCGTCCGGGACGGCTTACGGCGGCGCCTGCGCCGGCCAGGCGGCGGCGAACGGCAACATCTCCGCCGATCCGCTGTTCGTCGACCAGGCGGGCGGCAACTATCGACTGCAGGAGGCGTCGCCGTCGCTCGAGGCAGGCGACACCACGGTTTCGCAGACGGCGGCGCGCGATATCGACGGCAACGCGAGGATCGTGGACGCCGACGGCAATGGCAGCGCGCTGATCGATCAAGGCGCGCACGAGCGAATCGTGCTGCTGAGCCCTGGAGCGCACGATTTCGGCGCCATCGACCTCGGCTCGGCGCCGTCCTCGGCCACTTTTCGCATTTCGAACCCTGGCGCAAGCAGCATAACGGTGAGCTCGATCGACATCGGCAACCGCGTCGTGGGAGCGGGGGGCCCGGGCGATTTCACGCTGGCGGCCGGCGGACCCGAGCCGTGCCCGAGCCTGGCCCCTGTCCTCGCCTCAGGCGAGGGTTGCACCGTTGCGGTCACCTTCACCACGCCCGCGACCCTCGGGCGCAAGGGCGCGACGCTGAGAGTGGTTTCCGATGCACCCGGCTCGCCTGCCCTGGCGCCACTGCTTGCCGCAGTGGTGATCGACACTGCCCTCGATTCGGCGCCTCCCGAGCGGACGACTTCCGGCGTCGTGACCTTCACGTTCTCCGCCAACGCCGAGGGCGCGACCTTCGAATGCGACGTCGAGGGTCAGGGCCCGTTCGCCTGCACCAGCCCGCAGCAGTACAACCGTCCGACCATAGGCGCGCATACGTTTCAGGTCCGCGCAATCTCGAAGCTCGGCGACCCCGATCCGACGCCGGCATTCCACCAGTGGAACGTCGTCCCGCGCGCGAAGCACGCCGACTTCGACGGCGACAGCCGCTCCGACATCCTCTGGCGCAACGCTGGCACCGGCGAGAACTACGTGTACTCCATGAACGGTGCTTCGATCGCGGGCGAGGGCAATCTGCGTACCGTGGCCGATCTCAACTGGCGAGTCGCCGGCCTGGGCGACTTCGACGGCGACGGCCTGTCCGACATCCTGTGGCGCAACGCAGCCACGGGGGAGAACTACGTCTACTTCATGAATGGGCTTTCGATCATGAACGAGGGGTACCTGCGCACGGTCGCCGATCTCAACTGGCAGGTCGCGGGCGTGGGCGACTTCGACGGCGACGGCAAGTCCGACGTCCTGTGGAGGAACACCGTCACCGGCGAGAACTACCTCTTTTTCATGGATGGTCTGTTGATCAAGCCGACCGAGAGCTATCTCAGGACCGTGGCCGACCCGGGCTGGCAGGTTGCGGGTGTCGCCGACTTCGATGGCAGCGGCAAGGCCGACATCCTGTGGCGCAACGCCGCGAACGGCGAGAACTACTTGTACTTCATGAATGGTGTTTCGATCGTGAACGAGGGCTATCTGCGCACCGTGGCCGACACCGCGTGGGAGATCAAAGGCATCGCCGACTTCGACGGCGACCTGAGACCCGACATCCTGTGGCGCAACAGATCGAGCGGGCAGAACTATCTCTATCCGATGAGCGGCACGGTGATCAAGGCGAACGAGGGCCCTATCAGGACGGTGAACCTGGCCTGGCAGATCGCCGCAGTCGGGGACTACGATGGCGACGGAAGGGCGGACATCCTGTGGCGCAATGAGACTACGGGAGAGAACTACCTCTTCCCGATGAACGGCACCGCGATCAAGCCGACCGAGGGCTACGTGAGGAGCGTGCCGCCCGGCGACTGGACGATCGTCGGGAAGTAGCCCCGACCGCCGTCCTTGAGTACAAAAGTGCTATTGCCACCGTCCTGCGCTCGGTGCAGATTGGGCGCAGGGAGGGATGTTCTGAGCCTCAGTCGAGGTGGAGGAACCTAGCGCGCACCCCGCGCGCGATTCGGGCCACGGCCTGCCGGCCGGGGCCCTTCTTTTCTCTTGACGCTGGCTAACAGGTCTGTGGGATGGCGCTTCCGGTGACCTTGCCGTAGGCTAGGTCGTAGTCCTGCCAGGGGGGCGGTTATGACGCACGGGAAGCATTACCGGTTCGCGGCTCACCCCATGCGCGTCCTGCTCTTCGCCTGCCTCTCGCTGTTCGCCACGGCGGCGGCGGCGTTTCCCTCCGCGCCCTACTTTCCTCTCCCCGACGGCGCTACGTGGACGTATTCGTCCCCGCAATACGGGACGCGGACCGAGACCGTGGTCGGGTCTACGACGTTCAACGGCAACACCGTGAAGATCGTGCGCGACGGCCTCGGCAACGAGACCTACTACACCAACGATGCGCAGGGCGTGCGGCTGCACGGCGGCTTCTTTCCCGACCCCGTGGAAGGCAACGAGACCGACACCTACACCCCGCCGGTTCCCCTCGCCGCGGCGGATGCGGCGATCGGCCTCGCGGTCAACGGAGCGGGCAGCGTGCTTGTGCAGTTTGGGGTTGACTCATTCGGCGTCTCCTATTCCAGCACTTCCGTCCCGGTCGGATTCGAGAGCGTCTCGGTTCCGGCGGGCACCTTCGCGAACGCCTTGCGGGTGCAGACGACGATCAACCTTTCCTTTGGACTGACGTGGTATCAGTCGATCGACGTCTGGCTCGTGCCCGGGATCGGCATCGTCAAGCGCGTGCTCTACGAGGTCTTCGACGAGGAGACCTACACCGAGACCTCGGAGCTCGCTTCCTACAACGTCCCGGATACGATTCCCGATCCCTTCGCCTTTACGCCTCGCACGGTGGCTGCACACGGCCTCGCCGTGGTTTCGGACCCGATCACGGTCAGCGGAATTTCGGCCGCGGCGCCCATTACCATCATCGGCGGCGAGTACCAGATCAACGGCGGCGCGTTCGTGACCGGCCCGGGGACGGTAAACAACACCGACCAGGTCGCGGTGCGCGTGCAGTCGCCCTTCCCGGGCTTCTCGGCGAGCGCCACGCTCGACATCGGCGGTGTGACTGCGCTCTTCACCGTGACGACGCTCGGCGACACCGCGCCCGATCCATTCGGCTTTTCACCGGTCAGCGGCGCACCGCGCGGCGTTACCTTGAATTCCGAGCGCATTACCGTGACCGGCATCAATGTGGCGGCCCCGATCTCGATCGCCGGCGGCGAGTACGCGCTCGCCGGGCAGCCCTTCACCAGTGCCCCCGGCACGATCGGCAATTTTGCGTCGGTGGAGGTTCGCGTTGCGTCGTCGGCGAGCCACGGCGCGACGACCGCGGCGACGCTGACGATCGGCGGCGTGAGCGCAGACTTCTCGGTCACCACGCTGGTTCCCGGCCAGGGACCATCGTCGGTGCTTTTCTTTGCCAGCCAGCCCGACGATTACATCGGAGGCGGACGTACCCGGCTGATGAACCTCGGCGCCGGCCTTCCCGGGACCCTGCTCCAGGTATCGCGCAATCACGCCGGCGGCGTCACGGCCTACGTCTCCGTACCCGGCGGCACGTATAACCTCGACCTCGACGCGCCGGGAAGCGGCCCGCTCGTTCCCGGACGCTACGAGGGCGCGGTGCGCTTTCCGTTCCACGGAACGGGAGCGGGGCTTTCGTTCAGCGGCAACGGCGCCGGCTGCAACACGGTCACCGGGCGCTTCGACGTGCTCGAGGCGATTTACGCCGGGAACGGCGACGTCGTGCGTTTCGCGGCGAACTTCGAGCAGCACTGCGAGGGATTCACTCCCGCGTTGTTCGGCGAAATCCGCGTGAACTCCTCGGTGCCGCTCGGCAGCAACGCCATCGTCGGCCGAAAAGCCGACTTCGCCGGCGACGGCCGCTCGGACGTCCTCTGGCGCAACAGCGCAAGCGGCGAGAACTATCTGTTCTTCACGAATGGTCTTGCGATCGCGAACGAGGGCTACCTGCGCGCGGTCCCCGTTCCCGATTGGCAGATCGTGGCCACCGCGGACTTCGATGGCGACGGGAAGAGCGACATCCTGTGGCGCAACGCGAGCACGGGCGAGAACTACGTCTACTTCATGGACGGCCTTGCGATCGTGAATGAAGGCTACCTGCGCACGGTGCCGGCACCGTGGGAAGTCGCGGGCGCGGGCGACTTCGACGGCGACGGCAAATCCGACATCCTCTGGCGCCACGCAGCCTCGGGCGAGACCTACGTGTACTTCATGGACGGCCTTGCGATCGTGAATGAAGGCTACCTGCGCACGGTGCCGGCTCCCTGGCAGGTCGCGGGTGTCGGCGATTTCGACGGCGACGGAAGAGCCGACATCCTGTGGCGCAACGCAGCCACGGGAGAGAACTACCTGTATTTCATGAACGGCCTATCGATCGCGAACGAGGGCTACGTGCGCACGGTCGCCATTGCCGGCTGGCAGATCGCGGGGGTGGGCGACTTCGACGGCGACGGCAAGGCCGACATCCTGTGGCGCAACAGCGAGAGCGGCGAAAACTACCTCTTTCTCATGCACGGGACCAGCATCGCGGGAGAAGGCTACCTGCGCACCGTCGCCCTGCTGTGGCAGATCGCCGCGACCGGCGACTACGACGGCGACGGCAAGTCGGACATCTTCTGGAGAAACGCGTCTACCGGGGAGAACTACCTCTTCCCGATGGACGGCACCGCGATCAAGCCGGGCGAGGGCTACCTGAGGAGCGTGCCGCCGGGAGAGTGGATGATCATCGGCTCGTGATCGATTTCACGGCGCCTCAACAATAAGCGGCTGCCTGCGACGGACCGGATTGCCAATGCCGAGGGCCAGGCGTAGCGTGGGTCGAGGAGGATTTGATCGATGCGGCTCCCGTCCCCCGCGCGTGTCCTGCTCCTTGCTTCGCTCTCGCTGTTCGCCGCTGCTGCTGCGGCGTTTCCCTCCGCGCCGTATTTTCCGCTGCCCGACGGCGCCACCTGGACGTACTCCGTCTCCAGCGGCGGCACCGAGGTGCGCACGGTCGTCGGCACCGCGACTTTCAACGGCGCATCCGTAAAGGTGCTCCTCAGCCAGACGGGGAGCGAAACCTACTACACGAACGATGCGTCGGGCATCCGCTATCACGGCGCTTTTTTCGTCGATCCGGGCGGCGCCCACGAGACCGATACGTATACGCCGCCGATCGTGGTTGCCGCGCCCGACGTCTCCATCGGCATGCCGGTGAACGGCTCCGGCACCGTGCGGATACAGGTTGTCGGCAGCGATGATCTGGAAGTGAATTTCACCTCGGCTTCGACGCCGATCGGCATCGAAACCGTCGCCGTGACGGCGGGCACTTTTACTAACGCTTTGCACGTCCGCCTGGCGGTGACATTCCCGGAGCTCCTGTTCACCCAGACGGTCGACATGTGGCTGGTGCCGGGAATCGGCCCGGTGAAGGAGACGAGTTCCGACCCCTTTACGGGCCAGAAGACCTGGGAGCTCGTCTCCCACACCGTCCCGGCCATTGTCAGTCGCAAAGCCGACTTCTCCGGCGACGGCCGCTCGGACATCCTGTGGCGCAACAGCGCGAGCGGCGAGAACTATCTCTATCCCATGGACGGCACGACGATCCTGCCCGCGGAAGGCTATCTGCGCACCGTCGCGGACCAGAACTGGCAGGTCGCGGTTGTCGGCGACTTCGACGGCGACGGCAAGGCCGACATCCTGTGGCGCAACGCAGCCACGGGCGAGAACTACGCGTATTTCATGGACGGCCTTGCGATCGTGAATGAAGGCTACCTGCGCACCGTGGCCGATCTAACCTGGCAGGTCGCGGGTGTCGGCGACTTCGACGGCGATGGCAAGATCGACATCTTGTGGCGCAACGCCAGCACGGGCGAGAACTACGTCTACTTCATGAACGGCCTTTCGATCGCGAACGAGGGCTCTCTGCGCACGGTGCCGACTCCCTGGCAGGTCGCCGGGGCGGGCGATTTCGATGGCGACGGCAAGGCAGACATCCTGTGGCGCAACGCGAGCACGGGAGAGAACTATATGTATCTCATGAACGGCCTTTCGATCACGAACGAAGGCTATGTGCGCACGGTTCCTGTTCTTGCTTGGGAGATCAAGGGCGTCGGCGACCTCGACGGTGACGGCCGGGCCGACATCGTGTGGCGCAACGCGGCCAGCGGCGAGAACTACGCCTATCTCATGCAGGGAACCAATATCGCCGGCGAGGGCTACCTGCGAACGGTCGCGGATCTCAACTGGCAGATCGTGGCGCTGGGCGACTACCACGGCGATGGCAAGAGCGACATCCTGTGGCGCAACGCGTCCACCGGGGAGAACTACCTCTATCCGATGGACGGGATCTCGATCAAGGCGACGGAGGGATTTCTGCGCAGCGTGCCGGTTGGCGACTGGAGCGTCGTAAGCAGGTAAGAACTGCAATCCTCGCAGCGTGTTGCAGTTCACTTAAACGTCTCCGGCGCACCGAAACAGCAGCGGCCGGACGGTATACTCGGCCTATGGGAAAGGGCGCTCGAATCCGCCTCGGCATCGCTGCGCTCGCAGTGGCGGCGACCGCGACGGCGGTTCATTTCGGCGGGCTTACGGGCGACGAAACCCGGAGTGCCGATCGCGCGAGCGCACCTGCGCCGCAAGCTGCTCGACCCGGCGGCGAGCCGAAGGACGCGAGCCTCGCGGAAATGATCGCGGCGTCGAGGCCGGGTCTCTCGCGCGAAGCGCGCGGCGATCTCTTCGCCGCCCCGCCGCCGCCGCCCGCTCCGGCGAAGACGGTGCCGCTCCCCGAGGTCGAGATCAAACCGACCGCGCCGCCGTTTCCCTATAAGTACGGCGGCTGGATCGCCGTGGGCGGGACGCGAGTGCATTACCTGCAAAGAGGAAACGACGTCATCGCGATCGGGAAAGGCGAGGTGCTGGACGGAGTCTGGCGGATCGACGCGCTGAGCGAGGATCGCATCGAAGTCTCGTTCGTGCCGCTCGGGCAGCAGATGTCGATGCTGTTCGCGAGCCTCATCCGCGAGCCGACGGCGCAGAGCGGGGTATCAGCATCCGCAGGCGGCGCGGACGAGGACGCGCCGCCCCAGCGCGGGCGCTCCCCCTCGCGGTCCGAGCGGAGCACGGTACCGCTTGCCGGGGGCTCGAGCGACGCGCCGTCGGCGCCGGCGGCGGCGCCAGCACAGCCAAGCCCGCGAATGGGTGTTGCTGGAGCCGCGAGGCAAGCGGCGGCGACCCCGCAGAGCGCGTCAGCCGCACCGGCTAGCGCGGCCGCGGTCCCGACCGGCAGGCTCGGCGTCGAAGCGCCGAGGTCCGGCACCATGCCAACGGGCCCGACCCAGCCTGGCACTTCGACGAACGTCGGGCCGGGATCCATGCCGACCGGCCCCGCCCCCACCGGAAAGCTCGGACTCTGAGCGGTGACGGCTAGCCGCCTCGCCGTCGCCATAGTGGTTTTCGCTTTGGCCGGAGCAACCCCGGCGTTCGCTGCCGACGAGGAAAAGAAGAGCGACCCGCATCACCACCACCCCGCGCCGAAGCAGAGCGGCGACAAGCCGAAGAGCGACACGGCGCCCATGTCGCGCTTGCCCGCGCCCGCATCGGGCTCCATGCCCAAGGGCGCGGCGCCGAGCGGCAAGCTCGGAACCGAGCCTACGGCGCGCGGCCGACTGGGAACCGATCCCAAGCCCGAAGAGTCGAGCAACCCCCCGCCCCGCCTGAACTAGCTTTGCCTTCTGCCGCCGGCGAGAACTTCATCCATTCGATGGATGGAAGAAACATTGCCGGCGACGTGTTAGTCGGCGACGGTGCCTAGCTAGATTGGGTGATTGACTTCGGAGCGCCCGTAGTCAGAATCAGGGGCCTTCAGAGCTAGAATTTCACCAAGAACTCCTAGGGGGGAGGGTCGCATCATGAAGCGTGTCGCTTGGGCTGCGTGCGTCGCAGCCTCGCTGGTTGCCTTTTCGGGAGTTTCCAGCGCCGGCCAGGATCGGGCTCAGTACCCGGCGGCCGGCGGACCGGGCCAGGGCGGGGTGATCCGCAACATCCTCTTCTCCGGCGCGAACATGTTCGCGGCGGTCGAAGGCGGCGGCATCTACAAGAGCACCGACGGCGGCGCGAGCTGGAGCGCGTCGCACCAGGGGATCGTCGATCGCGTTGTGCGCGTCGTCCAAAGGGATTCCGCGAACCTCGCGATCATGTACGCGGCAACCTTGCAGGGCGGCGGCTTCTACAAGTCGACCGACGGCGGCGCTACCTGGGCGCCGAGCAACGCCGGGCTGAACTGTGTGCTGCTCAGCGGCATGTTCGTGGCGACGGCCGCGCCGAACGCAGGCCGCGTCTACGTCTCGACGACCTGCGGCGGGACCGTCGGAGGCGTCTACACGTCGACCGATCAGGGAGCATCCTGGACGCGGCTCGGCGGCGCCACCATGCCGGGCAACGTGAGCCTCGTTGGGATCAGCGGCACCCCGGACGGCGTCACGTTGCGCGCGACGGGCACGGGCGGCGTTTTGGTGAGCTTAGATTCGGGCGCCACCTGGCAGCTGAGGAATGGCACCTTGCCCAACGTGCTCTCGAGCCCGCCGGGCATTCCGCTGTTTGTGGGGGGGACGGTATTCGCCGGCGCCAACCTGGTCGCGCTGGTCGACGGCAACGGCGCTTTCTACTCGGGCGATTTGGGGGTCAACTGGTTCCAGTCCACCGGGCTGCCCGCCGGCGCGAATACGCAGGGGGTCTTCACCGTCGACACCAACGCGTGGGTGGTGGTCGACGGCGCAGGCTTGTACAAGAGCATGGACGGCGGCGTCACTTGGGCTCCGGATGCTTCGCTCAACGGATTGCCGATAAAAAGCACGCGCTTTTTCTTCCGCGCTGGCGCGGCCGGAGCGCCGTGGTGGGCGGCGACCTTCTCCGGGGTCTACAAGAGCAACGATGGCCTGAACTGGACGCGGCAGAGCACCGGCCTGCCGCAGGGCTTCGTCGTCAACGCGACGAGCCACCCATCCACGCCGCAGGTAATGTTCGCCGCTGCCGACACGATCTACAAGTCGACCGACGGCGGCGCGACCTGGGCGCCCTCGGATACCGGGCTGGGCGGCGTGATGTACGTCAGCTATTTCGGCGGCAGATTCGGCGTCGTGCAGGTCGATCCCGGCAACCCGGCTGTGGTTTATGCCTCGACCGTGAACATGGGGATGTTCAAGAGCACCGACACTGGCGCCACCTGGGCGCCCATCAACAACGGGCTGCCCGCGTCGCACGCCGCGCACGGCGGGAATTTCCGCATCTCGATTTCGAACCCGAACGTCCTGTACCTGCCGCTCGGCCAGGTGGGATCGCTCTACAAGACGACCGACGGCGGCGCGAACTGGACTGACGTCTCGATCCCGGGCCAGTTCGCCCGCGCGCCGGGCATCGATCCCACGAACGCGGACATCGTGTATGTCGCCACGTCGGGAGGCCTCTACAAGAGCACCACCGGCGGCTCTCCCGGCAGCTGGGTGCAGAAAAACCCGGGCGGCATCGCCTTCAACGTGGGCCGTCCGCAGGTGATGTCGGGCGCGCCGCAGAACGTGCTGCTCGCGGTGTTCAACGCCGACTCGCGCGGCGTCGCGAACAGCGTGAGCGGGGTCTACCTGTCGACGAACGGCGGCGATACCTGGAAGCAGCTCGCCGCGAACGAGAAGGTGACGCAGGCGATCTTCGTCAACACTCCCGGGTCGTCCAAGGTCGGCGCGTACGTCGTGACGCTCGGAGGCTTCGACGACGCGCGCACGTCGGTGTTCAAGTGCGAGGATCTCTTCGGCGATTCCTGGGAGCCCAACACACATTGCCGCGAGGTCGATCTCGGTCCCGACGCGGGCCAGCCGCGGTCTTTCCTGGCACGCACAAGCCGCATGGTGGCGATCGCGACCTCGAGCGGTCTGGCGAAGCACCGCTTCCTGTATCTCGGGCAGGACTTCAACAACGACGGGCGCTCGGACATCTTCTGGAGGAACACGAGCGGCGCGAACGCGATCTGGCACATGAACGGGAGCGGGTTCTTCGATGACAGCGGGGTGCAGACGCTGAGCACCGTGGGCAGCCCGTGGGTGGTGGCCGGGTTCGGCGACTTCGACGGCAACGGCACCTCCGATGTTCTGTGGCGCAACACCTCGAGCGGCGAGAACTATGTCTACCTGATGGACGGCGCCACGATCCTGAGCGAAGGCTTCATCCGCACGGTGGCCGACATGAGCTGGAGCGTTGCCGGCGTGGGGGACTTCGACCGCGACGGCAAGAGCGACATCCTGTGGAGGAACGGCACTAGCGGCGACAACTACGTATTCTTCATGGACAGCCTGCAGATCGTGAATGAGGGCTATGTGCGCAGCGTGCCGGATACCAACTGGAGCGTGGCGGCGGTCGGGGACTTCAACGGGGACTTCAGGGCCGACGTGCTGTGGCGCAACGCCTCCACGGGCGAGAACTACGTCTACCAGATGGACGGCCTCACGATCGTCAACGAAGGCTACATCCGCAGCGTGCCGGCGGCGTGGACGGTGAAGGGCCTGGGGGACTTCAATCTCGACAACAAGATGGACATCGTGTGGAGAAACGCCTCCAACGGCGAGAACTACGTCTATCCGATGGACGGCCTCACGATCCTGCCGGAAGAGGGCTATCTGCCCACGGTGAGCGAGGCGGGCTGGAACATCGCGGCGGTGGGCGACTTCGACGCCGAGCACACCAGCATCCCCGGGCGCGGCCACTCGGACATCCTGTGGCGCAACTCGACGAGCGGCGCGGCGTACCTGTGGAAGATGTCCGGCCCGACGAGCATCGTGGCGCTGTGCGGGGCGATGGGCTGCCAGAGCGGCTTCCTGCCCCTCGTGGGCGATACCAACTGGCAAATCATGAATCGATAGAGAACCAAGGGGGAGGCACATCATGAATCGTGTTGCTATGGCAGTGTGCGTCGCAGTCTCGCTCGCCGCTTTTTCCGGAATTACCGCCGCGGGCCAGGACCGCGCCTCCTACACGCCGCCCGGCGGCCCGGGAGACGGCGGCCTCATGCGGCACATACGCGTGAGCGGAACCGCCGGTAGCCTGACGCACTGGGCCCCGGTTCTGGGAAGCGGCCTCTACAAGAGCACCGACGGCGGCGCGAACTGGACGCCGTCGGGGAGCGGCATCGACCACAGGTGGGTGCGGAGCCTAAGGTTCAATCCGACGAACTCCGCGGTGATGTACATGGCGACGCTCGGCGGCCGCGGTTTTTACAAGTCCACCGACAGCGGCGCGAACTGGTCCCCGAGCAACGCCGGACTGAGCTGCACCTCCATCAACAACATCATCGTGGTGAACGGGGCGGGGCCCAACCAGGGGCACCTCTACTCCGGGACAGGTTGCGGCGGCTCATTGAACGGGGTGTACAAGTCGACGGACCAGGGCGCGACGTGGGCACGGGTCGGATTTCCGACCATCCCCGGCACGGTCAGCGTCGGGGGTATCGTTACCTCCTCCGACGGCACCTTGGTGATCGCCGTAACCAACATCGGCATTTACGCGAGCTTCGATTCCGGAGTCACCTGGTCGCAGCGCAACGGCACGATTCCGAACGTCCTTAGCGGACCTCGTGGAGCCGATGTCAACGATTTCATCTTTACCGGGACGGTGTGGGCGACCGAAATCGTCGGCAACGGCATCTTCTGGTCGGAAGACAGCGGCGTGAACTGGACACCAGCGACCGGGCTGCCTGCCGGAGCGACCACAGTTGGCGGCGGCTTCAGCGCCATCGGTGCGAACTACTGGATTTTTGTCGACGGCGCGGGCCCGTACCGGAGCAGCGACGGCGGGAAGACGTGGGTGCAGGAGACGACGCTCTTTAGCGGGTTACCCACGCAGCGCGTGCGAAGCGTGATACGCGACGCAGACCTGACCTGGTGGTCCGCGACGCTTGCCGGCGCTTACAAGAGCACGGATAGCGGCGCAACTTGGACGCGGGTAAGCAACGGCCTGCCGCGCGGCATGGTCGTCAACCTGTCGGGTCATTCGTCGACCCCTCAGATCGCCTTTGCCGTTTCCGACACCCTCTACAAGACGACCGACGGCGGCGTCACCTGGGCGCCTTCCGACGCCGGCATCAACGGCATCTTCCAGCAGAGCTCGGGCCGGTTCGGAAGCGTCATCGTCGATCCGAACAATCCCGCCACTGTCTACGCCATGTCGGTGAACAAGGGCGTGTTCAAGAGCACGGACAACGGCGTGACCTGGGCGCCGATCAACACCGGCATCAACATCCCGCTGATCGGCAACCCGGCCAACTTCCGGGTCGCACCCTCGGATTCCAACGTCCTGTGGATGACGATGGGCGGAGCCGTCTTCAAATCGGTGAACGCCGGCGCGAGCTGGAGCAATGTCTCGGTCCCGGTTCAGAGCGCGCGCTCGCCGGCCGTCGACCCCACGAACCCGAACATCGTATACGTCGCCACTGGAGGCGGTCTCTTCAAGACCACCGATGGCGGCACGATCTGGTTCCTCAGCAATCCGTCCTTCCTGAACTTCAGCGTCAGCCGCGCGCAGGTGATGTCCGGAGCGCCGCAGAACGTCCTGCTCGCCGCATACAACTCCTCCGCCAGGGACGAGGCCAACTCGGTGAGCGGGGTCTACCTGAGCAGGAACGGCGGCGCCACCTGGAAGCAGCTCGTCTCGAATGAGAAGACGACCACTGCGATCTTCGTCAATTCGCCCGGCGGCAAGGTCGCCATGTACGTCACGACCGAGGGCTTTTTCGACCACCCGGTCGGCGACGAGCGCGTGTTCAAGTGCGTGGACTTGTTTGCGGATGACTGGGAGCCGAACACGCACTGCCGCGCCGTGGACCTCGGCCCGAACCCCGGGTTCGTGCGATCGTTCGCCCAGAGGGATGACCAGCTGCGTGCAGTCGCGACCTCGAGCGGCCTCGCGAGAAACCGCTTCCTGCATCTGGGGCAGGACTTCAACAACGACGGGCGCGCGGACATCTTCTGGAGGAACACGAGCGGCGCGAACGCCATCTGGCACATGAACGGGAGCGGATTCTTCGATGACAGCGGAGTGCAGACGCTGAGCACCGTGGGCAGCCCGTGGGTGGTCGCCGGGTTCGGCGACTTCGACGGCAACGGCACCTCCGATGTTCTGTGGCGCAACACGTCGAGCGGCGAGAACTACATCTACTTCATGGACGGCGCCACGATCCTGAGCGAAGGCTTCATCCGCAGCGTTCCGGCTGGCGATTGGAGCGTGGCGGGGGTCGGGGACTTCGACCGCGACGGCAAGAGCGACATCCTGTGGCGCAACAGCGCGAGCGGCGACAACTACGTCTACATGATGGACGGTCTTACGATCGCGAGCGAGGGCTACATCCGCAGCGTGCCGGCTGACTGGAGCGTGGCGGCGGTGGGGGACTTCGACGGGGACTTCAGGGCCGATGTGCTGTGGCGCAACGGCTCCACGGGCGAGAACTACGTGTTCCAGATGAACGGCCTCACGATCGCCAACGAGGGCTACATCCGCAGCGTGCCGACGGCGTGGACGGTGAAGGGCCTGGGGGACTTCAATCTCGACAACAAGATGGACATCGTGTGGCGCAACAACACCACTGGCGAGAACTACGTCTATCCGATGGACGGCACCGCGATTCTGCCGGACGAGGGCTACCTGCCCACGGTGAGCGAGGCGGGCTGGAACATCGCGGCGGTGGGCGACTTCGATGGTGAGCACACGACAATTCCGGGGCGCGGGCATTCGGACATCCTGTGGCGCAACTCCACGAGCGGGGCGGCGTATCTGTGGAAAATGTCCGGCCCGACGAGCATCGTGTCGCTGTGCGGGGCGATGGGCTGCCAGAGCGGCTTCCTGCCCCTCGTGGGCGACACCAACTGGCAGATCATGAACCGCTGAGCGTGGCGACCGAGGCCTATACTCTGACCATGGCAAACGGTGTTTGCGGGCGATGGATCGTCGTAGCGGCGGCGGGTATCGTGACCGCCGCGGCTGCGCTCCAGTCCGCGCACTCCGAACCGCAGAGCGCAAGCCTCCCCGAGGTCGCGGCGACGCCAGGCCGGGTATTGGGCGGTGCGCAGGGCGAGCTCTTCCCGGCGCCGAAGGCGCGGCCTGCGCCGAAGCCAAAGAAGGCGCCCGCTCCCGTCGTTGCTGCGCCGGAACCGTCCGCGCCGAGCTTTCCGTACCGGTACGGCGGATGGGTCAACACCGGCGACGGCGCGAGCCACGTATTTCTGACAGAGCGCGTTGCGCTCGTCGGGATCAAGCCGGGCGAGATGCTGGACGCCGCCTGGCGCCTCGACGCGGTGATCGGGAATCGAATCCAGGTGACGTTCGTTCCGGACGGGCGGCAGCTATGGATGTCGCTCGCAAGCCTGATGGGCGGCGACACGACTGCGCTGATGGGCAGCGACACGACTGCGAAGGGCGGTACGTTCGCTGCGCAGAGCGATACGTCCGGCGCCGCGGTCGCCGGTGCGGGCCGCTCGCTCACCAACGTGGCCGCAAGCGCGCTGCCGCAGACCGACGTAACGTCCGGCACCGCCCCGCAGTCTGCGGCGAGCCCCGCGCCGCTCGCCGGTGGGCCAATCATGGCACCGCCGGCGTCGCCGGTGCAGCCGTCAGGCCGGCGCCCGGCAACGGCATCAACGCCGGCGCAGACGAGCCCGCTTGCGGTGGCGCCCGCGGCCGGCGCCACCTCGAGCCCGATGCATCCGGGCATGGCGCCATCCGGGGCGATGCCGTCCAGCCCCGCCCCGACCGGCAGGCTCGGAATCGACGCGCCCAGCTCGGGCTCCATGCCTACCGGCGCGGCGCTACCCTCCGGAAAGCTTGGGCTTTGAGCGATGAGGGTTAAGAGCTTCGGTGCCGCCCTCGTGGCTTGCGCGCTCGCTGGCGTGGCATCGTCGCACGCCGCCGACGAGGAAAAGAAGGCCGAGGCAAAGAAGAGCGAGGCAAAGAAGCCCGGTGCGCTGCCGCGCGCAGCGCCCAAGCACGATAAAAACAAATCGCCCGCGGCGCCCGAGAGCGACATGTCGCGCATGTCGCGCACGCCCGCGCCCGCTTCGGGGTCCATGCCCCAGGGAGCGGCGCCGAAAGGCAAGCTCGGAACCGAGCCTACGGCGCGCGGCAAGCTCGGGACCGATCCCAAGCCCGGCGAGTCGAGCAAGCCCCCGCCGCGCCTGAACTAGCTTCGGTTTCTGCGCAGCAGGTCGCGCAGCGCGTCGATCCTGCGCGACTGCTCCGGATTGCGCTTCGCGCGTTCGTGCGCGTCTCGCACGAGCGCCCATAGCAGGGCGGCGAGGAACGCCAGGATCGCAGTGACGATCACGATGCGCGCGCGCTGCGGACGCGACTTTCTCTCGGGCTGCACGGCGCGGTCCAGCACCTGGACGACCGCGGCGTCGCGCGCTTCGTCCATCTTGGCGATCTCGTACTGCTTCGCGAGCAGCTCGAACACCGACTCGTAGTACTTCACTTCGCGCAAGCGCCGCACGTACTCCAGGCCTGCTTCGGGTACCCGCCCGGCCGGGACGAAGACGTCGCCGCTCGCCGGGCGGTTGGTTTTCTCCAGCCGGGAAAGCTCGGTTCTGAGCCCGCCGATCTCCTGCTGCACCATCAGGTATCCGGGGTTGCGCTCGGTCGCGAACAGCCGCATTGCGCCGGCCTCGACCTCTTTAGCCGCGATCTGGGCGCGAAGGCTTGCCACCGCTTCGATGATCGCCCGGCCCTGCTCGTCGAGCTTGATGAGACCCGTGGTCTCCTGCGTCTTCTTCAGCGCCATCTCGGCCTCCGCCAGGCCGTTTCGCGTCTGCTTTAGCTGTCCTTCCAGGAAGAGGCGCCGGTGGCCGGCCTCGGTCACCGCGAGCGTCTGGGTGAGCTTGTAGAGCTCCTCCACGTATCCGTTGGCGACGTCCGCCGCACGCTTGGGATCGCGATCCTCGAACTGGATGGTGATGATGCCGTCGCGCCCATGCGAGATCGCGGTGCGCTCCTCCACCTCCCGGCGCGTGTCCTGCAGCGTTTCCTGGTCGTAGAGCTCCTTCAGGCCGAAGCGCGCGACCAGGCTGTCGGCGATGGTGCGGCTCTTCAGCATGCCGACGTAGAGGTCGTTCGGGTTCTTGATGGCGAGCGAGGCGTTCGGGGTAATGTTGCCCAGCTGGGCCAGCAGCAGCGCCGCCGACGGCTGGTTCTGCTGCGGGGGCAGGATCTTGGTGACGCCGGCGTACATGTTGGGGAGCAGGAGGCTGATCGCGGCCGCGCCGATCGCTGCGGCGAGCGGCGCGAGCACCAGCAGCCGGCGGTGCCGGGCGAGGAAGATCAGGACATCGAGGGCGCGCATCCCGCGGTCGTCGCCGGGATCGCGCCGTTCCGGATCGGGATGCATCGCTCGCTCTAGTCCCTCAGGACCTCGATGGCGGCCACGCCGAGGCCGAACTGGAAGAAGATCTGCGACCAGTCCTTGAGATCCTTCATCCAGGTGGTGCGCTCGAAGTCCTCCGGCACCACGATGGCGTCGCCGGGCATCAGCCGCGCGCCGCTGAAGGAGGTCGAAAAGAATCCCGACTGACGGCGGCTGACGACCGACCCGTCGGCGCGCAGGACGTAGATGCTCGACTTGTCGGCCTGCTTGCGCGGCCCTCCGGCGAGGCTGAGGTAGTCGCTCACGCTCTTGTCGGGCGCGTAGAGGAAGGACGACTCGTTGAACACCGTCCCGAACACGCTCACCTGCGAAGGAAGCTGAGGGATGAGAAGACGGTCGCCGTCCTCGAGTTCGACGTCGGGCAGGCTGGCCACTGTCGGATTCTCGGGAAGCTCGAGCACGATGCGGCCGGTGGGCCGCAAGGTGCGCAGGCGCGCGACCAGCGACTGCTGGGCTTCGGCCTGCTGCTTGAGCCCGGCGGCGTCTTCGGCGGAGAGCACGCTCTGCGCGCGCGTGACGGACGCGCGCTGGACATCCTGCTCGAGCCTGTCCAGCGCCTGCCGCAGGCGCTCTTCCTGCTCGCGGCGCGTGGACTCGCGCATGAAGTGCGCGCCGAAGACGTAGGCGCGCTCGGTGAGGCCGCCGACGCGCACGACCAGCTGGCGCAGCGTTTCCTTGGGCTGGGCCTGGTAGACGCCAGCGAAGTTGAACTCGCCCTCGAGGCTGACGACCACCGGACGGCGGCCGGCGGACGCGGCGACGTCGGTCTTCGAGAACACCGTGACGATGTCGCCCGGCAAGAGCGGCAGGTTCGCGACCGCGTCGTTCTCGAGCACCACCTTGCCGAGGTTGAAAGGGATGAGCTCGGTGGTGAGATCGGCGGACCGCTGGCGCTCGATCACGGCGTAGTCCCAGTTGATTTCATCGGCGAGGCGGCGGACGTCGTAGGCGAGCTGGCCTTGCGGGAGCGCCTCGACGCGCACGGCGAGATTCTTGCGCGCGTAGTAGTCTGCGGTGACCAGCGCCTCGCGCTCGGGGATGAGGTCGCGGATGCGCATGCCTGCCCTGTACGGGTAGCGCAACGGCGCCGCGACCTTGCCGCGCAGCGTGACTGCGTTCTCGAAGCGCGGGGAGATCGAGAACACGGACACGAGGTCGCCGTCCTTGAGACGGCGCCGCAGGCCGTCGTAGTCGAGGCTGAACTGGTCGACGGTGCGCGTTTCGCGGTCGTCGATGCGCTCGATGCTCGCGCGGCGGATCTGCGCCGTGGTCGAGAGGCCGCCCGCCAGGTCGATGAGGTCGCCCACGTTCGTCTGGCGCTTGAGCTCGAACAGCGCCGGGGTATTGACGCTGCCGGAGAGGGCAACGAGGGATCCGACCGGCGGGAAATAGATGACGTCTCCCGGAAGGAGCGCAACGTCCCGCGACTTGTCGCCGAAGGCGATCAGGTCGTAGAGGTCGAGCTCGGTGACGACGCTCGCGCCGCGCTTCAACTGGATGCTGCGCATCGAGCCGCGGCTGGAGGGACCGCCGGCGGCAAAGATCGCGTTCACCAGGGTGCTCAGCGAGCTTACCGTGTAGTTCCCGGGACGCCGCGCGAGGCCGACGACGAAGATCTGGATCGAGCGAAGCTGGCCCATGGTGACCATGAGCTCGAAGTTGCGGAAGTTGCGCGACACGGCCGTGCGCACGTGCGCGCTGATGTCCCTGTACGGCACGCCCGCGACCGGGATCGACCCGACGCGCGGGATGTTGATCAGGCCGTTGCGGTCGACCACGGCCCGGTAGTCGATATCGATCTGTCCCCATGCGCGGATGAGCAGCTCGTCGCCCGGGCCAATCACGTAGTCCACCGGCACCGGGATGTTCTCGACCGGCGCGAAAGTGGTGGGCGCCGCCTCGAACAGCTCGTGGCCGAAGATCGGCAGGCGCTGACCGATGGAGGTCTGGATGAACTCCTGGAACTCGTTGCGCTCGGCGGCCGGACGCGCAGCGGGCTTGGCTTGCTCGACCGCCGCGGGCTTCGCCGGAACCGAGACGGCGGGTGCGGCCGCGGGCGGGTTGGTGATCGTCGGAGTCTGGACCGGCGGCACTTGGACCTGGGAGGGCTGCGGCGCCTGGGGGGCCTGTTGCGCCACGCCGGGGACAACGAACGGGGACGGCTGGGTCTGCGCATGCGCGGCAGCCCCGGCGGCGGCGATGCCGACGACGAAAAACGCGCCTAAAGCCTTGCCTGGAAGCTGCACGGACCCCCGCTCTCCCTGACCGTCTTGCCGTCCTGCCGGGCTAACAACCCTGTTCTGGTCTTGTTCCAGGGGCGGCCAAGAGGTTGAGATTCTAGCTTAGCAATCTCCCCTTTAGGCCGGAAATAGCTTGCAAAGTTAGATCTTGAGCACGCCCGGAAGCCATAGCGCCAGCGCGGGGAAGCCGACCAGCAGGCCGACCAGCACGAAGTCGGCGACCAGGAAGGGCAGGGTGCCGCGGTAGATCTTGGACGCCGGGATGTCGGGGTTCTGCGCCTGTATGACGAACACGGTGAGGCCGACCGGCGGGCTGATGAGGCCGATGGTGGCCATCACGGTCACGAATATCCCGAACCAGATGCCGTCGTAGCCGATGCTCGTCATGAGCGGCAGGATCACCGGGACCGTGATCAAGATCGTGCTCACTTCCTCGAGGAAGGTGCCGAGCACGAAGTAGAGCGCGATCACGGCGAGCACGATCGCGAGCGGGCCGATGCCGGCGGCCTGCACCCAGGCGGCGAGCTCGTTCGGCAGCCGCGTGAGGACGATGAAGCGCGAAAAGATGAAGGCGCCGACGATGATGAAGAAGAGCATCGCGGTCGAGAACACGGTGTCGAGAAGGGCGTGGTAGAGCCCGCGCAGCGAGAGCGTGCGCGTCGCGAAGCCGATGACGACCGCGGCAAAGGCGGCGATCGCCGCCGCCTCGGTGGGCGAGAACCAGCCGAGGTAGATGCCGACCACCGCGAGGAAGAAGAGGAGCGCGAGCTTCCAGGTGTCTTTCGCGGCGCGCAGGCGCTGCGCGAGGGGCATGCCCGCGACTTTGGGTGTCCACTCGGGCTTCACGCGGGCGATGATGACGACGACCAGGATGTAGAGGGCTGCCAGAAGCAGCCCGGGAAAGAGCGCGGCGGCGAAGAGCGTGGAGAGCGACTGCTCGGCGACGAGCGAGTAGATCGCGAGGATCACCGAGGGCGGGATCAGGATGCCGAGCGTGCCCGCCGCGGCGACGCAGCCCGCGGCGAGGCCGTCCTCGTAGCCGTGGCGGCGCATCTCCGGGATCGCCACCTTGGAGAAGGTCGCCGCGGTGGCGATCGACGAGCCGCAGATCGCGCCGAACGCGGCGCAGGCGCCGATGGTGGCGTTGGTGAGCGCGCCGCGAAATCCCGAGAAGATGGCGTTCGCCGCGTCGAACAGCTCGCGCGACATGCCGGCGCGCGAGGCGACCGCGCCCATCAGGATGAAGAGCGGCACGACCGACAGCGAATAGGCGCTCGCCAGCTCGAACGGCACCGAGCCCATCATCGCGAGCGCCTTGCGCCAGCCGTCGACCGCCGCGTAGCCGCACACGCCGACGAGCGCGAGAGACACGCCGATCGGCACCCGAAGGAACAGCACGGCGAGCAGCACCGCAACGCCGAGGGAGCCGATGGCGAGATTACTCATCCGAATTTGCTCATCGCTTCCAGCGAACGACGAACACCGCGGTCGCAGCCGCGGAGGCGATGACGCCGGCGAGCACCGGGAGCCAGTACCAGATCTTCGCGATCGACAGGTCGGAGGTGACGTCGCCGAACTCGTGCATCGTCCGCGCGAGCGGCAGCATCTGCCAGGCCATGACGGCGAGCACGCCGAGCGAGATCAGCGCGCCGAGCAAGTCCAGCAGCCGCACTACGCCCGGGCGCACGAAGTGGTCGACCACGTCGACGACCAAGTGCTCGTCGCGCAAGAACACCGCGGGCAGGGCGAGAAAGATGGTGCAGGCGAGGCCGAGCTCGATCAGCTCGAGCATGCCCTGGATCGGGGTGCTGAAGAACGTGCGCAGCGCAATGTCCGCCACGGTGAGCAGCACCATGGCCGCCAGAAAAACCGCCGCGAGCGTCCCGAAGACCGTCGCGGCGAGCTTCAGACTTCTAGTTCCAGAAGTTCTTCGAGGTCTTGGCGTGCCGGGCGGAGAGCTCGGTCATCATCTTGTGCACCGCGCGCGCCGGCAGGCCCTTGCCTTCGAGCTCCTTCAGCTTCGCCTCGGTGACCTGCGAGCCGACCTTGCGGAAGCGCGCGTCCTCGGCCTTGGAGAGCTGGATCGCCTGGGCGCCGGCGTCCATGATCAGCTTCTTGCCGATGGTGTCGAGCGCGTCCCAGCCTTCGCCGACTTCCTTCTCCACACCTTTCATCGACTCGTCGACCAGCTTCTTCAGGTCGGCGGGAAGCTTGTTGTAGAACTCCGGGTTCATCGCCACGCCGAACGACGAGATGTAGGAGTACATCTCGGTCGAGTACTTGAGCGTCCCGCCCATCTTGAAGGCGATCCCCGCGCCGCCGTAGTCGATGAAGGTGCCGTCGAGCGTGCCCTTCTGCAGCTGCTCGAGCTGCTCGTTCGGCTGCACGCCGACCGCGGTGCCGCCGAGCGCGGCGACGAAGTCCTTGATGGTCGGCGAGGAGAACCGGATGCGCAGCCCCTTCATGTCGTCGGCGGTGCGGATCGGCTTCTTGGTGGTGTGAATGTTGCCCGGCTGGTGCGTGAGCAGCAGCAGCACCTTCACGCCCTTGTGCTCCGCGTCGAGGTACTTTGCGCGCAGCTGCGCGTCGTTCAGCACCTTGGTGCCGATCTCCGCGCTGCCGACCATGTAGGGCAAGTGGGCGATCTCGGTAAGCGGGAAGCGGCCCGGCGTGCCGCCGTGCAGGAACCACGACACGTCGGCCTGCCCGGTGCGCGCGAGATCGTAGTGCGCCGGGGTCGGCGCCATCTGCGCGCCGGGGAAATGCTTGAAGACGAGCCGGCCGTTGGACGCCTTCTCGAGCTTCTCGCCCCATTGCATCAGCCACTTCGTCATGAAGTGCTGCGCGCCGACGAATTCGGCCACCTTGACTTCGACCTTGTCCTGCGCCTGCGCGGCCCCGCTCAGTGCCGCCGACGTCGCCGCCGCGATGGCGACGGCCAGTACTTTTCTCATTGGAAATCCCTCCGCTGAGCCATTATAGGGCGAAGCCATTTCTCGACCACTTCAAGGAGCCCCTTCGGCTGCTCGCCGGCGACGTCGTGCCCGGCATCGACTTCGGCCACCTCGAGCCGCGGGTTCGCGGCTTTCATTTTCGCGACGGTCTCGGCAGCATACATGTCCGAGCGTGCGCCGCGCACCGACAGGATCGGGCAGCGCACCTCGCCGATCAGCTGCCACAGGTCGACCCCGAGCTTGGGCCGCTCGCCGCCGGCGAGGGCTCGCTTGAACTGGTCGCGGAAGTGCGGGTCGCGCTTGACGCTGAAGCGGCCGTTTTCTTCCTTCAGGTAGTGGCGATAGCGCTCGGGATCCTTCTTCTTTCCGAGGTAATGCCGCGCCGCTTCCAGGCTGGGAAAGGAATCGGGCGTGTTGCCCACGACTTCGGTGGTGCGCCGGGTGCCCGCGGGCGCATTCTCGGGCGTGTAGTCGATGAGCGCGAGGGCCTCCACGCGCGCCGGGTTCTTCGCCGCGGCGAAGGCTGTGCTGCGCCCGCCCATCGAATGGCCGAAGAGGATCGCGCGCTTCCAGTCGACGTGGTCCAGCACGGCTACGATGTCCTGCGCCATCGCCGGTACCGAGTAGTCCTTCTGCGCGCTCCAGTCCGAGTCGCCGAAGCCGCGCATGTCCATGCACAGCACTTCGCGCTCGGCGCCGAGCGCGTGCGCCACCTCGAGCCAGTCCCACGAGAAGTACTGCAGTCCGTGAACGATCAGAATGGGGGTCTGGCCCTCTTTCCCAAGCCGGCGGAAATGGATCGAGACGTCCCCCGAGCGTGCGCGCCCGGTTTCGTGGGGAATCATGAATGACGAATGCGCGCGTAGATCGGCGTGAAGTCGGGCGCGGTTTCGCGCATCAGGTGCTCGAAGGAGTCGATCACGAAGTAGGTCTCCTGGTAGCGGTCGATGATGTACTCGGTGCGCATGATGCGCTCGAGGTCGAACGGCAGCCGCCGCGGCTTCGGATCGTCGACACAGTACGCGAGCTCCCCGCCCGAGGACAGCAACCCCGCCCCGTACGCGCGCACGCCGGCAGGGGTTTTCATGAGGCCAAACTCTATCGTGTACCAGTAGAGCCGGGCGAGCATCTTCACCGCGGCGAGGCGCATCGCCTTCAGGCCGCCCTTGCCGTACTCGTGGAGGTGGTCGGCGTAGGTGCGGTCGAAGAGCAGCGGCACGTGACCGAAGAAATCGTGGAATACGTCGGGCTCGACGATGTAGTCGAACTCCTCGGGCCGGCGCAGCCACACCGTGACCGGGAAGCGCCGGTTGGCGAGGTGGGTGAAGAACGCTTCGTCGGGAATGAGGCCCGGGACGGCGACGATTTCCCAGCCGGTCTTGCTTCTCAGGTTTTTCGAGATCTCGTCAAACCGGGGGATCTCATGCGCGGCGTCGAGCCCGGCAATCGCCTCGATCCATTCCGGGCACGCGTAGCGCGGCACAAGCTTCGACTGGCGCTCAAACAGGCGCCGGTAAAGCGCGTGCTCTTCGGGGGTGTACTTCGCCCACGCCTGCTCGACTGCGAAATCAGGGGCGGCGCTCGAGTAGTCGCCCCTTAGATCGGATTTCATGCCGCGGGATTGAGAACCCCGCGGCGCACCTGGTCGAGCTCCATCGATTCGAACAGCGCCTTGAAGTTGCCCTCGCCGAAGCCGTCGTCGCCCTTGCGCTGGATGATCTCGAAGAAGATCGGCCCCACCATCGTCTTGGTGAAGATCTGAAGGAGCAATCCGCCCCCGGGGGCGCCGTCGAGCAGGATCCGGCGCTTCTTCAGCTCGTCCACGGGCTCGCCGTGGCCGGGAACGCGCTTGTCGAGCAGCTCGTAGTAGGTGTCCGGCGTGTCGAGGAACTCGACTTTCAGGGAATCGACGGTCTTGTAGATGTCTGCGGTGTGCAGCGCGATGTGCTGGATGCCCTCGCCGTGGTACTGGTCGAGGTATTCCTGGATCTGCGAGCGCTCGTCGGCGGACTCGTTGATCGGGATGCGGATCTTGCCGCAGGGGCTGGTCATCGCCTTCGATTTGAGCCCGGTGAGCTTGCCCTCGATGTCGAAATAGCGGATCTCGCGGAAGTTGAACAGGCGCTCGTAGAACTCCGCCCATTCCTGCATGCGCCCGCGGTGCACGTTGTGCGTCAGGTGATCGACATAGGCGAGCCCCGCGCCGCGCGGCGCCGGCGCTTCGCCGCGCCAGAAAGGCTCGAAGCCGGGCAGCGGCCTGAAGTCGACGTCGTAGATCGTGTTGCCGTAGTCGTTTTCGGGGTAGCGGTCGACGAGGTACACGAGCGAATCGCCGATGCCCTTGATCGCCGGGATGCTGAGCTCGCCCGGCCCGGGGCGGTTCTCCACGCCCCACGCGCCGCGCTCGAGGAGCTTGTCGTAGGCGCTCGCCGCGTCGCGCACGCGAAACGCGATCGCGCACACGCTGGGTCCGTGGCGGCGCGCGAAGTTCTGCGCGAACGAGCGCGGCTCCGCGTTGACGATGAAGTTGACGTCGCCCTGCTTGTAGAGCAGCACGTTCTTGCGGCGGTGGCGCGCGACCGCCTGGAAGCCCATGCGCTCGAAGAGCGCGCCGAGCGCCACCGGGTCGGGGGCGGCGTACTCGACGAACTCGAAACCGTCGGTCTGAATCGGGTTGGAAGGGTTAGACGACATGGCCATGATCCATTTTAGACCCCGAGGCGGAGCGGGAGTTTGCGAAAGCCGCGGAAACGGATGCGCCGGTCGCGCTCGGGGACCCCGCACGGTTCCATCTTGGAGAATCTCCTCAACAGGCGGCTGAAGGCGATGCGCGCCTCCAGGCGCGCGACGTTCATGCCGGCGCAGGCATGGTCGCCGTGGCCGAAGGCGACGTGGCGGTTGGGCTTGCGCGCTACGTCGAAGCGCTCGGCGTCCGGAAACTGGCGCGCATCGCGGTTCGCCGCACCGATCCCCAGGGTGAGGAGCGAACCCTCGGGCAGAGTCGTGCCCGCCAGCGCGAGCGGGCCGGTGAGGCGGCGGTTGTTGAGCTGGATCGGGCCCTCGTAGCGCAGCATTTCCTCGATCGCGAGCGGCAGCAGCGCGGGATCGCTTCTCAGTTGCTGCAATTGCTCCGGGTGGGAGAGAAGCAGCCAGGCGCCGTTGCCGATCAGGTTGGTGGTGGTCTCGTGGCCGGCGTTCAGGAGAAAGATGCAGTTGTGGTAGAGCTCGAGCGCGCTCAGCCGCGCGCCGTCGCGCTCGCCCTGAATGAGCCGCGTCAGCACGTCGCTTTCGAAGTCGCCGGGGCTGCGGCGCCGCGCCTCCACCAGCCGGGCGAGATAGTCCTTGAACTCGAGCACCGCGCGGTTGCCGCGCTCGAGCATCTCCGGGGTCGGTCGCGGCTCGAGCCCCGACAGGATGGCGATCGACCAGGCGCGCAGCGGGCCGCGCTCGTCTTTCGGCACGTCGAGCAGGTTGCCGATCACCTCGACCGGGATGCGCGCGGCGAACTCGTCGATGAAGTCGCATTCCCCGGCCATGCGATCGAGCAGCCGGTCCACGAGCTGCGTCACCGGGATTTCCATGCGTGCGATGGCGCGCTGGTTGAGCGCGCCCAGGATGAGGCCGCGGACGCGCGCGTGCAGCGGCGGGTCGTTGAACACCAGGCTCGCGGTGTGATGCTCGTAAAGCGGCGAGTCGCCGAATTTCGGCTTGAACTCGACCTTCTTGTCCGAGCTCGCGTGCGCGTGGCGATAGACCGCGACCACGTCGTCGTAGCGCGAGACGAAGTAGCTGCCGGGGTCCAGCTCGTGCAGCGGAGCGCGCTCGCGCAGCGCGGCGTAGTACGGATAAGGGTCGGCGAAGAAGTCTTCCGGCACCCTGGTCAGCCGGAAGCCGCGGATATCCACCGGGCTATTATGCGGTCATGAGAGTCGAGCCATAGGCGCGATCGAGAGCGTAGTCGTGCTCGGCGGCGGCAGCGCCGGCTTCATCGCCGCGCTGACGCTGAAGCGCGAGATGCCTCAGCTCCGCGTGACGGTGCTGCGCTCGCCCGACATCGGCATCATCGGGGTGGGCGAGGGCACCACACCGGGGGTACCGCTGCACCTTTTCGGCTATCTCGGCGTCGACTTGGAGGAGTTCTACCGCGTCGCCCAGCCGACCTGGAAGCTGGGGCTCAGATTCCTGTGGGGGCCGCGCGCCTACTTCAACTACACCTTCACCCCGCAATGCGACTGGAAGTGGGAGCGCCTGGCGAAGCCGAACGGCTACTACTGCGCCGAAGACTTCGAGTTCGCCGACCCGGTGTCCGCGCTCATGTCCTGCGACAACGTGTTCGTGCGGCAGCAGAACGGCGATCCCTATATCGGTTCCGCGTGGGGATTCCACATCGAGAACGAGAAGTTCGTGCGCTTCCTCGAGTCGTTCGCCACGCGCAGCGGGCTCGAGATCGTGGACGACACCGTCGCCGAGGTGGTGCGCTCTGAGCGCGGCATCGCGTCCCTGCGCCTGAAGTCGGGGCAAAGCCTCGCCGCCGACTTCTACGTCGACTGCTCGGGATTCCGCTCGCTCCTCATCGGCCAGACGTTCAAGGAGCCCTACATCAGCTACAAGCCGACGCTGTTCTGCGACCGCGCAACGGTCGGCGGCTGGGACCGGGCCGAGACGCCGGTGCTGCCCTACACCACGGTGGAGACCATGGACGCCGGCTGGTGCTGGCAGATCGAGCACGAGAGCCGCGTGATCCGCGGCTACGTGCACTCGTCCGACTTCATCTCGGAGGACGAAGCCGAGCGCGAGCTGCGTGCGAAGAACCCGCGCATCGGGCCCACCCGCACGATCAAGTTCCCCTCCGGGCGCTACCGCAACGCCTGGGTGGCGAACGCGTGCGCGATCGGCAACGCCTCGGGCTTCGTCGAGCCGCTGGAGGCCACTTCGCTCGCCGTGATCTGCAACGAAAGCCGCCTGCTCGCCGAGATGCTGAGCGGCTGCGAAGCGCGTCCGACCGCCTCGCTGCAGGCCCTCCACAACCGGCTGGTGGGGCTCGTCTGGGACGAGATCCGCGAGTTCCTCGGCATTCATTACCGGTTCAATACCCGGCTCGACACGCCGTTCTGGCGTGCGTGCCGCAGCGACGTGGCGCTCTCCGCGTCGCTGCCCTTCATCGAGTTCTTTCGCGAGAACGGGCCGAGCGCGCGCGGCGCCATGCTGCTGCCGCGCGCGCAGACCGAAAGCGCTTTCGGCATCGAAGGCTATCTCACCATGCTGGTCGGGCAGAAGCTGCCCTACGCGGGCAGCTACCAGCCGAGCGCGGCGGAGCGCGAGCTCTGGTCGAAGATCCAGGGCGAGCACAAGGCCGTCGGCGCGTCGGGCCTCAGCGTGCGCGAGGCGCTCGGTGCCATCCGCAAGCCCGACTGGAAATGGAACCCGCAGTTCTACAAGGACGCCCTGAAGGCGCACGTGGCCCGGATCGGGCTCTGAGCCCCAGACGTTATTATTCGCGCATGCAACGTGTGCCGCTTGCGGACTTCGAGCCGCAGCTCAAGAAAAGGCTCGAGGAGCTCTGGGGGACGCCGCCCAACCTCTACAAGGCGCTCGCCAACCATCCACAGCTCGTCGCCGCGTGGACCGAGTTCTCGAAGACGCTGCGCCACGACACGCGCACCCCTCGCGCGCTGCGCGAGCTCGTGATCCTGCGCGGCGCGCAGCTTCAGCGCTCGGAGTACGAGTGGGCGCAGCACCTGCCGATGGCGCGCAAGGCGGGCGTGTCCGAGGAGCAGATCGCCAGCCTCGCTTCCTGGTGGACTTCCCCGCGGTTCGATGTTCGCGAGAAGGCCGCGCTGGCGCTGGGTGAAGCAGTAACCCGGGGACACGTGGACGACGCCGTGCACGCCGAGGCGAAACGTCATTTCAACGACCACGACTACGTCGAGCTGGCGCTCGTCGCCGCGTTCTACGCCATGGTCGGGCGCATGCTCGACGCCATGGGCGTGCAGCTCGAGCCCGATGTGCGCGACTACTCTCCGAGGCTGCCGTGAAAAGCTATCGCTACTACGACTTCGTGATGGCGGCGTTCGTCACGGTGCTGCTGTGCTCGAACTTCATCGGCGCGGCGAAGCAGGCGACGGTGAACCTTCCGTTGCTCGGGGCCGTGACCTTCAGCGCCGGGGTCCTGTTCTTCCCGATCTCCTACATCTTCGGCGACATCCTCACCGAGGTGTACGGCTACGGCCGCGACCGCCGCGTCGTGTGGGCCGGATTCGGTGCGCTGGTGTTCGCGTCGGTCATGGCCTGGGTGGTCATCAGCCTGCCGCCGGCGCAGAGCGATTTCATGAAGACCTACCAGGCCAACCTCGAGGGGGTGTTCGGCAACAGCTGGCGCATCGCGCTGGGGTCGATGATCGCCTTCTGGTGCGGCAGCTTCTCGAACTCCTACGTGCTGGCGAAGATGAAGCTGCGCACCGGGGGCCGCTGGCTCTGGACCCGCACCATCGGCTCGACGGTCGTCGGCGAGGCGGTCGATACCTCGCTTTTCTACGTGATCGCGTTCTACGGCATCTGGGCGACGAACGACCTCATCAAGATCGCGATCGCGCAATACGTGCTGAAGACCTCCTGGGAGATCGTCATGACCCCGGTGACCTACCGCGTGGTCGGGTTCCTGAAGCGCGCCGAGCAGGAGGACTACTACGACCGCGGCACCAACTTCAGCCCGTTCACCCTGAAGACATAATTTCACCTTTTGCTGCGGCACAAGTTCCTCGACCCCCCCGGGCGGCGGGAACGATCATCGCCGCTCTTGGAAAACCGCACCCGATATCCGGCCGACTTCCGGCTTGGCGAGCTCCTCACTCGCGCCGGCCTCGTGCCGCGGGCGCGACTCGACGCCGCCCTCGAGCGGCAAGCGAAGCACAACGGCAAGCTCGGCGCGCTGCTGGTCGAGCTTGCGCTGATCGAGGAGGGCGAGCTCTACGCGGTGCTCGCCCTGCAGTCGGGCCTGCACCGGATCGAAGCCGAAGACGTGATCCTCTTCCTGCGCGCCCGCCTCGGCGACATCCTTCTCGGCGCGGCGGCGATTACCGAACATCAGCTCCTGCGAGCGCTCTTGCAGCAGGAGCGCACCGGCGAGTCCCTCGGCGAGATCCTCGTGCGCCAGGGCGCGATCAGCCTGGCGGTGCGCGAGGGCGCGCTCGGCTTCCAGCGCACCCTGTCGAGCCCGTTCCGCGACCGCTTCCGCCTCGGCAGGATGCTGCTCGAAGCGGGCATCGTCGACTCGGTCACCCTCGAGGCCGCGATCGGGCGCCAGCGCGGCGCGCGCGTCAAGCTCGGCGACGCGCTGCTCGAGATGGGCGCTATCACGCAGGAAGTGCTCGAGACCTTTCTCAAGCGCCAGCGCCGGCTGCTCGCGGCGCTCGCTGCCGGCATGGCGCTCGCCGCCGACGCGCACGGCCTGCCCGCGCGCACCTGCTAGCCTAGGCCGCAACCCGCTCCACCGAAGGGCCTGCTTCGTAGCGCGCGAGAAGCTCTTCGCGCTTCTTGCGCGCCGGGCCCACGGTGCGCGCCTTGATGTGGCCATAGCCGCGGATCTCGTCCGGGATGGCGGCGATCTGCACCGCAGCCGCATGGTTCTGCGGCGTCAGCCTGGCGAGCAGGCGCTCGACCGTGTCTTCGTACTCGCGGATCAGCGCGCGCTCGGTGCGCCGCTCCTCGGTATAGCCGAAGGGATCCAGGGCCGTTCCCCGCAGAAATTTCATTCGGTGAAGGAATTTAAAGGCCCCCAGCATCCATGGCCCGAAACGCATCTTGCGCGGCTCGCCGCTCGTCGGGTCCTTGCGCGCGAGAAGCGGCGGCGCGAGGTGGTACACGACGCGGTAGTCGCCCTCGAACATGCCCTCGATCTTCTTGCGGAAGTCCCCCGCGGCGTGCAGCCGCGCGACCTCGTACTCGTCCTTGTAGGCGAGGAGCTTCGCGTAGTAGCGCGCCACCGCTTCGGTCAGCTTCGAGGAATTGACCTTTTC
>Ga0208685_1000090_pt1 | contig 38624 bp, 59 predicted proteins | sample EasRivMeERMLT890_FD_187533 | JGI IMG/M metagenome (GOLD analysis project Ga0208685, IMG submission 187533) | Soil microbial communities from meander-bound floodplain in the East River, Colorado, USA - East River MetaG ERMLT890 (SPAdes) (version 2) | ecosystem: Environmental > Terrestrial > Soil...
ACCTTTCGCAGGACACGGAAACAAAAGGTAATAAGAAGTCAAAAACTGACTTTGCAACAAGCAGAACAGCTAGGCGAGCAAATAAGAAGTTCTATCCTGGTTCAAATATTAGAAGGCACAGGCAAAAGGGACCGTAGGACGGTAATAGTGGACGACCAATCGGTCTTAGTCAAGCCTGAGTCAAGTAAAATGTATTCGGTAAGTTTTGTGATAAGCTATACGGACGACTATCCATCCCAGCACGTATGATGATAAAAGTGGGAAACGAGTATTTAGATTTCAATGAATTGGTTGAAACGGAGAAGCAAGTGAAGCTATTGGAAGACCTGTCCACAAGTGACGGGGATTTCTCTTACTCCTTCGACCTCTCAAAGACGATAAATAATACCCGGATATTAAATAACCCACTACCGGATAATATTTCAAAAGAAGTATATCAGAAGATCCCCGCCAGCTTACTAACAGATTCAGGGGAGGAAACATTCAAAGGCTATCTGAGGGTTGAGAAGATAAACGTAAATTATGAATGTTCTTTCTTTGCAGGGAATAACAACTGGTTCGGGCTTCTTTCCGGGAAATTAAGAGATATTGACTGGAGTGATTACGACATCGACCAGACGGAAATAACCCTATCCAACGCGCTGTTCAATACCTCCGGGGTGGTGTTTCCTTTAATTGATAATGGGTTATTGGCCTACCGTGGGAATGCACTATTAAAAGTGGAGGACTTTGTAGGGGCACTTTACACCAAAGACATCGTAAACAGGGTATTCGCTTTACAAGGGATTAAAGTTCAGGGGGAGCTATTAAACGACGCTGACTATTTAGCTTCTGTCGTTGTCAATAACCCCAAAAGTCAGGAGAATATCGACGCGGCTTCTTCTTATGTGGAGCAAAGCACGTTGATTGCCCGACCTGGGGAAAACGTTGAGTATCCGGTTGTATTTCAGAATGATTCAGTGTTTCCTTTTTTTGATGGCTCTTTGAATCCATTTAGTTTAGTCACCAATAGCTGGACGGCCCCCTTTAAAACGATGATTCATATTGAATTGTCGTTTGTGCCTTCAATTGTTGATGCCTCATACAGCCAGCGGATCTACATCTACATAAACGGGGTTTTTACTTTTGTCGATATCGGTCTTTCAGTAGGGGGGCTTTATAACTCAGCTACCGCAGGGGACCAGGAAAACTTTGTACTGGACAGGACATTTTTAGTCGATCAGGGGGACGTTTTGACGTGGACCACTGAATGGCAGCAGTCCGTAGGATCAACACAGAATGACGTCGTTTCAGGATGGGTTAAAATAACCCCTGTATTTATTTATAAGGCATTTGGGGCTGCGATGGTCCCCGACTGGACGCAGGGAGAATTTATATCTGAGATAATAAAGCAGTTCAACGCTATCCCCACTTATGACGCGGCCAATAAGACGTTAACACTGAATCTATTTGAGAAGATTCAAAGCCATGATCCTGTGGACCTTTCTGAATACATCTCGGCGGTAGAAGTTGATTATGCAGAGTTTGTTTCTGACTATGGCAAGAAGTCTTTTTTGTCACACATAGAAACCGAAGAAGAAGAAGAATTTAGACGGATGCCGCTGGATAAAAGGACTTACGACAAAGGGCAGATAGATATTGATAATGACTTTTTAGGGGATGAGGTGGATATAATTGAAAGTGAATTCTCCTCCCCGATAACGTATATAAACCCTGTCTTCCAAATGAGCATAGAGAAGACCAACCTTGTAGAATTTGACCAGCAGTTTAACATGGAGTTTACAGCGGTTACCGATTCGGCGGGACGGGCAAGATTTGCTATCGCTGACGATAGATTTCAACTGTCGGACATGGTCAGGGTTACCGATTCAACTAATATCAGTTATAACGGTGACTATATGGTGATTACGTTTGGGGCTGGGTATATAGAACTGGAGGGATTAGCATTTGACACGAACGCTACCGGAAGTCTGGCTAAAATGAACTTCGTTTATGGAGATTCGGACCAGGTATATTTACTGCATCATGTTCCATTATACACCGTTTCTAAGTTCTCAGGGCTTACACAGATACAGGTTGAAAATACGGACTACTCCACACTAGCTCCGGCATTTTATAATTTAATTCCTACGAATAGACAGATAGACAGGGACTTTCCGTTTTCGATGGCGTTTGCCGAAGGTGACCAGTTGTCGGTGACTGAACGGTATTTCAGATTAGTTTCAATGGTATTAAACGACCCTGTAAAACTACTTTCTGTTGCGCATTTGCCCTATGCTATTTATCAGTCGCTGGACTTTTTAAGACCGATTACAATTAAGACGCAGGAGACACAGAACCAATACTATTTGAATAAGATATCAGGATATAAAGAGAGCTATTTGCCTTGTGAAATTCAACTGATTAAACTCTAATGGCAGACAGGGAAGAAACCATAATTCTAGATGTAGATGTCGACGTCGAAGACTCGGTAGAGTCAATAAACGACTTAACAGCGGCCAATAAAGAACTGCGGAAGGAACGGAACGCTTTGAATCTTCAGAGTGAGCAGGGAAAGAAACGGGCGCAGGAAATCAACGCTTTAATAGACCAGAACACATCCAAGATAAAAGAGAATGTTTCCGCTATTGAGAAACAGAAGATAAACATCGGTAATTATAAAAGTGCATTAGACGGGGTTCATCCGGCTTTGGGGAAAGTGGGGGAAGGGTTGGAGTCGGGGGCTGCCGGGCTTAAAGCTATGACGCTTCAGGCGTTACGTTTCATCGCTACCCCAATAGGGGCCATACTTGCAGCACTGGTAGCCATATTCACCGTCTTAAAGGCTGCGATATCTTCCAACAATGAAGTATTAGACAAGTTTGAGAACATCACGAATGCTATCGGGGTAATACTTGATGTGGTCGTCGCCCGTGTTGGTAAACTCGGTGAAGCCTTAATAGCTTTAGTATCCGGGGACTTTGACAAAGCGGCGGATCTGACAGCGGCCGCATTCTCAGGGCTTGCCGAAGAAATAGCCAATGCAGTCACACAAGGGCAGTTGTATTTGGATTTATCACGTGAACTGGAAGACAGCCAACGGGCATTAAGAATTGAAACCGCACGAACAGAGAATGAGATTAAACGTCTGGTAGTTGCTTCCAAGAATAGAAATCTAAGCCTTGATGAACAGGAGGAAATGCTTCGAAAGGCACTAGCGTTAGAGGAAGAATTAGTAGACAAACGGGCAGAGAATGCGCAAAAGGATTTAGTACTCACAGCCAAACGGCTCGCATTAGAAAGGTCTTTAAGTCAAACGGCGGAAGAAACGTTTGATCAGTTTTTAGATCGGTTGGTGACTGGTGGTAAATTAGCTGATGAAGGAGTAGATGAAATAGTTGATAAAATTGAAGCCTTAGAACAGGCGCGCGGATCTTCACTTGCTTTTCAGGAGAAGTTAGAAAACAACTTAGCCACCATCCAAGAGAAACGGACTAAGATACTTGAAGACCAAGCTAAAGCATTGGCCGAACAAGAAGCCCAATTAAGAGCAACACAACGTGCAGCCAACCAAATAGAGCCAACGACAGAAGATCCATTAGTAGGGGCTTTCCAGACACAGGCCACAATAATCACCGATATAAATGATCGGATGAACACCGACCTTGCTAAACGGAATGAAGCCTTCAGGGCAGAAGAAGCCAAAAGAGTAGAAGCCGGGGCACAAATGGCGGTATTAGTTGAACGGCAAAAGGTTGATGCAATCAGCAATTTAACCGGGGCACTTGCAGATGTATTGCATGAGGATACCGCAGGATATAAGATTCTAGCCTCCGCTGAGGCATTGATGAATACTTATTTAGCCGCTACTGCTGCCTATGCTTCAGGTGCTAAGATTAACCCCGTATTCGGTGCTATATCTGCGGCGGCTGCCGTAGTAGCTGGACTTGCCAACGTAGCTAGGATAAATTCAATAGAATTCGCTGAAGGAGGTTATACCGGGGACGGTGCAAAGATGCAGCCCGCCGGAATTGTTCACGCTGGCGAGGTGGTGTGGTCACAGAAAGACGTAGCTAAAGTAGGGGGGCCATTAGCAGCCAATGCCATGCGTCCGACTTTCAGAGGGTACCAGGATGGTGGGGTAGTTACCAGTTCTCTGACCGCACCCATAACGGCACAACTAGAGATGGCCAACATCATAAAAAATATGCCTTCTCCTGTGGTGGAGGTAGTTGAAATAAACAAAGTTCAGCGGGCGGTAGCAGTAAAACAAAAAATATCAAGACGATGAATCTAGCGGAAAAGTATGGGATTTCCCCGGAGGTAGTCAAGCAAATGATAAAGGACGGGTGGTTACCCTGTTCATTAACAAAGTACGAAGAAGTGATAGCCGTTTATGAGAAGAACATTATTACAGGGATGCCCAGATTACAAGCGATAACCAATACATCTATGGCCACCAAAACCCCTGAGCGGACGGTATATTCCATCATCAAAAAGTTTCATTAAGTAGTATTGCAATTTTAGTTGCAACCTTTTTAAGTGCTTTAGACTCATTTTTGCCTTCGTGACGGGCAATATTTATATCTACGGTGAGGTCGGCAAGCAAGTAACCTTAGACTCGGTTCTAAAAAACATCGACCCCAAATATTCAGATTACATTGTCCACATCCACTCCCCAGGGGGTGAAGTATTCGAAGGATACGCGATCTATAACGCTATCAAGAATACAGGAAAAAACATTACCGTCCATGTTGAAGGTACGTGCGCTTCGATAGCCACTTTAATAGCCGCAGCAGGGGACAAAATTATAATGAATCTCAAATCCTCATGGATGATTCATAGCCCGAGGGTACGCACCGAAGGGACATCAAAAGACTTACGCAACGCTGCCGGACAGCTCGATAGGATCGAGACGCAATTAATTGATTCATGGGTAGGAAGAACATCTTTAACACGGGAGCAACTGGTTGAAATGTACGATAGGGAAACCCTATTAGGACCAGAGGAAGCGGTGCAGTTGGGATTTGCGGATGAAATACAGGAAGTTCTAAAAGCCGTAGCATCAGCAGACTTTAAAAAATATAACACAATGGAAAACACCAGTACCATTATGGCCGCTATAGATAGACTCACCAAAACGGTGACTAATCTATTCAAGCCTAAGAACATGACCGATACCCTTGCCGATGGACGCCAGATAATGGTAGAATCTGAAGATGGGGATTGGACCGGAAAGCGGGTCACTCTTGTAGACGGAACCCCTTTAGAGAACGGTAATTATACTCTTGAAGGCGGACGGGTAATATCTGTCGCTGACGGGGCTATCGCAACAGTAACAGAACCAGAAGCAATACAAGCACCAAAACCGGAAGATATGGAACTTAAAGAAAAACTTGCGGCCGCAGAAGCTCGCATTAAAGAACTTGAAAGCGCCGTACAAGCGCAGACCGACACGGCCACAAAAGCCGAAGCAAAAGCTAAGTCTTTTGAAAACAAACTCCACACTGAGCTAAAATCAGTGCAGGATGAACTTAACAAGATTAAGAATACCACCGTAGGCGATGACTCCGCACCAGCCAAAGCAACGCAAGAAGCCAACCGCCCTGCGATTGTTGACCCTATGGCCGCATGGTACAAGAAAAATGTTCTCGACACCCGTAACACCGACTAAGATGACAATGCAATTCAAACCAGTAGCGTCAATGTACACACCGGAATTGACCTACACTTATCCCGGTAAACTGAATACTGAGCTTATTAAGCCTATTCATATTGACATCCCGGCACTTACGGATCTATTCAGAATTATCCAGGGTGTACGATGTGGTGAATATCTGCACTTGATACAACCCCTGACTTCTGTACTTACAAAGTCCACGGGTGATTGTAACCCTACCTACACACAGTCTGGATCTATCACAGATCGTCCGTTGACCACTGGTAATTATGTGATTAACCTTGAATGGTGCGAGGAAGAATTTAACGCGGTATGTACGGCTCTCACTGAGAAGTATACCAGCATGGGTGTGGATGGCTACGAACTACAGGCCAACCTTCAGGCTATTATATTTGAACAGGTTATTGAGACTGCGAAACGCGATCTTCTGAAGTTGGTGTTTCTTTCTGACAACACCTACCCCGCTAGCTCTATTTGGAGCGCAATTGACGGTGTTTTCGTGAAGTTCTTCGACGCGGCTACTAACTATTGCGTGGAGCCTGTTTACAACTTCTCCGCTGCTCAGAAACTGCACAATTCTATTTTGAACGCTGACCAGGCAAGAGACATTTTGAAACTGTTGTTCACCAACGCCAATATTAGACTTAAATCACTCCCTGCTTCTCAGAAGTCATTCTGGGTATCACAGTCGATGTGGGAAAACTACTACACGTCAGTACTTGACAACTGCTGCAATGAAGGTAGCTGGCAAGCCGGCCAGGATGGTATCGGAACCCTGAAATACAGGGGTATCGAATTGCTTCCTTTGCCTATCATTGACGATGCGTTAGAGAATGATTCTACCAACCCGTTCTATGATGAAATACGTCACTTTGCGGTGTACACTACAAGGGATAACCATTACCTGGGAGTGGAACGGAGTTCAGACCTTAACAACTTGACTTCTTGCTTTGATTGCCGGACGAACTCTAACCTTATCAAAGGCAAAATGAGATTCGGATATAACTTTGCACAGTGTGATTTGATCGCTTGGGCTAAATAAAAAGCTATGCCAGTACTATGCGGAATAGGCAGCGGGATTGATTTCGACTGCCTTTCAAAACGAAAGATATCGGGTGTAAAAAAGGTATGGCTCTTTAACATGGACCAGCTTTCAAGCCCGATAGACCCCTCAGGAACGGGATACGTCACAGGACTGAACTTCACCGGATATGATGGACTGTACCTGTTCGATGCGGGTAAGTTCTCTCATTCGGCAGACAGCCCGATAAACGTACAAGCGGATTCCGGAGCGGTATCTTTTCTTCAGAATGTGATTCTCAGACTGGTGGTAGATACGCCTACTGAACTTTCGACGCTGGCGGACTTGCTGGTTTCGACTGTGGGGGCCATTGTGCTCACAAACAATAACGAGTTCCGGATATACGGAGCGCAAAACGGACTAACGGCCAGCGAAGGCAACGTATCTCCTACGGGCCGGGCTCAGGGAGAAGACACAGCCACTACGGTGACATTGATAGGTGAAGAAGGGCTTCCTTATAGAATGTTGCTTAACACTGACTATGCGACTACGTTGGCTTTGGTACAGGCTTACGAATTCTAACCTAAACCGAACCTTTAAATAAAGAAGCCTCTTCACCGGGGCTTTTTTGTTGCTTAATTTAAATTAAAACTTAAATTTGGCTATGACACGACAAGAAATTAAGGCTGCCTTAAAGACCAGAGGCATCTTTGATACTAATTCGAAAGACCAACTCTGGCAGCAAGCCTTCCAATTATACTATCAGGAAACAAAACAGAAGTTATCTATTAGCTGTGGCTCTTGTTTCAACCGTGTCCGTAATTGGCTACAGGCATGAATACATTAGAGACACTTACCGAAGATTTAGACAAAGAAAAGGATTATTGCATTATAGCTATTAGGTTCTTAGAAGGTTGCCCCGGATTAGAGCCTGATAAATATCCAGAACAAAGAATTGAACAATATTTTGATAGACTTAATGTGTTGGCTATTGAAAGGGCTCGTCGGTTGAAAAATATCTTTGGTTTATGATGCACCAGATTTATTACAAGCCTGAACAGAAGACTAAGCTATATCCATTTGCAACACCTTACTATAACGAAGGGCTTACTATCTTCTTCGAGAATAAACCCATTGAAGCCATTGTAAACAGTGCAGACGGCCCAACTATAGCGGTAGCAAGCTGGAAATTATCACAGAAATTAAGAAGACATCAGCCTTTAACTAATGAACGGTTAGAATCTGACTACCAGGTGCTGAGTTTTACCCGGAATTCGTGGCGACACAACATGATGGCGATGTCAAACCAGTGGCATCCTGGATTTATGAAGACAATTACGCTCTTGTGGGAGAAATTAGGGCTAAAAATGCCCGGAGAAGCGAAACAACCTATCTACCAGAACCATTATTCCGCGAAAAGTGACATTTACAAGCGGTATGTTAACGAATTCCTGTCGCCGGCGATGGAATTAATTGAAAAAGACGAAGAATTGCACAGTTTAATGGTTGTACCGTCACGTTATGGGTCATTGTCACGGGAAGCGGACCTGAAAAGTGTAAAAGAGAAGCTAGGCATGACGGATTACCCGTTATGCCCTTTCATTTTAGAACGTTGTCCTTCATTGTGGTTCACTATTCACCGGATCCCCGTCACCTACCTATGATTTCATTAATACATCCAAGCAGGGGAAGACCAGAACAGGCACTAAAGGCTACTCGTGATTGGTCGTTTGCTGCTGGTTCATCGGACTTTGAACACATTTTAAGCCTTGATGATGGTGATACGGAATACTATAAGTATATAATGTATTTCGCGCCAAGTGAGATTGTAAAAGGTCCTAACAATTCAGTAGTTGAGGCAACAAATAGAGCTGCTATGGTTGCTGATGGTGACATTCTAATTTATATGTCAGACGATTTTAAGTGCCCTGAAAACTGGATTGAATTAGTCACTAAGGAATTTGCAAAGTATTCAGGCCCAACACTTATAAAGGTTGACGACTGTCTACAAAAGTTTCACGTTCCTGTGCTGACTATCCCAATAATGAACCGTGAGCTTTATAATAAACTCGGATACTTCTTTCATCCTGACTATAAGTCTATGTTCTGTGATGAACATCTATATTGGAAGACTATGCAGTTAGGGGCCTTGAAGTTTGCACCACATTTGAAATTCGAACACTGCCACGTATCAGTAGGCAAAGCCCCGGACGATGAAACCTATCGGAGAAGCGCAGCAAATTGGGAACAAGGAAAGGCGATGTTTGCCAAACATAAACGGGCGGGATTTCCATGAGTTCACTGGCGATATTGATATGTACTTTACCGGAACGGTTCGAAAAGTTGAAGCGGTTGAAGAACATTTTAGAACCCCAGGTGGAACGGTTCAAAGACAGGGTTTCTATTCACTACCATGACGGAGGGAGTTCGCTACCAACAGGCACAAAACGGAATTTACTAATAGAAAACAGTTCCTCCGATTACTTCTGCTTTGCCGATGACGATGACTTAGTTTCCGCTTTCTATGTTTCTGAAATAGTTAAAGCAATGGACCAGAACCCGGACGTGATTACTTTCTGTGGGTACATTACAACGAACGGGGCCAACCGGGTAAACTGGGAGATTAAACTAGGCAATGAATATGTTGAACGGAACGGGATGTACTATCGATGGCCCAACCATTTAGCGGTGATGAAACGGGAGCGGGTCAGACACGTAAAGTTTCCGGCTGTATGGCAGATGGAGGACTTTCGATGGTCGGAAGAAATAGCACGGAGGAAACTACTAAAAACGGAGGTTCACATTCCGTTGGAATTGTACCACTATGACTGTATTCCAAAAACAAAAAGAGTAAATGAAAGAAGACTTCGATAAATCATTTTTTCAGACCGCATGGGGGGAGGAAGGGTACTTAGAACCCTTCAGCTACGGAGTCGGTATTGATACCGTGTGTGAGGTTGGGTTAATGCCGTTCCTGTCACCACATAAGGACGCTTTGGAAATTGGTCCAGGGGGAGGGACGTTCACACAACGGATGATAGGCCAATTCAATCACTTGACGGTGATGGATGTCATTAGAAAGCCTAAAGCATTTGATGCCTATGAGAACTTCACCTATATCGAATTATCAGATAAGAACTTTGACTGTCCTGTCGATGCCTATTCAATGGACTTTTGTTTCAGCTATAATGTCTTCTGCCACTTATCAAATGAGGCTTTAAGTAAGTATTTGAGGGGCATAAACAAAGCATTGAAGTTCGGTGGGGACTTTGTGTTTATGCTTTCAAACTACCGGCATACCAGTCAGTTCGGTAAAGGGTATTCACTCGGAGACTTCTTACCAATGGGTCATTTTTATCAGGATCTACGGACACTGGATTTGATTGTTGATTATAATGAATGGGAGGTAATTAATAACAATCTACTCCCAGACCACAGGGATATAGTATGTCACCTACGAAAGATATGATAGCTTCTATCCTCATCCCGACAATGCCTGGAAGATTGGAAAAGTTTACCAATCTGTTCAACGAACTACATCGGCAATTGGCCTATATGCAAACTTTTCACCCAACACTGGGACAGATTGAAATAGTAATAGACGATTCAAAACGGTTTTTAGATGGGGGACTTTCTATAGGAAAGAAACGGGAGGCATTAGTACAGCGTGCAGAAGGTAAATATTGTTGGTTTCTGGATGACGATGAAACGATAGCGCCGAACTACCTTGAAACATTGGTAAGACTTTGTTGCAGGAATGAAGATGTATGCACATTCCGGGCCATAGGAAAATTTGATAACTATTGGGCGGTCTATGATATGTCGTTATTTAACACATGGAATGAACCCTCCACACCTGATAAAACAGTAGTTCGCCAGCCGTGGCATCAGTGTCCGGTTAAGACTGAGTATGCTAAATTATATTCATTTCCTGATACGTCCTATGGAGAGGACTGGGAATGGATGGAGCAAGTCTTAAAGCATTGCAAGTCAGAAGCCCACACGGACGCTATTTTACTTCAATACAATCACGGAAAACATTCAGAAGCAGATAAAATAACTAACCATGTACAGTCAGAATCAGGAGGAGAAACACATTCTTGAATACTTCGGATATCATGTAGGTACCTTCATCGATGTAGGTTGCAATGATTGCGAAACGTTCTCCAATACCAGGGCTTTGGCGCTCAGGGGATGGAAAGGGATACTATTGGATTGCAGTCCAACGGCTATTGATCGCTGTAAGAAACTATACAACGGACACAAGGGCATTTATATTTACGACTATGCGATTTCATCTCACAATGGCAAAGCGATTCTACAGGAATCCGGGCCGTTATGTACTCCTTCCGATATTGGGTTGGTTAGTACTTTCCATCAACACGAGAAGGCCAGATTTGATAGGAAGGTTAAATATGAACCTATTGAAGTTAAAACGTTCAAATGGAAGACCGCATTGAATAGGTGGAAGATAAAAGAGTTTGACTGCATTTCTTTAGACGTTGAAGGGGATGAGCTTAACATTCTACCAGATATGGACCTATCCAAAACTAGATTAATCTGTATTGAGTGGAACGGGAAACCTGAACTAAAGGAAGCCTATGAGAAATATTTATCAGGTTTCAGTATAATTTATACGTCAGCCGAAAACATCGTTTATGCCAGAATTTGACATTAGTCTTTATGACGAGGACTTCTTCGAATGGCACGTAACACATGCTAGAAAGTATTCTATACGCACGATGGACTGGTACATTATTAATTACCATCCTAAAAGCGTTATAGACTTTGGATGTGGGATAGGTAGCTATTTAGAATGCGCTTACGACTATGATATTAAGATTAAAGGCTATGAGATTTCGTGGGAAGCAGTCAGCCACACCCCAGAACGCATACGGCCATACATTGAATACAGGGACTGCACCGAGCCAATAAACGCGGGGATATTCGATACGGTTATTTCTTTTGAAACCGCGGAACACATTGAACCGGAAGGGACTAACCAATTCATTTTGAACCTTGTAAACGCTACCGGTAAAACGTTACTATTCACAGCAGCCCCTTTAGGGCAGGGGGGAACAGGGCACATCAACTGCCGGCCTAAAGAGTTCTGGATAATGGAGTTAAGTGACCTCCTGATTTACAATGACGTTTTAACCGGGGAGATATCAGAGGCATGGGAGAAACTTGGAGCCCCGTGGTATATCGTTAAAAATCTAATGGTGTTCAGCCGATGATAATTGTCAACTTCTCCACAAAAGGCTACGGGATGTTGCAACGCAGACTGCGTCATTCGTTAGCGGGTCACAGAAGTATAATGTTCAGCAACTATGGGCAGATTGATAGCCCAACACAACAGGAAAGCCCCTATCAGTTTAAGATACATTCCATAGAAAGGGCATTTCTTCAGGATGATATCGTTTTATGGTGTGATTCATCACTGTTTCTGGTTGGAAACCTACATATCATCGACAATCTTATAAAACAGGATGGCTATTTTATGGAGGAGGCGGGGCATTGGGTAGGGTCATGGACAAATGAGTTTACAAAGGATTATTTTAAGATGACAGAGGAAGAACTCGCGGTCCCTGGGGGGATATTCATGTTTACCGCTGGGTGCTTGGGATTGAACAGACAGAATCAGACAGCTATGGAATGGTTCAGACAGTGGAAGGAGGCGGCGCTTGCGGGATGCTTTAAAGGTCATTGGCACGATCACCGACACGACATGACCTGTGGTTCGATAATAGCCCAACGGCTGGGAATGAAGTACCAACGGGGAGGTAAGTACCTTGCTTATGTGGGGCCAGACTACCCCAAACCGGAGCCGGGTGTTGTATTTAAGTTAAAAGGATACTTATGAGAATTCTACTGGCGTGGTGGTTCTGGTTTACCAACAGAAACGATGAAGTCGCCAGACAGCGACTAAAAATATGTTCTACGTGTGAAAAAATGAAATGGGGGATATGCAAAGTTTGTGGCTGTCCATTGCAAACTAAAGCGAGATTGTTAGATGAAATATGTCCGCATCCGGATGGAAACAAGTGGAATTAAAAGGGGGCCAATCGCCAACAAGCCCCCTTTAATATTTTCGCCGGACTTATTGGTTTTACCGACGCGAAGTAAATATAACAATTTAAATGCCATTTAAGTGAAGTTATGCGCTATTTACAACGTATGGGCCGATTGGGATATTTTAGAATATTCGCTTAAAAACATAGAGCCGCTTGTCGACGGAGTCATTATAGTCGGCTCCACTAAGAGCAACTTTGGGGAATATTATCCAATACCTGAGAATTTCCGCGACAGGGTAGCCATACGTGAACCACAGTTTAAAACAGCCCGCGAAAGTGAGACAGACAAGCGTAATTTCGGATTAGACTTAGCACGGTGGGCAGGGTTCACCCACTTCCTAACTATCGACGCTGACGAATTCTACGACCCTGAAAAATTCATCTTAGCTAAAAAATTAGTTGACGACACTGGACTTATTGGGCTGGTTTGTACCTGTACCACTTACTTTAAAAGCCCTACTTTAACGATTGGATTGGATGTGACGCTGGTTCCCTTCATACACGAACTTACCCCGACTATTAAACACACCTTCAACAGAAACTATCCCTATGCGTGGAACGGGACTCAGATTCGGATAGACCCTACCCGGAGTTTGAATATTGATGATGGGGTATTTATGGTTGATATTACCATGCATCACATGTCATGGGTACGAGCAGACATCAAACGTAAAATCAGGAACTCCACGGCAAAAGCGAATTTAGATCGATCTACCATATTGGAAGATTTGGCCAATGCAAAGCCGGGTTACTACTGTCGTTTTTACCAAAAGACACTGATAGAATGTGAAAACCGGTTTAATATTAAGTTAGACGAAAGCCAATCCTAATTTACCTCTATGTATTTTATGATGATCATACTTTAATCCTCTGGCCTTCATTGCTTCGGCACCGTTATCATAATAGATACCAGTTAAAAGGTCGAGACATAGTTTTGACCTACACGTGTATTTCATCAGTTTTCGGTATGCATGTATCCTATTCTCGGAAGTAGTGGCCCATTCCAAATTTTCGACTCGGTTATCAGTTTTAATGCCGTTTTTGTGGTTTATTTCCGGCTTATTTTCTGGATTGGCTATAAATGTGAGTCCGATGAGCCTATGAACTGATGGCCATTTTCTAATATCATTAACTGATAAACACACAGATTGATATCCACACTTATCAATTGATAATTTAAGTTTTTTGATGGTAGTGCCTCTGTGGCTGTAGATATTACCCTGATCATCAGCAGAGTAAAGACCCTCATAACTTGGAATTGGCTTCATATTTTAAAGATAGATTTTATTGCAAAATTAACAGCAATCTAGCTATAGAGATTATACACATCTTTGTTACGTTCCCACACGCGTGGCAGAACTGAAATATCCCGGAGGTATGGACGTAAAGAAAATCACTGAGCCTTTATACAAGATTTATAACTTCGTAGTAAGGGAATTTGCCTACACTCAACAGGTAGAAATGTCCGGTCAATATCTCCCCTTCGGGCCGGATGATATGTTCCCCAATAAATTAGCTGCCTTAGTTCAAGGTTCACCCACCGCGACCGCGTGTTTATCTACAATGGTAGACTTTGTGACGGGGGAGGGATTTAACAAAGGCATAGGACTTGAAAATCTTGTTATTAACAATCAAGGCTTAAAGTTATTTCGATATCACTCCATACAATCGGATTCATTGGTCCATAACTGGGGTGTTGCTTCCATAGTGAAGTACAACCAGGCGGGGGAGATTACCCAGATATTTGATATTCCTTTTGCTTACTGCCGACTAGGGAAACCTGATGACAGAGGTATAATTTCTAAGATACTTTACAATCCCTATTTCGGGACGGGGCTTTACAACAGAGCGCAGACGGTAGAATATGACGTCTACAATCCAACCGCGGCCACCGTTCAGATGGGACTGGATAAGAAATGGAAAGGACAGATAAATTGGCTTGGCATTAAAGACCAGAAACATCCGTTTTACCCTATACCTGACTATTATTCTGCTTCCCACTGGATGAATGTAGAGAAGAACGCGGCCGTTTACTTCGATACAAACTTAGAGAACGGGTTCCTTCAGTCTATGGTCCTTAAAATGGTGGGCGACCCTAACGACGTTTCCGGCAAGAAGGATGGCAACGATGAGGATATTACCAAAGGGAAGTTACTGGATGAAATGTTAACCCACGACTTTTCAGGTCCAAAGCGGGCGCATAAGATAATGACCCTGTGGGGAAACAACAAAGAAGAATGGCCCGAGCTTGCAGCTTTCCCTACAAATGCGAATTCAGATTTATATCGCGTCCAGGATGAACAGGCCACCCGGAAGATAAGCATAGCTACCAAAGTCCCCGCTATTCTAGCCAATGTAAACGACGCTAATAACTTCGGGGGGGAGCAGATTCGCCCAGCGGTGAAATTAATGCAGCAACGCGCCAAACGGCCACAGGATTTGTTGATAGACTATTACTCGGATATGTTGAAACGGTTCATTAATCCTGTCACCGTTCCGATAAAAATAGTCCCTTATAACCCGTTCCCAGAATTAGAGAGCATAGATCCGCAAGTGTGGGGCGTAATGACGCTGGAAGAACAACGGAAATGGACACAAGACCACACAGAAATAGAATTAACGCTTACTACCCCTCAAACACCGGCTGCACCTGTCGAAAACAGGTTTGTGAACCTACATTTTGACTCTTATCCGGCGGGAGCGAAGGCAAATGCTAAACGGGCGGTAGAATGGGAGGAAAAAATGCAAACTTTCTGTCAACCGAAGAAGGGAAGGATGTTGACAGACCAGATTTTGAACGGAATTCCACTGGGACCGAAGGAAATCAAGCGTTTATCACGGTATTTAAGTAAAAATACTATACACAAAGACAAACCTTATGGCGAAAGCTGCGAGGCGGTGATGTATGACGCGTGGGGAGGGTCTGAAATGATGGTTTGGGCTAACGAAAAAGTAAAAGAGTTAAATGGCAAAGCTGATTAACTACCAATATCTCCGGGTCGAGGCTGACATTTCACAAAATGTCAAAGACCTTGAACTGGACAACCCCATTAAGCGGTCTGAAGAGATGCTGGCTATGCTTATAGGTGACGCTTTATACGCTGAATTGGTGTCAGAGAACCCCAATTTTACAGGGGGGAACATTACGCTCATGCCCTACGTGAAAAAGTTCTTAGCGTGGCAGGCCTATCAGTTCTGGTTGCCAAAGGCCAACTTTAAAACGCACAATTCGGGACTAAGAGTCCATGAAGAGGAGAACAGCCGGGCGGCAAGTTCAGAAGAGATGGCCAATTTAATCCGTGACGCTAAGATGTGGTGCCAGACGCAAAAGGATAAGCTAGTACAGTACTTAGAGAATAACTGTGATGGGTATCCGCTGTACAACTGTCAGTGTAACGATACTTCTAAAACGGGGACGGGCTTTCATATTACTTCGGTAGGTAATCATCCGACAGGGTGCGGGTGTAATTCATGCAGACATGGACATTCATAACGAATTCATAGCCAATAAGAAAGACCTTGTGTTTTATGCAGGGAAAGCGATACTTAACAAAGTACACGCCTTCTTTGATATTAATGGGGATGCGTGGGACTTTTCAGCCGCTATTGGGTTCACGTTTACCATCTGGCAGGAGCGGGAGGGGGGATTAGAGATGATTGCATGGACGTCTCCTGGTAACCTTCCTCAGACAACTTCGACTAATGAGATAACATTGAATGCACTGGCAACGGACACAGATATTGAATTAGGAAAGTATTACTATGAAATGGAATATTTAGTGTCCGGGGGTTACTCAGTTTTAATTGCTTATGGTGAAGCTAAGTTTATATGAACTTCACCTTAAATGATAATGCTGTAAACTTTGAGTTAGAGGATAGAAAGGATTTTGAACTGGGGGAAGATAGACTAAGTTTCAAACTCAATGCGATCACGGAGGTGCCGGAAGCTTCGGGATGTTTCAGATTACTGGAAGACGGTTTTTTCAGGCTCTTGGAAGACGGGGACGTCAGGGTATTAGAACAATGTGATCAGGGATTTGACTACACACTTGATTTTACTTTATGATAACCTATAACGATAAAGTTCAGTTCGAATCTAATCCTCTTCCTGAGGTAAATAAATGGAGTGCAGATGACGCCAATCAGGTTAAAGGTCAAGTCAATACGACTATAAATGATTTAAATAGTGCTATAAGTAATTTGAATACAGCTATTACCAATTTAACGAATTTAACCGCAGTTGTTAATTTGAAGATGACCATCCCGGTGATGCAGTCTTATGTTCCTGTTCATACTGGATGCTCATTGGACCCTACACTATTGGTCGCGAATTATATACAGTTGGGAAGATTATGTATTATCAATGTGAATTTCAGTGCATTTGGAACAAGTAACGCAACTACAAAAACGATAACATTACCGGTGGCGGCAGCATCAGTGCAACCATTTATAATTACAGGTTTTGTTGGTGCTGGGGGTCCTGAGGTGATAAAAGTATCTACGAGGGTAAATAGTATCATTGCAGATGTTTATAGGAATGTTGCGGAAGCAAATTGGCCTGTATCAGGAAACTATTTACCGATATTGAATTTTGCTTACATAACGATCTGACGATGTCAAACAAGAAAATTACCGAACTCCCAGCCGCCGGTGCGTTAACAGGCGCAGAACTTGTGGAGACTGTTCAAGGTGGAATAAATGTTCAAACTACATCCGGTGGAGTATCTGATCCTGATACTACCGCCGTAGCTTTGGTGGACGATGCCTCTATGGCAATGACCGGTCAAAAACATACATTATCTACATCTTCTGCAACCCGAACTTTTACGATTACTTATACTGGTGACGATATAACATTGGTAATTACGTTAAGTGCCGCTACCTCAACGCTTACTTTTCCAGCCACTTCGCTTTGTGTTTCAGAGGGGGTGGCTTCAGGGGATAACACGTGTCCATTAGCGGGGGTCTCCGGAGACAAGTATGTAATAGCAATTAAAAAGGTAGGCAGTGCCTACTATGTGGTGTGTAAAAACTTCGGACAATGAGTTGGTTCCATGCTATGTTAACGGCTGGTTCTCAATTTAATCCTGGTGGTGGAACGGATTATTATGTTTCAGAATCAGGGACTGGCAGTGGTTTAAGTGCAGCGACACCTATGAGTCCAGCCAGCTTTCTTTTAGTTGTGTTGGTTGATGCCGACAGAGTTTTCTTTTTAGAAGGAGATGAATTTTAATTTATGAATAACGATATCATTGAATATAGCATACCATCTTTTAAAGAACTTTCTAAAAAGTGGGAAGCGCCAAGAATCAGGATTAAAAAGCTACTTCCTGATCTGACTATTTATCCATCACGATGGACCTATTTAGTCTCAAACGAGAAACGACCGCACACAATTACGTTAGAAGAGTTCAGGAAGAAGAAACTCAAAGCCGGAGATAAAGTTTATTTTGAGCGTGGACAGATTTACAATTGGGCTGAATACGATGTAATTACAGACGATAACACATTCGGTTCGTTTGGCTCTGGCGCTGATCCTATATTTTACGGATCTGATTCATACATCGCAGCAACATGGACATCTGAAACCGGAGGATATTATTCGACCCCGCTTGCTACTGCTCCATTATGGGTTGCAATTAACGGTGAATGCGCAAGGCAAGGGGAGACGGATTGGATTCCGACAATTACGAATTCAACTTCGAATACTATTGCCGGTGCTCCGGCAACATTGAATGCTTTTAATTCTGTGATGTTGTTGGCTAATAATACCAAGCTAAGGATGAAAGAGTTTTTTTTCAGACTTTCTTATGAGCATTTAGTTACGGGATATAACACAGGGACCGGTTTAATGAATATTGGAGCCGGTGGTGTTGTGGGAGGTGTGCAGGGAATGCCTTTTAAACTATACGGGCAAAAGCAATTTGCAACCTTGGAGGGTGATTGGTGGTATGATGATCCAAATAATAAACTGTGGATTAAAACGGTAGCAACTCCATCGGGAACAGACATTCGGGTAATAACAGAAAATTATGCTTTTAAAGTTAACGGGGCAAGTAACGCAACCTTTGAAAATATAGACTTCACACAGTATTATAACACAGCGATCGACGCACCGGATGCGCCAAACATCACAGTTAATAACGTAGATGTACACGACAACCGTACAAACGCGTTCATGTTCTACGGTAATAATACAACGTTTACGTTATCAAATTTTGCACTTGAGCGAATAGGACTTAATGCAATTCACATCGGGGCTGTTTCTGGTGGTTCAATAACTGACGGTACAATTGAACATACGGGCAAACAGGATAATATAGGATGGCCTCATGATACCTATTGGATTAAAACTGGTGGTGTCCCTATCTGTTGTTTCTGGGATTCCGGGGAGTCTGTAACGCAACCTGATAACGTAGATATTGACTCTGTTGTAATGTCCAATGCAGGATATATAGGAGTACTTTTTATTGGGGATAACCACAGTGCAACAGAATGTATAGTCCATGACTTTTGTGAAAAGTGGAACGATGGCGGGGGATTCTACACAATTCACAGAAACACGTTAGGCACATCAACTAAGAATATAACATTTACGAGATGTCATGCTTATAATGGCATTGGCTCTATAGAGGGCATAACACCTGATGCGCTACTATTTAGCCATGCAGAAGGTTTTTATATTGACAACGGTAGTGAGTTAGTAACTATAGACGAGTGTGTAGCTTATAACAATTCGGAATTTGGAATACTGTGCAACTGGGATACTCAGAAAACGACTATTACAGACTGTATTGTTTATGGCAATTTAAATTCAGGGGTGTGCTTCAGAGAGGATACAGCTGGGGGGTCTTCTCCCGTATTTCCAAATAATGATGGCAATATATTCACAGGTAATATTATTACTGCGTCTGATTTAAATTACTGCGTTGAAATCATTAGCTTCAATGGTAGCACTACTTATAACCCTTTCTCTGATTCTGGTGATTCGGATAATAATAAATATGTAAGACCGTACGGAAGCTCTGTAAATGCTTCACGGTCTACCCAGCTAGGAACCCAAACGCCGTATGCCATTGCAGCATGGCGTACCCGTATTGCTGATGACGCGTCTAGTACGGAGCGTTATGAGTCAACCTATAGGTATAAAAATCCTCTTAAAACCAGGGCTGAGGAAGTCAGGATAGCAACCAATGAAACATCCTCTACGACAACATTCAACGGTACAGGTTACCACAGCATAACAGGATCAGCACTTGGAAGCAGTGAAAATATTGCAGCGTTTAGTGCTGTTGTTTATTTGGTTGATACGTGGCCGGTTCCAGATTATTTATTCGATGATTTTGTAGCTGCAAACGGAACAGCTATCGCAGGACGTACCCCGCCAGTAGGGCCTATCCCCGTAATTGACGCGGGAACACATACGATACAATCTCAAGAAATGGTGTCCAGTGTTGGTGGGGTTGTTAATTGGGATATAGCTCAATCAAATTTCGATTTTACTGTAAGAACAAGGTGTACAACTACACTAGCGGGGTCTGGTAGTGGACTTGGAACATATTTCAGGCGTGTGAATGATAACAACAGAATGGTTATCAGTTTTTCGACTACATCGATAACGTTATATGAGTTTAATAACAGTGCATCTGTTACAAATACCTGGGTAGTTTCCCGGACGTTTGGTAACAATGACACTTATTTCATTTCGGTTCGTGCAAACGGTACGAGCGTTAAAATATGGGTAAATAATATTTTACAGATTGACATCACAACATCTTACACGACAGCTGGGAAGGTCGGTATATTAGGCGCGACAGGTAGGGCTACGGATTATGTTTTAGCAGAATCATTATGAGGTGGATAGTTAAAAAGATAATGAGATTGATTTATAAAATATATAGAGGATGGCATACACCAAAATATTATATAAAAATACTTCTATTTATTTTGTTATCGTTGCCATGCATAGCACAGGACTCACTACACATCGAAGAGCTTGGGGTATACGTGAAGACCACTGAAACGCCTCCACCGATCCCAGTGGATTCTTTCCTGACCATTGATAATGCAACCAAAGGTATTCAAGGATATCAGCACAACTACACAGGTAACTGGAGTGAAGGAACAAGCGCCAACTGGTATGCTACCACGCTTACCTATACCGCCAATGGCGCTGTGACCTTCCGTTTCAATGGAACAAAGATCGAGTGGTACACCGAGAAAGGACCGACTCATGGTAAAGCGGCGGTTTCAATTGACGGAGGATCAGAAACTATCATCGACCTGTATGCCGCCGCATTTGCTCAGAAAGTGAAAGTGTTTGAGCGTGTTACCACGCAGGATATTCACACCATAAAATTACGCTCTACCGGCACGAAGAATCCAGCGAGTAGCAACACGTACTTGCTAACGGACTTCTTCAAAATCAAAGACCCGGGGTTCGTCCCTGATACTGTCCCCCCCATTCCTCCGCCAGTCACCGGAGATATTATTGTATCGCCCGGACAAAGTATCAAGGCTGCTGTAGAATCAGCGACATCCGGCAAAGTCGTAAGTCTGCTGGAAGGAACCTACAACGAGAATCTGATAAACGTTCCTGTCGGAGTATCAATTGTTGGCGCTGGTAAACTGAAGACTATTATCAACTTCACCGGAAGTATGCCACAACAATCCGAAACAGCGATGTTTCAACTTAAAGGAGGATCACTGGTACGTATTATGCCGATGACTATGGGTGTTACTGGCATCATGCTACTGGTTCTATTATGGTTGATAGCCAACTACGGACCGTGGACATCGCGGGTCAAATTAATAGTAACAGCAGTTATCGTAGTCATCATAATCGGAATTATTATCTACATCCTGAGTCCTCAACCTTCACAACACGCCGCAGGGAATCAAACCATATCCGGCTTCACCATCAATGGTAAGTTCCAGTGTAACGGTGGGATCATGGTAGATGGTCGCGACAACGTCAAGATTCTGGACGTCAAAGTTCAGGAGACAACCTATTTCGGTGTATGGCTGAAGAACACCGCCAACAGTGAGTTTGCCAATAGTGACCTGTTCAACTCTAGTTGGGCTTCTGTTGGATGGGTCACGGGCGAACTCTGTGTACACAACATCACTAACACTATGATCCACCATAACTTCTTTAAGACTACACGCAATGATAAAGGATATGGCATTAAAGGTCTTTGGCCGGATGGAACGGTAACTAATTCAAAGTTCTATAATAACAAGTTTGAGCTAACGCACTTTAGTTTATGGAACAATGGGTCAGCGCCAAACATCGACATCGAATTACACAATACTTTCTATAACGGTATTGAAATCTACGAGAATGACTTTTCAGTGATGGGCTTATCATTAGCATCGCATAGACCAACTAAAGGCGGCAGGACCATTGTACGCAACAATCGTTTTGTATGGTGTTCAACCGCTCACATTGAACTGGTCTGCTCAAACATAACCATTGGCCCGGGTAACGTGTTCTCAGGCGCGCCGATGCTGACAGCGAATTTTCAGCCTAATGGAAAGTGGACGGACATTATCGTAACCGGTAACACCTTCACCAGCAACGGCGCTAATCCAAGCTGGGGAGGAACGCATTTAATAGGGGCGAATGGGATGGACATGACCATTACTAACAACGTCTACAATAATTTGGGGGGGTATACCTTTGTCAAGCACATGGGAGCGCCTGCGAATAGTGTGGTAGTGGACACAGGAAACACCAAGAACCAATGAAAACACTTCTATTACTTTTCGGAGTTCTTGTCGGACTGCCAGCTTTGGCTCAGACATACAAGATTGGCGAAATCACCAAATTATGGACGCCAAAGCACATTCAGGTAACTGATGGCTTAACATTCAAGTATAAACTTTATAACGGCTTGGATACGGCCTATCGGTATACCATTGGTGCTAATTCTGATACATTCGACGTGACAATCACCTTTAAGCAACGATTGCCACCAGCTAAGCCTGACGTTGTTACTATAATCGACGACTACCCAACAGCCCCAGCACAAACTTATCTCCCAGCCACACGCCTAGCTGATAACGTCTACAGCACAAACGCATGGGCGCACATGAAAGGTCAAACGTGGAACGCGCTTCACTATGAAAACACCGTATCGTTTGTGGAAGGGATACCGGTAGGTGCTTACGTTGAATTGACTTGCACTTGCTATAAGGTTGAATGGTGGGGGGAAAGACGAAACAATCATGGAATAGTTTCAATTACCACAGACGGCGGATCGATAGCGAACGTGGATACATACGGAACTAATTCAGACAACCCTTCAACATTGCTGTGGCAAAGTGCATCAGCACCAGTTAATGGTACGCATAAATTCCGAGTAACTTATACAGGAACAAAAAATCCGGCGTCAACTTCATTTAGCATTGTTCACGACAAATGGGTTATTTACACTAAGCAATAATGAGACCTATAGGATATTACCATATTAAGATCCAACAATGGAAAGATAGAGATACACGCATAGATGACAAATGGTCTATTGGTTATTGGGATGGAAAGTGTTTTGAAGAGTTCAACGAAATGTACTATGAAAATGAATTAGTTGAGATAGACGAAAGAAGAATAGTAAGAGAGGAAACAATAACCATTTACACTAAGCTGCTATGATGGAGTGGAAGAGAGAGGAACGAGCACCAGCATGGAACACATGGCCTTCAGCACACAACGCGGAAGGATGGAAGCAAAGAAAACAAGATGTACTAGACTACTACATAAACCTTGTAATCAGATTTAAACGGCGTGAACGTTGGCAACTGTTGAAGGCTGATTTAAGCGCAAAAGAGAAACTACATGAAGTTCCTGTTAGTCAAAGATAGCGTTGTGTTAACCGAACATATTACCCCGGTAATTGAACGGCTGGACCCTTTTTTTAAGGCGGCCAATTTAACGGCCTACGTGACCTCAGGGCTACGCAGACCAGAGGACCAGTTACGTATCATCCGAAATGAATTAAACCGCCGGGGGCTATCTGGAGACTTCCAGCAGGGCTTTGACGACATCGGCGACAGGATTCAGTATGAAGGACAGGAAGTATACGCATGGCAGCCGGCGTGGAGTAAGTTACTTTCTGTTGGTTTTGTTGTTAACCCTCCATATCCGGCTGTCGCTTTAATGGACTATTTCAGACCTGGGAGTCAGGAGAACCGAAAGGGAAAGATGATAGGGGACAGCCCCCATATCAGGGGGACAGCTTTCGATATTGGGGGAGGCAAAGACGGGATTACCAATGAAGCCCAGGTAATAGAAAAGGCTATGGGGAAGGTGAAAGGGCTGAAAGGGTATTTGATTGAAAGAAATAATAATGCGATCCATGTAGACTGTCAGCCGATTGACATGGAAGACTTCAAATGAAAGTGCTTGTTATACTGCTGTTGATGTCCTGTTCAACGATGCGACAACGGACGGTGGTGGTCTCAGTATATGATTATCCTATGCAGTTAGATTCAGTGAAGATCCCTGCGGATTCGGTGGTACACTACCGTCAGGAAATACGAAAGCAGGAGAACAAAAAGAACTTCTGGAAGGGTGCTACCATTACTCTATTCTTGTTCATCCTGCTGGAGATATTTGTTAATACGAACTAATTTTCGTCACGTTTGAATTTATCCTGACCACCGAATTTATAGATCCCCCCGTCTGTCCATTCAAGTTTGGTATCGTAGATTGACTTTTCTACGTTGAATGTAACACCTAACCAGAAAGCGGAGTTTTCAGTTGTGCCAGACACATAGGCGTGAAGTATTTCTGGTTCGTCTGTTTCGTGAAACTGTACTTCGTGGCTATGAAGAATGCAAGCCTTTTGTAGCGCATCCTTATCTCTTTTGTCAATAGTTAATTTCATAGTGATAGGGCTAAAAGGATTAAGATAAAGATAAGAGCGGCCATTGGCATGGCTAATTTTTCAGAGAGGTTTTGCTGTGGGTTATGTTTCATAGTTTAAAAAGTTATCTGTGCCAGTAAGCCTGACGGTTATAATTGGTTTTTTTGATTGGTAACTGATTGTAGGTAGGGCATCCACCACCCCAGCCTGGAGTAAAGTAGGTGTGTTTCCCTGATGCGGTGTGGCGGTCCTGCTGCCAATAGGCTCCGCTACAGGATGACAACAGGACTAAAAGGATAAGGCTAGTCGTTCTCATTGTAGCGGGTGTTAAGTCTGGAAGCCATTTCATCGTAGAACTCAATTTCGTGGCATCTGTTGCGCCATTCCTCCGAACCAATCTTTACCACTCCGTCGAGGAGAAGTTGCCCCAGAGCGTCCTCAGCGTTTGATTTAAGGCGGTTGTAGTCGCGTTCCTCTTTTTTGAACTGATGGCCGTACCATCCTTCGAATTGGTTTTTCATACTATTTCACCGTTTTGTAGTTTGTCTTCGCAATGCCTGTCGAAAGCCGCTTCGTTGTCGTTGTCTTCAAGTTCGGCTATCTTCTTTCTGAGTTCATCCCAACCGCCGAACCAGTGGGCAGCTTCTTTTATTTCGTGTTCAAATTCGGCGGTAATTTTTTCAGTGTTTGTTAATGGGCTCATGACTGTAGTGTTTGAAGTGTTGCGGCAATAGCTGCCATTTCGATAAACCGTTTGGTGGACTGACCTTTGATTTCGGCTGCTTTTATAAGCTGTTTGATTTCGGATGGCGTGAACTCCACGCGCTTACTTTTCTTTGCCATTGGATTAACCTTTGATAACTGGTACGCCATCAATACGGGGCAGACAAGCAATAATATTTTCCTGGTGTTCACCCTTTACATAGCAGGCTCCAAAGCGTCTAAATGGGTGTGCTAGTGGGTTCTCTTTTACATAGTAAACGCCACCAGTAAGACGGCCTGAGATAAAGTCCGGGTCAATGGATTGAAAACGTTTCATTTTTTCAATCGCTGCGCTTGGTGTTTTTGCTTCGTGGTTCATATCTTGTTGTAATTGATATGTAAATATACGTGGTCTGTACATATTATGTACATAAATGTAAGAAAAGAATAGAAAGGTTTGAAATTAGCCTGAATTTGCCTATTGTATTTTAAAGCCTATGTAAGGTTTAGCTAAAAAAGAAGGTTTTTTGATAGTCATTAAATTTGCCTAACTTCATTGCATGAGCCTACTTGTAATCATCCTGGTTATCGTCTTCGCAGGCCTGATTCTGTGGCTGGTGGAGAAATATATTCCAATGGACCCCGGACTTAAAACACTGTTACGGGTGGTGGTGATAGCTATTGTCATCTGGATATTACTTCGTGAATTAGGAGTGCTGCACTATCTTTCAACTGTTAAGATTTAGTTTCATTTGGCTTCGTGTTTGGAGAGACAAAAATGAATTCTTTCTTGTGTTATCGGTAGAAGGAATAACTCTTTTTCTAATTGTTTTAGCATTGAAACGAGTTCCGCTTTGTCGGCCTGAAGTTCATCTATCCATTTCTTCAAATGTAAATCGCTTTGCTTCAGTCGCTCATTCTCTGTCTTGAGCGCAGCGAGTTCATCCAATAGCTTTTGATTGATTTCGATATTAACGTTTTCTACTGTAGCCATATCTCTGTTTAGTTAAAGACCTTAATATATTTTGGTGCAAGTGAATATGTATGTTTGCCATGACGTACAATAGCCCGTCCGCCTTTGGTTATTCTTTCCAGAAACAATGGATACTCGTTTGCATCGTCATATAGAAATTTTCTCAGATCCCAGTTTATGGCAATGTCGCCACTGTTTAAAATCCTTACACGTTTGCCGATGTCATCTATTGAAATCATAAGTTAAAGACCTAAAGGGTTATCTATTTTCTCGAACTTGGCCAAATACGCTTGTACTTCATCGTCCATTGCATCAGGATAGGCGTCACGAAAATACTTAACACGGCATCTTCTAACCATTTCTACGTGTGCTAAATAGGCCGTTCTCTTTTCCATCTCCGTAGGTTCACGTATCTCCACAGGCTTAGGCCGCCAGTCACCATTTTCTATTAATTCACGGCTACTGATAGGTGCTGTTTTCATGGCTGGTAACTTAGCTAAGGCATCCATCCATTCCTGTAGTCGTTTGGCTCTGGCTTCTCCTGTCAATGGTGGTTTCTCGTCTTTCTTTGGCTCCTCTTTCGGCAGATACCACGGCTTACGAACCTTGTCAGGAGTTACTTTACACAGCTTGTTAAACACGTGCTGACGGTGGAATTTAAGAGGCGTCTGTGCGAACTCTAAACTGTCTGTCATTCCATTGGTATAGACTTTTAAGGCTACATCTTTGAAGGTTTCAGGCTTATGGTTCATGCCAGCTTGTTCAAACCATCGTTCATCGCTTGTTAATTCTTTGTACCAATCATCGAAGTTCTTCATAGTAGTTCCGACTTTATTAATGACCACAGAACACCATTCATAGACCTAAGCGTAATTAATGCGCTTGTTTTGTCGCTTATGAATTTAGCTACAGTTGACTTGTAAACCTTGTCCGCTTCGGCAAATGTTTCATAGCGTGCGAACTTCCTGGAGTCATAATTGCCATTTTTCAGATAGCATACATCTACTTCATGCAGTTTTGATAGTTGCTTTGTTGCTTCTGCCGGAGTTAATAAATTCAGCTTAATCCAAAATTCATTTATTTTATGCGTCCTGTCTTCATCGATGTAGTCTAATACGCCACGTTCCCTGCAATCACCTTCGTTTACAACTTCATAAAATTTGAAAGGAGGTTTACCTTTTTGTGTTTCTACTATAAACATCCTGCTTCCCAATCGGCGAGACATTAAAAACTGTGCCCATGTAGATCCACCTTTTTTGCATTGTAGTGCTTCGGCTAATCTTGGCGAACCGGATACTTTTAAATCGAATACTGCCGTAAAAACACAGCCAGAATAAGGCGTCCGGTATTCTACAAATGTTTCATCTTCATTGGCTAACTGTTTTAATGAACCATTGTCAATACCAATCATTGAATCAATATCAGTAAAGCAAATAGAAGGAGGTAGTTTGCGATGGGCTTCGCCAAATTCTGTGCCTTTACCATTCAGGCGGGGTCGTACTTCATTGTTCATTTAACCTTGCTTTTGATATGTTGACATTTTCAATATTCATTTCAATACCATCAAAAAAACATCCATGCCTTAGTGCTGCTATTCCTGTAGTACCAGCACCGCAGAACGGATCTAAAATGCTTTGACCAGGAAGACACATCTTAGAAATAATATCATACATACCGCTTATTGATTGACCCCATTTATGAAAGTCTTTGTCGTTTCCGTCGCTTTTAAAAACGTCACCGAATATTTTTCCTTTATATTCTCCCTTTCGGAAGATCAACAAGGGTTTCCAAGTTGTATTTACATTCACTTGGCGTAATGGTGTTGGCTGTCCAGGCGTTAGATAACAAGCGGTCCAGTAGTATTGAATGTTCCTTGACATTATTTCATAGATTTCATCCAAATAAGATTGGCCACTCATTACAATTAAAAGCCCGCCATCTTTTAACCATAGTTTTGAATAAATTGCAAGGTCTTCAAACAATGGTAGAAACTCTTTAGGATACGGAGGATCAGTGATTACAAAGTCGTACTGCTTCTGCTGTTTCCACGTCCTGAAATCAGAATGATATACTTTCCATCTTTCACTAATTGGTATTGATGCACCAGCCTTTGCAATGTCTGCGCGTGCTTCATTGCGTTTACCTTCACTTACTTTCTTTTGCGCTTCAAATAAGGTGTGAACACCGTCCTTTACCTTTTCTAACTGGTCATCTGGTAGCGATGCAATGTCCTGAGCGAGTTTGCTGGTTTTTTTATCCAAACCAATTTCAGCAAGTGTTGGTATACTGCTCGGCGGTTCCATTTTAGTACCACCGATATCTCTACCGTTGGCTCGTACACCTTGATTCTTAGGCATATCTTTTAACATTCTTCCAAGTTGTGCTAATGCTTCAACTTTTATTGAAGTAGCAAACCGTATAGATTCTTCACCAAGCTGTTGACGTTTTGCAAATATTTCAGCGGCGGCAGCAACGTCTAATACTTTTTTTGTTTCCTGAATTGTCTTTGCTTCGGCTAGTGCGTTTCTTGCTGAACCAAGTTTTACTAAGACTGCATCATTTATCATAAGTGAAAGTTAAAGTGTCAATTTGCAAGGGACAGAAACGGCTGGTAAGTAGGTCGGCAAAGCAAGTCTACCCCCTACCCCCAAGGAAGCAGACTATGCTGGCCTTTGCATTGGGTGCAGTATCCGTATGTATAAGTTTCGGCTGATGGTAGGCAGTCTCGCAAGTCTAAAACCTGTTCACATCATTTAACAGCTTGAATCCATCCCCCTTGTTATCAGGTAATGCCAGCTATCTGCCCACGCTGTAAAATAAAAATGCCCTAGTCATTGTGGCCTACTAACTCCACGCCGACTAAGGCAAAAATTTCCTCTTTCAGAAAACTGACTCAAAGTTAGTAGGCTGTCGTTTCATTTCAAACTTAAATATTTACTTCCAAAAGTTATCCACATTTTATCCACATTCGGTGCACAAAGGTTAAAAGGCATATTCTAAACATTTATTGTGCTGGTACCTACCCATAGCCACAGAAACGCACTGTTTGCATTTGCCGCGCCTGAAACTGTAGACCCGTAATACCCCGGCTTTTGTCACATAGCGCCTTAAAACGCCTGGAAATGCTTCCTCCGGCTTTTGTTTATGGCAGTGCGTACATTCTTTCATGCAGGAAATAGTTTTAATTGGCTTTTGTGCTGGTTAAACCGTTTTACCGAAGCATCGAAATAGTCTTTATCTAGTTCATACCCCCAGAACTCAAAGCCCATGTCAAAGGCCGCTATTCGGCTGGAGCCGCTTCCTAAATGGGTGTCAAGTATCTTGTCCCCTTCCTTGGCGTAGTTCTTTAAAAGCCATTTATAGAGCTTTACAGGCTTTTGGGTGGGGTGTATTGTTTCTCCCGGCTCTACAAGAAGTTCGACGCGGTTAATAACCTTCCTTCTGATAGGGCTATTAAATGATGTATAAGCCAGTTCCGCGTCCGCTTGATCTATATTTTGTCCCTTATCCCATATTAACCAACATGCAGAAGGAAACAGACAATCAACAAAATAATTAGCACCCCAAATGATTTGATTTTTAGAAACCCTTCTTAGTTCAATGAAATATTCAATATCAGGTCTATTGTCATCCCATCCCTTTTCTTCAAATCCCTTATGCCCACCGTGTGAACTTGTACTTTTGGGTTTCCCACTTCTACCTATACCGTATGGTGGATCTACTATTGCAAGATCAAAATATCCATCTTCAAAAGCGCTCATACCTTGCATACAGTCACAGTTAAACACTTGTGTCTTATCCATAAACTATCCTGCAAAAGCTATAAAGTAAAATACAGGTAAGAATAAAAGCTACCATAGTAGAAGCCATCAGGCTCCAAATGTGCAACCATCGGCTGTCAATTCTTTTCATGCTTTTCATTGTGTTAGTTGGTCTAAGTGTTCTTTCAATTCTGTAATATGCTTTTCCATCTTAAAAGCGTAGTAGCTTTCAAATGTCTTATGCCCTTCTTTGTCCAGTTCCCAAATTCTATACAATACAGCCCGCTGTCTTTGGCTTTTGGTTTTCCCCGGCATATCCACATCCGCCTGGTCAACCATGTCCATAACCGCCTGTGATACGGTTTCTTTCTGCGAAATGTACACCGCACAGACTTTGTTCTGCATGGTCAGCAGTTCGCCGGCTTTAGACTGCGACATCTCCTGGCAGCCTATGGTAATTTTCAATGTACCATCGCGGCGGGTGCCAACGCTTTCCACCTGTGCGGCAAGTAATAACCCGTCCATCATTTGATGAATACTTTAAGCCCTGACGTGGATTTCTTTGTCGGTGGCATAATTAGTGTCACTTCCCCGGTGCTTCTATCCAGAAGGTCAATAGGCCCCGTTAAAGCCCGTAGAAATGCCTCTGTTGCTTTGCGTCCTTCAGCGGCAGTCTTTTCAGCTACAGAGAATTGTTCCCAGTCAGGATGCCCACATTTTGAATAGTCGTAAACAGTTGCTAGTTCCGCCTTTTCAATCTCATTCCCCATAAACTCAAACTTCCGTTCGGGATATTTCTCCGCTTCATTCAATAGATTTTCTTGTATCTTTTCAGTGATAATCTTAAAGGCTTTTTCCATACCTCTAATTTGAACCAGCAGCCACAGCGGGTTTTCACCGTCATATTTCACCGACTGAACCACACGGTTAGCAAATTTATTAACCTGATCTGCCGTTGATGGCATTAGGTGTATTACACTGTTTGGGGTCATGTCATCCATAGTGTTATGATTTAAATACTTCTTTAGGTGTAAACCATTTATCTTTCATGAAGTGGCCAATGGAATAAACGCCTGAGTGATTTGATTTAACGCGAATGGTTTTACCTTTGACCTTATCCCAATCATCCACTTCAAGGACCTCAAAAATCCTCTGCACCCAAGTGGATAAATTTCTACGGACATCATAACCCCCAAATGCCTGAGCCGTTCCTCCGTAATCCAAGCCAATCCACAGCGTCAAAATTCCGTGGTCTTCGATTTCTATTTTAGTATAGCTGATTAAAGCGTTTTTAACTTCGTATTCGTCTTTCATAGTTTAGAAATCATTTCTCCGTAGATAATATCAAAGGTGGCTGGCAGTGCTTTCATTTCTACTTTACCGGCTACTACTAAATCTTTAGCGTAGGCCATCGCAAAGGAGATCATCTGAATACGTGGCTCAATCTGTGGCCGTCCTGCGGCTTTAAATGGCTGTTCCGTCTGTGGCAAGGTAATTTTGAAATAGGTCTTTCCGGTCTTCCCTTCTTTCTGTTCAATCTGGTATTCAGCGTCTTGGCCTACCACGAACTTGGTCTGGTCAGGAGATTTAGTACTATAGAAACCTTTATCACCATTTGCAAATTCAATAGAGAAACTACTGTTTCCGTATGAATCTGTCTTGTCGAATTTTGTCACCTTAGTGACCATTGCTTTTTTCATTTCCGTTTATCGGTTATTGTTCAGCAATACTACGAACGCATAATATTCTATGCAAGCCTTTTGTAAAATATATTTTGATAATTTCTTTTGCACGTTAAAATATTTCTTTGTTGTTTTACACCGTTATGATGACAGTAGCAGAATTTGCCAGTAAAAAAGGGGTGCCGCTTCAAACGGTATATTCCTGGATTTACAGAGGGAAAACCGAGAAGAACGGATTTAAGGTTGTTCAAATCGGCAGTATGAAGTTGATTCAAGAACTCTCAAAAAAGAAAGTTGCATGATGTATCAAAAGATTAGACCCCGTTCAGTAAAGCGTTTAAAGCAGGAGCGGCAGTATATTAGGCTGAAGAATTTTTATTTGTACCATCATCCTGGTTGTGAGATTGAAGGGTGCATGGCTCCAGCAACTGAGATTCACCATAAAATGGGGCGCACAGGTGATTTGTTAACAGATACAAGGTATTTTCTTGGAGTTTGTCGTCCTCATCATAACTACATAGAATCCAATCCAGCAGAAGCCAAAGAGCATGGATATTCATTAACACGAACGATATGAATGACATAGAAACCAAAAAGTTACCAAAACATATGCAAGCCGCTCTAAACCAGCTAACTAAGCAAGTAGAATGGTTCGAACGGAAACGCACCAAGCTTCAGGACGAAGTCACTTCAAAAGAGAAGGAAATAGACGAGCTTTCTACCTCCATAGAATACCTCTCTGAACAGATAATTAAACTAAAAGGCTAACTTTGATTATGGCAGAAGGAAACGAAGAATACGTGAATGGACGCGCCAGTCATCAGTTTCAACCTGGCAACACCGCAGCCAAAGGACGTGGCCAAAACAAGGTTTCAACGAAGGTTAAAGAATCAATTGTTAACTTCTTAGAGGCCAATGTGGACAAGATACAAGCGGATTTTGATACTCTTAAAGCCAAAGACCGTTTACAGTTCATTGCTGAAATTCTGCCCTATGCAGCCCCTAAATTAGCTTCAATACAACACGAAGGAGAAGTCCATGCCGGAATCACAATCAGATTTGATGACTCAAGAGATTACGTATACCCTTCCGAAGATAAAAGTAATACAGGAATCCCGGAAAGCGTTTAATTCCGGATATCGTATTATCGTAAATCAAGGGGGAACCCGTTCAGGCAAGACGTTCAGCCTGGTGGAGTATATGATACTTTTGGCCCTGACAGGGAAGTACAGTATTTCGGTTTGTTCAGTAGCCTTTCCTCATTTACGGAAGGGAGCCATGAGGGACTGGCGCAAGATAATGGAGGACTTCAAACTCTACAATCCTGCCAACCACATGAAGACAGAACAGCTTTACACCTATCCAACAGGTAGCTACATTGAATTTTTCAGTGTTGACAATCAGTTGAAGGTACGAGGCCCGGGACGGGATATATTATTCATTAACGAAGCCAACATAATTCAATATGAAACCTTCAGACAGTTACTATTACGTACCAAACGGGCCATTTTCATCGATTATAACCCGGCTGATGAGTTTCACTGGATTTATGACAAAGTTTTAACTAGACCAGATTGTTACTTTATAAAATCCACCTACAATGACAACCCCTTCATCCCCAAAGAGCAAAGGTCAGAAATCGAAAGCTACAAAGACGCAGATCCGAACTTTTGGAGAATTTACGGCGAAGGAGAAAGAGGGCATTCTGAAGGCATTATCTTCACTCATTGGCAACCATTCAGCGCAGAAATTCCAGGCCAGATTGGATATGGACTTGACTTTGGGTATAATAACCCTACAGCTTTATGCCGAGTTGTCCAATTTGCTGGCGGTTTACAGGTCACAGAAGAATTCTACCAGTCAAAAGTGACAAATACCGAACTAATAGAGGTTTTAAAGCAGCTAGTCAGCCCCTACGACCCTATTTACTGCGATGCAGCGGAGCCGGCACGAATAGAAGAGATAAAACGGGCAGGATTCAAGGCAATAGCAGCAAATAAGGACGTAAAAGCGGGGATAGACTTCATTAAATCACGGAAACTGTTCATCCACCAGGGGTCAGTGAACTTACTTAAAGAAATTAAGTCGTATAAATTCAAAGTGAACAAAAACAAGGTAGGAAACACCCCGGAGGAACCTTTAAAACTAAACGACCACGCTATGGATGCCATGAGATACGCCGCGATATCATTCAAGAAGAAGAAAACAGCACTAAACATCAGTTTCAAATGACAAACAAGATATTCAGGTGGTTTATATTGATGGCGCTTTTCATCTGGTTCTTAACAAGTTGCACAGAAGAAATAGGGCCATGTCACGATTCAGAAGTTCAGTGCAAGAAGCTTTTAGAACTGAGTAAACAGACTACCGGGGTCGAAAGCCAAAATTACTACCAGCATTACTTATCGGAGAAGCATTTCCTTGAGAACTGTTACAAGATAAACGGCAGATAAATAAGTATTATAACTCTAATACTTTATCTTAGAGGAATAAGACTAACTATGTTAAAGGTTAAATATTGCGGAGTGTATGTAATCGAAGTTGGTAAATTAAATAAGGTTTATGTCGGTTCAAGTCTTAATGCTGACAACAGAATATATCAACACAGAAGTGTTTTAAAATGCCAGAAGTGCCAGAATGAGGAAATGCAGGACGATTGGAATTTGCACTATGACCATTTCGTTTTTAGTAAGGTTTGTGAAGCTGATGTATCCAATTTAAGAGCGAAGGAAACGGAGATTTGCCGAGAATATCTTTCCAAAGGATGGAGTTTATATAATAAGGTTATAAGCGTAGAAACTAACATAATGAATATCCCTAAAGAATATATCCCACTTGTCAAGAAGCTAATAAATGCAATTGAAAGGAAAAAGATATTACCGTGGGTCATTGAAAACCAACTAGATAACCTATGATTATTGTGAATATACCACCAAGTTCGTACAGGGGAACCGGAGGAAACGGCTGGGATTTTATAAAGTCGTTTTTAGTTACAGTAACAGTGACTCTGATAACATTTTTCACCGGTTACGGGATATATTCATTTATTAACGACTTCATTCTGTGATAACCTTTAAGATACTCGGCAAAAGATACCCTCTCCCCACCCGCTGGGAAGACATCACCTACACGCAATACTTGTTTCATTTGTACCGCAGGACGATGGCTGAAAAAATCTCCTGCTTTACAGGGGTTCCGCGTGAAACGTTAGAATCAAAGGACATCAAAGGACTTGAAAGGATTAGCCTTTCGTTAGCCTTCATGACCATCAGCCCAAAGTTTGAACGGACACCAATGGTAGGGAAATACGTTCTCCCGGCAGATATCACCATTCAAAGTTTGGGACAGTTCGAAGACCTTCGTGGCCTGTTGAAGAAACTACCACAAAAGAAGATGGATGACTTTGAGATTGAAGACCATGAGAAGACAGCCGACCTGTACTTAACAGCCTGTGCCATCTACCTACAGAAAGTAAAAGACGGTAACTACGACTATACCAAAGTAGCCGCCGTGAAGGAAGAACTAAAGTCTTACCCATGCACCGAAGTAATCGGAACGGGTGCTTTTTTTTTGTACAGGCAATTGAATATATCACCACCTTTAATGACTCGCTTCCTGATTCCTCTTCTACGCCTGAAGAAGTTAATTCAGGGCTTACCAGGTTATCAGAAGACTTTGGATTTTTTGCTACCCTCACGCAAATAACCGGCGGTGTTCCTTCCGAAATGGAGAAGGTTTGCAACGATTGGTCCGCTAGAGAATTCTATCATTTAGTTCGATATCGTTCGTTTGAATCCCAAGCACAACGGCGATATGCTGAGTTAATGGCACACAGAAAGTAAGAATTTATTTTATATTGGGCGCGTGTCCCACCGCTCCGTCGTTCAGCTAATCCACGATACCGTTAGTTCACTATCGGATGGGATACAATTCGGCTACGGACAGCGAACAGACTTCAACCAAATTCTAAGTAAGCCTGACCTTTGGGCGTGGCTACTTCCGCTCACAGCGAACCCTCAATTTACAGTCAACGATGTGGAGATGTACCAAAAGCGGTGGAACTGTATTATACTGTTCTGTCGTATCGTGCAATCAGGGGACACGGAGATTGAACAGAAACCGGTACTAGACGACCTTGACGAATTAGTCGATAAGTTCATCCACCGGCTAAATGAATTCTACCTGAGCCAAATAGACACCGTTGGGCCTGTTACACTTTCAAACTTTCAACAGACTCCATTCTTCAAAAAGGATGCGGATATTTTTACAGGATGGTTTGTGACCTTCCAAATGGTGACCCCTGACGATTTCGACTATTGTACTCCTGAAAATGTAGAATTATACAATGGTAATTGAGATCCTACAACAGAACGGGATTCAATTAATAAACGACATCCGGGCGAACATGGGCTCGGCGGGGCAGAATGCCACCTTTGAAACCTCCAATAGTCTACGAATAGAAGTAACCCAGTCCGGCAATAACTTTAAGCTTCAATTGTTCGGCAGGGCTTTCTTTATGACAGTGGAAACGGGACGAAGACCCACCCCGAACAAGAAACCTTCACGAGCCATGATTGAAAGAATTACCTCATGGGTAGAGGCTAGGGGGATTGACATATCAGCCGTGTGGGCTATTGCTACCAAGATTCAGCAGCGTGGGACCAGGCTTTGGCTGGAGGGAGGACGGACGGACATCGTACAACCCGCAATAGAGGACTTTGTAAACAACACTTCGAAGGATTTAATGGATGCAGTAGCCGACCAATTTATAAATGAATGGAAGTCGTTAAAAACCCGACAGGGCATAAGATAATAGACCAAAGTATTGCCGCTGCAATTACTGACAGTGGCGGGGATGCTTTAGTTACACTGGCCTACCACGGGCTGGGAACGGGGGACTATGTTTATATAACTTCAGACATTGACGAATATAATGGCTTCTGGTATGTGACCTCAATTAATACGGACACATTTAAGATAGCTGAATACGCCACCGCGGATTTCGTTAGTTATTACCAGGATGCAGACATCGAATATTACCAGACCAATTCACACGAATGGAATAGTATATTCCTGCCGATAATTTATAAGATTTCAAATGACAAATGGCCTGTAAATACCGTAGACACAGCGCGGACTATTTCAAGTTTTAGCAATGATAACGGGTATTCGGATTTGACTTTATCGGGAGACATCGGAAGTGTGGATGCCTATAGGTTAGAATTCGTTAAAATATCAGATGCAACCGATGAAGACTTAAACGGGGTATGGCAGATTGTTGAGGTGATTAGCCAATCTAATATCGTGATCGATTTGCCCTACTCTGTTTCTAATAGCTTCTCCGGGGCTTCTATTCAGTATTATTACAACTCTTATCAGGTTAAAGTAAAGATTTACTCTGGACTGAACGCATTGCACCCGTGGACCACTCATAAACCTTACGAAGAAGTGGGTATTTTATCTCTAACTCCGGATGAGAACAACATTGTAATGTTTTCGGTGAACGACTACATCAAAAAGATGATAGCGGTCAAGAACAATTTAACGCTGTTTTCTTTGCCTCTAAACCTGGATGCTTTTACGGCGTTCTTCATTCAGTTCGCCGAATCTTACGATGAATCCGATAACTATTCACTTTCTACGTTAGAAACTGCCTACGAAACGGACGACTTCGAAGGCTATGCGGTAGCGGGCAAACTTCCTTTTAAAAACATATATTCAGGGGCCTATTCGGACTACGTTTATACGGATGGTTCACCGGCTTATTGGCTGACATTGTTCCCTGAATTGCTGGCCGTTGAAGACAAGTACTTCGACATTTCCTTTATTAAAAACATACCGGGGCTGTTCTGGGTTATCATTGAAAAGTATGTTCAGGACTACTTAACAGCCACAGAAACAATAATTTATACCGATCAGGGTCTGGGGGTCTATAGAATTCCAATAGTTCCGGATGCTCAATACGATAGGTTTTGTGTTAAAATCTATACTCCGGGTCAGGCGGCTGTTCCGGGGGTGACGTCAGCTATCACACTACCAGCACTATCATTGTGGGCTTCTGATCCCGGCTCAGGGGATGAAGTATGGACCACAGGGGCCACACCTTCAATTAACTTGCCCGGAAGTATTATAGACCCTTCAGACTCAGAATTTCTATTTGCTGCCTATGCTTTTATTCCGGGGTATGACTATACTATTACCATAGGATATACGGTTTCTTATAACTCCGGATCTTCCAACCCCCGCACGGCTCGGATATCAATATTTGACGATTCAATGAATGTGCAGTTCACAACCACAGACTCAGGGCCTATAAGCCCCGGAGGGTCGGATACTGTAGCCATTACTTTTACAGCTACCATGTTCACCACAAGGGTAGGGGTTAAATATACCTCCGGTTCAGACATAGATTTGCAGATTGACACACGAGCCGGAACGGAAACAACCCCGGCAACGCCTGAAGTAGACGCCGCCTACTTGACAGAAGAGATTTGCATAAACATCATTGACGCCTGCGACACACAGTCGGCGGTACCAGAAGACATAAGATTATTGGAAGATGGCGATTATAGATTACTGGAATGAGAGAATTTCTATACATATCGTGGCTTAATTACTTGGGAGGGTTCGACTACTGGTTATTCACCGGTTATAAAGACCACAACATTGAAGTTATTGAAACGGGGGAGACTACTAAAAACGTGTTTCCGGGATGGCCGAAGTCTTATGATACGTTCGCAGATACCATCCGGAAACAGACCTTTCGCAGGACACGGAAACAAAAGGTAATAAGAAGTCAAAAACTGACTTTGCAACAAGCAGAACAGCTAGGCGAGCAAATAAGAAGTTCTATCCTGGTTCAAATATTAGAAGGCACAGGCAAAA
>Ga0208685_1000091_pt1 | contig 37971 bp, 38 predicted proteins | sample EasRivMeERMLT890_FD_187533 | JGI IMG/M metagenome (GOLD analysis project Ga0208685, IMG submission 187533) | Soil microbial communities from meander-bound floodplain in the East River, Colorado, USA - East River MetaG ERMLT890 (SPAdes) (version 2) | ecosystem: Environmental > Terrestrial > Soil...
GTCGGTGCGGGACATGTCCGCACCTCCAAGGCGGCCGCTAATCTTGATGCGGATTCCCTGGGCGCCGCGCTGCATGGCGCGCATGGCGGCCTGTTTGATCGCGCGGCGGTGGGCGACGCGGCGCTCTATCTGCTCGGCGATGGCGCGAGCGACGAGCGGCGCTTCGATCTCGGGAATGCGGATCTCGTTGATGTTGACGCGAATCTTGCGACCGGTGATGCCTTCCAGGTTGGTGCGGAGTTCATCGACGCGCTGGCCGCCGCGGCCGATAACGATGCCAGGGCGAGCCGTGTAGATGCTCACCGTTACCTGGTTGGTGTTGCGCTCGATTTCGACGCGCGAGATGCCAGCGTCGGGCAACCCCTTCTTGATAGACGCCCGGATCGCCAGGTCCTCGTGCAGAAGTTCTGTGTAGGTGCGGTCGGCGAACCACTTGCTGTTCCAGTCGTAGATATAGCCGAGGCGGAAGCCGTGGGGGTGTACTTTCTGGCCCATTAGTTCCCTGCCTCGTCCACTACGATGGTGATGTTGCTCTTGCGGCGGCGCATTATGTCGCCTCGTCCGCGAGCCCTGGGGATCATGCGACGGACACGCTCTGCCTCGCCTACCCAGGCGCGGGTGATGCGGAGGTAACGAGGGTCCATGCTGTAGTTGTTCTCAGCGTTGGCAGCGGCGGAGCGCACTGTCTTGGCGACGAGCCGCGCGTGCGGCGACGGCATGAAGCGAAGCAGCGCCATCGCCTCATCGACGCGCTTGCCCCGGACTTCGTCCAGGATGATGCGCATCTTCTTGGGCGCTACGGGCGCGCTGCGTGAGAAGGCTCGTACGGCGACCATGTTTACTTCTTTCGGACTCCGGCGGTTTGGGCTGATTTGCTCGTGTGGCCGCGGAAGGTGCGGGTCGGCGCGAATTCGCCGAGTTTGTGGCCGACCATGTTCTCCGTTATGAAGACAGGGACGTGACGTCGTCCATCGTGAACGGCGATCGTGAGGCCGACCATGTCCGGGAGGATCGTGGACCGGCGCGACCACGTCTTAATTACGGCCTTTTGGCCGGAAGCGGTGATCGCCGCAACCTTCTTCAGGAGGTGGTCGTCGGCGAAGGGTCCCTTCTTTGTTGATCGTGACATTAGACCTGGAACCTCCTCCGGACGATGTACTTGTTTGTGTCTTTGCGGCGGCGCGTGCGGGCGCCAAGAGCTGGCTTGCCCCAGGGCGTCTTCGGTCCCGGCATGCCGATTGGTGCGCGGCCTTCGCCACCACCGTGCGGGTGGTCAACGGGGTTCATCACCGAGCCACGGACGGACGGACGGCGACCCATGTTGCGCTTGCGGCCGGCGCGACCGAGTTTGATCTGGCTGTGCTCAACGTTACCGACCTGGCCGACCGTGGCCATGCAGTCGGCGAGGATACGGCGTACCTCGCCCGAAGGGAGGCGCACGGTGGCGTAGTCTTCATCGCGGCCCAGTAGTTGGGCGGAGCCGCCGGCGCCTCTGACGAGCTGGGCACCCTTGCCAAGGTAGAGTTCGAGATTGTGGATGACGGTGCCAGAGGGCATGTTCTTGAGTGGCAGGGCATTGCCCGGCTTGATTTCCGCATCCGGACCGGACATGACGGAGTCGCCGACCTTGAGGCCAACAGGCCAGATGATGTAACGCTTTTCGCCGTCCGCGTAGTTGATGAGGGCGATGCGGGCGGTGCGGTTCGGATCGTACTCAATTGTCGCGACCTTGCCGGGGATGCCGTGCTTGTCGCGCTTGAAATCGATGATGCGGAATCGGCGCTTGTGGCCGCCGCCACGGTGGCGAACCGTAATCTTACCCTGGTTGTTGCGGCCCGCCGTCTTCTTGAGCGGAGCGAGCAGGGTTTTTTCCGGCTTCTTCGTCGTGATTTCGTCGAAAGAGTAGCCGGTGGCGGCGCGACGGCCGGGGGATGTGGGCTTGTACTGTCTGACGGCCATCTCTTACATACCCTCGAACAGTTCTAGCTTGTCGTCGGGGTGAAGCGTGACAACTGCCTTCTTCCAGTCACTCTTGTGCTTGATGCGGTTACCGCGGACTCTGTAGGGCTTGCCCTTCATCACCATGATATTGACGGCAGTGACGCGGACGTTTTCGGGGAAGCCCTTCTCGACCGCTTCCTTGACCTGGGTCTTGTTGGCGTGTGCCTGCACCTCGAACGCGTACTTGTTCTCACCGTGGAGGCGCGTCGCCTTTTCAGTGATAAGCGGACGGACGAGGACGGACAGGGGGTTGAGCGCTTTAGCCATCTACTCTGTCCCCTCGGTCTTCTTCGTTGTTCGGCGTTTTGGCTTATCGGCGTCGGTCGCGTCCGCCTTTTTGGCCGTAGCGCGGGGCTTTTTGGCGGCAGGTTTTGCAGCTGCTTTGGGCTTAGCGGCTGCCTTTGGCTTTGCGGCGGCTTTCGGCTTCGCCGCGGCCTTCGGTGCTTCGGCCTCGGGGGCCTCGACGGCGGCCTTGGTCTTTGGGGCAGCCTTGCGCTTGGGCTCAGGTGCGGCTTCGGTCTCGGCAGGTGCTTCGGCGACGACAGGCTCGGGCTCAGCTTCGGCCCTCGCCGGGGCGGCCTTCTTGCCGTCGCGGGTGGGCGCTTTTGCGGCGGGCTTCGCTGGCTTTTCCTTGATGGCCCAGAGGCCCTCGGCGACGCGGACAGCCTGCTCGGTCATGAGGAGGCCGGCGTGGTTCATCATGTCGCCCACGTTGAGGTTGGCGGCGGGTAGTGATTGCACTTTGTGGAGGTTGCGGACGCTGGCAAGGACGGTCCGGTCGGGCTCGCCGGTGATGACGAGAGCAGACCGGTTGAAGCCGACGTTGCCGAGGATTCGCAGGACCTCTTTGGTCTGGGGTTGGTCCAGAGAGACGTCGTCGATGATGACGAGCTGTCCATGAGCCACCTTGCCGGACAGCGCCGATCGTATGGCCAAACGCCGCATCTTCTTGGGCATGTCCTGGCTGTAGTCGCGAGGACGCGGCCCGAAGATGGTGCCACCACCGACGCGGGTCGGCGAGCGGTTGCTGCCCTGGCGGGCGCGGCCTGTGTACTTCTGCATGCGAATTTTGCGCGTACTGCCCTGGACCTCGCCTCGCGTCTTGGTGTTAGAGGTACCGGCGCGCTGGTTGGCGCGCTGGCGGACGTAGGCCTGGTGTAGGACGGCGGTGTTGGGCTCGATCCCGAAGACGCTGTCGTCGACGTCGAGCTTGCGGAGTTCCTTGCCCTCGGCGTTCAGGACGGGAAGTTTCACTTCTTCGCTCCTCCGCTTCTTGCCTTGCGCACGGTGAGGAGGATTCCCTCGTGGCCGGGGACTGCTCCGCGGACGATGAGGACGCCCCTATCGGGGTCAGACCGGATTACCTTGAGGTTCTTGGCTGTGGCGCTGCGAGTACCCATGTGGCCGGCCATCTTCTTTCCCTTGATGACACGCCCGGGGCTGGTGCCAGCACCGATGGAGCCGGGGGCACGCGCCCTGTCCGACTGGCCGTGGGTCTTGGGGCCGCCATGGAATCCGTGGCGCTTCATGACGCCCGCGAATCCGCGGCCGACGGTGTTGCCGACAACGTCCACGAAGGCGCCCTGCTCGAAGATTTCGCAGCCGACCTTCTGGCCTACTTCCCAGGCAGATATATCCTCGACCTTCATTTCGCGAAGGTACTGGAAGTTGCCGAGGTCCTTCATGTGGCCCTTTTGCGGCTTCGTGACGCGCTTGCGCTCGCCGAAGCCGACCTGGACAGATTCGTAGCCGTCCGTGTCCTTCGTCTTTACCTGGACGACCACGTTCTGGGGGGTGGCGATGACCGTTACGGGAACGGCGTCGCCGTTTTCCTCGAAGAACTGGGTCATGCCGACCTTGCGGCCGAGGATGCCTTCGATGCTCATAGCTTGATCTCGATGTCGACGCCGGATGGGAGCTGGAGGCGCATGAGTGCGTCCACGGTCTTACCGGTCGGTTCGAGGATGTCGATGATCCGCTTGTGTGTGCGGATCTCGAACTGCTCCTGGGAGTCCTTATCGATGTGGGGAGAGCGGATGACGCAGAACTTCTTGATCTCGGTGGGCAGGGGGATCGGGCCGGCGACGGCGGCGCCGGTGCGCTCGGCAGCCTCGACTATATGCACCGCAGACTGGTCCAGAATGCGATGGTCGAAGGCCTTGAGCCGGATCCTGATCTTCTGCCTTGCCATCCTTGTTTATCTCCGCGTCGCGCCCTGCATCCGGCCGGAGACTTGCTCGGCAATCGAGTGCGGGACCTCTAGATAGTGGTCGAATTCCATCGTGTAGCTTGCCCGTCCCTGGGTTATGGAGCGCAGGGTGGTCGCGTAGCCGAAGGTCTCGGCCAGCGGCACGTGCGCTGTAATGACGCGGAGATGCCCGCGGTGGTCAACATCGGCCACCTGGCCGCGGCGAGAACTGACGTCACCGAGGACGTCTCCGAAGAACTCGTCGGGCGTGGCAATCTCCACTTTCATGATCGGCTCCAGAAGAACGGGACGAGCCTTCTTCATCGCTTCCTGGATTCCCAGGGAGCCGGCCATCTTGAACGCCAACTCGGATGAGTCTACAGGGTGATACGACCCATCCACAAGTTGAGCGTGAAGGTCGATGACAGGATAACCGGCAAGTACGCCCGTTTCGAGCGCTTCCTTGATGCCGTGCTCGACAGCGGGGACGAACTCTTTCGGTATGGAACCACCGACGAGCTTGTTCTCGAACTTGAAGCCGGAGCCCTTCTCCCCGGGCTCCACGTGGAGCTTGACGACACCGAACTGGCCGCGGCCACCGCTCTGGCGGACGAAGCGGCCCTCGGCGTCCGAGGGTTGCATGATCGTCTCCTTGTAGGCGACCTCCGGCCGGCCGACGTGGGCCTGCACGTTGAACTCGCGGAGCATGCGGTCGACGATGATCTCGAGGTGAAGCTCACCCATACCGGAGATGATGGTCTGGCCGGTCTCCTGGTCGTTGCGGGCGTGGAACGTGGGGTCTTCTTCGACGAGCCGGGAAAGGACTTCGCCCATTCGCTCCTGGTCTTCCTTGGTCTTGGGTTCGATGGAGACGGAGATGACGGGCTCGGGGAACTTGATGGCCTCGAGAATCACTGGTTGGCTTTCGTCACAGAGGGTGTCTCCGGTGAAGGTATTCTTCAGGGCGACCGTCGCGGCTATCTGGCCGGCTTCTATCTCGGTCAGTTCTTCGCGGCGGTTGGAGTGCATCTTGAGAATGCGGCCGAGCCGCTCGCGGCCATCGCGGGTGCTGTTAAGGACCATCGCGCCTTGCTTGGCGACGCCGGAATAGACGCGGAAGTAAACGAGCCGACCGACATACGGGTCCGCTACGACCTTGAAGGCGAGGGCGGAGAACGGCTCGTCGTTCGTAGGCTCGCGGGTGACCTCTTCGCCTTTCTTGGTGTGGCCGGTAACGGCCGGGACTTCGATCGGAGACGGCAGGTAGTCAACGACGGCGTCGAGGAGGGGCTGCACGCCCTTGTTCTTGAGGGCGGTACCGACGAGAACGGGGTTTACGAGGCCGGCGATCGTGGCACGGCGGAGAGCCTTCTTGAGTTCTAGTGCGGTGACTTCGTGCTGCTCGACGAAGCTGATGAGCATCTGGTCGTCGATCTCGGCGACGCCTTCGATCAGGTCTTCGCGGCGCTTCTTAGCCTCTTCCAGGTACTCAGCAGGAATTTCACCGATAACCGGCTCGAGCTCGCCTTCGGGAAAGGTGAAGGCGCGCATCTCGACGAGGTCGATGCAGCCCTTGAACTGGTCCTCGGCGCCCATCGGAATCTGGACGGCGATCGGGCGGGCGTTGAGACGCTCGCGGATCGAGTCCATCGTCTTCCAGAAGTCGGCGCCGACGCGGTCCATCTTGTTAACGAAGCAGATGCGTGGGATGTGGTAGCGGTCGGCCTGGCGCCAGACGGTTTCCGACTGGCTCTGGACGCCGGCGACGGCATCGAAGACGACAATGCCGCCGTCGAGGACGCGGAGGCTGCGCTCCACCTCGACGGTGAAGTCGACGTGGCCTGGGGTGTCCACGATATTGATCTGGTTGTCTTTCCACGTGGTGGTGGTGGCGGCGGCGGTGATCGTGATGCCACGCTCCCGCTCCTGGGCCATCCAGTCCATGACGGCAGTGCCGGCGTCCACGTCCCCGATTTTGTACGTGATCCCCGTGTAGAAGAGGATGCGTTCGGTGACCGTGGTCTTCCCGGCATCAATGTGGGCGATAATCCCTATGTTGCGCACCCGTTCGACGGGCACAGATGTACTCATGGTGCTCCTGCTGCTTCCGTGAGGAAGGCTAGATTAGCGCGTCTGTCATGGCCCGGCCGCCTACCACCTGTAGTGGACGAACGCCTTGTTCGCCTCGGCCATGCGGTGTGTGTCTTCGCGCTTCTTTATCGCTGATCCTTGCTCGCGATAAGCATCGATCAGTTCGGTGGCAAGTCTTTCGGACATCGGGCGGCCGGCGCGTCCGCGGGCCGCGGTCAGGATCCAGCGCATCGCCAGCGATGTCTGGCGCGCCGGACGGACCTCGAGCGGGATCTGATAGGTAGCGCCACCGACACGGCGGGGCCGGACTTCCAGGATGGGCATGGTGTTGCGCATCGCTTGCTCGAAAACACCGCGGGGCTCTTCCTTGGTGCGCTCCGCGATGATGTCCATGGCGTCGTAAACGATGCGCTCGGCGAGGCTCTTCTTACCGTCCTTCATGACCTTGTTGATCATGACCTGCATGAGCAGGCTGCCGTACTTGGCGTCCGGAAGCGGCTTGTGACGGGCGACTTTTCCACGACGAGGCATGTTGGTTCTCTTATGCGTCCTTGCGCGTTCCGTACTTGCTGCGCTGCTGCTTGCGTCCCACGACGCCGCCGGCGTCGAGAGCGCCGCGGACGATGTGGTAGCGCACTCCGGAGAGGTCCTTCACGCGGCCGCCTCGGATGAGGACAACGGAGTGCTCCTGGAGGGAGTGTCCCTCGCCGGGGATATAAGCGGTGACTTCCATGGTGTTGGTGAGGCGGACCCTGGCGACCTTGCGGAGGGCCGAGTTCGGCTTACGGGGAGTGACCGTGCGGACGTTGGTGCAGACGCCGCGCTTCTGGGGGCTGCCCTCACCGCGGACCATGCGGTTTTTCAGCGCGTTGAAGTGAAAACGAAGCGCAGGCGCCTTCGTCTTTGTCTTGAGGGGCTTGCGGCCCTTTCTTACGAGCTGATTAATCGTTGGCATAGTGTATGTCTGCTAGTCCTTTCGGGCCAAACAAAAAGCCGGAACCTCGCCGCCAATGGCCAAGTCTTCCGACCGAGTCAAGCGTACACAGGCGCGTCCGCAGGAACGGAGCACCATCGAGAAATGTTAACGGCGAGGGGGTGGTGTGTCAACGGGCAGCACTTGGATCTTGAAGGTGGAAACCCTGTGACCACAGCCTCATACAGCACGTATACTGACCCTAGGAGTGGACACCATTCTGATCTTCACCGCTCTGACCCTCATCGGGTTGGCTGTGCTCCTATTGGGGCTATTTCTCGGATTGGTGATTCCGTGGCGGACTCACCGTTCGCAAATTCTGGCAGCCATCCTCGGCATCGTCTCGGCTTTGGCCGTTCCCTTATCTATGATGGCGCTCCTGACTGTGGGCCTACTGACGATTTGGCCCAGCCTCCTGCTTCTCGGGCTAGCTGTGGGTTGGTCGGTGAGATTCCGCGCTCCCGTCAATGAGGCATTTGACCAGCCTAACGACGTGATGCTTCGATAGCTCCATCGGTCGGTGAGCGCAGGACTGCCAGGCTTCCACTCGTCTCACCCACACCTGGCGCGGGATACTCGATGCGGGGGTGGTAGATGCCGCGGAGGGTCGCCTTGAACGAGCCCCCGATCGTCTTTAGGTCGCGGAGGGTGAGGTCGCTCTCGTCGAGCTGGCCTTCCTGGACGCGCTCGTTGATCACGCCCTCGACCAGTTCGTCGATGCGCTGGTGGCTGCGGTCCTTGCTGGCGCGGACGACGGCCTCGACGGAGTCCGCGAGCATCACGATCGCCGTCTCCTTGCTCTGCGGCTTCGGGCCGGGGTAGCGGAAGCGCTCGGCGTCGATGGCAGGGTCGGCGAGGGCGGCCTTGCGGTAGAAGTACGTGACCAGGCGCGTGCCGTGATGCTCCGGGATGAAGGCTCGGACGCGGGCCGGGATCCGGTAACGGCCAGTGAGGCTGAGTCCAGCTCGGACGTGCTCGGAGACCATTTTGGCGCTGGAATCGGGATCGAGCCGATCATGCGGGTTCTCGCCGCCCATCTGGTTCTCGATGTAGTAAGCGGGCTTGGCAACCTTGCCGATGTCGTGGAAGTAGGCGCCGACGCGGACAAGTAGGGCGTCCGCGCCGGTGAGGTCCGCGGCGCGCTCGGCCAGGTTGCCGACGATGACGGAGTGGTGGAAGGTGCCGGGCGCCTTCTCCTGGAGCTCGCGGAGCAGCGGGTGAGTCATCTGCGCCAGTTCCATGAGCTGGATGCGCGTGGCGACGCCGAAGGCCGCACCGAGGACGTAGGAGCCGCCCATCATCACGATCACGGTGGCGACTGCGGAAACAGCGGAGACGACCAGCATGAGGGCCACGTCGTCAGCGCCGCGGTCCGGCAGAAGGAGCCAGAACGAAAAGAGGGCAAGGAATGTGACGAGGCCGACGCTGAGGCCGGCCGTGGCGTAGTTGTTGACGCGGTCCGCGTTCCGCACCGCGAAGATCCCGGCCAGGCTAGAGAGCAGGAGGGCGCTGACCATCTGCAGCGACTCGATCGAACCGGAGGAAGTTCGCGCGTCCGGCAGATGGTAGGCGCCGAAGGCGGCAAGCATGGCCAGCATCCCGGCGAGCAGCACGGCCAGTCCGCCGTCGAGAAGGGTGGCGACAAGCATCGGTGCGGCGGCAACGGGGAGCATGTAACCGAGATAGAGGCCGTCGGAATCGGGGAGCGTGATCGAGAAGAAGACGCGCGCGGCGGCCACCCAGAGCACTGTGATCAGGCCGAGCATGACAAGCCGCCTGACGCCGATCACCTCGGGAGGGTGGAAGAGGTAGAGGTAGATACCGAACATAGAGGCTGAGACGACGGAAACGATGCTGGCGGAAAGTACGTCAGCGAACCCGAAGTCGTTGTCGAGCAGCCCTGCGCCGCGGATCTGTGCCAGGTCCTCGTCGGTGACGACCTGGCCTTCTTCCACGATCACTTCGCCGCCGTCGCTGAACGTCTGGAAGGCGACGTCGCCGGCGCTCAGGGAAGCCTCGCCGGGTAGCACGGGGATCAGCACGATGCCGAGGGCCGCCGCGAGGGCCAGCGTGAAGAAGAATATCTGGGCCGGGGCCAGTCCGGCCGTTGGCCTCGCTCTGGAAATCATCGCATTAAACGCTTACCCACCTTAACAGAAGACGGGGAGCCTCAAACCATGATACCAGAACCGGGGCGGATCGCTAAGTGGGAGGTGACTTGGTCAGGAGCCGAGGAGGGCGGTCACTACTTCGTTGACGTCGCGGCCATCGGCCTGGCCAGCGAGGCGGGTCATCAGTTCCTTCATCACTTTGCCCTTGTCGGACGGGCCGGAAGCCCCGGTTTCGGCCACGACCTTCTTCGCCTCGGCCTCGACTTCCTCCCGGCTCATCCGTGATGGGAGATATGTCTCGAGAACGCACAGCTCGGCTTCTTCCTTGTCGGCAAGGTCCTGGCGGTTGCCCTTTTTGAACTCCTCGATGCTCTCACGGCGCTGCTTCGCCTGTTTCGACAGGACCTGCATCACTTCGGCGTCCGTAAGTTCCTGGCGGGTGGACCCGGCCACCTCGGCGTTCCCGATGGCGGCGATGAGCATGCGCAAGGTGCTCTTGCGGAGGTCGTCTCCGGCGAGCATAGCCTGCTTGAGGTCGTCGGACAGTTGCTGCTTGAGGGGCATCGTTCGAGTGTAGGAACCGATAATTGCGGGTGTCAAACCGAAGGACGCGCTACGCGAAGGCGAGGTGACGGTCCTTCATGCTCACGAAGCCACTGCGGGCGAGCACGATGTGGTCCAGCACCTCGACGCCGAGGAGCTTGCCGACCTGGATCGCCTCACGGGTCAGCGACACGTCTTCGGCGCTGGGATCGGGATCGCCCGATGGGTGGTTGTGGACCATGATGATGCTGGGGCAACCCTCACGGACGGCGTCCTTGAACACCTCCGCCTGGCGCACGATGGCCGCGCTCACGTTGCCGCGGTAGACCGTCTTGACCGATAGGACCTCGTTGCGCGTGCTGAGCATCAGGATCTTGAGTTCCTCCTGCTGCAGCAGCGCCATCTCTGCGAAAAGCATGGCGTAAACGTCAGCCGGATCCTTGATGAACCGCGCGGCTTCCGGGGTGACTGCTGCCAAGACGCGCCTGCCAAGCTCGATGGCCGCGAGCACCTGGCAGGCCTTTGCATCGCCCATGGAGTGCTGGCCTGCCAGCTCGCCAAAGCTGACCTTGCCCAGCCCGCGCAGCCCATCAAACGTGGACAGCAACCGTTGGGAAAGGGCGAGCACGTTCTCGCCTGCCGATCCGGTGCGGAGGAGGATCGCCATCAGCTCGGCGTTGCTCAGCGTCTCGGCACCGCGCATGCGCAACCGCTCACGCGGACGTTCTTCGGTGGGCAGGTCGCGGATAACGTTTCGGGTGACAGTTGCGGCCACGGATCGAGCATAGGAGCCTGTGCCGTTAGCTCGAAGCGGGTAGTGGCACTCAGCGGAGAGTTACTGGGGAATGGAAAGTACGTCGCCGGGCTGGAGGACGTACTCGAGGTCCAGGCCATTGATGGCGGCGAGGTCGGCGGGATCGTACCCGTAGGCCAGGGCGATGCTGCTCCATGTGTCGCCTTCCTGGACGGTGTACTCCAGTGGCCCGGGATCGACGGGAACCTCTGTGGGTGGCGGTGGCGCTTCCGTCGGCGCAGGCGTGGGAGCCGCTGTTGGGACTTCGGTTGGCGCCGGTGTAGGCGTGGCGGACGAAGGAGAGCCGCTCCCCTGGGGCGTCAGGGCCGGGGTCGCGGTGGGTTCGGACTGGATGAGGTCCGAGGACTCGCCAGGCACGGATGGTGGCCGCACGATGAGCCAGAGAGCGAGGACGGTGCCGATGAGGAGCCCACCCAGGGCGAGACGAAATGCGCTCCGCGAGGGAGTGGCGTTGAGGGGGTCGAGGCAGGATGCGCAGAGGCTTGCGCCGTGGTCGGGGCAATAGTCATTGCCGCAGCGGGTGCACCGCTGCGTGTCCTCCCGCTGGCACGAAAAACAGCTCATCGCAAATGAAACGACCTGGCCGACGCCTCAGACTCACCTGGACGACGGCCCGGTCATTGTAGCGAATTACTCGAGGTCGACGGTAGCGCCAGCCTCCTGGAGCTTCTTCTGGGCCTCTTCCGCGTCGGCCTTGCCGATGCCTTCCTTCACGTTCACGGGCGCGCCCTCGACGAGGTCCTTGGCCTCCTTGAGGCCGAGGGTCGTGATCTCGCGGACGGCCTTGATGACGTTGATCTTGTTGGCGCCTGCGTCCTTCAGAACGACGTTGAACTCGGCCTTTTCCTCGGCAGCGGCTGGAGCGGCGCCATCACCGCCGGCAGCGGCAGCGGCCGGCGCTGCTGCCATCGCGACGGGGGCGGCGGCGGTGATGCCGAACTCGTCCTGGATCTTCTCGTTGAGGTCCCGCAGTTCGATGATCGTCATCTCTTTGATGATGTCGAGGACCTGGTCTACCTTCGTTGCTGTTGCCATTGTTGGTGTCTCCTTCTCGGAATTTGCTTACTTATTTGAGGGCCTGCTAGGCCGTGGCTTCCATCTGTTTTGCTCGCGCTTCTATCAATCCCGGCAGCTCGCTGAGCAGGGACTGGAGGAGCAGCGTCAGCTCCTGCAAAGGCCCGTCGAGGAGGGCGATAAAGTTGGCGAGCGGCGATTGCATCTGGCCCATGAACTGGGCGAGTAGCACTGGCTTCGGCGGGATCTTCGTCAGGTCGCGAAGGTCGTTCGCGGTCAGGGTGGACCCGTCGAGGAACCCGCCCTGCACGGCGAAGGCCTGGGGCGCGGCCGTCGCGTAGGCGCCGACCGCTTTGGCCGCCTCGATGATGTCGTCGTAGGTGAGGGCCAGCGCTGTCGGCCCCTCGACGATGTCCATCAAAGACGCCTTGCCTGCCTGCTCGGCGGCGAGTTTGAGCAGGGTGTTCTTGACGACCATGACTTCGATGCCGCCTTCGCGCAGCTTCCGGCGCAGTTCCTGCATCTCCTTCACGGTCATCCCCCGGTAGTGGGTGCTGACGACCATCGTGGAGCGTTCGAGCACGTCCTTGAGCTCGGCTACGGCGTCGATCTTTTCTTGTGTGGGCATTCACCCTCCGTTTCTGCGTCCCCGGTGGACAAAAGAAAAGCCCCTCGCCGACGCGAGGGACAAGGTGCAAGGCTTACCCTGCTCTGTCCTTCACCTCGGCGGGCTCCTTCAGAGAAGGACTTAAGCCTGGGGCACCTGCTGTCTCTGGTGGTGGTCTTGTGTTCGGTTGTAGCGCGAAGTGTATCGCGGTCGCCGGTCTAGCTCAACAGCTAAGCGGCGGCTTTACCAGCGGACGTGGTGGCCTGGATCTCCAGCGGGACGCCGGGACCCATCGTGGTGGTCAGCGTCAGGCTGCGGATGTACTGGCCCTTGGAACCGGCCGGCTTTTCCCGCATCACCGCTTCGACGAGGGAGTTGAGGTTGTCGAGAAGGGCTTCTTCAGTGAAGCTGATCTTGCCGAGGGGCACGTGAACGAGGTTCGTGCGGTCGGTGCGGAACTCAACGCGTCCTTGCTTGGCGTCCTTGATTGCCTTCGGCATGTCGTCGCCATCGACGACGGTATTGGTGCGCGGGTTTGGCATGAGGCCGCGGGGGCCGAGGACGCGGCCGAGGCGTCCGACCTTACCCATCATCTCCTTGGTAGCAAGCGCGACCTCGAAGTCCAGGAATCCTCCCTCGACCTTTTTGACCAGGTCGTCGCCACCTACGACATCAGCGCCGGCCCCTTCAGCGAGGCGAGCCGCCTCGCCTTCGGCGAAGACGAGGACGCGCTGGCCCTTGCCGAGACCGTGGGGGAGGACAATGGTTCCGCGAAGCTGCTGGTCTGCGTGGCGAGTGTCGAGGCCGGTGCGGATGTGGAGCTCGACGGTCTCGTCGAACTTAACGTAGGTCGTCTCCTTCAGGAGTTTGATCCCCTCTTCGGGCGTGTACTCCCGCTCGCGATCCACCTTCTCGAGGGCTGCCAGGTACTTCTTGCCGTGCTTTGCCATCATTGCCAGTCCTTCTACAGGAACGAGCTTCTGCTCTACCGGATCGGCAGCGAGTAGAAAGCTTTCCATCGTCACAGCGCCCAGAAGCGGCTGAGCGTCATTATCGTCCCACATGCAGAGGTTTGCGCTGACCTTATCTCCAATGCGAATCGGTACTTCAGCGAGGTCATACTCTACGGTGGTGCCATCGGCTATCTTAAACCTCTCGCGGCGCGTGGGTTCGTGACCAAGCTCCCGCAAAATACGCCCCGGAATCCTGCTGAAGGTCGCGCCGGTGTCGACGAGCGCTTCCACCTGCACGAACCGTGTCCGAGACTGGTCGCCAACTTCGAACGTAAACGTGAAGCTGCCCACTGCGTCACCTTGCGCGCGACGAGTTGCGCTGTACTTGGTAACCATCGCTCACGAACCGATCTCAACGCCCATGCTACGGCACGTGCCTTCCACCATACGCATGGCGGCGTCGATGTCGTTGGCGTTGAGGTCCTTCATCTTGGCCTCGGCGATCTGCTGTACCTGGGCGCGGCTCAGGGTGCCGACCTTCTCCCGCTTTTGCGCGGAGCTGCCCTTGTCGATGCCCAGAGCCTTACGGATTAGGTCCGAAGCCGGCGGGGTCTTGAGGATGAATGCGAAGGAGCGGTCCTCGAAGACGGTGATCTCGACGGGGATAATACTGCCCGCCTGCATCGAGGTCTTCTCGTTGTATTCCTTGCAGAACCCCATGATGTTAGCGCCGTGCTGACCAAGAGCCGGGCCGACTGGCGGCGCAGGCGTCGCCTGACCGGCAGGGAGTTGCAGTTTGATGATCGCTCGTACTTTCTTTGCCATGTGACTGGTTCGTGAGGGTGGTTAGAGTCTTTCGACCTGGAGGAAGTCCAGTTCGACCGGGGTTTCCCGGCCGAAGATAGACACCGCTACCTTCACCTTGCCTTTCTCTGCGTTTATTTCTTCCACGGTCCCGACCATGTCGGAGAAGGGGCCGTCCACTACGCGAACGCTCTGACCTTCCGCAAAGCCCACCTTCACCACCGGCTCATCCGCCTTCATCTGCCGAATAATTGAGCGTAGCTCTGTCTCCTCTAGCGGCGTCGGCGCCGTGCCGGAACCGACGAAGCCGGTGACACCAGGGGAGTTCCGGACCACCGTCCAGGCCTTGCTCGAAAGCGCCATGTCCTGCTCCGAGGAGGAGGGGTCGTCCTGCGTCAGCGTGATCATTTGCACCAGCACATAGCCCGGGAAGATTTTGCGAGGCACGGTGCGTCGCTGTCCGTCCTTGATCTCGATCTCGTCTACGGAAGGCACGATCACCCGGAACACCAGGTCCTGCGCGTCCATCGACTTGATCCGCTGGTCAAGGTTGGTCTTCACCCGGTCTTCGTAACCGGAGTAGGTGTGCACCACGTACCAGGACGAGCCCGCGCGCAGCAACTCATCATCGCTGATGAAATCGCGTTTTGTGCTCTCTGGCGGAGCGTCCTCCAGGACGTCCGCCGCCTTCCTCTTCGCCATCCCTTCCCCTTCCTACTCCAGCAACGTCTGGTCGATCAACCAGCCAAAGGCGAAATCCAGCGCGCCGAGAACGGCGCCCATGATAATTGCGACAACGATAACGACGAACGTCAGATAGGTGACATCACGCCTCGTCGGCCAGATGACCTTGAGCAGCTCGCTCCAGATCTCTGCGAAGAAGCGTGGCATGAACCGCTGGATCCCCTTGCGGCGGCCTGGGGGCGCCGCGGGCGACGGTCCGGTGCGCGGGATAGCACGCTGCGACCCGCTCTTGGGCTTCGGCTCCTTGAGCTGCTGCCGTCTGACCGCCCGGTTGGACATCGCTAGCGCGCCTCGCGGTGGAGACGGTGCGAGCGGCAGCGCGGACAGTACTTACGCAACTCCAGCCGGTCCGGGTCGTTTCGCCGGTTCTTCTGCGTCGTGTACGTACGCTGGCGGCACTCACTGCACGCCAGGTCCACGGTGTTACGGTCTTCCTTCTTCGCCATTTAACTCGTTACTTGCTGATCTTCGTAATGACGCCCGCGCCCACTGTTCGGCCACCTTCGCGAATGGCGAAGCGAACGCCCTCCTCCAGGGCAACGGGAGTGATCAACTCGACGACCATCTTGATGTTGTCGCCGGGCATCACCATCTCCACGCCCTCCGGGAGCTGGATGCTGCCGGTCACGTCCGTCGTGCGGATGTAGAACTGGGGTCGGTAGCCATTAAAGAACGGCGTGTGTCGCCCCCCCTCTTCCTTGCTCAGGCAGTAGACCTCGGAGTCGAAGTCGGTGTGCGGCGTAATCGACCCGGGCTTGGCCAGCACCTGGCCGCGCTCCACGTCCTCACGCTCCACGCCGCGGAGGAGGCAACCGACGTTGTCGCCGGCCTCACCCTCGTCGAGGGTCTTCTGGAACATCTCGACGCCTGTGCAGACGGTCTTGCGGGTCTCGCCGAAGCCGACGATTTCAACTTCCTCACCCGGCTTGACGACACCACGCTCGACACGGCCGGTGACGACGGTGCCGCGGCCCTTGATGCCGAAGACGTCCTCGATCGGCATCAGGAAGGGCTTGTCCTTCGCCCGCTGGGGCTCCGGGATGTAGCTGTCCAGGGCATCCATGAGTTCGTAAATCGGCTTGTATTCCGGCGCCTCCGGGTCCTGGGAGTCGCTTTCCAGCGCCTTCAGAGCACTGCCGCGGACGATCGGGATGTCGTCGCCCGGGAACTCGTACTTGCTCAGCAGTTCGCGGACCTCCAGCTCGACCAGGTCGAGAAGCTCCGCGTCCTCCATCATGTCCACCTTGTTCAGGAAGACCACCATGGCCGGCACCTCCACCTGGCGCGCCAAAAGGACGTGCTCCCGGGTCTGAGGCATCGGACCGTCGTTAGCCGCCACAACAAGGATCGCACCGTCCATCTGGGCGGCGCCCGTGATCATGTTCTTGATGTAGTCGGCGTGACCCGGGCAGTCGATGTGGGCGTAGTGCCGGTTCGGCGTCTCGTACTCGACGTGGGCGATAGCGATGGTGATGCCGCGCTGCCGTTCTTCCGGCGCCTTGTCGATGCTGAAGAAGTCACGGTACTCGGCCTGCTGCCTGAGGGCGAGCGCCTTGGTGATGGCGGCGGTAAGACTGGTCTTGCCGTGGTCAATGTGACCGATGGTACCGACGTTGAGGTGCGGCTTATTGCGCACGAACTTCTGCTTGCCCATTGTTAGGGATTCCTCCTCTGGTTTTCGGCTCGCGTACTAGCGGGTCGCTTTGAGCCTACCCGACTATGATAGCGCGGCTATCTGGTATGTGGAACAACCGTCCTTCAGGGAAGGACCGCCGTTCTTATGTCTTACGTTGCTGGAGCCCACGCCCGGACTCGAACCGGGGACCTCGTTCTTACCAAGAACGCGCTCTACCAACTGAGCTACGTGGGCTCTTGTCCTCCAAGGGTCCCTTCGCGAGAAGGGTGCCCGTTTCTGAACCGAGTCTGGTGGCGGGAGCAGGATTCGAACCTGCGTAGCCCAAAGGGCGCCAAGTTTACAGCCTGGTGCAATTGACCGCTCTGCCATCCCGCCATTGGGAGTGTGGGTCAGCGGCCAGGGAACCAGTTCCTCTCGCGTGGAGCCGAAGGTGGGATTCGAACCCACGACCTAGCGATTACAAATCGCTTGCGCTACCACTGCGCCACTTCGGCGTTTCTGCCCCACTACATCAAAAAGCCGCCCAACGGGCGAGCACTCATCAGTATACGGAGTGCTGTGGAAAAGCGTCAAGAACCGGTCAGAGCAATGTCACTGGCTCCAGATAGCCCGGCGTCAAAAGCTCCGCCCTCGGCGCGTCGGCAGCCATCCGGCGACGCACGGCCTCCATGTCGAAGTCGCCGTTCGTCACAGGCGGCATCCAGTCGTCATGGTGCCCGATAACGACGCGCTTCGCGCCCAAGACCTGCGCCTCCATCGCGAGGAACCCGGCCATTGAGCCCTGGTGTGGTTCGCCGTCGACGTTGGGCCTCGCGGCGGCGGCAAGGATGGCGGCATCTGCACTGATGTCGCGGAGAACGCCTGTCCAGCAGCCGGAGCTGTCCTGGAAGAAGATCGCTCCTTCCGGGGTCTCGATCAAGAAGACAAGGGGCCCGCCATCGTTGGTGCTGCCCGCCTGAGACTGGAGATGGGCAAGAATTGCCTGGCCCTCCGGCGTGCCGCCGAGGGCGAAAATGCGTTGCATGAGGCCGGGCTGGGCGGCGCGCTCGGCCTGTGTGAGTCCGGTGTGGCCGTGCTCCTCCTCGTCGGCAGGTGCGTCCGTCAGGATCCAGGTGCAGGAATGGACGCTGGGGAAGACTCGCACGCGGATGGTATCGGTGATGGCGTGGCGCTCGCCGCCCTGCGACGGTAAGAGTTGGCCTTCCGGGACCCCGCGCTCGCGCATGATGCGGCAGGACTCGTTGGAGGCTATGATTTTGGCGCCAGTGTTGTTGGCGATGACGTCGGCACCGCCGAGGTGGTCGAAGTGGCTGTGCCCTACGAGAATGTAGTCGGCCTTAGTCACGTCCGCGCTGGCCAGGCCGATCGGGGGCGCGTCCGGCACACGGTCCATGTAGGTGTCGAGGAAGATGACGGTGTCGCCGATGGTCAGGCGGAAGGTCGCCGTTCCCAGCCATTCGAGCGTGGCGCTCATTGCGGCCGCCAGCGGGTGCCTTCGGCCACGTCCTCGAGGGTGATGCCAAGTTCGGCCAACCTGTCACGCACCTGGTCGGCGAGGGCGAACTGCTTTGCCGCCCGGAGATCGTTCCGAAGGTTTACGAGCAGTTCGATGAACGGCTCCGCGCCCTTGATGGACTTCGGTTGCGTGAGTGTGAGGCCGAGGATTCCGGCCAGCTTTCGCATCACTCCCTGTGCTTCCGCGGTGTCACGGCCTGCGTCGCGGGCCCGGTTGATGTCACGGGCGAGGTCGAAGAGGACGGCCAAGGCCGCGGACGTATTCAGGTCGTCGTCCATCACCTCGGTGAATCGCCTCTGGTACTCCTCCGACGCGATGTCTGCAGGGGGACCCTCTCCGCCTGGAACTTCCGCCGCGAGGAGGAGCCGTTCGGCGGCGCGGCGCGCAGACTCGAGTCCTTCCTCGGAGTAATTGAGCGGCGCCCGATAGTGCGCAGTGAGGACGAAGATGCGGAGGGCGTCTGCGCCGTACGTGTCCAGTGCCTCCCTGATCGTGATGATGTTGCCGAGGGACTTGCTCATTTTTTCTTCGTCGAGCGTGAGCCAACCGTTGTGCACCCAGTGACGCACTGAGGGCTTCACACCGGTAAAACCTTCGCTCTGGGCAATCTCGTTTTCGTGGTGAGGGAAGATGAGGTCCTGGCCGCCGCCGTGGATATCCAGTTGGTCGCCGAGATACCGGTAGGACATCGCGGAGCACTCGATGTGCCAGCCAGGGCGCCCTGGCCCCCAGGGACTGTCCCAGGATGGTTCGTCGGGCTTCGCCGATTTCCAGAGCGCGAAGTCGAGTGGGTCCCGCTTGATCTCGCCGGGTTCGATCCGGGTGCCCACCATGAGGGAATCCACGTTCCGGCCGGACAGCTTGCCGTAGTCGGGGTTACGGCGGACGTTGTAGTAAACGTCCCCCTCCTCGGTGCTGTAGGCGCGGTCCTTCTCGATGAGCTTCTCGACCATCTCGATGATCTGCGGGATTTCCTGGGTGGCACGAGGATAGATGTGCGGAGGAGTGATGTTCAGGTCACTCATCTCCTCCTCGTACTCCGCGATGAAAGCTTCGGCAACCTGGTCGTAGGTCTGGCCCAGGGCGTTGGCCTTGGTAATGATGCGGTCGTCGATGTCGGTGTAATTCTGGACGTGCTTGACCTTGTAACCGCGGAATTCGAGGTAGCGGCGGAGCACGTCGAAGATGATGTAGGACATGGCGTGGCCGATGTGGGAGTGGTCGTAGGGCGTGATGCCGCAGACGTAGATCTTGATCTCGTCGTCGCGGAGGGGGATCTCCTCCACGCGGCGCGACATCGTGTTATACAGCCTTAACGTCATTTTCCCGAGTCTTGTTCGTCCCCTTGCGCTTCGGCTTCTCACCCTCGACCTGTTCCAGCCGCGCCTCCAGCTCCTCGATGCGGGCTTCGAGCCGCTGAATGATGTCCCACTCCGGGTCCGGGAGCTTGAGGACGGTGTCGTCGCCGGGGTCAGCGAAGGCGACGACGTGGCCCGGCACGCCGACGACGGTGGCGTTCGGTGGGACGTTGGTGACGACGACGGAACCCGCACCGATCTTGGCGTTTTCGCCGACGGTGACATCGCCGATGACCTTCGCACCCGCGCCGACGACAACGTTGTCCTCGAGAGTCGGGTGCCGCTTGGCCCGCCGGGTGCTGGTGCCTCCAAGCGTCACACCCTGGAAGAGGTGGACGTTGTCGCCAATGATCGCCGTTTCGCCGACGACGACGCCCATGCCGTGGTCGATAAAGAACTTCTCGCCGATCTCAGCGCCTGGGTGGATTTCAATACCAGTGATGAAACGGCTGATGTGGGCGATGAAACGGGCCGGTAGCTCCAGCCCCTGGTGATGCAATGCGTGCGACACCCTGTGGATTTGCCGGGCGTGAAAGCCCGGATACGTGAGGATGACTTCTAGTTCGTTAATCGCCGCCGGGTCACGTTCCCTCGCGGCCTGTATGTCCCGTTTTATGCTGTCTAAGAGTCCCACTGGCCCGTCGCTCCCTTCGTGGCGTGGTCAAGCGTGCGCGCACCTGGCCCCGTGCACCGCAGACCGCGGAACGGGGCCGGGCTACAGGTGCAGACGCGTTGACCCGGGAGTGACATTGCGTTCATGAAGGCCATTATACGGTGGTAACCAGGATGGGCGTAGGGGCGAGCCACGCCTCGGCCCTACGGTGAATCTGTGACCAGCGCAACCGCCATGGCGGCTATCCCCTCACCGCGTCCGACAGGCCCTAACCCTTCGTTGCTCGTAGCCTTGACGCTCACCTGCGCCTCCGGGATGCCGAGCGCTCCGCCGATCGCCCCTTTCATATCGGTGATCCGCCCGGTAAGCCGGGGGGTCTCGGCGATGACGGTGGCATCGACATTGCCGACGGTCGCTCCTGCATCCTTGAGCATCGACGCCGTTGCGCGCAGGAGGTCGAGACTGCTGGCGCCGTCCCAGCGCTCATCGTTGTCCGGGAAGTGGGTGCCGATGTCGCCCAGTCCGGCAGCGCCGAGCAGCGCGTCGATGATGGCGTGAATTAGTACGTCTGCGTCTGAATGGCCGGCGAGGCCGCTCTCCCCGGGGAAGGAGACACCGCCGAGGACGAGATGGCGTCCGGCCTCCACCCCGTGGATGTCGTAGCCGATGCCGACGCGCGTGCCCTGACTCACTGGAGGTAGGACTCCGCGAGCCAGAGGTCGTCGGGTGTGGTGATCTTGATGTTGCGGCGGCGACCCTCGTAGGTCATGACGGCAACACCGAGCAGCTCCACCATGGCGGAATCGTCGGTGACGTCATGCGTGATTTCGGTGTGCGCGCGCATGAGCAGATCGTAACGGAATACCTGTGGAGTCTGCGCCGCCACCAACCGGCTACGGTCGAGTGTTCCGGATACAACCCCGTCAGGCGCTACGTTTTTGATGGTGTCAACCAGAGGAATCACAGGCACCGAGGCGCCCGTCTCACGAGCCGCGTTCAGCCCGCGCGCGATCATCCCCGGCCTGATCAAAGGACGGCCGCCGTCGTGAACGGCGACCCAATCAACGCGACCAAGAGATTCGAGGCCACAGCTCACGGAGTCCTGCCTGCGTTCTCCACCTGAGCAGACATCGATGACCTTCTGGAATCCCTCCTGATTCACCAGTTCACGGCCACGTTCCAGGTTCGATTCGTTCATGACCAGGGCAATGCGGCTGATTTCCCGGCAATCCTCGAAGGCAGCAACAGCGTGGCCGAGCAGGGTGCGACCGCCCACGCGGGTGAAGAGCTTGTCCTGGCCCTCCATGCGGACGCCGCTCCCGGCGGCGACGATGACGGCGCCAAAGACTTCGGTGTTGTCGTCAGTAGACCCGCTCACGGGACCATCAGATTGAGGATGACGCACTGAGTCAAGCGGCGCTCGTGACTATGGAAACGACGATTGCGGCGAGTCCGGCGAGCCACCAGTTCTTTATGATCTTGCCCGGCAAGACCGCGAAGAAAAAGGTGCGCATGGGCATCTGCACGGCGCCAGCCGCGAGGCCGGCGACGTCGAAGAACGGGTTGGGGATGCAGGAGAGGAAAAAGAGTGTGAGGGCGCCTTTCTTCTCCATCCATGCCTTGATGCGCAGGTAGCTCGGCTTGTCTTCCACCATGATTCGGCCGCCGTAGCCAGCGGCGTACCCGCTGAACTCGCCGATGGCCTCTCCGAGGCCCGCGACGATACCCACCCAGAACCAGGCCGGTATGCCGAGAAACGGCTCCAGGAAGGCCGCCCCGCCGATGACGCTGGCGGCTGCGGGCGACGGGAGGAGGATAGACGCAGCCCCGATGATGTTGATCAGGAAAATGCCAAAGTAGCCGTAGCTCTTGAGGTTGCTGATGTCGGTGCTGAAATAGAAGAAGGCGATCGCGAAGAGCGTCAGCATCAGGGCGACGCCGATAAGGAGGGTGTACTCGAAGCGCCAATGGAAACGCCGGATGTTCTCCTGCGTTTCTACGGCTGTGACTTCGACCTGTTCTTCCTGTATCACGTACCCCGCTTGCGTCACCAAGTCTGCCTCTTTCAGACAACGAAAGGGCGAGAGGCCAATCTCTCGCCCCCGGTCAGGGTCGTCGCCAACAGCCTCTCCCTCTTCTCGCCTACGGGGTTAGCTGACGGGTTCGGCATGAAGGAGTCTGCCTATCCCTCCGAGGAAGGAATTCACCCCAGGTTCGGTTCCCTCGTTCCCTTCGCGTTGCGGCGAAGAGATTCGGCGCTTTGAACTACTTATGTTTGGACACGTCCAGCCGGGAAGCCGGGGTGCCCTTCGTCTAGTTGAACGCGCCGGTCAGGCGAAAGTTACGGAGACAAGGGTGTGTCGATCAGGGGTAGATTCCGCGCATCGTCGTCGCTTCAACGACGCGACTTACACCCAGTAGCATGGCCGCCTCCCGGAGGTTGACTCCCCGCTCCTCGGCGACCTTCACGACGTCCTCGAACGCCCTGGTGATGACCTTGTGGAGGCGGGCGTTTACATCGGCTTCGTCCCAGAAATAGAACTGGAGGTCTTGCACCCACTCAAAGTAGGACACTATGACTCCGCCGGCATTGGCTACGATATCGGGAATGACGACGACTCCGTTGTCCTGCAGGATACTGTCCGCCCCGGGCGTTGTAGGCCCGTTAGCTCCTTCGACGACGATGCGAGCCTGGACGTCATCAGCGTTGGCTTCGGTGATCTGGCCCTCCAGGGCGGCTGGAACCAGGTAGTCGACAGGGAGCGTGAGCAGTTCGGCGTTGTCGATGACGTCGCCTCCACGAGATTCTCGGAGGGGCATACGGTCTTCCCGGCAACCCATGAGTGCGGGGATGTCGAGGCCCTGGGCGTTATAGATCGCGGTATCAGCGTCGCTCACGGCGACGACGCGCGCCCCGGCGTGGAAGAGCAACTGAGCAGCAACCGCGCCGACTTTGCCGAAGCCCTGGATGGCGACTGATGCGCCCTCAAGGGGCACGCCATACTTCGTTGCGGTTTCTTGCATCACGTAGAGCACGCCTCGTCCCGTTGCATCGGATCGGCCGAGAGTGCCGCCGACGGCCACCGGCTTGCCAGTGACAATGCCGGCGACGGTGTTCCCCCGGTGCATTGAGATGGTGTCCATGATCCAGGCCATCACCTGTTCATTGGTGCCCATGTCGGGAGCAGGTATATCTTCGCTGGGGCCGATGATGATGCTGATTTCGGTGGCGTAGCGGCGGGTCAGGTTCTCGAGTTCAGGTTGTGACAGCGTGCGGGGGTCGACCACGACGCCTCCCTTGGCTCCGCCGTACGGAAGGTTGACGACGGCGCACTTCCAGGTCATCCACATTGCCAGCGCCCGCACTTCATCGATCGAGACGTGGGCACTGTACCGCAGGCCGCCCTTGGCGGGCCCTCGGGCGAGATTGTGCTGGACACGATATCCGCTGAAACAGCGGATAGAGCCATCATCCATCTGGACCGGGAAATTGACGGAGAGTTCGCGCTTGGGCTTACGCAATACGGCGCGGATTCCGTCATCTAACCCCAACCGGTCGGCTGCGGCGTCAAGCTGGGCCAGCGCGGTGACAAGCGCTCCGGTCGGCGCTGGTGGTTGGCTCACTACCATTGCGTACTACCTCTTCGAGTATAGACGACTGGCTTGAGCCTCAGGTTGCGGTCGGCTGTCGAATTGGATAAGGACAGGGGCGGTGTAGTACCGCCCCTGCGAGTCTCTGTTTTCAGGCCGACGCTATTCCTCCGCGGGTGGATCCTCCAACGGCGCTATGTCTGCGGGTTCATCCTCAGCTAGCGGCTCGAGGTCCGCCTCCGGGGCGTCGCCGTTTTCGGCGGACGACGCGGAGGGGTCGAGACCCAGTAGTTCGTTGATAAGGCCACCCATCTCTTCGCCGTCCACATCGTCGTCGTCATCCAGCACGAACTCTGGCTCGTCATCCGCAAGACCCGGCGGGAGGGTCATCTCCTCGATCGGGGGCAAGGGCAACGGCGGCAGGTTGATCTCGGCGCGCGCCGGGATCAACTTGCCGATGATGACGTTCTCCTTGAGGCCGAGCAACCGGTCCACCTGGCCACTGATCGAGGCCTCCGTGAGGACACGCGTGGTCTCCTGGAAGGAGGCGGCCGCGAGGAAACTCTCTGTGTTGAGGGACGCTTTGGTGACGCCCAACAGCACTGGCTGGGCCGTCGCCGGCTCGCCGCCCTCGGCCAGGACCGCAGCGTTCAGGTTCTCGAACTTGAAGCGGTCCACCAACTCGCCGGGGAGCATTTCGGTATCCCCAGGCAGGTCGGCTCGGACGCGGCGGAGCATCTGGCGGACGATCGTCTCGATGTGCTTGTCGTTGATGGTCACGCCCTGGGAGCGGTAGACCTTCTGTACTTCCTCGACCAGGTAAATCTGCACGGCCTCCGGGCCCTGGATCCGCAGGATGTCCTGCGGGTTAAGGGGGCCTTCGGTCAGGGGCTGGCCGGCGTGTACGTAGTCACCGTCCTGGATCCGCAACCGCGCTGCAGCCGGGATCGGATAGTCGCGAGACTCTCGCTCCTCAAAGAGGATCGAGACCTTTCCGCGGGAGACCGAGACCGTCCCGGAGGTCCGGGCGATCACCACGTTATCGGGCACGACTTCCTGCTCTTCGTCCGCGTCGGCCTTCTTCTTCGCCTTCGTCTTCTTTTCCGGGGCCTGGGCGAGGGTTGTACCCGCCTCGACAACGTCACGGTCCTTGACCAGCACCTTCAAGCCCTTTTCGATCTCGTATTCGTCGCGGAATTCCTCGATGCTGGTGATGCGGAGTGTTCGGCGGTCGCCTTCGCGGATCAACTCCGCGCTGCCATCGATTTCGGAGATCGTCGCGGCGCCCTTGGGTACACGAGCCTCGAACAGCTCCTCGACACGCGGGAGGCCGGACGTGATGTCCAGGCCGGCGACGCCGCCGGTGTGGAACGTGCGCATCGTGAGCTGCGTACCCGGCTCGCCAATGGACTGGGCAGCGATGATACCGACGGCCCCGCCGTGCGTGACGGGTTGTCCGCTGGAAAGGTCGCGGCCGTAGCACATGGCACAAATGCCCCGCTTGGTGGCGCACGTCAGGGCGGAGCGGACGTAAACCTTCTTGATACCTGCGTCCATGATCTGGTCCGCGGCGTCTTTCATGATCTCGCTTCCGCGCTCCACGATGATTTCGCCGGTCTTTTCGTTCGCCGCATCCGCTGCAGCATAGCGGCCGACGATGCGCTCACCGAGGGACTCAAACAACCCCTTCTCGGAGCCTTCGTCAATCCAGACACCGCTGGTGGTGCCGCAGTCGTCCTCAACGATGATGACATCCTGAGCGACATCGATGAGGCGCCGGGTAAGGTAGCCGGAGTCCGCCGTGCGTAGGGCAGTGTCCGCCAAGCCCTTACGGGCACCGTGAGTGGAGATGAAGTATTCGAGAGTCGTCAACCCCTCGCGGAAGGAGGAGCGAATGGGCAGCTCGATGATGCGGCCCGCCGGGTCGCTCATCAGGCCGCGCATGCCGGCCATCTGGGAGATCTGTGAAATGTTACCCTTCGCCCCGGAGACGGCCATGATGTAGACACCACCGTATTCGCTGAGCCGGCTCTGAATGATCTTCTGGACCTTGTCGGTGGTGTCACGCCAAACGTCGATCGCCTTGTTGTAGCGCTCTTCCTCCGTAGTGAGACCCTGATCGTAGTCCTCCTGGATGCCGGCAATCTGGGTGTCGGCCTCCTTGAGCAGATTCTCCTTCTCGTCGGGTACTCGAAGGTCATTCATAGAGATGGAAATGCCGGAGCGTGTGGCGAACTCGAAGCCCACGTTCTTCATCTGGTCTACCATCTCGGCGGTGATGTCATTGCTCAGTGTGTGGCTGCACTCGGAGACGAGCGCCTTTATGGTGTTTCGGTCCATGAGAGTGTTACGGAACTCCAGTTCCTCCGGGATGACCTGGTTGAAGATGATCCGGCCGACGCTGGTCTCGATCAGTTCGCCGTTCGTCCGCGCGTCGCGAACCCGGATCGGTGCACGAAGATCGACGGCGCCTGTGCCGTATGCCATTCGCGCCTCGTCGAAGCTCGAGTAGATGCCGCGCGGCGGGGGGCCTGCCTCGAACGAGCCCTTCGATCCTGGGACGATCTCCGTCATGTAGTAACAACCCAGGACGATGTCGAGGGTCGGAGCCACAACCGGCTCGCCGTTGGACGGGTACAGGAGGTTCTGGCTGGAGAGCATGATCTGCCGGGCCTCTGCCACGGAGGCGCGAGACAGTGGCACGTGCACAGCCATCTGGTCGCCGTCGAAGTCGGCGTTGAAGGCGGTGCACACGAGCGGGTGGATCTGGATCGCCGAGCCGTCAATCAAAGTGGGCTCGAACGCCTGGATACCGAGTCGGTGAAGGGTGGGAGCTCGGTTGAGGAGGACGGGCCGCTGCTTGATGACCTCGTCCAGGATGTCCCAGACCTCAGGGCGGGCTCGCTCGGTGATTCGCTTGGCTGATTTGATGTTGTGGGCGAGACCGCGCGCTACCAGGCCGTGCATAACGAACGGCTTGAACAGCTCGAGGGCCATTTTCTTGGGGAGCCCGCACTGGTGCAGCTTGAGGTTAGGGCCGACGACGATGACTGAGCGGCCCGAGTAGTCCACGCGCTTGCCGAGCAGGTTCTGACGAAAGCGCCCCTGCTTACCCTTGAGCATGTCGGACAGGCTCTTGAGCTTGTGGTTGCCGGCGGTCGATACAGCGCGGCCACGCCGGCCGTTATCGATCAGGCTGTCGACGGCTTCCTGCAGCATCCGTTTTTCGTTGCGGATGATGATCTCCGGTGCGCCGAGTTCCAGCAGTCGCTTGAGGCGGTTGTTGCGGTTGATGACGCGCCGGTAGAGATCGTTCAGGTCAGACGTGGCGAAGCGGCCACCGTCGAGCTGGACCATCGGGCGCAGGTCGGGCGGCAATACCGGCAAAACGCCGAGCACCATCCATGCGGGACGGTTGGCGCTCTTGCGGAGGGCCTCGACGACGCGCAGCCTCTTCGTAGCCTTCTTGCGGCGCTGCCCGCTGAAGTTCTGGATCTCCTCCTGGAGCTTGGCACGCAAGGCGTCGAGATCGACGCGGTCAAGAATCTCGAGCACAGCCTCCGCACCCATCGCCGCCTTGACGAGACCGAAGTGCTTGTCTTCCATCTCGCGGAACGTTTGCTCTGGCAGGATGGTGCACTCGTCGTCGCGGACGGGGTCCTTGAGGCCTTCGATCTCCTCGATCTGGCGGATCAAGTCGGCGCGGACCTCTTCCTTCTTGGCCTCTACTTCCTTCCGAAGCGGATCCATCTGGGTCATGGCGGCCTTGCGTGCCTTCTCGATGTCGTCCTGCAGGGCCGCTTCGGCCTTCGCGATGCGCTGGTCGCGAGTCTTTTCGATCTTGGCCGCACGCTTCTCGACCTCGTTGTCGAGCTTCTTAATAGCGTCCTTTGGGAGCAGTTCCCCGCGGCGGGCGAGCAAGAAATCGTCGTCCAGCCCTGTCTTGCGCGGGGCCTTCTTCTCACCGATTTCAGCCATCTGGGCCTTGACGTCTTCGCCCTTCTGGCGGAGCGTCTCGATCTCACTTGTCACGGCGGCGGCCACGGCCGCGAGCCGCTCTCCGCGGTGCCCCTCAACCTCGGCGATTGCCTTTGAGGTGTGCTCTTCGATCTCCGCGATCTGGGCCGCGTTCTCAGACTCGACCTTCGTGACGGCCTCGTCCATCTCCTTCTGGAGCTGTTCGAGGGCCTGGGTCCGGATCTCCTCGTTTACTTCCGTGACCACGAACTTGGCGAAGTAAAGCACGGCTTCCAGCTGCCGGGGGGAGATGTCAAGAAGCAGCCCGATGCGGCTTGGTGTTCCTTTGACGAACCAGATGTGAGCGACGGGTGACGCGAGCTGGATGTGCCCCATGCGCTCGCGGCGAACCTTGGAACGCGTCACCTCGACGCCGCACTTGTCGCAGACGATGCCCTTGTAGCGGACGCGCTTGTACTTACCGCAGTAGCACTCGAAGTCCTTCGTTGGGCCGAAGATCTTCTCGCAGAAGAGTCCGTCCTTTTCCGGCTTCAGCGTGCGGTAGTTGATGGTCTCGGGCTTGGTGACTTCGCCGTAGGACCAGGACTTAACCTGCTCCGGTGATGCCAGCGAAATCCTGATTGCGTTGAAGTCGTTAACTTCCAGCGCCAAGGCGTTCCTCCCCTTTTTCGAAACCGCTGAGGTCGATGCCGCCCAGGTCGGGCAGTTCGGCAGTTGAGGTGTCTGTTAGTAGCACTCGTTCTTCTTCGTCGTTGAGCACTTCCACGGCGAGCCCGAGGCTCTGCAACTCCTTGACGAGGACCTTGAACGACTCCGGCACTCCGGGCTCCTGGATATCCTCGCCTTTAACGATTGCCTCGTAAGTCTTCACGCGCCCAACAACGTCGTCGGACTTCACGGTCAGGAGTTCCTGCAGGATGTTGGCAGCGCCATACGCCTCCAGTGCCCACACTTCCATCTCCCCGAAGCGCTGGCCACCGAACTGGGCCTTACCGCCGAGTGGTTGCTGCGTGATGAGCGAGTAGGGGCCCGTCGAGCGGGCGTGGATCTTGTCCTCCACGAGGTGGACGAGCTTAAGCATGTAGAGGTAGCCGATCGTCACGGCCTGGTCGAAGCGCTCACCGGTGCGGCCATCGTAGAGGACGTGCTTGCCGTAGATGGGCGCGGCGGCACCGTCTTCCAACAGCCTCTTTTCGCATAGCTTCTCGAGGTCCTGGTAGGACTTGCCTTTGACCCGCTTCGCGCCCTGGGACTCCAGCCACAGCTCCAGGCCAGCTTGCCGTGCCGGGTTCACATCCTCGTCGTCGAAAATCGCGGCGGCATCGTAGCCCTTGTCCTTGAGCCACTTTTCCACCTTCTCCATGTTGACGTTTTCCCCGGCCAGGCTACCGTGGCCGTTGGTTCCGGCCATGATGTCTGTGCCGAGGTGCTCCAGGGAGAGGGCGCCGGCCTGTTCACAGATGAAGAGGCGGCAGAGGGCGGCCTCGATGGTCGCCGGGTTGCCGCCGTCGAAGACGGGGGAAACGGCCCGGAAGCCCATCCTCCGGGCGGCCCACCCAAGGTGGGTCTCCAGCACCTGGCCGATGTTCATGCGGCTCGGTACTCCGATGGGGTTCAGAATGATGTCCATGGGTGTGCCGTCCGCAAGGTGTGGCATGTCCTCGACGGGCAGAATTCGGGCGATGACGCCCTTGTTGCCGTGGCGTCCGGCCATCTTGTCGCCTTCGGCGATCTTGCGGCGCTGCGCGATCGAGATACGGACCATGGCCTGCACGCCGGGGGCCAATTCTTCCGTGATCTGGGCGTACTCGGGCCACCTGCAGTGGTGACCGGGCTCGCCGTGTCCGGGGCGACCCGCATCCTTGTCCTCGCGGGCGAAGAAGCGGGTCTCGATCACCTTGCCGCGCTCCCCGTTTGGGACTCGCAGCGAAGTGTCCTTTACCTCGCGGGCCTTCTCGCCGAAGATCGCGCGCAGGAGCTTCTCTTCCGCGGTCAGCTCGGTCTCGCCCTTGGGCGTGATCTTGCCGACGAGAATGTCTCCAGGTTGGACTTCGGCGCCGACGCGGACGATGCCGTATTCGTCGAGGTCCAGGAGGCTCTCGTCTCCCACGTTCGGGATGTCCCGCGTGATCTCCTCGGCGCCGAGCTTGGTGTCGCGCGCTTCAACTTCGTGCTTTTCGACGTGGATGGACGTGAACTTATCGTCCTTCGCCACCGCCTCCGAGATGATGATCGCATCCTCGTAGTTGTATCCGTCCCAGCTCATAAATGCGCAGAGCAGCGTCTGGCCCAGGGCGAGTTCGCCGTTGTCCGTGGAGGAGCTGTCCGCCAAGGTCTGGCCAGTGGTCACGCGCTGGTCCGTACGGACAATCGCTCGGTGGTTAACGCAGGTCCCCTGGTTGGAACGGATGAACTTGTTGAGGTTGTACGTCTTCTCGGCGCCGTTGTCGTAGGCGACGATTACGTGATCGCCCGTGACGGACTTGACGACACCGTCTGCCTCGGCGGTGATCACTTGGCCGGAATCGACAGCGGTCTGAAGTTCCATTCCAGTGCCAACGAGCGGAATCTCTGGTCGTACGAGAGGGACAGCCTGCCTCTGCATGTTGGCGCCCATGAGCGCGCGGTTGGCGTCGTCGTGCTCCAGGAACGGAATGAGCGACGCCGCGACCGAGACCACTTGCTTTGGTGAGAGGTCCAGGTAGTCGACATGCATGGGGTCGGAGTTGGTGAACTGGCCGGCGTGCCGTGACTCCACACGGTCAACGAGGAAGTATCCTTCCTCATCGATGGGGGAGTTGGCCTGGGCCACGTAATAGTCTTCCTCGGTGTCTGCGGACATGTACTCGACCTCGTCAGAGACGAAGGGCCGGACGGGAATTCCCGGGTCCGCGGCATTCTTGAACTTCTTCTGGACCGCCTTATCAACGACCGTTCCGGCAGCCACGAGGACTTTGCCCTTCGCATCGAGGACGTCCCGCTGAACGATCCGGCCTAGCAGCAAATCAGAGTTGCTGGGTATGGCGTGGTAGATCCGTCGGTAGGGTGTTTCGATGAACCCGTACTGGTTGACGCGGCCATATGTCGCAAGCGAACCGATCAGGCCGATGTTCGGACCTTCCGGCGTCTCAATGGGGCAGATTCGCCCGTAGTGGCTGAAGTGCACGTCTCGCACGTCGAACCCGGCGCGGTCTCGCGAGAGGCCACCGGGGCCCAGGGCGGACAAACGACGCTTGTGCGTCAGTTCCGCCAGCGGATTCGTCTGGTCCATGAACTGCGAGAGCTGTGAGCCGCCGAAGAACTCCTTGATCGCGGCGACGACGGGCCGAATGTTGATCAACTGGCTCGGCGCTGTTTCTGACGGATCGGTAATCGTCATTCGCTCGCGGATCACACGCTCCATACGCAGGAGGCCGATGCGGAACTGGTTCTGAATAAGCTCACCAACGGTGCGTACGCGGCGGTTGCCCAGGTGGTCGATGTCGTCCGAGCGCCCGGCGCCGTTGTTCATGCGCACGATCTCCCGGACGATCGCGATCAAGTCGGACGGCACTAGCACGCGTTGGGTGGTCGCATCAGGGCGGCCGAGGCGCTTGTTAACCTTGTAGCGGCCAACCTTGCCCAGGTCGTAGCGGCGGGCGTTGAAGAACAGCGAATTGATCAACTGCTTCGCATTGTCGATTGTCGGGGGGTCGCCGGGGCGCAACCTCCGGTAGAACTCGAGTAGTGCCTCCTCTTTGTTCTGACTGGTGAGGTCGCGGTCCAGCGTGGACTGGATGTAGCGGTGATCTGCCCCGTCGTCGATGTCTTCGAAAAGGGCGAGGATGCGATCGTTGCTGCCGAGGACCTGAAGCATCTTGGCGCGCAGCTTGTCCGCCTCGCGCTCGGTCTTGGCCTCATCAACCTGCTTCTGGATTTCCTTCAACTCCTTCGCGCTCGCGTGCTTGGGGAGCAGGTCCGGCTCGTCAATAGCCCGGAGAAGGGTGGTGATGGGGATCTTTCGCTTGCGGTCCACTTTGACGGCGACGATGTCCTTGTTCGATGTCTCGAACTCGAGCCAGGCGCCGCGGTTCGGGATGAGCTTCGCGTAGCAAAGCTCACGGCCGCTGGTCGCGTCACGCTCCCGGGTCAGGTAGACGCCAGGAGAACGCACGAGCTGAGAGACGACGACGCGCTCCGCGCCGTTGATGATGAACGTGCCTTTTTCTGTCATGAGCGGGAAATCGCCCATGAAAATCTCCTGCTCTTTGATCTCGCCAGTCTCCTTGACGAGGAGTTCGACGTTGACCTTGAGAGGCGCGGAGAATGTGGCGTCACGCTCACGGCACTCGTCCTGGTCGTACTTGGCTTCGCCGAAGCTGTACTCCGTGAAGCGCATTTCCAGGCGATTGCCGGTGAAGTCTGCGATCGGGGAGATTTCGTCGAATAGTTCCCTCAGACCCTCCTGCTTGAAGATCTCGTACGATTCCAGCTGAATCTGGATCATATGAGGAAGGGGAGTCACGTCCGGGATACGCGAATAGGACTTGACTACCTTGGGAACGCTGAACTTCTCAGCTACGACGTCTCGGGGGACAACCATAGAGAACCTCTCCTTACGAGTGGCAAAGCGGAACGATGAACTACCGTTGGACGGTTATGGCTGGGCGCAAGAGATAGTGATACGAGGTCAATAAAAATCCGGGGTTGGGACAGTCATCCGTGTAGGAGTGTATGTGACATTGCTCATAGAAGTCAACAGTATTTTTACGAATTCTTATCCCCGCGCGTATTGCGGCTGATTGACACCTCACGCGGTCAGACGTAGGATGCGCGCGCGGTACGCGTCCCTCGGTGGGGAGCCGAGGGCAAGCAGAGTTCCGAAGGAGGAGAACACATGCAGACTCAGCAACCCGCGATTGACGAGGGGAAACTGAACGATTTCGTCATGAAGATGGTGGGGGAGATGAGTGGGGCGGTGACCTGTGCCGGTGTCGTCCTCGGCGACAGACTCGGCCTTTACCGGGCCATGAACGGCGCCGGCCCGATGACCGCTGCCGACCTGGCAGGAAAGACGGGCACCAACCCGCGGTTGGTGCAAGAGTGGCTGAACGCGCAGGCCGCTGCGGGATATCTCGCCTATGACAGTGGCAAATACGAACTGCCGTTGGAACACGCGATGGCACTGGCAGACGAGAATAGCCCGGTGTTCCTCGCTGGCGGCATGGACGTACTAGGTGCGATGTGGGCCTCCCATGAGCAACTGACTGCGGGATTCCAGAGCGGCAAGGGGATGGGCTGGCACGAGCATGACCCGCGACTATTCGTCGGCACAGAGCGCTTTTTCCGGCCCGGCTACCGGAGCTTCCTGACGACGGCCTGGATCCCGGCCCTGGACGGGGTCGAAGCCAGATTGCAGTCCGGCGCGAAGGTAGCTGATGTGGGCTGCGGGCTTGGCGCCTCGACCATCATCATGAAGCAGGCGTATCCAAATTCCACTTTCATCGGCTACGACTACCATGAGGGCTCGCTGGAACTGGCCCGCCAGCGCACGAAGGAGGCGGGAGTCAGCGACGTCACTTACGAGAAGGCGCGGGCCGTCGACTATCCCGGCGGCGATTTTGATCTCATCTGCTTCTTCGATTGCCTGCACGACATGGGCGATCCGGTGGGCGCGGCTCGGCACGCCCTGCAGGCACTAAAGCCCGACGGAACAGTCCTGCTGGTGGAGCCGATGGCCCAGGACCGGATGGAAGACAACATCGGACCGCTAGGCGCCATGTTCTACGGGGCTTCAACCTTCTTCTGCGCGGCTAACGCCGTGAACCAGGGAGGCGAACCGGTATTGGGCGCCCAGGCCGGTGAAGCGCGGCTTCGCAAAGTGTTCGAGGACGCCGGATTTACGCGCTTCCGCCGGGCGACGGAGACGCCGTTTAACCTTGTCCTGGAGGCTCGCCCATAAAGGAGAACGCGATGAGCGACAGCAAGCTGTATCACGACGGGAACCGCAAGCTCCAGGATGAATTCGACAGCCGGCGGATCGCCGATCGGCTGGAGGAGGTGACGCTGCACGAGCAGTTCACCCCCTCCGATGTCGACTTCATCGAGAACGCAGCGATGTTCTTCCTGGCGACAGCGGATGCGGACGGCTGGCCTGATGTGTCGTACAAGGGCGGGTTGCCGGGGTTCGTGCGGATAACAGACCACAACGAGCTGGCTTTCCCCTGCTACGACGGCAACGGGATGTTCAAGTCCTTTGGCAATATCCTCGTGAATCCGAAGGTGGGGCTGATGTTTATCGACTTCGAGGAGCAAAACCGGATGCGGGTCCAGGGGTCGGCCTCAGTATCGAGCGACGATCCGTTGATGAGTGAGTTTCCGGGCGCGCAGATGATCATCCGGGTGACGGCGGAGCGGATCTTCCCGAACTGCCCCCGCTACATCCACAAGATGCAGATGCTTGAGCACTCCGTGTTTGCCCCGGAGGCGGGTCACACCCCGCCCGTCCCGGACTGGAAACGCATGCCAGTCTTCGAGGACGCATTGCCTCGAACAGGCCCGGCGGCGGTGGATCCGCGGGAGTGAGCGACAAGCCGTTCACGGTAGCCTCGGTCCAGGCGACACCCATCTTCATGGACCGCGCGGCAACGACCGAAAAGGCTTGCGGGCTGATCGCGGAGGCGGCCTCCAACGGCGCGAAGGTTGTCGTCTTCCCGGAGGTCTTCGTTCCCGGTTACCCAGATTGGGTGCACGTGCTCCCCGGCGGCTCGCCCATGCACGGGAGACTTTACGCCACGCTCCTGGACCAGTCCGTGACAATTCCCGGACCGGAGGTGGACAGACTCTGCAAGGCAGCGAAGCAAGCCCGCACCTACGTGGTGATGGGCTTGAACGAACGAAACGCGGAGGCGAGCGGGGGGAGCATCTACAACACGCTTCTCTACATCGACGACAAGGGACAGGTCATGGGTCGCCACCGGAAGCTCGTACCTACAGCGGCCGAGCGGCTAGTCTGGGCGGCCGGTGACGGGAGCACCCTTGGGGCGTACGCCACGCCATACGGGAAGCTTGGGGGGCTCATTTGCTGGGAGAACTACATGCCATTAGCCCGGTACGCGATGTACGCCTGGGGCACCCAGATCTACGTTGCGGCAACCTGGGACTCGTCGGACACGTGGCTGGCCACCGTCCAGCACATCGCCAAGGAGGGCCGATGCGTCGTCATCGGCTGTTGCATGGCGATGAGGCGCGATGATGTGCCGGACGCTCTCGAGTTCAAGGCGCAGTACCCCGAAGGCGGTGACGGCTGGATCAACCGGGGCAGCAGCGCAATCGTCATCCCTGACCGTATAGTCGCTGGTCCGGCCATGAACGAGGAGACGATCCTTTACGCCAAGATCGATCCCGCACGGATGCGCGGGGCGAAGATGTCACTGGACGCCGCTGGCCACTATGCGCGACCGGACATCTTCCAATTGACTGTCAACCGCGGGCCCAATGTGATGCTCAACGTCGCTGAAGGTCAACATTCGACCAACGGGAGAGAGCTAGCACCACAGGAGCGGACGACGGTTAAGCGAAAGAAGACCTCGAAAGGGCGGCCATGATACGAATCACCAACAAAGACACCGGCGCCGACCTCGGCAAGATCAGCGATGAGGAACTGCAATTTCTTCAGGATCAGATGGAGGAAGAGTCCATGGAGGACACTGACTACTACATCAGCAAGGAGATGTTGGCCGTCCTCAAGGAGCAGGGCGCCGACCGCGAACTCGTGCGGATATTGACCGACGCAATGGGTGCCGGAGATGGAGTCGAGGTCTCCTGGTCCGAGGAGTAGCAGGCCCTGCAGTCCCGCCAAGGATGACAATCAGGCGGTCAAGGATCCGTATCGCTCCGCGAGCCAGACCGTGTTGCTGAGTAGCATCGCGATCGTCATCGGGCCAACGCCGCCGGGAACAGGCGTGATTGCCGACGCCACCTCGCGCACGCTTTCGTAGTCCACGTCGCCGATTAAGCGACGGCCGGACTTGCGCGTGTCGTCCTCCACCCAGTTGTTGCCGACGTCGATTACGACGGCACCGGGCTTCACCATGTCCGCCGTGATTGCCCCGGCGACACCAATTGCGGCGATGAGGATGTCCGCCTGGCGAGTGTGAGTGGCGAGGTCAGAGGTCCCCGTGTGGCACAGCGTAACGGTTGCATTCGCGCGGTCGCTCTTCTGCATGAGGATGTTGGCGATCGGCTTGCCGACGATGTTGGAGCGCCCACAGACGACTACGTGCTTGCCGGCTGGCGGATTGCCTGACCGGTGGAGCAACTCCACGATGCCGGCCGGTGTCGCCGGCCACGTGCAAGGCTCGCCACGGACCAGGTGGCCAAGGCTCGCCGGAGTGACTCCGTCCGCATCCTTGGCCGGATCGATCGAGTTCATGACGGCGGACTCGTTCACCTGAGGAGGCAGCGGCAACTGGACTAGGATGCCGTGAAAACGAGGATCTGCGTTCAGGTCGAGCACCTGCGAGAGGACAAGGTCCTGGGACGCGCTTTCAGGGAGGTGGAACATGTCGGAATAGATGCCCGCTTGTTCGGCGGTATCCCCCTTTGAGCGAACGTAGGACAACGATGAAGGGTTGTCTCCAACGAGCACCAGGGCGAGGCCAGGGGTGACGCCGCGTTCGTCCTTGAGGCGTTTCGCGCGCTGCGCGACCTCGGCACGCACTTCGGCGGCGATCTGCTTGCCGTCGATGTCCAGTGCCGTCACGAACCAATCTTACCGGATGCCACGATTACGCAAGCAATCCGCAGTCCGCGATGACAGTGCTGTTATCGCGTGCGCGACACACTCCACTCACCTTTATCGATGAGGAGCACAACGCATGGGAGTCGCCGCCGGTAGGTTGCGCGACCTGAACCGGGCTGCGGCGGTGTCTGCGGACGCGCGGGAGGCCGCCAAAGCGGGAGGGTTGCGCTACGTGAACCCGAACGGGCCGGGCATGCTAAGAAAACGCCACGGCAAGGGTCACCGCTACTTCGACGTGGACGGTCGTCCTCTTCGTTCCAAAGAAGCGATGGAGCGCATCAGGAAGCTCGTGATTCCGCCCGCCTGGACAGATGTCTGGATCAGCCCCATCGAGAACGGACACCTGCAGGCCGTCGGCCGCGATGCGAGAGGGCGCCGCCAGTACCGCTACCACCCCCGCTGGCGAGAGGTCCGCGACGAGGCCAAATACGGCCGTACGATTGCCTTCGCAAACGCCCTGCCCGCGATCCGCCGTCGCGTCAAACGCGACCTGGCGTTGCCGGGGCTACCACGGGAGAAAGTGCTGGCGACTATCGTCCGCCTCCTCGAGACGACTCTGATCCGCGTCGGGAACGACGAATACGCCCGCAACAACGGATCCTATGGACTAACAACGATGCGGAACAAGCACGTTGCCGTAAACGGTCACCGGATCGAGTTCACGTTCGAGGGCAAATCGGGCAAGAAGCACCAGATCGACGTCCAGGATCGCTACCTCGCCCGCATCGTTCGACGCTGCCGTGAGATTCCGGGATACGAGCTGTTCCAGTACGTCGATGAGAGCGGCGACCGCCAGTCAATCAGTTCCACGGACGTGAACGAGTACCTCCGCGAGATCAGCGGCGAGGACTTCACGGCGAAGGACTTCCGCACGTGGGCCGGGACGGTCCTCGCCGCGATGTCCCTGCGTACATCCGAGGGAGCCTCCTCGCAGACGGAGGCGAAGCGGAACGTGGTCCATGCCATCGAGCAGGTCGCCGACCGGCTCGGGAACACTCCGGCAATCTGCCGCAAGTGCTACGTCCACCCGGCCATCCTTGATGCCTACATGGATGGTGAGTTCCTGGACGACCTGGAATATCACGGCCACGTGGCCGCAGGCTTGCGCGGGCTGGATGCGGCTGAGAAGGCGGTACTGGGGTTCCTCGAATCGCGGGCGGGATAGCGAACCAATACGTGCGATAAGCTGAGGGGGCGTCCCTGCTGGAGCCCTCGCTTGCAACAACCGTCAACCGCCAATCTCGAAGGAAACGTCCGGAAGTACTACCTCTTCCACCTCTTCCTCAACCTCCAGCTCTGGTGGCCCATCTGGATAATCTATCTGACGGAGATGCGTGGGCTGACCCTGGCCCAGGTCACGCTGATCGACATTCCCTTCTGGCTCTGCATCATTTTCCTCCAGGTGCCTGGCGCCGCACTCGCCGATCGCTTCGGTCGCAAGCCAGTCCTCATCGCCTCCGCCACCCTCTTCGCGATCGCCATCGTCTTCTTCGGGCTCGCCACAACATTCTGGCTGCTGCTGGCCTCTTACCTGATCTGGGGCGTCGGCTTCTCGATGCTCTGGGGCGTCGAGTCCGCGTTCCTCTACGACTCGCTGAAGGCGATGGGGCGGGAGGACGAGTACCCGCGAATCTACGGCCGCGGCTGGGCGATT
>Ga0208685_1000092_pt1 | contig 37948 bp, 35 predicted proteins | sample EasRivMeERMLT890_FD_187533 | JGI IMG/M metagenome (GOLD analysis project Ga0208685, IMG submission 187533) | Soil microbial communities from meander-bound floodplain in the East River, Colorado, USA - East River MetaG ERMLT890 (SPAdes) (version 2) | ecosystem: Environmental > Terrestrial > Soil...
TCACGTCGAACGAGCTGTTCTGGCTCGCCGCGGCGCCGGGGCTCTCCGGCGCCACCCTGCGCATCTTCTACTCCTTCATGGTGCCGGTGTTCGGCGGGCGGCGCTGGACCGCGCTCTCGACCGCCTCGCTCCTGATTCCCGCAATCGGCATCGGGGTGGCGATTCAGGACCCCTCGACTAGCTATGCGACCCTGCTCGTGCTTGCGCTGTTGTGCGGGTTCGGCGGCGGCAACTTCGCCTCGAGCATGGCCAACATCAATTTCTTCTTTCCCAAGGAGCGCAAGGGCTCCGCGCTCGGGCTCAATGCCGGCTTGGGCAACCTGGGGGTGTCGGCGGTGCAATTCCTCGCGCCGCTGGTGGTCGCTGCGGGCGTATACGGTCCGCTCGCAGGAGGTCCGCAGACGATCGTCACCGCCGCCGGTCAGACGGCCCAGATCTGGGCGCAGAACGCGGCGTTCGTATGGGTGCCGTTCATCATCCTCGCTTCCATCGCGGCGTGGATCGGAATGAACGACATCGCCGATGCCAAGGCATCGTTCCGCGAGCAGTCGGTGATCTTCCGGCGCAAGCACAACTGGCTCATGTGCTGGCTCTACCTCGGGACCTTCGGCTCGTTCATCGGCTACTCGGCGGGTTTCCCGCTGCTGATCAAGTCCCAGTTCCCGGGCGTCAATCCGTTGCATTTCGCGTGGCTCGGCCCGCTGGTGGGCGCGGTCGTGCGGCCCTTCGGCGGGTGGCTCTCCGACAAGCTCGGCGGCGCCGTCGTCACCTTCTGGAACTTCATCGTCATGGCCATCGCGGTGGTCGGCGTGCTTTATTTCCTGCCCACCAGCGGCTCGGGCGGCAGCTTCGCCGGCTTCTTCACCTGTTTCATGGTGCTTTTCCTCACCACTGGCATCGGCAACGGCTCGACGTTCCGCATGATCCCGGTGATCTTCCTGACGGAACGCATGCGCGAGGCCGCGGGTAAGGGCGCAGAGGCCGGGGAGCAGGCGGTCAGGGACGCGAACAAGGAAGCCGCGGCGGTGCTGGGTTTCACTTCGGCGTTCGCCGCCTACGGGGGGTTCTTCATCCCGAAGAGCTACGGGACGTCGATCTCGATGACGGGCGGACCCGAGGCCGCGCTGTATGTTTTCATCGCTTTCTACGTCACCTGCATTCTGATCACGTGGTGGTACTACAGCCGCCGCGGCGCGGAGATGCCGTGCTGAGACCCGTCACCCGTCACTCGTCACCCGTCACCCGTCACAGAGGTTTGAAATGAGCCACTTCCTCGACCGCATGATGTTCTTCACCCAGGAGCGCGAGCCATTCGCGCAGGGGCACGGCGAAATGCGCAAGGAGGACCGGACCTGGGAGGAGGGCTACCGACTGCGCTGGCAGCACGACAAGATCGTGCGCTCGACACACGGCGTCAACTGCACCGGCTCGTGCAGCTGGAAGATCTACGTCAAGGGCGGCGTCGTCACGTGGGAGACGCAGCAGACCGACTACCCGCGCACGCGCCCCGACATGCCCAACCACGAGCCGCGCGGCTGCTCGCGGGGAGCGTCCTACAGTTGGTACCTCTACAGTGCGAACCGGCTCAAGTACCCGATGGTGCGCGGGCGCCTGGCGCGGATGTGGCGTGAGGCGCGCAAGTCGCTGGCGCCGGTGGAGGCGTGGGCTTCCATCGTGGAGGACCCGGCAAAGGCGAAGGACTACAAGTCCATCCGTGGCCGCGGCGGCTTCGTGCGCGCGACGTGGGACGAGGTCAACGAGCTCGTCGCCGCGGCGAACGTCTACACCATCAAGCGCTACGGCCCGGACCGCGTGATCGGCTTCTCGCCGATTCCCGCGATGTCCATGGTGTCGTACGCGGCGGGCAGCCGCTACCTGTCCCTGATCGGTGGCGTGTGCATGAGCTTCTACGACTGGTACTGTGACCTGCCGCCGTCCTCCCCGCAGACCTGGGGCGAGCAAACCGACGTGCCGGAATCGGCCGATTGGTACAACTCTGCGTTCATCATCGCGTGGGGCTCGAACGTGCCCCAGACGCGCACGCCCGACGCGCATTTCTTTACCGAGGCGCGCTACAACGGCACCAAGACCGTGGCGGTGACGCCCGACTACTCGGAGGTCGCCAAGCTCTCCGACATCTGGATGCATCCGCGGCAGGGCACCGACGCCGCGCTCGGCATGGCGATGGGCCACGTGATCCTCAGGGAGTTCTTCGTCGATCGGCAAGTGGAGTACTTCCAGGACTACTGCCGGCGATTCACCGACATGCCTCTGCTGGTCAAGCTCGTGAAGCGCGGCGACCGCTTCGTGCCGGACCGCTACGTGCGCGCTTCCGACTTCACGGACCGGCTCGGCCAGGCCAACAACCCGGAATGGAAGACCGTCGGAATCGACGAGGCGACCGGCCAGCCGGTGGCCCCGCAGGGCTCGATCGGCTATCGCTGGGGGCAGCAGGTTGAAGGCGACCTCGGCAAGTGGAACCTGGAGCAGAAGAACGGCGCGGGCGGGGCGGACGTGAAGCTCGCGTTGTCGCTCATCGAGCGCCGCGACGAGGTTGCACCTGTCGCGTTCCCGTACTTCGGCGGCATCGCCCACGAACACTTCAACTCGAACGACCAGAAGACGGACGTTCTCGTGCGCGACGTCCCCGTGACGAAGGTGAAACTCGCCGACGGCGAGGCGTATGTCGCCACGGTGTTCGACCTGATGTGCGCGAATTACGGCGTGGATCGCGGACTCGGCGGCAACTGCGCTCGCTCGCTGGACGACGACGTGCCCTACACGCCGAAATGGCAGGAAGCAATCACCGGGGTCAAGGCGGACCAGGCGATCGCGGTGGCGCGCCAGTTCGCGGAGACCGCGGAGAAGACAAGGGGCCGCTCCATGATCATCATCGGCGCGGCAATGAACCACTGGTATCACCAGGACATGAATTACCGCGCGTGCATCAACATGCTGATGCTGTGCGGGTGCGTGGGGCAATCCGGCGGCGGCTGGGCCCACTACGTCGGGCAGGAGAAGCTGCGCCCGCAGACCGGATGGACCGCGCTCGCGTTCGCGCTGGACTGGGCGCGGCCGCCGCGGCAGATGAATTCCACTTCGTTCTTCTACAGCCACACCGACCAGTGGCGCTACGAGCAGCTGAAGGTGCCCGAAATCCTCTCGCCGCTCGCCGACGCATCTCGCTATCCCGGCAGCCTCATCGACTTCAACGTGCGAGCGGAGCGCATGGGCTGGCTCCCGTCCGCGCCCCAGTTCGCCGCCAATCCGCTGCAGGTGGCGAAAGATGCCGCGGCAGCGGGCATGGAAGCGAAGGACTACGTTGCGAAGAAGCTGAAGGACGGCTCGCTCAAGCTCTCCTGCGAGGATCCCGACAACCCGATCAACTTCCCGCGCAACCTGTTCGTGTGGCGCTCGAACCTGCTCGGCTCCTCGGGCAAGGGCCACGAGTACTTCCTCAAGCACTTCGTGGGCGCCCAGCACGGGGTCCAGGGCGCGGACCTCGGCGCGACCGGTGGGGCGAAGCCGCAGGAGGTCGTCTGGCGTGACCCGGCGCCGGAAGGCAAGCTCGACCTGCTGGTGACGCTCGACTTCCGGATGTCCACCACCTGCCTCTACTCGGACGTGGTGCTGCCGACGGCGACGTGGTACGAGAAGAACGACCTCAATACCTCCGACATGCACCCCTTTATCCACCCGCTATCCGCGGCGGTGGACCCGGTGTGGCTCACGAAAAGCGACTGGGACATCTACAAGGGCATCGCGAAGAAGTTTGCGGAGATCGCGGCCGGCCACCTCGGAGTCGAGAAGGACGTCGTGCTCGTGCCGCTCATGCACGATACGCCGGCCGAGCTCGCCCAGCCACTTGACGTCAAGGACTGGAAGAAGGGCGAGTGCGACCTCGTTCCCGGCAAGACCGCGCCGCAGGTCGCGGTGGTCGAGCACGATTACCCGAACACCTACCGCCGCTTCACCGCGCTCGGGCCGCTCATGAAGAAGCTCGGCAACGGCGGCAAGGGCATCAACTGGAACACCGACAAGGAAGTCGATGCGCTGGCCGGGCTCAACTACGCGGTGACCGAGGATGGTCCCACGAAGGGACTGCCCCGCATCGAGACCGATATCGATGCGGCAGAAGTGATCCTCTCGCTCGCGCCGGAAACCAACGGCGCCGTGGCGGTCAAGGCCTGGCAGGCGCTCGGCAAGATCACCGGGCGCGACCACCTGCACCTCGCCGAGACGCGCGAGGACGAGAAAATCCGCTTCCGCGACCTGCTGGCGCAGCCGCGCAAGATCATTAGCTCCCCCACCTGGTCCGGCATCGAGAGCGAGCACGTGAGCTACACCGCCGGCTACACCAACGTGCACGAGCTGATCCCGTGGCGCACCCTCACCGGCCGGCAGCAGTTCTACCAGGACCATCCGTGGATGCGCGATTTCGGCGAGGCCCTATGCGTCTACCGGCCGCCGGTGGATACGCGCGCCGTCGCGCCGATGATGGGCAAGCGCCCCAATGGCAACCCGGAGGTGGTGCTCAATTTCATCACCCCGCACCAGAAGTGGGGCATCCACTCGACCTACACCGACAACCTGCTGATGCTGACGCTCTCGCGCGGCGGGCCGATCGTGTGGCTGTCGGAGACCGACGCAAGCAAGGCCGGCATCGAGGACAACGACTGGATCGAGCTCTACAACGTGAACGGCGCGATCGCCGCGCGCGCGGTGGTGAGCCAGCGCGTGAACGAGGGCATGTGCATGATGTACCACGCGCAGGAGAAGATCGTGAACGTGCCGGGGTCGGAAGTGACCGGGCACCGCGGCGGCATCCACAACTCGGTGACGCGGGCAGTCGTGAAGCCCACGCATATGATCGGCGGCTACGCCCAGCTGTCTTACGGGTTCAACTATCACGGCACGGTCGGCTCGAACCGCGACGAGTTCGTGATCGTGCGCAAGATGGCGAAAGTCGACTGGATGGACGTCCCGTCGGCCGCGGCCGCGAACTGAGGAGACCGTCATGAAGATACGCGCGCAGATCGCGATGGTGATGAACCTCGACAAGTGCATCGGCTGCCACACGTGCTCGGTCACCTGCAAGAACGTATGGACCTCCCGCCTCGGCATGGAGTACGCGTGGTTCAACAACGTGGAGACCAAGCCCGGCATCGGCTACCCCAAGGACTGGGAGAACCAGGAGCGCTGGAAGGGCGGCTGGGAGCGCCGGTCGAACGGGAAGATCGTGCCCAAGCAGGGCGGTCGGCTCGCGCTCCTGATGAAGATCTTCGCCAACCCGCACCTGCCGGAGATCGACGACTACTACGAGCCGTTCACCTTCGACTACGAGCACCTGCAGACCGCGCCCGAGATGCCGACGGCGCCGGTCGCGCGCCCGATCTCGATCATTACCGGCCAGCGCATGGAAAAGGTCGAGTGGGGTCCGAACTGGGAGGAGATCCTGGGCGGCGAGTTCGCGAAGCGGTCGAAGGACGCCAATTTCGAGCACATCCAGAAGGACATCTACGGCCAGTTCGAGAACACGTTCATGATGTACCTGCCGCGGCTGTGCGAGCACTGCCTGAATCCGACCTGCGTCGCGTCCTGCCCGTCGGGCTCGATCTACAAGCGCGAGGAGGACGGCATCGTGCTGATCGACCAGGACAAGTGCCGCGGCTGGCGCATGTGCGTGTCGGGCTGCCCCTACAAGAAGATCTACTACAACTGGTCCACCGGCAAGGCGGAGAAGTGCATCTTCTGCTACCCGCGCATCGAGGCCGGCCAGCCGACGGTGTGCTCGGAGACCTGCGTGGGACGCATCCGCTACCTCGGCGTGCTGCTCTACGATGCCGACGGCATCGAAAAAGCGGCCTCCGTGGAGAATCCGAAGGACCTCTACAAGGCGCAGCTCGGGATCTTCCTCGACCCGCACGCCGCGGAAGTGCAGGAACAGGCGCGGCGCGACGGAGTTCCAGAAGCGTGGCTCGAGGCGGCGAAAATCTCTCCGGCGTGGAAGCTCGCCATGGAGTGGAAGATCGCGTTTCCGCTGCACCCGGAGTACCGGACGCTTCCTATGGTGTGGTACGTGCCGCCGCTCTCCCCGATCCAGTCGGCGGCGAACGCCGGCCACATCGGGGAATTCGGCGACATCCCCGACGTGCGGAGCCTGCGCATCCCAGTGCGCTATCTCGCGAACCTCCTCACCGCGGGCGACGAGGAACCGGTCGTCCACGCGCTCGAGCGCATGCTCGCGATGCGGGCGTTCTACCGCGAGCGGCAGCTCGAGCGGCGCGACAACCTGAAGCTGCTCGAGCAGGTGGGCCTGTCGGTGCAGACCGTCCAGGACATGCACCGCTACCTCTCGATCGCCAACTACGAGGATCGCTTCGTCATCCCGACCACGCATCGCGAGTATGCGGAGAATGCCTACCAGCTGCGCGGCGAGTGCGGGTTCTCGTTCGGCAACTCGTGCTCCGATGGCGAGACGCCGACGAGCCTCTTCGGCGGGAAGATGGCTGGCAAGAAGGTGATCCCGCTGAAGACCATCGCCGCGAAGTCTCCCGATAACGCCGTGGATTATTAACATGTTGACCTTCCGCGCCCTTGGGGCGCTTCTCGCCTATCCCGGCCGCAATTTGCTCGAGGCGCTGCCGGAAATCGCCGGCGTCCTCGAATCGTCGCGGCTGCTCGGGACCGCCCAGAAGCGACGCCTGGCAGACCTGGTGTCGGAGTTGCGACGCGCGGATCCCTACGAGCTGGAGGAGCGCTACGTCGCGCTCTTCGATCGCGGCCGCGCGACCTCGCTCCACCTATTCGAGCACGTGCACGGCGATTCGCGCGAGCGCGGGCAGGCCATGGTGGACCTTGGGCGCGTCTACGAGCGCGCGGGATTTCACCTGGCCGGGAGCGAGCTGCCGGACTATCTCCCGGCGGTGCTCGAGTACCTGAGCTGCCGGCCGATGGCCGAGGCGCGCGAGATGCTAAATGACTGCGCGCATATCCTGCGCGCGGTGGGCGAGCGGCTGGCCGGACGCGGCAGCCGTTACGCGGCGGTGCTCGATGCCGCGCTGAACGCTGTGGGAGAGAGCGGCATGGACTGGGCGAAGGCGCCGCCGTCCGAGCCGGAGCCCGCCGCGGACGATGACTGGGAGGAGGCGCCCGCCTTCGGGCCGTCGCAGCCGCGCGGCGCGCGCGCGGCGGTCGCGGTCATGAAATTCGTGCCACGCATGACTAAATAGGCGGAACCAACCATGGAATTCCTTCATCAGTTCCTGTTCGGAATTTACCCCTACATCGCGCTCTCGGTGTTCTTTGCCGGCAGCCTGCTCCGGTTTGACCGCGAGCAGTACACCTGGAAGAGCGACTCCTCGCAGCTCCTGCGCGCGCGCGAGCTGCGCTGGGGCTCGAACCTCTTCCACATCGGCGTGCTGTTCATCTTCGTCGGCCACCTGATCGGGCTCCTCGCGCCTCACGCAAGCTATGCGTGGGTGATGAGCGCCGGCGCGAAGCAGCTCCTCGCCATGGCGAGCGGGGGCATCGCGGGCGTGCTGGGGATCGTCGGCCTGACGCTCCTTATCCACCGGCGCATCGCGGACCCGCGCATCCGGTCCAACACGCGGGGCTGGGACATCACGATTCTCGTCATCCTATGGCTCCAGCTCGCGTTGGGGCTCGCGACGATCCCGCTTTCCGGCCAGCACCTCGACGGCTCGATGATGCTGAAGTTCACCGAGTGGGCGCAGCGCATCGTCACCTTCCGCGGCGGCGCCGCCGATTTCATCATCGGCGCACCGCTCATATTCAAGCTCCACATCGTGCTCGGGCTGACGATCTTCCTGGTCTTCCCCTTCACCCGCCTGGTGCACATCTGGAGCGGGTTTGGCGTCATCGCCTACCTCGTCCGGCCCTACCAGATCGTGCGCACGCGCCGCAAGTGGAAGCCCACCGGGGTGCAGGGATGATGATCACCGTGAACGGCGTCGCGGTCGACGCGGCGGGCCACGCCTCGCCGCAGGCGGCGGCGGTGCGCGAACTCTTGCGGCAGCGCGCGGTGGCGGCAGGCCTTGCCGCTCCCGATGTCTCGGGTGATGAATCGGATCAGGCGATCGAACGCCTGCTCGAGAAGGAAGTCGCGACGCCTGAGCCCGGCGAGGATGAGTGCCGGCGCTACTATGACGCGCACCCCGCCGAGTTCACGAGCGGCGAGCTCGCGTTTGCGCGTCACATCCTGTTCCAGGTGACGCCGGGTGCCCCGGTGCCCGCGATTCGCGCGAAGGCGGAGCTCACGCTGGCGGATCTCGCAAAGGACTTTTCAAAGTTCGAACCGCTCGCGCGCGAGCTGTCGAACTGTCCGTCGAGCGAGCAGGGCGGCAACCTCGGCCAGCTCGGGCGCGGCGAGACGGTGCCCGAGTTCGAGCAGGCGCTCTTCAACGGGGCTTACACCGGGATCTATCCGCAGCTCGTGAAGACGCGCTTCGGGTTTCACGTCCTTGCCGTGGACCGGCGCGAGCCGGGCAGGCGGCTGCCATTCGAAGCGTCCCGACCGCGGATCGCGCAGCGGCTGTGCGAGCGCGTCCTCCACAAGGCGCTGCAGCAGTATGTCCGCCTGCTTGCCGCGGACGCGCAGATCGCGGGCGTCGACCTCGGAGCCGCGCAGTCGCCGCTACTGCGGTAGCGCAACATCCCCGGCCGGCGCTGCTCCGTCCAATCGGCCGGTCAGCTGCGCAACTGGCCGACGAAGCCGATCAGCACCAGCACCAGCAGTATCAGGCCCACGACGATGAGGGCGATGCCCAGCACCCGCGAACCCAGCGTCATGGGCGGCGATGGCGCGTCCACGATATGCCGGGCCAGCTCGCCCGAGGCGGCGAGCCGCCCGTATTCGAGGGGATGCTCGCGCCGGAATTCCTCCAGCGGCACCGTGCCGGTGAACATCACGATGTCCGGCGGCGGCAGCTTGTCGGGACGGAAGTGGTTGTTGAAGAAATGCACGGTGAACAGGAACACCGCGGCGAGGATCGCCTCCTCGCCGTGCACCAGCGTTGCGACGTTGAACACCCACCCCGGCAGCACCGACGCGACGGTTTCCTTGAACGCGAGCACCATGCCGCTGCCGCCGATGATGGCCATACCCCAGAATACTGCCCAGTAGTCGAATTTTTCCCAGTAGGTCCAGCGCTCGAACGCCGGCCGCGGCCCCCTGCCGAAGAACCATTTGAACATGCCGACGGCATCACTGAGATCCTTCCACGTCGGCACCAGCGAATTCGGCCCGAACCAGTCGGAAAGTTTCCACCGCGGCACGACCCGCACCGCCATGTAGACGAGGTGGATGAAGAATATCCCCAGCATGGTGGCCGCGCTTGCCCGGTGCACGAAGGCAGCCGCGCGCGGGCCGCCCAGCATGCCCATGAAATTCTTCGCCCAGCCGGTCTCTGCGTAGAGCACCGCCATGCCGGTCGCAACCAGCAGCATCACGCTCACGGCGAAGACCAGGTGGGCGAGGCGCCACACCGGGCCGAAGCGGCTGAAGTGCTTGCCCTGCAGTTGCGGCAGGTCGCCTGTCGCCACGTGCGGCGCATGCTTGCCCTGCTTGCGGTCCCGGTATTCCCGGTAGAACCAGAGCGCGGAGTGCGTCCAGAAAAAGGCGAATACGCCCAGCAGCAGCGCGATCATGAACTTCGAAGTGACCCACATGTAGGGATAGCGCGCGAAGTCGTGGGTGTTCGCGTGGGGCTGGAAGGTGACGAAACCCGCGGTCGCGCCGGCATGGCATTTCTGGCAGGTCTGGAGCCGGTTGTTCGAATGCACCGTGGCCCGCGGGTGGCTGACCCGCTGGATGTCGTGATTGCCGTGGCAGTCGAAGCAGCTCGCGGTATAGGTATAGCCCAGCGTGGTGACCTGCCCGTGATAGGTGTTCGCGTAGGACCTGAGGCTCGCCGAGTGGCAGTTTCCGCAATTCTTCGTGATGACGAGCTTGATCGCATCCAGTTTCGGCCGGTCCACGTCGTGAGTGGTGTGGCAGTCCGAGCAGACGGGTGCGGCGGGGCTGCCAGCGCCCATGACCAGCCGGCCGTGAACGGAGTCCAGGTACTCCACACGCTGCGCGGTGTGACACTTGCCGCAGACGTTCGGAACGTTGAGGTGCCAGTCCGCGCGCGCCGCGCTGCCCGGCGGGTAGACATAGTGGGCGTCGTGGCAGTTGTAGCAGGTTGCGTTGGTGCGCGACTGGTCCTCCCGGTTGGGACGCGCGTGGATGGACTTCATGTAATGCTCGATCTGCTCCACCACGACGCCCAGGCGGGCGAACTCCTGGGTCTTGCCTTCCTTCTTCGCGGCCGCCCACAGGTCCTCGTGGCAGGTCACGCAGCTCACCTTCAGAACACCCTTCTGGTGCGGGACCGCGGTAATGTCCTTGTGGCAATCCACGCACATGCGCTTGCCGTGAACGCTCTGCTCGAAGCGGTCCTTGACGACATGCAGCGCGCGCATCTTCCCGTCCGGTCCGGGCATGCCGAAGCCCTCGTTTCCGTGGCACGACAGGCAGACTTCGTTGGGCATCTTATCCGCGGGCTGCGCGAACGCCGCTGCCGGCGCGACGGCAAGGCCCACCAGACCGGCGAGGAGCAGCGCGCGCGGCGAACGGCCGCTGCGCAGGATGTTCCCAAGGCGCGTCAGGAGCTTGTTGTTCACGTCTGAATCATCCTGTCTCGAGGTGCTGCGCGGCCAAATGTTTCCGCAATCAGCGCTTGTCGCGCGGCTGACTGGCGTAATACGAGGCAATGTCGTCGATGATGGCGTTGCTGTAGATGATGCTCATCCGGTGCATCGTCGTGCTTTCCCGTTTGTCGTCGCGATACGCCCTGAGCGCCATGACCAGGTAATCCTTGTCCTGGCCGCGCAGGATCGGCGTCACCATCTTGGGCGTGTCTTCGGCGTCGTGGCAGCGATCGCACTTCGCGGCGAGTTCCCGGGCCGTACCCGGCACGGCGTCCGCAGGCCTGGACTGCTGAACCGCGTAGTACGCGCTGATGTTCTCGATGTCCTTGTCGGTGAGGCCGCCGACAAAGCGCTGCATGCCCCAGTGCTGCCGCGACGTGCGGTACGCCTTGATCGATTTCACCAGGTACTGGGGATCCTGACCGGCAAGGCTCGGTGTCGCGGCGTCACGGCTGACTCCGTTCGGGCCGTGGCAGCCGCCGCACATGGCGGTCTGGGGCTCGCCGGCCTTCGGATTCCCGCGCGGCGGTGCCGGCCGCTGCGCCGGCGCCCGGGATGCGAAATAAAGGGCTAGACTCTCCAGCTCGCGCCGGCTGACGTCGCGCAGGATCTTCTCCATCGGCGCAGTTCTGCGCTCGCCGCGGTGGTACTCCTGCACGGCGGTAACCAGGTAATGGGGCTGCTGGCCGGCCAGGCTGGGTACGCCTGGAGTCCTGCTGTTGCCTTCCTCGCCGTGGCACTTCACGCACGACGCCGCAAGCGCCTTGCCTTTTTCCAGGAGAGACGCCTGCTGGGCGTCCCGGCCTGAAGCCGCGGCGACCGGGGGCTGGCTCGAGTAATAGGCGACGACGTTGCGCAATTCCGAATCACTCAGCCGCTTGACCAGTTCCCTGAGCGCGGCGTGAGTGCGCCTGACTTCGAGATACTCCGTCAATGCCAGGAACAGGTAGCGCTCCCGCTGCGCCGCCAGGTGCGGAATGCCAGGGGCAACGCCCCGGCCATCCAGGCCATGGCACGTCTTGCAGTCCCGTTCCGCGATCGCCTTGCCCGCCGAAGCATCCCCCAACGGCTTCGCGGCCGCGGGCTTGACGGCGGTTTTCTCCTGTTCGCCGCAACCCGCCAGCAGCGCCGGCAGCACGATGGCCAGAATGAGCGCTTTTTTCATGGGAGCCCCGAATATCAGCCGATGACGTGCCCGCCGCCTGACCTCTGCGAGACCGCGGCGGGGGTCCGCGAGAACCACATCTGGTACATGGACACGACCCACATGAACGCGAAACACAGCCCCATGACCGCCCCGGCGGCCATCACCACCCACGCGAACGGATGGTAGAGCTTGGTGAAGTACCAGGAGCTCACATCCACCGCGATGGCGACGAAGGGAAGGGCGATGACGGTGGACTTGAGCCAGACCGGGCGCACATATGCATGGCTGAAGACGAAGCCCATGATGAAGAAGATGAACGTGAGCCCGAAAAGGTGGATGTGCGACACCCGCACCAGCGTGAAGATATCGGTGCCGGTGTCCCGTTCGGTGACCTTCTTGAGGTTGTCGTACCCGTTGAGGTTCACCAGGTGCGGGTTGCTGCCGTCGTGGCAGGACAGGCAGCGCTTGTCGATCGCCGGCCGGATCTGCGCCTCGTAGCGAGCGCGGTCGGCCCCTTCCTGCACCCAGGCCACGAACGTGCTTGCCTCGTCGGGGGGCAGCATGGTGGACATGGGTCCGCGCAGAGCCGACTCGAGGCGCGAGTGCTTTCCCGTCCCGCTGTAGGCGATGACCAGGTCCTCATACGACAGGGTCATCGGATTCCCGTCGCGCCCGGAATACGTGTGAAACATGTAGATCAGGGCGAACATGTAGCCCAGTCCGAGGATGACGAGCGCCGCCGTAAACAGCACCCGCATGCTCCATGGCAGCTCCGAATAATGGTGATAGAGCCGATGCAGGGGCGCCTGGCTCATCGGCGGGTCCTCGTGGCTCACTACTTCTTCAACGAAGCGTAATAGGCGGCCAGATTCTCGAAGTCCTGGTCGCTCAGCGGGCCCGCGAAGCTCTTCATGACCGGGTTCGCGCGCTTGCCCGATTTGTAATCCTTCATGGCCTGAACGAACTTCGCTTCCGGCAGGCCGGCGAGCGGGGGATTCGGCTTGTTCCCTTCGCCGCTTGCCCCATGGCACCCGGCACAGGCTCCGGCCTTCGCCTTGCCGGCCGCAACATCTCCGCCGGCCTGTGCGATGCCGAACATCGAGAGCAGCGCGAGGGCCGCTGAAGTCAAAAGCATGCGTTTCATGGTTGAGCTCCTTGATGGTGGTTGCGTGAATTCCGGGTCATGCCTCATTTGGCCGGCAGCGTCACGTACACGACCGAGCGGGCGCGCTGCCGCGCGTAATGCGCCGCCAGGTTCTCGACGTCGGCCTCGGTCAGCATTTCCGACATGGCGGCCATCGCCGGGCTCTTGCGCGCGCCCGTGCGGTAGGCATGCAGTACTCTCTCCAGGTAATCCAGTCGCTGGCCCGCGAGCGCCGGCAGGCGGGGATCGGTGCTGTTGCCGTTGACGCCGTGGCAGCGGTCGCAGCGTCCCGCCAGTTCCGCTGTCGAGAGCGGCTTGCGCACCTTGGGCGGTTGCGGCTGCCGGCTCGCGTAGTACGCCGCGAGGTCCCGCGTCGCGCGCTCGTCGAGGGCGGTCGCCGGGCCTTTCATCGCATCGTCCTTGCGCGAGCCATCGGCATACGCCCGGATCGCGACCGCGAAGTACTGCGCATCCTGCCCCGCGAGGCTTGGCGTAGCGGGGTTCGCGCTGATGCCTGCTTCTCCGTGGCACGCCGCGCAGGCCGCGGCGGCGGCCTTGCCAGCCGCTGCGTTTCCCGCGGCCGGGGTTTGAGCGCGCGCGGGCTTCTGCAGGGCGTAATAGAGCGCGAGGCTGTTGAGTTCCGCATCGCCGAGCGCCCCCAGCAGGGATTTCATCATGTCGTGCTTGCGCTGGCCGCTCATGTAGGCCTTCATGGCCGCGACGAGGTACTTCGGGTCGAGTCCCACGAGGCTCGGCATGCCGGGGATCTTGCTGACGCCGCCTTCGCCGTGACAACCCGCGCAGCCGGCGGCGGCGGCCTTGCCGGCGGCAACTGGATCGGGCCTGGCGCCGCCTTTCGCGGGCTTCGCGGCGACGGGCTGCGCAGGCTCGAGACTGGCGTAATACGCGGACACCTTGACCAGCGCGTCGTCGCTCAGGAATTTCACGGCAGTGGTCATTGCCTTGTCGTCGCGCGCGTTGGATTGGTAAGCCTTCAGCTCGAGGTGAAGGTAGACCGCGCGCTGGCCGGCGAGGTGCGGCACGCCCTTTGTGGCGCTGATGCCGTTCAATGCGTGGCACTGTACGCACGAGGCCTCGGCGACACGCTTGCCCTCGGCGATTTCCAGGGCGCCCGCATAGGCGGCTCGAAAATCGTCGCCGGCCGCGGGCTTCGCCTTGGCGGGTTGCGCCGCGGCAGCCGGCGCGGGGAGCGCAAGAATCACGCCCGCCGCGAGCACGACGGAGGCGAAGAGAAGAATTCGCGTGCCCCTTTCCATTGCCCCCAGTCGGGAATGCTTTAGAGCCCCTAACACAATGAAACGCGCGATGCGCTGTCACGATTTTGGCTCAGGGCGCGAAGCGAGCCGCAGCCCATATCGGGAATATGGGCAAGGCGAGCGACAAAGCCATGGGCCAAAACTCGTGCCAGCCCCCGAGACGTCATTTGATAATCCGATGCCTGCGCCGGGGTCGCGGCCAGAATCGGCGCTGACTTTGTCGGGCGGCTTGGCCATATACGACATATGCCCTGCGCCGTCCTTCGCGTCATCACCGATTTTGGCTCGCAACGCACGCGTGTTTCATTGTGTTAGGGGCTCTTAATGCTTGTGCTGGAACTGCGCCTCGATCGGGCGCGCCGCTCCTGGCCGGGTGATCTTGACGGTGATCGTGTAGGGATTCTTGCTCGTCATCCGGAAGTAGTGGCCGTAGCTCTTCATGTTGCCGAGCGTCACCAGCTCGAGCTTCTTCGTTTCGCCTCCCGTGGCTTCCCGCACGCTCGCTTCGACCTGCGCATCCGTGATTGCAGCGCGCGTCTTGCTGTCGAACAACGAGATGTTCAGGTGGTAATAGCCCTTGCCGGTCGGGACGCCCCCGTGCATCGAGCTTTCCGGGCTTCCCTTCGGGTACTGGTCGCGGATCGCTACCGCCGACACGATGCCCAGATAGATCTCCGTGTCGCCAACGATCTTGTGGTTCGCGTCGGAAGCCGTCGGCAGCGCCGCGGCGGGCCCCTTCGCCGGGGTCGGGCTCGGGTTGAACATATAGAGGATCGCGCCGCGCAATTCGGAATCCGTGAGATCGGCCATGCCGCCACGGGGAGGCATCGGCCCGTGCCCGTTGATCGCGGAGCGCACCAGGTAGTCGACGCCGCGCTTCAGCCGCGGCGTCCAGGCCTCGCGGTCGCCGATCTTCGGGGCGCCGCTGACCCCGGTCTGGTGGCATTTCGCGCACTGGGCCTTGACGATCTGCTCGCCCCTGCGCTCGACGGCCGGCGTCAACCCGCTGACGGGCTCGGCCCACTTGCCGCCCGACTGGTTCACCATGTAGGTGATCGCGCGCTCGATCTCGATGTCGGTGAGTCCCTTTGCGCCCCCGTGCGCCGGCATCTTGCGCACGCCGTTCAGCGCGCTCTGGGTCAGGCTGCCGAGCCCGTGCTCGGCCAGCCTCGACCAGGCCTTCCTGTCGCCGATCCGCGGCGCGCCTTTCGCGCCGGACTGGTGACAGGCCGCGCACACGGAATCCACGACTTCCTTGCCGCTGCGCTCGCGCGGCTGCGCGCCGGATATTTGTGGCGCAATGAGCCCAGCGAGGACTACGACAGCTGCCGCCACAATGTTCATGGAGGAGGTCCTCACGAGATCAAAGTCCAATTCTAATACGGACCGCAGCGGTCACGGTCCGGACCCCGATCATTGGTACAAAAAAAGCTGGCCGCGGCCAGCTTTTCTTGTCGACGTGAGGTGTAATCCAAAATTCATTTCGTGGACAGCACGTGCTGTACCGCCGCCTTGATCTCCGCGTCCGACGCGGCCGCTTTCGGGTGGCCCTTGCCGTCCTTCAGCTTGGCAATGATATCGGCTTCCGCGCCCTTGCGGCTGGCCGCGATATCCTTGAACGAGGGCCCCACCTTCTTCTTGTCGACCTCGTGGCAGTTCATGCATCCCTTGGTCTTCACGACGTCCGCGCCCGATTGAGCGAACCCGAGACCCGCCGCCAGCACGCCGGCGGCCGCCGCAACCACGACTATTGCCTTCACGATCTCTCCTTTCATGTGCGAGTCAATAAATACGCTAACGCGGCAGCGTGCGGCGCCGTTGACCCGCCTCAGAACTTGTAGGTCCCCATCGCGTAGAAGATATTCGCGGTGTAGGGCTGGAATGCGTACTGCCCGGTCATGTATGAAGTGCTAGGACCGGCGGCACCTGCCACGTAGCGGAAGCCATCATAGCCGATGTCGCTGTACTTGTATTTCTCGTAGGCGTAGCCTCCGGTCAGCTCCCAGTTCCGGGTCAGGCGGTAAATACCCTTCAGATTGAACGAGATCCGGGTCGTGTCATCGACGTGCGCGATCGGCAGGAACGTCAGTGGATTCACGACCGGCGCCACGCCCCCGCTCGGCTGCGCCGCGAAATCGACGCTGCCGTCGGTTTCCGCGTAGATTGCCGACGCCTTGAGCGTGAGCCTGGGCACCACGACCCAGTCGGTTCCGATCCCCACCATCCAGCTCATGTCCTTGTTTTTGGCCGTCCAGTTGTAGGTCGTCGATGTCGCCGGCGGCGCTGGTTCGGGCGGCGCCGATGGGTTCGCAGTCCCCCCGCCTACCCGGTGGTCGGAATTGAATTCCACGAACTCGATGTCGCCGAAGACGATGAATCGGAATTTCTTGGGATCGCCGAAGGCAAAGCTCAGATAGTATTCCTGGCGCAGGTCGTCGGTGCGGCCGAGCTGCGTGTCCTTGTAGTCGTTTTTCTTATAGAGGGCCTCGAAGCCGAAGTCGAGGAACGGGCGCGGGGAGAAGTCGAACGTGAGTTTGACCAGGTTCTGGTCCACGTTCGCGAGGTCGAAGCGGCGCACGTAGTCGTCGATGATCGGGGCGCGCGCCGGCGGCGCAGGCGGCGCCGCGGGCCTCCACGTCGAGTCGCGGGTCATGAACTGGTACTTGAGCCGCGTGTCGAGCATGTCAAAGGCGCTGTTCTTCCACTCGACGAAATATTTCCAGTCGGTGCTTTCAGTGAAATCGATCCGCTCGCGCTCCGCGTCCAGCCAGTCGATGCCGCCCGAAAGCTTGTTCTGCCGGCTAAAGCGGTAGCCTGCTTCCGCGCCGAAATTGTTCTTCGTGTAGGTATACGGCTCTGGCGTACACGCGCCGGCCACGCCCGCGAAGTCGGCGCACTGGAGGTTGGTCCCGCCCGCCGGGTTGAACGTGATTTGCGTGGAGTTGTTGTCCTCCTTCGCCCAGTTGTAATAGACCCGCGTATCGAGCGCCCGCGCGGGGTTAGAAGAGAAGGAAAGCGATGCGGTGCTCTTCACGATCTCGCCGTCGAACGTCGGGGTGCTCGAGGCCGTCGCGGGATTGGTGGACCCCGTGCTCAGCATGGTGGGCTGCACCGCGACGTTGTCGGTCAGCTTGCTGTAGGTCGCGCGCCCGGACAGTACCGAGCTCCCCGGCAGCTGCCGCAGGTTGCCGTTGACGGCGAGCCTTATGAGCTCGTTGTCGGGCGGCAATACGGTCGTATCGCGATTGAGCGCATTCGCCGGCGACAGGTTGCCGTTCGACCAATTGAGCAATTCGTTGTCGTTGTAGAACTTGCTGTAGTGTGCGCTGACTGCGAAATGGCCGCGCTTCGACGAATAGCCGCCCTCGAGAGTGGAGTTGTGGGTCGTGTAGTCGATTGGCGCGGGCAGGTCCACGAAGCCGCCGCCCGGGTTCGTGCCCTGGGCGCCGGCGAACACGTTGATGCCCTTGCGCTTGACCTCGTTCACGTCCGCGCGGACGTACCAGGGCGAGCCCCCGGAAAACTCGATGTTGCCCCCGGTGTCCCGCCGCTTGTAGGAGTGATCGAACCCGTTCCAGGTGCCCACATTGACGTTCGGGAACGTCGCCGTCAGCGTGGGCGAGCCAGCGCCCGAATAGGGCGTGAGGGCGCCCGGGCCCGAGCCGAAATTGTGCCGGAGCTCGTTGTCGTAAATCTGGTATTTCAGCCACCCATAGCGTCCGCCGCGCAGATCGACGTATTGGTCGTCGCGCCCGAGGTTCTCGCCGAAGGCGTCCCAGTACCACTGGTAACCGCGGCCTCTCAGCTCGAAATTGATGAGACCGGCATTGTCGAGGTCGCGGTATTCATTGAGTTTGGAGGGGTCCTGTGAATGGTTGTTGACGTACTGACCACCCGCGCTTACCGAGCCGGAGTAGGTCATGTCACCTTCGGCAGCGACGGCGGGCAGCGCGGCGCTGAACAGGTTGGCAACCAGTACCGCCAGCAGTCTTGGTTTCATGTTGTGCCTCTTACCGGAGGAAGTACTTCCCGCGATTGGCCGGGGCGTTGCTGCCATGAATGTGGAAATGGCAGTTCACGCATCCGCGTGCGATGAGCCGGGTGTTCGGCGTGCCGCCCGGCGGGATCGTATTCCACCCGCCGCCGCCGCCGTAGACCGTCCCGGGATGCTTCGCGGCGTCATGGCAGTCCTGGCACACGTTAGGCGCCTTCTCCGCCAGCAGCCGCGCGTGGTTGGAGCCGTGAGAGTTGTGGCAGGTCAGGCAGTTCTCCTCGACCGGGGGGTGCCCCCAGATGAAGGGGCCGCGCTTTTCCGCGTGGCAGCTCGTGCACAGCTGCACCACCGACTCGCTCTTCACCATCGCGTGCGAGAGCGCGCCGTGCGGGTTGTGGCAGTCGGTGCACGTGATCCGCCCTTCGACGATCGGGTGGTGCGAGGGTCTCAGCAGCTGCGAGCGGATCTGTCGGTGACACGAGGTGCAGGTCTCGTACTGCAGCTGGCGTACGGTGGTTTCGTAGGGCGCGACCAGCGGATCCGGCGCGACCAGGGCGATTGTGGAGCCTTTGCCCGGCGTGCCGTGCAGGGTGTGGCAGTTGTTGCAGGAAACGTCGTTCTTCCGGTGCTTGCCTGCGTCCCAGAAGGCAAGGTGGCGGTTGCCTTCGTGGCACGACAAGCAGACACCGGCTTTTCGATCGGCGGAAATCGTCTTGTTGCTGAATCCGAGGACGCCGCCGACCCCGCGCCCGCCCCCGGCCTTGACATGCGCTTCAGCATTGCCGTGACAGGTCTGGCAGTCCGGGCCCCTTACATTGCCCGCCTGGCCGTGCCGGTGGGCGAGGTAGCTCTGGACGTAGTCGGCATGGCAACCCTTGCAGACCTCTACGACGTCGCGGCCCGCGGGGAGTTGTGCTTCGGCGATTCGCAGCGAGATGACGCCGGCGGCCGACAGGATCAGGGCAGCTATCGAGAGAAGAAGGTAGCGCTTCCGTGACGAGCGGCCGTGCGAACTGGATTGCATGCTGCACCCCCCTTGGATCCGCCTTCCGGACCTGTGGAGCAACATACCAAGTGCCCCACTCGATTTCTTTGATGTGAATCACAATCCGAAGGCGTGTCCATTTTAGAGCGCCGCCCCGCTACGGAGTCAACCCGTTCTTAGGATCAATCGCGCCTGGTTATGCTGCGGTGCACGGAAAAACTTGATCTGCATCAATACGTGGGCGCCCTAACAGCAAATAATCAGGGCGGTTGAGAGCTATACAGGCGCCCGAAATCGACTATGGATACCGCAGCGCTACCCCTGCACAGTATGTTGCCCAAACTGCCTCTATTCGATGGCATGGCGGTTGCCGCGCTCGAGCGGCTGGTATCAGGCGCCATCTACGTGAATGCGCCCGCCCGGACGGTCATATTCAAGTGCGGCGACGCCAGCCGGGGCGTCTACATCGTGGTCTCAGGCCAGGTCAAGCTGGCATTGCAGGGCGCCCAAGGCGCGGAGCAGGTCGTCGAGCTGGTGGGTCCGGGGGGCGTCTTTGGAGAAATCGCGGTTTTCCTGAATGGCCCGCATGTCGTGATGGCCGAATCCCTCGCCGATACCCAGCTGGTGCTCATCGCGAAGGCGAACGTGCTGGCGGAGCTGGAGCGTACCCCGGAATTCATGCGCGGCATGGTCGCGATTCTCAGCCGCCGGCTTCAGCACCTGCTCGGGGCGCTGGAAGACTGCACGCTGCGCTCGGGCACCGAGCGCGTGATCGGCTACCTGCTGAACCGGCTTCCGACGGGAGCGGTCAACGGTCATGCGATGCTCACGCTGCCCGCAAAAAAGGGCATCATTGCCTCGCAACTGAACCTCACGCACGAGCACTTTTCACGGCTCCTGCACGAGCTGGTGACCGAGGCGTTGATCGAGGTCGAGGGGCGCCGCGTTCGAATCCTGGACGTTGACCGGCTGCGCGCCTACGGCTTCGACTGAAGGCCGGCCTTCCACTCCTGTTTCACCTGCATGCGGTCGCCTGTGATGGCGGCGGTGCCGACGATCGTGTCTCCGGCCACACGACCCGTTAGCACGTGGCGCGCGGAGCGGCCATCGATGTCCGCAGTGAACTCGATGGCAATGCGGTCGCCCTCCAACCTGAGTTTCTCGAGCCTGCCTTCCTTGCCGTCCACCCGCAGCACGCCCGAAAGCATCTGAAACTGCTGGGAGGCCGCGAGCTCGTAGTCGACCGTCTTGCTGCCGGCGGCCAGCTTCCAGCGCCAGTTGCCCGCGACTCTGGCGGGAACGATCCAGAAATGGATGTAGGTCTTGACCGGCGCGTCGGGACGCACCCGGTCCTTGACATCGAGCAGCTCGAAATGGTCGGCCTTCCATTCGTCCATCGAGCCGGCGTGCGACACGATGCGCGTGCCGGGCTTGAGCGCGAGCAGGCGGTCGCGCAGCTTGATCGTCGAACGCCGCAGCAAGTACATCGTGACGACCGTTGCCCGGGAGAGGTCGGCCGCGAACAGGTCGCCCTCGATGAAGCTCACGCGGTCGCTCACGCCAGCCGCGCGCGCGTTGGCGATCGCCTGGGCGACCAGCTGCGGATCGATCTCGATCCCGTGTCCGCGGGCGCCGAAATTCTTCGCGGCCGTGATGTTGATGCGTCCGTCGCCCGAGCCGAGATCAATGACGTAATCGTCGCGTCCGACCCGGGCGATTTCAAGCATGCGCTCAACCACCGACGGCGCTGTCGGCACGTACGGCGCGGCAATCTCAACACCTTGCGTGCTCCCGGCCGCCGCCAGCAAGGCGGTCACCGCCACGAGGCGGGCAAGGGCGCGCGGGCCGAGTCCTTCGAAAGTCAATCCGCTCCGCTTAGCCAGAGCAAACGGTCCTGAAGCTCGAACCAGGGTTCCTGCGGGTTCGTGGCGCATCCCGCGAGACCGGCTATCACGATGAGCGCCGCGACCGACCTGCAGAATCTCGATTTCACGGTGTGTCTCCTTTCGCTGGAGTGGGGTCTGCATGCAGTGAACACGCATCCGTCGCGTCTTATTTCACGGGGCGGCTAGAGCGACACGCGGCGCCGGCGGAGTGCGTTGGTCACTACCGATACCGAGCTCATCCTGCAGCGCAAGGATCAGCAGGAAAGCGACCAGGAAATACCAGATCGAGAACTGCTGCTTGGGTTCCACGCTGGCTATTGTTCCTGGTACCGCCCTCTGCCCAGGCGCGGGAAGAAGGCCGGCGTCCGGCTCACATAGCGAATATACACGTCTCCGAACTCCGAGACGGCATCCTGTTCCTCGCGGCGGGCAAGGCGCACGTACATGTAGACGAGGATCGGAAACATGGTCAGGGTGAGCAGAGTCGGCCATTGGAGGAGGAAGCCGAACATGATCATGATGAACCCCAGGTACTGGGGATGACGGACGTAGGCGTAAGGCCCGCTCGCTGCGATCTCATGACGGCGCTGCGCCTCGTACAGGATTCCCCAGGACTTGGCGAGCAGGACGAAGCCGGCGAAGATCAGCACGTAGGACGCGATGTGAAACGGCCCGAGATGCGGGTCCACCTGCCAGCCGAAGAGCGACTGCAGCAGCACCTCGAGAAGATGGCCCGCGTCGTGGGAGAGGAAATCAATCCCGGGGTAACGGCTGCTCAGCCACCCCGAAAACAGATAGATCGTGAGGGGGAAACCGTACATCTCGGTAAACAGCGCGACGATGAACGCAGAAAACGCCCCGAACGAGCGCCAGTCGCGCGAGGATCTGGGCTTCGCAAAGCTGAACGCGAAGATGATGAAGACCAGCGAGTTGATCGCGGCCAGCGACCACAGGCCGTAGGCGGAGGCGGCTTCGTTCATCTCCGGTCTCCCTTCTCCGCATCGTGCCGATGCCCGTGGTCCGCGTGACTGCCGTGTCCGCCGTGCATGAACAGATGCAGGAGCGGGCAGGCGAGCACCAAGAGCAGCGGCCAGTACTGCATGTAGCCGGACAAATGCGCCTTGTGCTCGGTGATCAGGAAATAGGCGGCGATTAGGGCGAACCCGATGAACACCCATTTGGCCTTGGATTTCATCCCATCGCGGTCCGGTTCGTACCGGTGGTCGTGGTCCATAAAACCCTCCTTGCCGTCCATAGCTCCTTTACGCCTCTTCCGCTGGTACCGAATGGTGCCAGTTGATGTGCTCGTACAAGCCGGTCCAGAACAGACCGAAGCCGAAACCGAACAGAAGCTCTTCGAGTGGCAGGCCGAACGGCGCCAGACCGCTCAATGCGGGCAGGTTCCACACCTTTGCGATGTATCCCGGGGCGATCCACTCCAGGCCGATCAGGAAGACCGTGTAGAAGCCCAGGAACAGAACACCGCCGAGCAGCGTGTTCGGAAGAAGATCCGGGCGGCATAGCACCGCCGCGATACCGCCCGCGAACATCGCCACGATCGCGGGATAGATTGGGTTCCACGGCAGGAAATAGAGAACCGGAAACAGTACGAAAGGGAGCGCGACGGCGAACTTGTGGAAGCGATGGCGTCGATCGTGGCGCTCGTGCGCCGGGATCAGCGCGAGCCTGCGGCGCATGACGAGGTTGTACAGCACCGCGCCGATCCCGCCGATGGCGAAACTGAAAATGATGCTCTCGACGTCAAAGCCGGTGCGTTGCGCCAGATCGAACAGGCTCGGCGGATTCCAGTATTCGGGGACGAACAGCGGCTCGGTGAGTCCAAACGGCGCCATGAAGAGACTCGTCTTCCACATCACCGTGCGGTGTTCCGGGACAGCGACGTAGAGAACCGTCCAGGGACAGAGGAATCCCACCGACCAGACCAGCCAAACGTAGTGGTAGTCATGCATCACAACTTTGTGCGACGCAGTCTCAGTGCGTTGGTGACGACCGACACGGAGCTCGCAGCCATCGCCGCGCTTGCGAAGATGGGAGAGAGCAGCAGGCCCAAGAAGGGGTAAAGCACGCCCGCCGCGATCGGGACACCGAGCGCGTTGTAGATGAAGGCGAAGAACAGGTTCTGCTTGACGTTGCGCATGGTCGCGTGCGACAGCCGGATCGCCTTGACGATGCCGCGAAGGTCACCCTTCACCAGCGTGACGCCTGCGCTCTCGATCGCGACGTCGGTGCCGGTGCCCATGGCAACACCCACGTGCGCCTGCGCGAGCGCCGGCGCGTCGTTGATCCCGTCGCCTGCCATAGCGACCACGCTCCCGCGGGCCTGCAACGACTTGATGGTGTCTACCTTCTGCTCGGGCAGCACCTCGGCAATCACTTCCTCGATGCCGAGCTGCCGGCCGACCGCTTCCGCTGTCTTGCGCGAATCGCCGGAGAGCATGACGACGCGCACGCGCTCGGCCTTGAGCGCGTGGATCGCGTCATGTGTCGTCTCTTTGATGGGATCGGCGACCGCGATCACCGCGGCGACGCGGCCGTCGATCGCCGCGTACATGGCGGTCTTGCCCTGCGCCCGGAGCGTATCCGCCTTGTCGGCGAGAGACCGTGGCAGGGCGCCGAATGTCTCCATGAGCCGCTGGTTGCCTACCGCCACCTTGCGACCGGAAATCTCGCCGTGCACGCCCTGGCCTGTTACCGATTCGAAATTCCGGACCGGTTGCAGTCCCAGGCCCCTGTCTTCGGCGCCATTCACGATCGCTTGCGCGAGGGGGTGCTCGCTCGCGCGCTCGAGGCTGGCAATGAGCACGAGCGCGTCGCCCTCGGCAATGCCTTCGACCACGATGTCCACGAGCTGTGGTTTGCCGAGCGTGAGAGTGCCGGTCTTGTCCACGACCAGCGTGTTGACCTCGCGCAGCTTTTCCACCGCCTCGGCGTTGCGGAAGAGGATGCCGTTCAGCGCGCCCTGTCCCATGGCGACGGTGATCGAGATTGGCGTCGCGAGGCCTAACGCGCAGGGGCAGGCGATGATGAGCACCGCCACGGCGTTGACCATTGCGTAGACGAGCCGGGGCTCGGGCCCGTAGAACCACCAGACGAGAGCGGTCACGATAGCGATGGCGACGACCGCCTGCACGAACCAACCGGCGACGAGGTCCGCGAGACGCTGTACCGGGGCGCGGGTGCGCTGCGCCTGCGCCACCATGTGCACGATCTGCGAGAGCAGGGTATCGGCACCGACGCGCTCGGCACGGATGATGAGCGAGCCTTTTCCGTTGATCGTCGCGCCGGTCACCCTGTCGCCAGCCTTTTTTGAAACGGGAACCGGCTCGCCGGTGATCATGGATTCGTCCACGTTGGACGAGCCCTCGATGCACGTGCCGTCCACCGGCACTTTCTCGCCGGGACGCACGCGCAGCTTGTCTCCTACCTGGACCTGGTCGAGTTGGACTTCGATCTCGCGTCCGTCGGCCTCGACACGCAGCGCGGTGTTGGGTGCGAGCGCGAGAAGCTTCCGAATTGCCTGGCTGGTCTGCCCGATTGCGCGCAACTGCATGACCTCACCCAGCAGGATGAGCGTCACGATCACCGCAGCCGCCTCGAAATAGACGCCCACCGTGCCGCCATGCTCCCGGAATTCGTGCGGGAAAAGGCCTGGCGCGAGGACCCCTACGACGCTGAAGAGATAGGCAAGGGCGACACCGAGCCCGATCAGGGTGTACATGTTCGGGCTGCGGTTCAGGAACGAGAGCCAGAACTTGTGGAAAAACGGCCAGCCGCCCCACAGCACGACCGGCGTCGCGAGCGCGAGCTGTGCCAGCACGCCCCAGCGCTGTGCCGCGGGCGTGTAAACGTGCCCGCCGAGTTGCGGCAGCACCATCGCGAGCAAGACGATCGGCACACTGAGCGCGAGGCTCACCCAGAACCGGCGCGTCATGTCGCGCAGTTCCGAGTCGTCCTCCTGTGCCCCCGCGACCGGGACGAGCGCCATACCGCACTTCGGGCAGTTGCCGGGCTTTGGGCTACGCACCTCCGGATGCATCGGGCAGGTGTACTCGGCGGCGGACGGCGCGGCCGGCACTATCGGCACCAGCGCCATGCCGCACTTGGGGCAGGAACCGGGGCCGTCCTGAACGATTTCGGGATGCATGGGGCACGTGTACTGGCCGGCCTTTGGCGCGGCGGGCGCCGCGGGCTTTATCAGATACTTCGCCGGATCCGCCTTGAACGCGGAAAGGCAGTGCTTGCTGCAGAAATAGTAGTCCACTCCGCCGTGCTCAAACGTGCCCGCCGCGGATTGCGGGTCCACCCGCATGCCGCAAACCGGATCTGTCATCTGATCGGCGTGTTGGACGTGATCTTGACCGTGGTGCGCGTGTGATGGCGTCGAGTTCGTCCGGTTCATTTGGTCTCGCAAGTGTAGTTTGTGTCAGTTGCCATCCTATTACTTTGAGTCCTGTCCCAGCAAAACATTGCGCATCGTCGCGTAGACCACGCCGAGAATGTAAGCCCATACCGCGAACACGATGAGCACGTAGACGAACGTGCCGACCGAGAAGGGGGCGGCCGCGAAGATCTTGCGGAAATCCATGCCGTGAAAGAGCCCGTTGATGAGATCGAGCGACGGGCCGGGGAAGGCGTACCAGAAGATCGTGCACAGGACGTAGTTGATCAGCACGGTCAACGACAGTACGGCGCCGAATATCCAGGGATTGAGCTTTTCCATGTGGGCCTCCTTCGGGTAGAAAACATCCTCGAGTACCGGGGACTTTCTCCGGCTGTCATGGCAACTTCCAACGGAACGAGCGCGGGTTCGCTTCCCCCGCGCGCCTGAGTTGCAGCTCGATCGCCGCCGGCAAGGGTGAAACGGATTTGAACTTCAGCACGCCCTCGCGATGGTGGCCGCCGGGTCCGGGTCCGTCCCATTGGACGGGGACATGCCGTCCCCCCTTGTCGTCGAGCAGCGCGGCGGTCTTGACGAGGTCGTCATTCAGGTCCCCCGCGTGCGTGTCGAGCACCACCTTGAAGTCCCAGGTGCCGGCGCCGGCGGAAAGGTTCCGGGGGGTGACTTCAACGGTCACGCCGCGGTCGGTGCTCTTCTGTGTGGTCTGCTCCGCGGCTGCCGCGGGCCATCCAGCGGCCGCCGCAAGGAGAAACGCGACAAGTGCGGATTTCAGGCTGCGCATGGCTGTGCTCCCGGTGTTCGTTATTTGGCCGGCGCCGGCTGCATCATCTGCTGATGCTGCATCATCTGCTCCATCATCATCTGCATCATGTCCATGCGGTGCCCCATCATTTCCTGCTGATTCTTCGGGTCCATGCCCGCCATCGGCCCGCCGCCCATGCCGCGCATCATTTTCATGTTCGCCTGCATTGCCTGCATGTGTTCCTGCATGAGCTTCTGGCGTTCCTTCGGATCCTTCGTATTGCGGATCGTGTCCATCTGCGCCTGCATCGCCTTCATTCTTGCCTGCATCTGGCTCATGTGCTTTTCCATGTCCATGCTCATCGCCGGCTTGGCGGCAGCGGATTGATCCTGCGCTGATACGACAGGCGCCGGCGTGGTACAGGCCGCCAGCAAGCCACAGACAGCGATTGCGGAAATCAGTGTTGAGGTTTTCATAGGGGTCTTTCCTTTAGGGTCAAATATATTCATGTTTCTGTTACGGACGACTGCGGGTAGCCAAGGCTTGCCGTGTGCGCAAGGCAACGGTTCAGCCAATAAACTGACCGTCAACCGGCGCAGCAACGCACCGGTCTAACGTGCCAATGTGACGCAGGGTTAAATCAGCAAGCGCTGAGTGCGCAGGTAGAGGCGAAGCGAAGGCGGGGGGCCGGCTCGCGCGAGCGCGAGGTTTGCAGAGTGACTCACTGCTGTAAGACTTGTGGCAACAGGCGCATCGACTGCGATCCCCTCCAGGGGGGGACGATCAGTTGTCAGTACTTCATACTCCCCGACGAGTGGTGGTCCCGAAATCAGGTTGTAGCCGCAAGGCGAGTCCGGACTCTGGTGCAAGGGTTCGGAACGCGTAGCGTCGGAGGGGTGCAGCGGCGGTGCGGCGGAGGTTGATCGCGACCCGTTGTCGGCGTGCCCGCCCAAAACACCGGCGGCCACTTCACCGCACGGAAACAGTGCAGTGTTGAGCCAGAACACGACCCATCCCATCACCAGCCCCACGCGCGCGAACCCGCGCAGACCCCGTGGCCGTCTGGCCTCTGACATCCTGGGTCCTTACCTTACTTCTTTCCGGAGATGACCGAGAAAAGAACGACGCCTAGCACGACGACCAGCAAGGTAGGCAGCCACATCCAGCTGATTCCGCCCATGCTCCCGCTCCCCATCATCCCGCCACTCATCGTCGCCCCGGTCATCATTCCGCCACCGAAGAGCAGCAACAGCACGGCTACGACGACAAACGCGATGACAAGGGCTGTCTTGGTTGTAGAGTCCATGGTCCGAGTTTCTTTTGAGAGTGCAAATTTGAACCTGCGAGGATATCTGCAAACTTTTTCACCGTCTGTGCGCTGCCGAACAGAATGCGGTTACGGCCTGGTGTTGCGCCAGGTTCGGGGAGTCCCAAGCGGATACTAGAGGAGCCGGGCCGGGTCATATTGATCTATATCAAGCGTGAAGGGCCCTGTTGCCAGGAGGGCGCGGTTACCATGAATGCGGGCGGCCTGCCTGGAGTTTGCTCATCGCCGCTTATAATCGCGGTTCACCTCAGTTTGAGCTTTCCGGATCTTCTCTGGCCAGGAGTTCTTGATGTAGGCCAATACCGCCCAGATCTCGTCGTCGGAGAGCATGCCGCCGAAGCCGGGCATGTCGCTCTTGTATTTCGGCGGAGCGTACTTGCCCGGAACCAAGCCGAGCTTGGTGATGCCGAACAGCACCGAGTCCGGGTGGTGCCAAGAATGCCCGGACGCATCGTGCGGCGGCGCCGGCATGCGGCCCGTCGGCAGCTTGTCCTGCCAATTGGGCTGGCCTTCGAGCTTCGCGCCGTGACAGGAAGCGCAATGCCGGTCGTAGACCGGCTTTCCACGGGCGACCTGTTCCGGATCGTCGGGATTGGCAGGCGACTTCGATTCGGACAACAGCGCGACTGCAATCGCGGCGGTGAGAAACGCCACGGCGACGGCAAAGAAGCCGACGCCGATGCGATTACGCAGATTGCGCAAAGCGTCGTTTGACGGCAGGTCCATCCCGCCCGACCCCGGGTTGATTCACCGAGTTGAATCAGCGGTAGCTCTTATATACGGTCGTCTTGCCGTCGCTCCCGACCAGCAGCACGTCGTAGGGAACGCTGCGGCCGCCCTCCATGCCGGGCGATCCCGCCGGCATTCCAGGCACCGCGAGACCGCGCGCCTTCGGCCGCTCGGCGAGCAGACGCTTGATTTCGCGCGCTGGCACGTGGCCCTCAATCGCGTAGCCTCCGACAATCGCGGTGTGGCACGCCCCGAGCGCGCGAGGTATGCCGAAGCGCGCGCGGTAGGCCTCGGGATCGCTTACATCCTGGGGCTTCACCCGGAAGCCGTTCGCCCGTAGATGGTCGATCCACGAGCTGCAGCACCCTCAGCCCGGGTCTTTGTAGACCGTGATGGTCTCCGCGGCGCCAACAACTACGGGGTGGAACATCAGCGCCGCAGCCAGCACGATCGCTTGCAGGAGGGGTTTCATGTGTTGCTCACTTTATGTCAGGATCCGGCGGGCTGGAAGACCAGGAAGTATTGGTTCGGCAGGAACGCGTGTTCCTGCGTCAGCGCATAACCCGCGCGCTTGAGCTCGGCCTTCACCCGATCTGGCGCGATGCGGGCGCTCTGCGGAGGGCCGACCGGCGAGTCCATGCGAAAGTCGATCACGGCCACGCGCCCTCCTGGCTTGAGTGATTTCTGGAGGTTGCGGAAATAGCGCTCGCGGTCCTCGACGTGGTGATACACGTCCACCAGCACCACAAGGTCTGCCTTCTCGGGCAGGCGAGGGTCGGCCGGCTTCCCGGCAACGGCCGTCACGTTCTTCAGCCCCTCGCGTTTCGCGCGGTCGGACAGATACTTCACCATGTCGGGTTCGATGTCCACGCCGTACACACGCCCTTGCGGGAGCATGTGGGCAAAGCGCATCGAGAAATAGCCGGTGCCGGCACCGATGTCGGCCACGATCGCGTCAGGCTTCAACGCCAGCGCCTGGATCACGTCGTGCGGCTTCTGCCACGCGTCGCGTTCCGGGTCATCGAAGACCTTTGCCCACTTTTCCGCGCCGCCGAAGCTGTGCTGGTGCGATTGCGGTGCCTGTGCCGTGGAGGGCACGGGCAGCAGCCCTGCGACTGCGGAAAGGAGCAGGGCCGCTGTGAAAGATGAAACCTTTTTCATTCCGGTGTCTCCGTTGCGCATTGCGCCCCTCAGTGTAATGCGGATCCCCTGGCCATGCGGGTCATCATTCCACGCCGCATCGCGACCATGCCTTCCTGCACGAGCTCGGTCACTTCCGTCGCGTGGCCCTGGAGTGCGGCGACCACCTTCGGGTCAGTGGAAGTCCGCGTCACGATGGAACCCCTCTCGGTCACTTCGACGACGGACTGGATCTTGTCCCGGTTCTCGAACAGCACCGGAAGCGTCGTGCTGAAAATGTTGAACTCGCGTCCGTCCTTCAGGCGCTGCGACATGCTCGCGACGTGAGCCTTGATCGATTGCGCCACCTGCGGGTCGTCGGACTCGGTGACCGTCTTGATGCCATTCGGAAGGTTGGTCACCGTGCGTTTGATCTTGGTGTGATTCATCACCAGGTCGTGTACCAGGCCCATGTCAGCAGACGATCCGGCATCCTGCCGCGTGAGCATGCCGACCGCGCCTGCCATCGGACCATGGCCACCAGGTGCCGCGCCGTGATCCATGCCGTGCATCATCCCCATCCCGTGCATCATCCCAGGCCCCATTCCGTGGGACTGCGCAAGGGCCACGCCGGATGCCAACCCGAGCGTCGCAATCATTCCAAGGGCCCACTTGTTCGAACGCTTCATCTCTTGACTCCTCTCAAATCAGTACGCGGTTGGGGCGGGTTTCCCCGCCCCGGTTTCGGACAGCAATCCGATTAGTTCGTCGCCGGCGCCTGAGGCCCTGTGCCGGTGCGCGGGCCGAAGCCAGCGTGCGGGCCGCGATGCTCAGGCAGCGTGATGCCCTTTTCCTGGGCGCGCTTCTGCATCTCCGTGCGGTTCTCCTCGGCGATCTTCTGCCGTTCCTCGGGTGTCCTGGCATTGCGCATCTTCTCGATCATGGCGCTGCGCTCTTCCTGCGTCAGGAGCTCCGGGCTGGCGCCATACCCCGCTGCGCCGCCGCTCATTCCGCCGTGGCCCCTGCCGCCTGCCATCGCGTGCTGAGCACCGCCCCTGGCACCGTGCTGCATGCCCGCCATCGCGCCATGTTGCGTGCCACCCTGCATGTGCGGGCCCATGCCGCTGCCCATCTGCCCCGGCTGCGCGTAGGCTGCAGCGACGGCAAGACCGAGACCCAGCGACGCGATGACACTTGCTGCGAATTTGTGAGACTGTTTCATGGTCGTATCCTTTCAGTGGTTGGAAGTCGTAACCTCAACCGCCTGCTTGCGCCGGCGAGTTCCGGCAGAAAGAGCGGTTTCAGCACGCTCCATTCAACCACCAAGTTGTAAGCAGTCGATGTCAGGAAGCGGGCGATTTGTATCGCAGCCTTGCAGCCGGCGCTCCTGTTACATTGCGTTACAATTTTTTCGCCGCCTGCCGATTGCCTGCGGTATACAGCCGCCATGACGAAGCAGGACCACATCCTGGTTGTTGACGACGACGCGGAGCTTCGCGGACTCCTGCGCGAGTATCTTCAGAAGCACGGCTACCGCGCGACGGTCGTCGGCGACGGGAAGGGGATGCACGCCGCATTGGCGACCGCGCGGCCGGACCTCGTCGTGCTCGACCTGATGCTGCCGGGCGAGGACGGATTCAGCCTGTGCCGCGCGTTGCGTGCCCACTCGGACCTGCCGGTCATCATGCTGACCGCGCGCGGCGAGGAAACCGACCGCATCGTCGGCCTCGAAATGGGCGCGGACGATTACTTGCCCAAGCCCTTCAACCCGCGGGAGTTGCTGGCGCGGATCCGGAGCGTGCTGAGACGCGCGCGGTCGCTGCCCGAGAATCTCGCGCCGGAGACGGTCAGCGCGTTCCGATTCGGGGGCTGGACGCTCGATGCCGCCACGCGCAATCTCACCGCGCCGGACGGCGTGATCGTTCCCCTGAGCGGCACGGAGTACAAGCTTCTCCGGATTTTCCTCTCGCACCCCAATCGCATCCTGACGCGCGACCAGTTGATCGACCTCATGAGCTCGCGCGACGCCGCGGCATTCGACCGCGCGATCGACGTGCAGGTGAGCCGCTTGCGCCACCGGCTGCGCGAGGATGCGCGCGAGCCTGCGATCATCAAGACTGTGCGCAGCCAGGGCTACGTTTTCGCGGCGCACGTGGAGATCATTAACTGATGCGCTTCGCGCCGCGCTCCCTGTTCAGCCGCCTGGTGATGGTGCTGCTCGCCGGGCTCGTCGCCGCGCAGCTCGTCAGCTTCGCGATCCACATGCACGAGCGCGGCGAGCTGCTGTCGCAGGCGAGCGGGATGCAATCGGCGCAGCGCATCGCGGATATCGCCCGTTTACTGGATTCACTCGACGCGAAGGAGCGTCGAGCCATCGTCCAGGTCCTCAGCGCACCCCCGCTGACGATCAGCCTCGACCGGGGTCCGCTCGCGGCGGGCGCCGGAGATGCGGAGAGGGGGGCACTTGGCGTGCTGTTCGGGGCCATGTTGCGCCGGTTCATGGGCGAAGGCTTGCAGTTGGTGGCGACGGCGATCGAGACGCGCGCCACGGCATTCGAGCCGGGCATGTTGCATGGCTTCAAGGGCAGCAAGATGTCGGGTGAGTGGCCGGCCTCCAAGGCCGCGATGCACGCATCGGTGCAGCCCGGCAATTCGTTCATGGCTCAAATCCGCCTGCGTGACGGGACCCTCGTGACATTCGATTCGCGGCAGCCGGCGCAGACCGAGGGCTGGCCCTATCGGCTGTTGCTGAGCCTGGCGGTACTCCTCGCCGCCGTGGTCGGGCTTTCTCTCCTCGCGGTGCGCTGGGCGACGCGGCCCCTGAACGCGCTCGCGGATGCCGCCGACGAGCTGGGCCGGAACATCGACCGTCCGCCCATGGAAGAGAAGGGCCCGCGCGAGGTAACGCGCGCCGCGCGGGCGTTCAATACCATGCAGGCACGGCTCGCGGCGTACATCCACGACCGCACCCGGGTGCTGGCCGCGATGTCGCACGATCTGAAGACGCCGATCACGCGCCTGCGTCTGCGGGCCGAGCTGCTCGCCGATCCGCAGGCACGGGAAAAATTCACCAAAGATCTCGACGAGATGGAGACCATGGTCGGCGCGAGCCTCGATTTCCTGCGCGGCCAGGAGAGCGGCGAGCGGGTGCAGCCGGTCGACGTGTCGGCATTACTGGAAAGTCTCCAGGCGGATATGGTGGAAATGCGCGGTCCGGTGAGGATCGAAGGCAGCGCGAAGACACCGTACCCGGGCAGGCCGCAGGCGCTGAAGCGTTGCCTTGCAAATTTGCTCGAAAACGCCGTCAAGTACGGACAATCAGCCCAAGTGATCGTCGATGACGACGAAACCCGGCTGGAGATGCGGATCCAGGACGAAGGCCCCGGGCTTCCAGAGACGGAGCTGGAGAAGGTCTTCGAGCCCTTCTACCGCGTGGAAGGCTCCCGCAGCCGGGAAACAGGCGGTTCCGGACTTGGCCTGACCATCGCGAAGAGCATCGCCGAAGCCCACGGCGGGCGATTGAGCCTGAAAAACCGTGTTGGGGGCGGACTCGAGGTCAGGTTGACGCTGCCCCGATCCTGACATGCGATCTGAAAGCAGGCGTTCCGCAAGTCTCGTGAAAGTTCCTGCGTGAGGTTCGGTCTCTTCGCCTGGAGTCCGCGAAGGCGGATGAACTGGCTGGTGCTCGCCGCAGGCGCCGCCGCGCTCGTCGTGGGCTGCTCGTCGGACCGCTACGACGTCCCGCGGCCCGTCTCTCACGCGATCGATTGCCCGGAGGAGACGTTCCTCGGGCGCACCTTCGCTTCGCAACTCGCGGCGACGCCCGGCCTGTCCGGGTTTCATTTGCTCGTCTCGGGGCAAGAGGCCTTTCTCGCTCGGGCGGCCCTGGCGGAGTCGGCAGAGCGTACGCTCGACCTTCAGTACTACATCATCGCGGAGGACGCGACCGCCACGCTGTTGCTTTACCGGGCGCTGCGCGCAGCGCAGCACGGCGTGCGCGTGCGCCTGCTGATCGACGATCTGTACGCCGTCGGCCGCGATTTCGACCTTGCGACCTTTGCGGCGCATCCGAACGTCCAGGTGAGAGTGTTCAACCCCTTTCTGCGCCGTGGCCCGCTGGGCATCTCCCGTCTGCTGGAATACCTCGGCGATAGCGCCCGCCTCAACCGCCGCATGCACAACAAGCTGTGGATCGCCGACAACGCCGCCGCCATCGTGGGCGGGCGCAATCTCAGCGACGCCTATTTCAACGTGGGCGGGGAGAGCGATTTTGCGGACCTCGACGTGCTTGCCGCCGGGCCGGTCGTGGCGGAGGTTTCGCGTAGTTTTGATGACTACTGGAACAGCGAATGGGCGGTGCCAATCGCGGCGTTCCTGGGACAGCCGCCGAAGACTGACCAACTGGAGCTCGTCCTGACACAGATGGCGGCGGGAGCCGAGCGCTTCCGCGAGACGGAGTACGCGCGGACGTTGCGTGCGACGGAGCTCGGGCCCCTGGTGCGCGATGGCCGTATCCCACTGGTCCCGGCGCACGCCAGCGCCATTTACGAGCGACCCGCCAGTCCGGGAGCGGCAATCGCCGAAGGGGAGGCGCAGATCATGTCGGTCCTGCGCAAGTCCGTCGAGGCGGCACAGCGGGAGGTGATTCTGATTTCGCCCTGGCTGATCCCGAGCGAGCGCGGCGTGGGTGTGCTGTGCACACTCGCCCGGCGCGGGGTGCGCGTAAGGGTGCTCACCAATTCTCTGGCGTCCACCGATGTCCCGGTCGTGCACGCGGGCTACGCGCGATACCGGCCTCGGCTGCTCGCCTGCGGCGTGGAAGTGCACGAGCGCCGGCCGAGCGCAACCCAATCCGGCGGCGCGCGCCTGGGGTTTTCTTCCGGGTCGAGCCTGTCTTCGGGGTCCACCCTGCACGCGAAGGCGGTCGTGGTGGACCGAAGGGGCGTTCTCGCCGGTTCGATGAACCTCGATCCGCGTTCACGGTTGTCGAATACCGAAGTCGCCGTGTTGATCGAGAGCGCTGTGCTGGGTGAACAGCTCGGCACGCTGTTTGACGAAGCCGCGTCGCTCGATCAGGCGTTTCGCGTCGAGCTGACCGAGCCTGGCAACGAAAATGCGCCGCTTACGTGGACCGGCCGCGAGGAGGGCAAGCTGGTGCGATACACCAGCGAACCGTTGGCGAGCGGGTGGCAGCGCTTCATTTCCATCGTGCTCGGCGCGCTGGCGCCGGAAGAAATGCTTTGATTCCCCGGGCTCGCCTGCACGGCCATTCGTCCGCCCTGGTCGACCTACGTCAAGGTCGGAGTAGCCCGCGGTGCCGGCACAGTTCAATGCAGTGATGGTGAAGGCGGCGGATCGGTTGTTTCCTAATCTGCAACGGCAACATCCAGCCGTGACCCAAATGCAGCCGGCGGTCGTCGTGCGCCGCCGGGAGCAGGCGTCATCAATACCGGCGCGAAGCCTCCTCCCGCAGTGCGAAAATTGGTGGTCTGGCCCTGGTAGATACGCGCTGCCAGCAGCTGCACCTGCCCGGCGTAGACATAGTTGCGCACGTCGGACTTCATGCCTGACTCGGGCCCGGTCCGTCGCACGCCGGGCGGCACAAGCTCCTGTGCGACGTACTGCCCGTCGAGGATTTCCGTCCATACGCGTCGGGTGAGCTTGTCGCCGCGGTACGCGGCTTTGCTGCCGTAACCTGTGGCCGGTTTGAAGAACAGACCTCGCCGGGCAGCCCACATGCGGTCGGATTCCGGCGCGTTAACCATTTCGGTGCGGGCGATGCCACGCAGCAATCTATCCAGCGTGGTCTCGTCCACGCCCCACGAGCGCAGGCGCGCGGCGTCGGTCAGGAGGCTCAGGTTGCGCTTGTCGGCGTAGATTGCGTGGGCCCTCGGGTGGGGTGTCACCACGGCCGCGCGCGCGAGGTAGGCGTCGCGCAGCGCTGCGTGAGTGGGTGCTTTCAGCGAAAAATCAGTGAGGCGGTTGTACACCAGGTCGATTGGTCCGCGGGCGTCGCGCAGTACGCCGCCTTCAAATGAAAGCTCCGTGGGATCGAGTACCGCGGCCCTGACTCCGAAGCGGTGAAAAAGTTGCGCGAACAGCAGGAATTCCGGGTAGAGAAACTGCTGCTCCGGGGCGTCGTCCACGATGGCGATGCGTTTGGGCAAGCCGCTGCGCCCGGCGCTTTGCCATTCCGCTTTGAACATGTCGAAGTACGTCCGCTCCAAGTCCGCGGCCGGCACGGGGCCGGTGACGAAAGATTCAATTTTCTCGCAGCACGCGCGTTGGGCGCGGGCAAGGATCGTGTTGAGGAGCGCCCCGCCGGCATTGGTGTTGATTTCGATCAGCCGCGGCCCATCGGCGCCGAGGTGGAAGTCGTAGCCCATGAAAGCGCCGGCCGTGCCGGGATCGAAGCGCGCGATCACAGGCGCCCACTGGAGCGCGGCCTCGCGGTAGGCGGGGAGAGCGGCCACCGACTCCACTGCACGAATGACGCCCGCCATCGCGTCCGCGTGCCGGCGCGAAACGAAGACCGGAAGCGCCGCGAACAGGTGCGGACAGCGCTCCTCGATCAGCCGGTGCAGCCCGCGCGCTGCGGGGTCGGCCTCGATCGCCCGGCGTAGCGCGTCCGGGTCGAGGCTCACGCAGAAACAGTCCCGGTTGAGCGTCTCGATCATCGAGCGCCTCTCTCGTACCACGACTGCGTTGCATTGACGATGGCCACTACCGAAAGCATGACGGGGACCTCCACCAGCACTCCTACGACGGTGGCGAGCGCCGCACCCGATTTGAAGCCGAACAGGCTGATTGCGGCCGCCACCGCAAGCTCGAAGAAATTGCTTGCGCCAATAAGCGCCGACGGGCCCGCGACGCTATGGGCGACCCGAAGCCGGCGGTTGAGCAGATACGCAAGCGCCGAATTGAAGTAGACCTGGATCACGATCGGCACCGCGAGCATCGCGATGATCAGCGGCTGCGCGAGGATTTGCTCGCCCTGGAAGGCGAACAGCAGCACCAGTGTCGCGAGCAACGCCACGACCGAAAACGGCTGGATGCGGGCGAGGGCGGCGTCAAGCTTGGGCTGGCCTCCCTGGAGCAGCATCTTGCGCCACGCCTGGGCGATGATGACCGGAACCACGATGTACAGACCCACCGACACGAACAACGTGTCCCAGGGCACCGTGATAGCCGACAGCCCGAGCAGCAGGCCGACGATCGGGGCGAACGCGATGATCATGATCGCGTCATTGAGCGCAACCTGGCTCAGCGTGAAGTAGGGGTCGCCGCGCATGAGCTGGCTCCACACGAATACCATCGCGGTGCACGGGGCCGCGGCGAGGAGGATGAGCCCTGCCACGTAGCTGTCGACCTGTTCCGCCGGAAGGTAGGGAGCGAAGAGATGCCGCAGGAACACCCAGCCCAGCAGAGCCATGGAAAACGGCTTGACCAGCCAGTTGACCCCGAGCGTCACGCCGATGCCGCGCCAATGCCGGCGTACCTGGCCGATCGCGCCGAAGTCGATGCGCAGCAGCATCGGGATGATCATGATCCAGATCAGCAGCCCGACCGGGATGTTGACCCGCGCAACCTCCATGCGCCCCAACGCCTGGAAGGGGGCGGGTATCCACTGGCCGAGCGCAATGCCCGTGACGATGCACAGGAATACCCACAGCGTGAGCCAGCGCTCGAAGAATCCGATCGCGGGCCTGGCGGCCGCGGCCGTGCCGGCGAGCGCGCCTTGCCCGGTCATGCGCGTCTGCGCGCGCGAGGTAGCGGTGCGCACGACTTCCCGCCGCAGCAGTTGTCCGTCAGAAATTCGACCAGCCCGTTCATGTTCCGGAAGTCCGCGGAATAGATGACGAAGCGGCCGTCCTGGCGGCTGGAAGCCAGCCCGGATCGCGCGAGATGCGCGAGGTGAAACGAAAGCGTCGCGGGCGGCAGGCCGAGCTTCTCGCCGATCACGCCCGCGGATACTCCCGCCGGGCCTGCCTGCACGAGCAGCCGGAAGATCGCCAGCCGCTTGTCGTGGGCGAGTGCGCCCAGTGCTTCCACGGCACGCATAGTTTCCATGTTTCTAGAATAATGGAAATATCAGAGACACGTCAACCACGGACGGATTCGATGGCTAGGCCGCGACCTTCAGATTCAACATCATGCCGCCGTCCTCGTGCTCGAGGTTGTGGCAGTGGACCATGTAGACCTGGTCGCCGAGGAAGGGGTGGGAGAAATCGGTGACGATGCGCACCGTCTCTCCCGGCCACGAGAGCACCGTATCCTTCCAGCCAAGATCCGAAACGGTCAGCCCATGTTCGTCCATCGTGAGGCGCCGCACCTGCTCAGGGCTGCCCTCGCGGCCGATCACGCGGAACTGGAAACCATGGATGTGCATCGGGTGCGGCATGCTGGCCGCCGCATTCCGCACTTCCCAGACCTCGGTCGCGCCGCGCTTGACCACGATCGGCGTT